>Ga0136620_10000294_pt1 | contig 22675 bp, 20 predicted proteins | sample AntDrymUQ4162106_2_FD_104806 | JGI IMG/M metagenome (GOLD analysis project Ga0136620, IMG submission 104806) | Polar desert sand microbial communities from Dry Valleys, Antarctica - metaG UQ416 (21.06) | ecosystem: Environmental > Terrestrial > Soil > Desert | place: Antarctica: Dry Valley... | reverse complement strand
GTCGAAGACCGGGAAGCTGTCCGGGGTGAACGCCCCGATCCCGCCGGAGGGCTCGTGCCGGTACAGCGACCGCTTGCCCTCGAACCGCTTGTGGCAGTGCGCCAGCGCCGAGGTCCACATCCGAACGAAGTCCTCGCCGACGACGAACTCCGGGCTCTCCGGGCCGTAGGGGTCGACCGCGACCTCAGCCGCCGGCCGCCGGACCAGAACCGGGGCCGCTCCGCCCTGCACACCGCCGAAGGAGAAGTCGGGCTTGTAGTAGATGCCCCACATCTCGTCGGTGATCAGGCTGCCGTCGGCGTCGTCGTACAGCGGCTGGTCGGAGTCGACGTGCAGCACCGGCGGTAGCTGCCCGCGGTCGTCGACGAACTCGTTCGGGTCCACCTCGAGAGTGCCCTCCTGCAGCGCCCAGTAGGTCCACATCGAGCGGTCGGAGTGCACCGTGCCGTCCGGCCCGGTCACCGGAATTCGGTCGGGCAGGTCGAGCATCGCCCAGATGTCCCGGATCCACGGGCCGACCGCCACGACCAACGCCTCGCACCGGATGTCGCCCTGCTCGGTCTGCACGGCCGTGACCGCACCGTCGTCGAGGGACAGGCCGGTCACCGTGACGCCGGTCCTGATTCGGACGCCCTCCGCCTCGGCCTTGGCCGCCAGCCCCTTCAAGGATGCGACGTTGTTGGCGTAGCCGCCCCGCTTCTCGTGCAGTACGACGGTGCTGCCGGGAGCCTGCCAGTCGGAGAACATCTCGGTCATGTAGTCGCGGCACGCCGCCGCACCGACCACGAGCTCGGAGTCGTAACCGATGGCCCGCTGCTCGGCGTAGATCTGTTCGACGTCGGAGCGCATCGCCTCCGGTGCGATCTGCACATAACCCACACCGTGGTAGGCGAACGCTTCAGGATCGGACTCCCACACGCCGACGGAATGCGCCATCAGCTCTCGCATTGCGGGCTGAAAGTAGTTGTTGCGGACGACCCCGCACGCCACGCCAGAGGCGCCCGCGCCCACGCCGGTCTTGTCGATCACCAAAACGTCCCCGCCGTCGCCCTTCCCGGTGGCGCGCAGGCGTCGGGCGAGGTTCCACGCAGTCGACAGGCCATGGATGCCGGCGCCGATGATTACGTAGCGCGCGTGTTCGGTCATGCTGCTCACCTCGAGATACGTTAGTGTTGCCGAGTGGGCAATACTATTTCCACAACTACGGATGACGATACTATGGCCCGAACCGGTCGACCAGCCGCCCGTCAGGTGGGTTCGGTCCAGCGTGCGGTCGACGTACTTGACGCACTTGCCCAGGCCCGCACCGAACTCGGCACCAACGAGATCGCGCGGCGTACCAGGGTCAACGTCAGCAGCATCTCCCGCCTTCTCTCGACACTGACGACCGCCGGCCTGGTGCAGCACATCCCCTCCACCGGGCGCTACCGGCTCGGCATCCGAATACTGCAGCTCGCGGGAGCGGCGCGGGAAGGCTTGGACATCCGCAGCCTGGCCCGACCGTTCCTCGAGGAACTCACCACGATCACGGCGGAGACCTCCACCCTGTCGTTACCCGACGTCCACGACCTGCTCACCGTCGACTTCGTGCCCAGCCCCCAGTCCGTACGCAGCGTCGCGCAGGTCGGCCGCAACAGCGTCGCCCACGCCACCGCCGCCGGCAAGGTGCTCCTCGCCTGGGGCGGAAAGCTGCCCACGGGCGACCTCACCCGGTACACCGACCGCACCACGACCGACCGGGCCGCCCTGGACCGGGAGATCCAGCGCGTACGCCGACGCGGCTGGGCTCAGGCGATCGGAGAGCGCGAGGACGACCTCAACGCCATCGCCGTGCCGATCCTGGACGGCACCGACAGTCTCGTCGCTGTCCTCGGCGTACAGGGGCCGGCGGGGCGGTTCACCCCCCGCGCCATGCGGGCGGCGATCGAACCCCTCACCGAACGAGCCGCCACGCTGGCGTCGGCCTTTTGGCCCAGCGGACGCGACCTCTGAAAGGCTCGCATTCGGGCGGAATCTACGCCGGCACCGCGGCCTGCGGCTCGGTGCGAAGGAAGGTCGCCAGCGAGTCGTCGGGCTCGTTCCACCACGGTGTGTGGTGGACGGGGCCGACGGTGCCTGTGCAGGGCGAGGAGAAGCTGCGGTCCCGGTAGCCGGTGATGCTCTCCTCCTTGTGGTGCTCCCACGTCTTGAAGTGGGCACAGACGAGGTCGAGGTCGAACGCCGGGTAGTCCACGTCTTTGAGTAGGTCCCGGACGTACTCGGTCTGGAAGTCGATGTCGTCCATCGGGCCGCCCAGCGCTGCCTGTCGCTCCCGCCAGGCGGCGATGTCGGCGTCCATCTCCCCGCGCGACGGCAGGGAGATCCGGCCGAGAACGACGTCCCGGGCGTACCAGGCCTGCGCGTCGAACATGTTGAACGTGTAGTACTGGTCCTGCATCGCCAGGTACATGAGCTTCGGGTTGGCCGTCCAGACCACGCCCTTGTAGAGGTTTTCGGGGTACAGCACGTTGTCGGTGCGCAGCCGCAGGCTGTCCTCGACGAACGGGAACCAGTGCCGGTATCCCGTGCAGAGCACGATCACGTCAACGGCGCGGGAGCTGCCGTCGACGAAGTGCGCCGTCTTGCCCTGCACGTGGTCCAGCTTCGGCACCTCGGAGATCCCCTCCGGCCACCCGAAGCGCATCGGTGAATGGCGGTAGGCGATCGTCACCGAGCGCGCGCCGTACTTCTTCGACTGCAACGCGATGTCCTCGGCCGAGTAGGACGAGCCCAAGATCAGCAGGTCCTTGCCGGTGAATTCCTGCGCGTCCCGCACGTCGTGGGCGTGCATCACCCGTCCCGGGAACGCCGCGAACCCCGGGTACTCCGGCGCGTTCGGCGTCGAGAAATGTCCGGTCGAGACGATGACGTGGTCGAACTCCTCGCTGCGTGTCGACCCGTCCCCCCGGGACTCCACCGTCACCTCGAACAGGTCACGGCCGGCGTCGAAGGAGATCCACCGCACCGCGGTGTCGAACTGGATGTGCCGGCGCACGTTGCTCGCCTTCGCCCGGCCGGTGATGTAGTCGAACAACGCCTCCCGCGGCGGGAACGATGGGATCGGCTTGCCGAAGTGCTCGTCGAAGGTGTAGTCGGCGAACTCCAAACACTCCTTCGGCCCATTCGACCACAGGTACCGGTACATGCTCCCGTGCACCGGGTCGCCGTACTGGTCCAGCCCGGTCCGCCACGTGTAGTTCCACAACCCGCCCCACTCGCTCTGCTTCTCGAAGCAGGCGATCTGGGGGACCTCCGTGCCGGCCCGGCGGGCCTGCTCGAACGCGTGCAGCTGGGCCAGCCCACTGGGGCCGGCCCCGATGACGGCAACGCGTGCCATGTCACTCCTCCTGTGCTGGTTCGGCCTCAGGATCGCGGCCGGGTCTTGTCCGGGTCGTAGAACGGGAAACGCACGACCTGCGCCGGGATCCGCTTGCTGTGCCCGTCGAGCTTCCCGATCTCGACCGCAGTGCCTAGCTCGGCGTGTTGCACTGCGATCCGGCACAGTGCGATGTTCTTGCGCAACACTGGGGACCGGGTCGCGCTGGTCACGACCCCGACCTGGGAACGTCCGACGTGGACGCAGTCACCGTGCTGCGCGGGCTCGTTGCCGGCGAGTTCCAGGCCGACCAGCGTCCGCTGCGGATGAGCCTTGCGCGCCACTAACGCCTCCCGGCCCACGAAGTCCTCCTCCTTGGTCTTCAGCGGGACGGTGAAACCGATGCCGGCCTCGAAGGGGTCGGTCTGGTCGGAGAAGTCGTAGCCGGCGAAGACCAACCCCGCCTCGATGCGCAGGATGTCCAGCGCCTCGAGCCCGAGCGGCAGCAGCCCGTGCGGCCGGCCGGCCTCCCACACCGCGTCCCACAGTGCGGTCGCGTGCTGCGGGTGCACCCACAGCTCGTAGCCGAGTTCGCCGGAGTATCCCGTCCGCGAGATCAACAGCGGGATTCCGTTGTGGTCGCCGAGCCGGCCGATCGCGAACCGGAACCAGGTCAGGTCGGTGAACGCCGGCTGGGTCGGCGGAGTCCAGATGATCGGTGCGAGCAGGTCGCGGCTGGCCGGACCTTGCACGGCGATGTTGTGCATCTGGTCGGTGGAGTGCTTGACCCAGACGCGGTCCAGACCGAGTCGAGCCGCCTGTTCGCGCAGCCAGCTGCCGTCGTACTCGTCACCGCCGACGAACCGGAAGTTCGTGTCCCCGAGCCGGAAGACCGTGCAGTCGTCGATCATGCCGCCGGTCTCATTGCACAGAGCGGAGTAGACGACCTGGCCATGCGAAAGCTTGCGGATGTTGCGGGTCACGGTAGCCTGCAGCAGCGCCTCCGCGTCCGGGCCTAGCACCTCGAACTTGCGCAGCGGCGACAGGTCCATCACCGCGGCCCGCTCGCGGCAGGCCCAGTACTCCTCCTGCGGGCCGTGCTGGTCGAAGCTGGTCGGCAGCCAGAACCCACGGTACTCGATGAACTGGCGGGTCAAGGCCGACGTCCGCGGGTGGAACGCCGTCTCCTTCGACAGGGTCGCCTCCGACTCGGGGGTCACCCGATGCGCGATGGCCATGGAGAACTTCCTCTTCCCGTCGTAGACCCGCACGTGCACGTCGGTGGGCACCCACGCGTTCGACGGGTCGATGTCGTCCGGGCACGCCGAGGAGGCGCACACCAAGTCGGTCGCCGCCCGCATGAGCACGTAGTCACCCGGCCGCGACCAGGGTTCGTCGAACACCAGCAGGTTGTGGTCGTCGAACATCGTGTTGTAGAAGAGATTGAGCGCGGGCCAGCCTTTGCGGGCGGCGACCCCGTAGGCCGCCAGCTGCCGGTTGAAGTTGTCGGTGCAGTTGACATGACCGGGGTAGCCCATGTCCTCGTAGTACTTCGGGTTGCAGGCCAGCCCGAACGAGTCGTGCCGACCCACCGTGTCCCGCACGATCTCCACCAGCGGCTGTGCGTCCTGGTCGAAGAACTTCCCGAACATCCCCGGTTGCGGGTAGGCGTTGCCCATCACGTAACGGGTGGTGGTCGAGTCCAGCCCCCGCTCCACGCCGTCGGCCAGCTGCCGCGATCCGAAGGCGAGGAAGTCCGAGCACTGCCGGCCCTCGACGTCGATGATCTGGATGTACTGCCCCTCCCGCACCTCGTAGCTGCAAGCGGTCGCCGCGTCGATCCGCATGTCGAGCACGGGCTCGGCCAGCGGCTGCGGCAACCGGGACTCCGCCACCGGGCGCGGCGACGCGCGACGCAGTTCCAGCAGCAGGTCCGAGGGCGGGTTCGCCACCGCACCGTCGACTGCCATCGGCTCGGCCGGGGCCGCCACTATGACCACGACCTCGGTGTCGGCGCTGAAGCCCTCACGGGCCCCGGTTGGTGACCACTCGCCGAACAGCCGTGCCGCGGTGGCCCGCGACGGGTCGACGCCGCGATCGGTAAACGCGCGGAGCACGTCCGATACCCCACCGCGGGAAGCGAGCCCCCGCAGGACCGTCGCCGGCGCATCCATCGCCACCCCGAGGGCACGGCCGTCGATGCGGTGCTGGTCGAGCACCGTGAGTTCGGCGGGCTGGCAGCCCTGTCGGTCGACGACTTCCAGGCGGTCGCCACCACCGAGGCGGACCGCGGTGACGCCACCCGGACGCACCCAGTACGTCTCGAGGCCCGGCTCGCGGGGCACCAGCCCCGGGAGCAGGAGCCGGGGGGACGGCGGTGCGAGAATCATGCCGTGGCCGCCGTCTGGCGGCGCGCAGTCCGGGTGATTGGCCTCACAGCTTCTTGACGAACGTCCGCGCCTGGTAGAGCGCCAGTGCGGGCAATCCGATGAAGAGGATCACCGCGATGACCACCCCCACCTCACCCCATGCGAAGAAGTCGGTCATGATGCCACTCCCGTCAGCAGGCCGGACTGGCGCATGCGCTCCCGGCCGAAGTCATTGAGCCCGAACTTGAACAGCAGCTTCTCTGCTCCGAAGGACTTCTCCGGGTCGATGGTGGTCTCGATCTCATCCAGCAGGCCGCCGGAGAACAGATCGGTGAGGGTAAGCCGCACAGTGCCGTACCAGTATTCACCGGACAGGGCGTACTCCCGCATCACATCGGCAGCGACCTCGTGGTCCCATAGGGCGCCCCGCTGAGCGAACAGCTGCAGGATGTAGCCCTTCATGTGCATGTCGGTCATGGTCGTCTCTCTCCTCTCGTCATCTCGTCATCTCGCGATCTCGTCACGGTGTCGGGGCGCACGCGACTGGCTGGCACCGCCCGGATCACTTCGAGCACGTCCCGCTTCTCGGTGAACAGCACGAAGCTGCCGATCACTGCGATCGCGCCGCCGATGATGAACTCGACGCCGGGGATCTCGAATGTGAACAGGTACAGCCAGACCAGCGCGAAAGGCCCGTAGAGTGCGGCGATCGCCTGCCCGCGTCCCACCCCGATCAGCGGGAAGGACTTGTACCAGGCGACGTAGCAGAAGCCGAACGTCAGGCCGAGCAGCACCAGGAGCAGCCACACAGCAGGGTTGGTCAGCGCGCTGCCGAGAGCGGCCCAGAAGGCGTCGCCGGCCAGCATAATTGTGATCGGGACGGCGACCAGGAGCCACAGCCCGACCTCGGCGGTGAACCGTAGCGTGAGACCGACGTCGGGATCGCTGACGTCCAGAGCCCGTCCGGCGATGGCCCCCTCCAGCCCCCAGCCAATGAAGGCCATCCCACCGGCGAGATAGCCAATCCAACCGCCGGTGCCGGCACCGGTCAGCTCGTCGACGAGCCCCGGCGTGAAGATCACCACCCCGCCGAGGACGACGATGATGATGCCGAGGGCGGCCTGCGGGGTAATCCGCTCGCTGTACCAGACCCGGGCAGCGAAGGCGCCCACGATCGGATACAGCAAGGCCGCCACGGCGGCGAACTGAGCACCGACATAGACGATGGCCACGTAGCTGCCGAAAACGGCGAGCCCACCGGCGAGCCCGGCCGGGAGATACCACCGGGAGATCTTCACTTGTCGCAGCGTGCGGACGTAGTCCGCTGTCTTGCCGAGCACGCCCACCCACACGAACATCGCGAGCAGCACCGCGATCGCGTTGAGGAACGCGATGACCATCGCAGCCAGCAGCAAGTCGCCGGTCGTCTCGGACAGGTCGACGAACGGGGGCTCGGAGTAGATCGCAAAGCCTGGGACGTACCAGGCGCCCCACAGCACGGCGCACCAGATCGCCCAGATGAAACCCCAGCGCACCTGACGGTTGCGGTAGTCCACCCGCAGGTGCTGGACCTTGTCGGTATCGAGCATGTTTACTCCTCACCGGAGATCCGCGCGCAACATCGAGCGGCGGAGCCGCGCAGGGCTTGCGGCGCCGGCTGACGCTCCCGGGTGGACCCGGGGACCGCGCGGCTGCCGGCACCGACTCGGAGAATCTGTTGTGACGCAGATCATGCCGCGCCGCAGTACGCACCCGCAATGAAGAGCTGCCTCTATTTTGGACGATGTCCACCCTGACTCAACGGGAGGGTGGTGGTCAGCTCCGGGAGCCGAGCGACTTCACGGCGAGGAACTGGATGGGCAGCGAGATCAGGTCACCGGGGCCGTGCGGGACTTCACCGACGAACTGGAGCGTGTCGCCAGGTTCCAGCAGGTAGCGGGCGCCGCCGCAGCAGTACTCCATCTTGCCGGTGATCATGAAGATCAACTCGGTGCCTGCGTGCTGGTACAGCGGGAACGCGTCGGTGCGCTCGCTGAGTGTCACGAGCATCGGCTCCAGGCTGTCGTGCGGGGCGCGCATCGTCCCGAGGGTCTGGTAGCGGTGCCCGTGCTCGGAGTTGCGGTGCTGGATGTCCAGCCCCGCACCAGCCCTGACTGCAATGACATCTTGCTCCTCGGACAGGCCACGAAAGAACGCCGTCACCGGCACCGCGAGCGCCTCGGACAGCCGCGCCAGGGTAGCCAGGCTCGGAGCGGCCTGGGCGTTCTCGATCTTCGACAGCATGCTCTTGGACAGCCCGCAGATCTCCGCAAAACCGCCGACCGTCCACCCGCGCTTGAGTCGGAACTCGCGCACCCGCTCGGCGATCACATCGGCCAGCGACTTCTCCAGACCGCTGGGGGGAAAATCCCCCTCCACAGGCAACGCTGCATCGCTATACCGCTCGATGGCCATGCTCCGCTCCGGCAGAACGGCGGGCGCACCGGCCCGCAAGGGATGAGGAGTCTCCGCTCAGCCACAGGCTAGTCGGCCCGAGCCGGCCGCAGGAAACTCGGCCAGGAATCATTGTCCCATCAGACGAGACATTGTTTACTGACCGTGGATGGCACCGCTCCCAGGGCAGCGCCAGCGCTCGTCGAGGAGGGACACCATGGATTCGGATCTCCAGCAGTTCCTGTCACAGGACGGGCGAAGCGATGAGGTCGCGCGGGTCCGCCATCAGATCGACGACAGCGGAGTCGAGTACATCTACTACCAGTTCGTCTCCGTCACCGGACGCATCATGGGCAAGGGAGCGCCGGCCGCACACTGGGAACGGTTCGCCAACAAGGGCTTCCAGCTGGTGTACGGCTCCACGGCGAACCTCTTCACCGACCGTCACGGCGATTACATCGGGTACGGGCCGGAAGCGCGGGAGCTCGTTGGCCTGCCGGACATCGAGACGTTCTGCGTGTTGCCGTGGGACCCGAAGACTGCCCGGGTTTTTTGCACACTGTTCCGGTGCGAGGAGGAGGAGGTCGACCCCGGCGCCTTCCTCAGTTCCGACTGCCGGGGGAACCTCAAGCGGATCCACCGGGAGTTCGAGCAGGAGACCGGGCTGCGGATGCGGGTCGGTACGGAACCGGAGATGATGTGGCTCAAGCTCAACCCGGACGGTACGCCCTCGGTCGAGGGCAAGACCAAGCCGTACTGCTACCACATTGACCAGTTCGCCGAGCTTCAGCCCCTCATCCACCGGGTGATGGACTACAGCACGGCGATGGGTCTGGACATGATCCAGGGCGATCACGAGGACGCCCCCGGTCAGCTCGAGCTGAACTGGCAGTTCGACGTGGCCGAGCACACCGCGGACCGGCTCACGACGTACCGGCAGATCTGCCGGCAGGTTGGCCGTGAGTTCGGCGCGTTTCCCTGCTTCATGCCCAAGCCGTTCATGGGTGTCTCGGCCAACGGCTGTCACCACAACATCTCGCTGTGGCAGGGCGAGGAGAACGTGTTCCTGCCCGAGGGTGACAACCCGCGGATGCCGAGCAAGCTGGGTCTGGCCGCGATCGGCGGCGTGCTCGAGCACCTGAACGCCCTCACCTGCCTCACCGCTCCGACGGTGAACTCCTACCGCCGGCTGTGGGATACCGGGTTCTGGGCGCCGCTCTACGCCGACTGGGGTTACCAGAACCGTACGACCGCGCTGCGGGTCAGTTCTCCGGACCGCTTCGAATACCGTTCCGTCGACTCGGCGGTCAACCCGTACCTGTCCATGGCCGGGCTGATCAAGGCGATGGGTGACGGGATCCGGCGCAACCTCGACCCTGGCCCGCCGGAGGAGCGCAACATCTACCAGGCCCTTGCGGAGGGCAAGGAGGTTCACAAGATCCCGATGACCCTCGGCGAGGCGCTGGCAGCGCTGGAGACCGACGAGGTGATCAAGAGCGCCCTGCCCGGGGACATGTACAGGGTCTTCCGGCACTACAAGCGCGACGAGTGGGAGCGCTTCTGCGCGACCGTCACGGACTGGGATGTCCAGGAGTACCTGGACATCCTGCCCTAGCGGCACTGGAAGGCACCGGAAGGGAGTACCACCGATGTGCGGTATCGCCGGCATCATCTACAAAGGACAGACGGGCGACATCGGCCGCGAGATGACCCGCATGCTGCAGGCGATGCGGCACCGCGGGCCGGACTCCACGGGTTATGCGCTCTACGGCGAGACCAGCGACCTCGTGATCATGCGGTTCACGCTCGCCGATCCGACCGACCACCGCGACTTCGACTTCAGCGAGCGGCTGGAACGCAACCGCCGCAAGGTCGAGTCCCGATTGGCGAAGCTCGGCGCCACCATTGACCGCGTGCAGGGCGAGTCGGACTACGCGTACCGCGCGACGTTCTGGTACGACGGCGAGCTCAAGCCCCTAGCCGACTTCGTCGAGGACGTCCCGGGCGCCGAGGTCCTGTCGCTGGGCCACTCATTGGAGATCATCAAGGACCTCGGCGATGCGCGGACCGTGTCGGAGCAGTACCGCCTGGATGATTTCCGAGGCACGCATGCCATCGGACACGTCAGAATGGCCACCGAGTCCGACGTGGACATCGCCGGGGCGCACCCGTACTGGGCGTACCCGTTCTCCGACGTCGCGGTCGTCCACAACGGCCAGCTCACCAACTACCACCAGTGGCGTCGGCGGCTTGAGCGGCTCGGCCACCGGTTCCAGTCCGAGTGCGACTCCGAGATCATCGCGGTGTACATCGCCCAGCTGATGTCCGACGGCCTATCGCTCGAGACGGCGATGAAGCAGAGCCTCGATGACCTGGACGGCGTCTTCACCTACTTAGTGGTCACCGAGAACCAGCTAGGCGTGGCCAAGGACGAGATGGCTGCGAAGCCGCTCGTGCTCTACGAGGCCGACGACATGGTGGCGCTTGCCTCCGAGGAGGTCGCCATCCGGGCAGTGGTGAATCGCGAGATCGACACCTACGACCCCTACGAGCGCGAAGTGCTGGTGTGGAACCGATGACAGAGACGACCAGCCCCCCGGCGGTGACCGGCCGTCGGGTCGATCACCGCGGGCTCGCCGAGCCCGACGCGCAGGCGCCGAAGATCGCGACCATCACGGGACAGACGGCGGAGTTCGACGCTGCCGGACTCAGCCCGCGGTTGATCAACCTCGAGCTGCGGCGGCTGCTGTACATCGAGGGGGTCACCGAGGTGACGATTCACAACCCGGGCGCCCAGCACTCGATCGCGGTCGGTCTGCTGCTCCGGTGCCGCATCCGCATAGACGGCAGTCTCGGCTACTTCGGCTGCGGGCTGGTCGACGGTCCGGAGATCCACATCACCGGTCGCGTCGGGTGGTCGGTGGCAGAGAACATGATGTCAGGCGTGATCGTGATCGACAAGAACGCCGGTTCGCTCACTGGCGCGGCGCTGCGCGGCGGGGACCTCGTCGTGAGGGGACACGTCGGCGCCCGCACTGGCATCGACCAGAAGGGCGGCACGATCATCGTCGGCGGCAACACCGGCTCGATGACGGGCTTCATGATGCAGCGTGGCCGGCAGATCATCTGCGGGGACGCGGGACCGGGGCTCGGTGATTCCATGTACGACGGGGTGATCTACGTCGGCGGCAAGGTCGCCGCGCTCGGTGTGGACTGCGTCGAGGCCGAGATGACCCCAGCCGATGACGAGTTCATCGACCGCAAGTTCGGCATCTACCAGATGGAGCGGCCGGACCGGTTCGGCAAGTTCGTCTGCGGCAAGAAGCTGTGGAACTACGACAACCTGGAACCGAACGAGCGCAAGCTCGTCCTCTAGTCACCTCTCCTCACGTCCGGCACGTACCGGGCCACCACAGTCAGGAGTCCAGATGACGGCGCCGAGCGGCAAGCCGCGGCATGTCCTCGGGCATAGCCGGATCTTCACGCCCGAGGTCATCGACGACATCCACACAAAAGCCGAACTCGGCCGCTATCGCATGCGTGGCTTCTCGATCTTCAAGCCGATCCCGCACTGGGACGAGCTGATGTTCCTGCCCGGCACGTTGACCCGCTTCGTGATCGAGGGCTACCGGGAGAAGTGCGCAACCAAGACCGTGCTTGGCGCTCGATTCGCCAAGCGGCCGCTCGAGCTCGACATTCCGGTCTACATCACCGGCATGAGCTTCGGGGCGCTCTCGCTGGAGGCCAAGATGGCACTGGCCAAGGGCGCCTCCATGGCTGGCACCGCGACCTGCTCCGGCGAAGGCGGCATGATCCCGCCGGAACGCGACCTGTCCACCAAGTGGTACTACCAGGTGATCCAAAGCCGGTACGGGTTCAACCCGCATCACCTGATGCTCGCCGATGCCGTCGAGTTCTTCATCGGCCAGGGCTGCAAGGTTGGCCTCGGCGGGCACCTGATGGGCCAGAAGGTCACCGAGCAGGTGGCTGAGATGCGCTCGCTGCCGGCCGGCATCGACCAGCGCAGCCCGGCGCGGCACCCCGACTGGCTCGGGCCCGACGATTTGTCGCTGAAGGTCCAGGAGATCCGAGAGGCCACCGACTACCAGGTGCCGATCCAGCTCAAACTCGGCGCGGCACGGGTGTACGACGACGTCCGGATGGCCGCGAAGTGTGGTCCGGACATCATCTACCTCGACGGGGCCGAGGGCGGTACCGGCGCTGGCCCGCACATCGCCACCGAGGAGACCGGCATCCCGCTGATGGCCGCGATTCCAGAGGCCCGCCGCGCGTTGGAGGATGTCGGGCTGGCCGACGAGATCGACCTGGTGGTAGCCGGCGGGATTCGCAACGGCGGCGACATCGCCAAGTGCATCGCGCTCGGGGCCAAAGCGGTCGCCATCGGCCACTCGGGCCTGATGGCGCTGAACTGCAACAAGGAGATCCCCGGCGTCACCGACTACGAGGGCACGATCGGCGTACCTGCCGGCAAGTGCTACCACTGCCACACCGGTCGCTGCCCCGTCGGCATCACCACCCAGGACCCGGAGCTGCGCAAGCGGCTCGTCGTCGACGAGGCAGCCGAACGGGTCTACAACTTCCTGCACACGCTCACGCTTGAAATCCAGATGCTCGCCCGCGCCTGCGGCAAGACCAACGTCCACAGCCTCGAGCCGGAGGATCTGTGCGCCCTGACGACCGAGGCCGCCGCGATGGCGCGGGTGCCCCTGGCCGGCACCAGCTACATACCCGGCGTGACCGAGGAGAGGACCTTGGGCGAGATCAAACATCTGGTCGAGAAGCTCGTTGCCGGCGACGGAACCCAGGGGGTGCTCGATGTCTGACCCGGTGATGGTGCAGTTCGATCCGTCGGCCCGGCACCTCACCACGCGCTCGGGCATCGACACCGAGGAGTTGACCGGGCGGACCTTCCCGTATCAGTTCAACCGGGCGCTCGTCGACGACGTAGACCTCATGGCGGCGACGCCCGGCGAGGACCTGAACTGGCTTGAGGACATCCACCTTATGCAGGAGGACGGGATGAACGCGGTCTTCGACCGCTACACCAACGCCTTCCTCAAGATCTACTTCGAGATCCCGGCGGGCCGGGACGACGAGTACGCCCGAAAGGTGCTGATCAAGCACCTGCAGGAAGGCAACTCGTACGGCATCTGGCTCAAGCACCGGCACGCCAAGTTCGCACAGCCCGAACTGGGGTCCTGGCTGTCCGGTTCGGCGACCGTCGGGGAGGACTACACCGTCTCCCAAATCGACGGATGGGACAAACCTCTGCATTGATCCCCTCGGGTAGCAGGTCATGACCGCTGGGCAAATCCGAGCCCGTCGGGGTCCCCAAGTCGGGGGACAGCGTCGGACTACGCGACGACGTGAGCAAGACAGCCGCTTCCTCGCAGGAAACATTGTTGCCTGAGGGGTTGATCTCGATGTCGCGCGGGCTCTAGTCTCCGAACGCCTCTCCACCCGGCGCGGGCCGGAGTCGCGCAGCAGGGCAGCGTGTGGGTCGGAAGGAGTTCGACAAGCGACTTCGTCCTCGCGTCGCCGCCGGCTCGAGACTCTCCTCCCACGTGACTGTCCTGGCGTTCGTACGGTTTGACATGTGCACCAGGTGAACCAGGAGGTCAGTCATGGTCGACGAGCTGGGCGCGCTCAACGTCTTGTTCACCGAGTTCTACTACTGGGTGACAGTCGTGTTCATGTTCTTGATCCACGTCGGGTTCTGCGTTTACGAAGTGGGGTCGGCGAGGCGCAAGAACCTGCAGCACACGCTGATGAAGAACATCATGCTGATCCCGCTGGTCACCGTGACCTTCTTCTTCTTCGGCTGGTACATCTACTTCGCGCTGCCGAACGGGCCCGGCATCACTGGCGGGATCATTCCGAGCGCGGCGGACGTCGCCGCGCCCTGGTCGGATGCCATGGGCCCGAACATGCAGGATCGCATCAACGGCGTCTTCTGGGCCGCCTTCCTGCTGTTCTCCTGGACTGCTGCGTCGATCGTGTCCGGAGCCATCATCGAGCGAGTACGTCTCGGGGCCTTCCTCATGGTCGCTGTCCTCGTCGGCTCGGTCACCTGGATCATCGACGCCGCGTGGGGATGGTCGCCCAACGGCTGGATGGTGCAGAGGATGGGCTACCACGACGCGTACGCGTCGGGTGTCATCCACGCGATCGCCGGTGGCGCCGCCCTCGCGATGGTGATCGTGCTGGGCCCCCGCATCGGCAAGTTCGGCCCACATGGGGAGGTCCGCAACATCAGGCCTCACAACGTGTGGCTGTCCTGCGTGGGTCTGCTGCTCATCTACACCGGATTCTGGGGCTTCTACGCCGCCTGCAACATCCCCATCCTCGACGTCGGCGGGGAGTCCGGAACGTTCTTCTCCTCGACCAACATCTACCTGATGCCGACCACCCTGTCGGCCATCACCTTCAACTTCCTGATGTCGTTGTCCGGCGGACTGCTCGCGGGCTTCATCGTGAGCAAGGCCGACCCGTTCTGGACCCTGTCGGGCGGGCTTGCCGGGATCATCGCGGCATCCGCGGGCAATGACCTCTACCACCCCGTCCAGGCGATGCTGATCGGCGCAATCGGCGCGGTCCTCGCCTACAAGCTGCACTTCTTCGTCGAGCGGCGGTTCCGGATCGACGACGCCGTCGGCGCGGTCGCAGTGCACGGGTACGCCGGTTTCTTCGGCGTGGTAATCGCGGGTTTCATGCTGTGGGGCTATCCGGCCGCCGCACCGGTGACGGCCAACGCCGCATGGTTCGGCAGCACGTCCGAGGGGTTCCCCGCCGTCAATCCGCTCGGCAACTTGCTGGGCGCCGTCATCATGTTCTTCGTCCTGGGCTTCCTGCCGACCTACGGCCTGGCCAAGCTGCTCGACAAATTCGGGCTGCTGCGCGTGCCACGCGCCGTCGAGCTCGCCGGCCTGGACACGCACAGCTACGGCAACGCCTACCCCTACTTCCAGACCAGCGAGGCCGAGGGCGGCTTCGAGGACGTGGAGCGCAGTGCCGCCGCTGGCATCAGCCACCTGGTGGCCGGACGGCTCAACGGTGCCGAGCCGGCCGGGTCGACATCCCGTGAGGATAGGAGGGCCGTGAAGTGATCACCGCCGTAGGCACAGGTCTCGACTCGTTCACCGACCCCGAGAGCATCACGGTGCTCTACCCCTTCGCTGGCTGGGAGGGGCTCTTCGTCATCGTCGGCGTACTCCTGTGGATCGGCTGGCACGTACGACAGGTTCGCGCTGAGAACAAGGAGTACGACGAGGCGCTCGAACTCTACGAGCGGGTCGGGGTGGAACGGGCCATGCACTTCGGCGGCAGCACGCACCTGGTCACCGAAGAGGACATCGAGGTCGTCCGGGCCGAGATGGCCGAGGGCAATGCCGGTCCCGGCCCGGTCGAGACGGCGCCGGACAGCGACGGTTCGCATCGGACAGCCGGCGCCTGATGGCGACCGGGCAACTCCGCACCCAGAGCTGACCTGAACAGTCCCGCGCGTCGGTCAGGGAGTTATTCCCGTAGTCGGGATGATCTTGGTGTGCGAGACGATCTGGGGATCAGCGCGCTCGGTTGCCTCACAGGAAACCTTGTGTATTCTCAGTTGACCACGGTCCCGCCGTGCCGGGCCCGCCGTGACCTGTTCTCCTAGGAGTCAGACGTGTGTGGAATCGTTGGACTTCACCTGAAGGACCCTGCCCTCGAGCCTCGGCTCGGTGAGTTCCTGGTTCCGATGATCGAGGACCTGACCGGACGCGGCCCCGACTCCGCCGGCCTGGCCCTGTACGACCGGAGCGTCCCGGACGGGTCGTTGCGCTGGTCGCTGCGCGCCCCCGACACCGGCTGCGACTGGTCCGCGCTGGCCACCCGGCTTGGTGAGGACATCGGGCAGCCGGCGGACGTCGAGGTCAAGGCCGACGCCTGCCTCCTGACCGTCAAGGCCCCCGCTGACCAGGTCCGGGCGCGGCTGGCTGAGATCGCGCCGCACGTCACGGTTGTCGGCGTCGGTGCGGCCATGACGATGTACAAGGACGTCGGTACGGCGCGGCAGGTGTGTGACCGCTACGGCATTGAACAGGCCGGCGGGTATCAGGGGGTCGGGCACACCAGGATGGCCACCGAGTCGGCCGTCACGACCCGGCATTCCCACCCGTTCTCGCCCGCACCCGACCTGGCGCTGGTGCACAACGGCTCGTTCTCCAACCACGCCTCCATCCGGCGGCGGCTGGAGGACCGCGGCCTGGTCTTCGAGACCGACAACGACTCCGAGGTCGCCGCCCGATACATCGGCGACCGGCTCGACCAGGGCGACAGCCTGGACGACGCCATGCGGATGGTGCTCAAGGAGTTCGACGGCTTCTTTACACTGCTCGTCACTTCCCGCGACGAGTTCGCGGTGATGCGGGACGCCTTCGCCTGCAAGCCGTTGGTCGTGGCCGAGACCGACGCGTACGTCGCCGTCGCCAGCGAGTACCACGCCCTGGCCACCCTGCCGGGCATAGACGGCGCCCGCGTGTTCGAGCCGCAGCCGGAGGAAGTCCACTCCTGGGTGAAGACGTGACCCAGGTGCTGAACCCGACGGTGGCCGAGGTGGTCCTCAGCTGCCGCGAACTGACGACCCGGCAGATCAACGGCCGGCTTCGCGAGCTGCCCGAGGGCAGCGTCGTACGCATCACCGAGGCGCGCGGCACCCACAACCTCGCCGTCGGACTGCGCCACCGCCTCGACATCACCATCGAGGGGAACGCCGGCTACTACACGGCCGGGTTGTCCGACGGCCCGGACGTCACAGTGGAGGGTTCCGTCGGCTGGGGACTGGCCGAGAACCTCATGCGCGGCGTGGTTCGCGTGCGCGGGAACGCCTCGGAGTCCGCTGCGGCGACGGCGCACGGCGGCACGGTCATCGTGCACGGCGACGCCTCGTCGCGGGCCGGCATCTCCCTTAAGGGCGGCACTCTCGCCGTGGCCGGCGACGTCGGTCACATGAGCGGTTTCATGGCGCAGGCCGGCACGATCCTCGTCGGCGGCGATGCCGGCCACGCCCTGGGTGACAGCCTCTACGAGGCGATCATTTACGTCGGCGGCACGGTCCGGTCCCTCGGCGCGGACAGCCGGGTCGAGGACCTGACTCAGGCCGACGTACGACGGGTTCGTGACATCCTCGACATAGCCGGCCGCGATGCGGGATTCGACCACGTCGATCCGGAGAACATCACCCGGGTGGCCTCGGCGAAGCAGCTCTACAACTTCGACGCGCTGAAGAACCAGAGGTACTAGCGATGAGCACCGACAGCCACGTCGATCTGCCGATGCCGTTGCCGGGTCGCGCACAGGCGGGGCAGAGCCGCAGGCCCAGCGCCACCTTCCCGCCGGAGATGGTGGGCCAGATCCAGACCATGGCCGACTCGGGGCGCTATGAGATCCGCGGCTGGGGTGCCAAGCGCCGGGTCCCGAACTTCGACGATCTGTCGTTCCTGACGGCCTCGGTGTCCCGCTACCCGTTGGAGGGCTACCGGGAGGCGTGCGACACCACGACCGTGCTCGGGTCCCGCTACGCGAGCAAACCCCTTGTGCTCGACATCCCCATCACCATCGCCGGGATGAGCTTCGGCTCCCTGTCGGCACACGCCAAGGAGTCGCTGGGCCGGGCGGCGACGGCGGTGGGCACCTCGACGACCACTGGCGACGGCGGCATGACGACCGAGGAGCGGAGAGCCTCCAAACAACTGGTCTACCAGTGCCTCCCGTCGCGGTACGGCTTCAATCCGGCCGACCTGCACCAGGCCGACGCCATCGAGGTCGTCATCGGGCAGGGCGCCAAGCCCGGCGGCGGCGGGATGCTGCTCGGTGAGAAGGTCAGCGAGCGAGTGGCAGGAATGCGGACGCTGCCCGCCGGGATCGATCAGCGTTCGGCCAGCCGGCACCCGGATTGGACCGGTCCGGACGATCTGACGATCAAGATCGCCGAGCTCCGCGAGGCCACCGGCTGGGAGAAACCTATCTACGTCAAGCTCGGGGCAACCCGCGTGGTGAACGACGTCAAACTCGCCGTCGCCGCGGGCGCGGATGTCGTCGTCGTGGACGGGATGCAAGGCGGTACCGGTGCGACGCAGGAGGCGTTTATCGAGCATGCCGGCATCCCCACGCTGGCCGCCGTACGGCTTGCTTCGGACGCGTTGCGGGAGATCGGCAAGTCCGAGGAGGTGCAGCTCATCGTCTCCGGCGGCATCCGGACCGGAGCGGATGTGGCGAAGGCGCTGGCGCTCGGCGCGAACGCTGTAGCGATCGGGGTGGGCGCGCTGGTGGCGTTGGGTTGCAACAGCCCGACGTACGTCAAGGACGGCCGCGAGTACGACGCGACCGAGGACTACCACGCGCTCGGCACGGCTCCTGGCTACTGTCACCACTGCCAGACCGGACGCTGCCCCACGGGCGTCACCACGCAGGATCCGCGGCTCGAGGCGCGGCTGGACCCCGAGGTGGGCGCGCGGTGGGTGACCAATTACCTCAAGGCGATGACGATGGAGCTCACGACCCTCACGCGTGCCTGCGGGAAGTCCAGCGTGCACAACCTCGAGCCGGAGGATCTGGTGGCCCTGACGATCGAGGCAGCCGCCATGGCCCGACTCCCGCTCGCCGGTACGTCCTGGATCCCCGGCTAGCAGTGCCTCGCCGTCGAGCGACCGAACCCGCGCCCCCGGAGCCGGCCACCGCAGAGTCCGCCACCGAGGCTGGCCCCGGCATCGAGCACGCGCTGGGCCTGCACATCGCGGAGCGAATCCGCGAGTACCGAACCCAGCTCGGGATGTCCGGCAGTCAACTCGCAGTCGCCAGCGGCCTGTCCAAAGGCATGCTGAGCAAACTCGAGAACGGGCAGGTCTCCCCGAGCCTGGCCACACTCGTGCGCCTGTCCGGTGCGCTGCAGGTACCGGTAACGGCCTTCTTCCGCGGGCTCGACGAGGAGCGCGATGTCCTGTTCGTCAAGGCCGGGCAGGGAATGGACATCAGCGCCCGCAGCAGCCAAAAGGCGCACCGCTACCAGCTGCTCGGCAGCATGCGCGGCCCGAACAAGAGGATGGAGCCTGTGCTCGTGACGTTGCACGAGCGGACCGAGGTCTTTCCGCTCTACCAGCACGCTGGCACCGAGCTGATCTACGTCCTGTCCGGGGAGATGGTGTACGGCGTGGGGGCGTCGGAGTACACCATGGAAGCCGGCGACACTCTGCAGTTCGACGGCGAGGTGTCGCACGGTCCGCGCCGGATCGTGTCGTTGCCCACCCAGTTCCTGTCCATCAAAGCCTTCGGCGGCACCCAGCCGTGAAGCGCCCATCTACCCAGAGGACCCGCTCGGTGACCCAGACCCCGCTGTCTGTTGTGGGCCGACGTGCCCGCTCCCTGCGCTCGGCCCGTCGCGGGCCGGCCCGGTACTCCGCCTTTGATTTGCTCCGGCGTGGCGCCCTGGGGAGGGACTGGCCGCGCAGCTTCACCCAGCCCGAGCTGAAGGGAAGCTACGACGCGGTCGTCATCGGGGCCGGCGTACACGGGCTCGCGACGGCCTACTACCTGGCCGCCAACCACGGCATGACCAATGTCGCCGTGCTGGACAAGGCCTACATCGGTGGCGGTGGCTCGGGTCGCAACACCGCCATCGTGCGGTCCAACTACCTGACGCCGGAGGGCGTGCGCTTCTACGACCGGTCGGTCAAGCTCTACGAGAATCTCGCTGTCGACCTGAACTTCAACGTCATGTTCTCCCAGCGCGGTCACCTGACCCTGGCGCACAACGACTCGTCGCTGCGGACGATGCGCTGGCGAGCCGAGGTCAACAAGCTGCAGGGCATCGACTCCGAGGTCATCGGACCGGAGCACATCTCGCGCCTGGTTCCCTACCTCGACGTCTCGGCCGAGGCGCGTTACCCGGTGCTCGGCGCGCTGTACCACCCACCGGGCGGAACGATCCGGCACGACGCAGTCAACTGGGGCTACGCGCGGGCCGCCGACCACCTTGGCGTGCACATCCATCAGTACACCGAGGTGACCGCGATCCACGTCGAAGCCGACCGGGTCACCGGGGTCTCGACCAACCGTGGCGACATCGCAGCGCCCGTCGTCGTGAACTGCACCGCCGGCTGGGCGAGCACGGTGTGCGACCTGGCCGGCGTACGGCTGCCCCTCATCACCCACCCGCTGCAGGCGGCTGTCACCGAGCCGGTCAAGGTGTTCCTCGAGGCCGTCGTCGTGTCGGGCAGCCTGCACGTCTACGTCAGCCAGACCGACCGTGGTGAGCTGGTCTTCGGGGCGAGCGTCGACCCCTACCCGTCGTACTCGATGCGGGGGTCATTGGAGTTCACCGAGGAACTGGCTGGGCATGTGCTCGAGCTGATGCCCTCGATAGCCAAGCTGCGGGTGCTGCGCCAGTGGGCCGGTCTGTGCGACATGACGCCGGACTACTCCCCGATCATGGGCGTGACGCCGGTGGACGGCTTTCTCGTGGACGTCGGCTGGGGCACGTACGGATACAAGGCCGGACCGGTCGCCGGCGAGGCGATGGCCGAGCTAGTCGCTACCGGCAAGACGCCGGAGATCATCAGCGCTTTCGACCTCGCTCGCTTCGCCGAAGGGCGGCTCGTGGGTGAGAAGGGCGCGGCGGCGGTCGGTCATTGATGGACCGCCCGCGCACCGCAGACCCCGTTGCCCATCCGCTCAGATCGAGGAGAGCCGCCCGGTGATCCGCATTCCCTGTCCCCACTGCGATGCCAGGAACTCCACGGAGTTCCGGCACGTCGGCGAGGCGGCCGCTCGGCCGGACCCGTCGACGGCGACCCCGGAGCGGTGGCGGGCCTACTTGTACGAGCGGGCCAACCCGGCGGGCTGGACCAGCGAGACGTGGTTCCACACGATGGGCTGCCGCCGGTACATCACCGTGGAACGCCACACGGTCACCAACGAGATCCGGTCGGCTCGACCGGCCGGCGGCACCCGCGCCGAACCGGCCGCGGCGCTGTCCGCCCGCGGGGACGCCGGCAGCCCCGACGCGGGAGGACAGGCCTGATGGGCACTGCATCGACGTCCCGGCGGCTGCCGGCCCAGGCCGGTGAGGTGGTCGACCGCAGCCGCCCGCTTGCCTTCCGGTGGGACGGCCGCAGCTACGTCGGCCTCGAGGGCGACACCATCGTCTCCGCGTTGCTGGCCGGCGGAGTCGACGTGTTCTCCCGCAGCTTCAAGTACTCCAGGCCGCGCGGCGTGCTGACGGCGAGCTTCGTCGACCCGGGCTGCACCGTGCAGGTCGACGACGAGCCCAATGTGCGGGGCAGTCACCGACGGCTGGCGGCGGGCATGGACGTCCGGCCGCAGAACGTGTGGCCCTCCCTGCGGTTCGACGTCAAGGCCGCCAATGGGCTCGTCGGGCGGTTCCTGACCGCGGGCTTCTACTACAAGACCTTCATCAGGCCGCAGCGGCTGTGGCCGGCGTACCAGCAGGTCCTCTCCCGGTTCGCGTCCGGGGGCGTGACGTCCAGGCAGAACGTGCACGGCTACTACGACAAGCGCTACGTGCACGTGGACGTCGTTGTCGCGGGGGGCGGGCCCGCGGGTCTCGCGGCCGCCGTGGCGGCCGCGGACTCGGGTTGCAGTGTCCTGCTCGTCGAGGAGGAGTACGAGCTCGGCGGGCACCTGCGCTACAGCGGCGAGCAGAGCCTGTCGACGCTGTCGGACCTTCGTGCCCAGGTGGCGGCCCGGCCGTCCATCGAGGTGATGACCGACGCGGTGGTGACCGGACGGTACGACGACAACTGGGTCGCGGTGATGCAGCGCAACGTCGGCGGCGCGATCGAGCGACTGGTCAAGGTCCGGGCCAGCGTCCTCGTTGCGGCACCCGGCCTCATCGAGCGGCCGTACGTGTTCGCCGGCAACGACCTGCCCGGCGTGATGCTGTCCACCGCCGTACGCCGACTTGTCAACCTGTACGCCGTCAAGCCGGGCGAGCGCGCCGTCGTGCTCGCGGCCAACGCTGAAGGCGACGTCGCCGCCGCGGACCTCACCCGGGCGGGTGTGGACGTCGTCCGCGTGCTGGACGGTCGCGCCGGGGAGACGATCCGTCGGGCGACCGGGCGGGGGCGCCTGCAGGCCGTCGAGCTCGAGGACGGCACGGTTCTGCCGGCCGACCTCCTGGTGACCGCCACCGGCTGGACCGCGCCCACCTCGCTGGTCAACATGGCCGGCGACCGGCCGGTGTGGAATCCGACCGCCGCGCGCTTCGTCCCGAGCAGCACCGGCCTGCCGCCCACGGTCCTCGCGACCGGCGGGCTGGTCGGCGACGGCAGCGCGGAAGAGCTCATCGCCCACGGGCGGGCGGTCGGCGCCCTGGCCGGCGACCGGGCGCAGGGCCGGCCCGGCGACAGCGTCCCGGCCCTGGCTTGCGAACCGCACCCGGCGATGTTCCGGGCCTCGACGCACGGGTTCGTCGACTTCTCCGAGGACGTCTCCAGCAAGGACG
>Ga0136620_10000293_pt1 | contig 22679 bp, 22 predicted proteins | sample AntDrymUQ4162106_2_FD_104806 | JGI IMG/M metagenome (GOLD analysis project Ga0136620, IMG submission 104806) | Polar desert sand microbial communities from Dry Valleys, Antarctica - metaG UQ416 (21.06) | ecosystem: Environmental > Terrestrial > Soil > Desert | place: Antarctica: Dry Valley... | reverse complement strand
GGCATCTTCTCGCGCTACGAGGATGCCGAGGAGCAGCTGGAGCGGATCGCGGAGATCGACCCGGACGACGCCACCGGGGAGATGCAGCGCATCTACAGCCAGCCCATCGACCAGGACCTGATGGCCCAGCGCATCCGCGAGGTCAAGGAGCAGCGCGTGGTGTGTGCCGCGTCGCTCACTCCCCAGCGCGTGCGCGAGCATTACGAGGTGGCGCTCGAGGCGGGCGTGGACATCCTCGTGATCCAGGGCACGGTGATCTCGGCCGAGCACGTCTCCACCGACGAGTCGCGCCCGCCGCTCAACCTCAAGGAGTTCACCCGCGAGGTGCCCGTGCCGGTGGTCGTCGGGGGCTGTGCCTCCTACGCCACGGGCCTGCACCTCATGCGCACGGGCGCCAAGGCCGTGCTCGTGGGGGTGGGTCCCGGAGCCGCGTGCACCACGCGCGGCGTGCTCGGCATCGGGGTTCCGCAGGCCACCGCCATCGCCGACGTCGCGGCTGCCCGCTCGCAGAACATGCTCGAGACGGGCGAGTACGTGAAGGTCATCGCCGACGGCGGGATGCGCAACGGCGGGGACATCTCGAAGGCCTTCGCCTGCGGGGCCGACGCCGTGATGATCGGCTCGCCGCTGGCCCGGGCCTACGAGGCTCCCGGCCACGGCTACCACTGGGGCATGGCCACCTTCCACCCGGACCTGCCGCGGGGCGTCCGGGTCAAGACCACCCAGAACGGCTCCCTGGAGCAGATCGTGAACGGCCCAGCGCACGAGAACGACGGCACCTTCAATCTCATGGGAAGCCTTCGCACGTCGATGGCCACCTGCGGCCACGAGGACATCGCGTCCTTTCATCGCGCCGAGGTGATCGTGGCCCCGTCGCTGCAGACCGAGGGCAAGCAGCTCCAGCGCGACCAGGCGATCGGCATGGGCGCGCAGTCCGCGGCCAGGGCGGCGCCCGCCAGCGACGGCGTCACCAACGGCTCCGGCCCGGCAGGCGACCCCACTGTCGTGGAGTAGGTGGAGGCCCGCACGGTCACAGGGCCGCCGGCTCCCGAAGTCGAGGCGGCGAAGTCCAACGATGAGGTGCTCGTCCTGGACTTCGGGGGCCAGTACTCACAGCTGATCGCGCGGCGGGTGCGTGAGTGCGGGGTCTTCAGCGAGCTGATGCCCCACCATGTCGACATCGACGAGGTGCGGCGGCGCAATCCACGCGGCCTGATCCTCTCTGGAGGCCCGGCGTCCGTCTACGCGGACGGCGCGCCGGCCCTACGGGCGGAGCTGCTGGAGCTCGGCGTCCCGGTGCTGGGCATCTGTTACGGGATGCAGCTGATGGTGCTCGAGCTGGGCGGCCGCGTGGAGGGCGCCGAGGTGGGCGAGTTCGGACGTTCGCAGCTGTCGGTGTCTGAGCACGGGCGGCTGCTCGAAGGCCTGCCCGAGCAGCAGAGCTGCTGGATGAGCCATCGAGACACCGTCTACGAGCCCCCACCGGGAGCCACAGCGCTGGCATCGTCCACCGAGTCCCCCGTGGCGGCCTTCGAGGACACCGAGCGCGGGCTGTACGGCATCCAGTTTCACCCCGAGGTGGTGCACACCCCGTACGGAACACAGATCCTCACCCGCTTCCTGGCCGACATCTGCGGCTGCGACATGAGCTGGAACGCCGCGAATGTGGCCGACGAGCAGATCCGTCGCATCCGCGACCAGGTGGGTGATGGCCATGTCATCTGTGGGCTGTCCGGCGGCGTGGACTCCTCGGTGGCCGCGCTGCTGGTGCATCGCGCGGTAGGCGACCAGCTCACCTGCGTTTTCGTGGACCACGGCCTGATGCGCAAGAACGAGGGCGAGCAGGTGGTCAGCGCCTTCCGCGACTCCTTCAAGGTGCCGCTGGTGGCGGTGGATGCCGAGGAGCGCTTCCTGGAGCGACTCGGGGGGGTGACCGAGCCCGAGGCCAAGCGCAAGATCATCGGCACCGAGTTCATCCGCGTGTTCGAGGAGGAGGCGGCCAGGCTCGATAACCCGCGATACCTGGTGCAGGGCACGCTCTACTCCGATGTGATCGAGTCCGGCGGCGGCACCGGGGCCGCCACGATCAAGTCCCATCACAACGTCGGCGGCCTCCCGGAGGACCTGGAGTTCGAGCTGGTCGAGCCTTTGCGCGCCCTGTTCAAGGACGAGGTGCGCCAGGTGGGCATCGAGCTGGGCCTGCCCGAGAAGCTGGTGTGGCGCCAGCCCTTCCCGGGCCCCGGCCTGGGAATCCGCATCGTGGGCGGCGAGGTGACCAAGGAGCGGCTGGAGATCCTCCGCGACGCCGACTACGTGCTCCAGGACGAGATTCGCGGCGCCGGCCTCTACCGCGAGCTGTGGCAGTCCTTCTGCGTCCTGCCCGGCGACCTGCGCACGGTGGGCGTCCAGGGCGACGAGCGCACCTATGGCTATGTGGTCGTCATCCGCGCCGTCACCTCCAACGACGCCATGACCGCCGACTGGGCCCGGCTGCCCTACGACCTCCTGGAGCGCGTCGCCTCGCGGATGATCAACGAGATCCGCCAGGTCAACCGGGTGGTTCTGGACGTGACCTCCAAGCCTCCCGGCACCATCGAGTGGGAGTGAGAGTGAGCGGTTAGCTCCAGGAGTCCCAGGCGCGCAGCGCCGGGTACGGGTCCATCGCGCGGCCGCCGCTGTACCAGCCCGGGGCCCCCCAGGTCTCGAAATGCAGGTGGCAGCCACGGGCGTTGCCTGACTCACCCACCGTGCCGATGTCCTGGCCGGTGTAGACGCGATCGCCCTTGCGGAAGGGACTGGGCGCGGTCATGTGCATGTAGGCGTAGTCGAATCCGCTGGTGCCGCCGTCGATCACCATGTAGTTGCCGGCCGCCGCGTGGTAGCCGCTGAACTTCACCCGGCCCCCCCGGGCCGCCACCATGCGCGTGCCGCAGCGGGCGAACACGTCTTGACCCTGATGGCTGTGGCCGGCGCGCCCCGTCCCGAAGCGCGCGCCGGCGCCACCGAAGTCGTGCGTCCCGCGGATGGGGAAGACGTGGTCGTAGAGGTCGAAGGCGTCGCGCGTGGCGTTGCCCGTCTGGGCACTTTGCGCCTGCGCGCCGTCCCTGCCCGCCACGGTGAGGCGGAACGAGTAGCGCCCGCGGGCGGCCTGCGCCCGGCCCACCCGGCCGCTCCAGGACAGCTCCTGCACCGCGTCCTGGGCCACCGTGCCCGGGGACCAGGTGCGCACGACCGAGGCGTCGCTGGCGCGAACCAACTCGACCTTCACGCTCGCCGCCTCCGCGCCGCTGATCCGGTACGAGAAGGTCACCGCGCGCTGCGCGCCAAGGTAGGCCTTGGTGCGGCTGGTGCCGGTCTCCAGGCGCGGCGCACCTGCCTGGCGCAGGCCGGGCACGGGGGACAGCTCGGTGTTGGGCTCGGGCGGCGGGCCCGGAAGGATGGGCACCGAATGGGAGCGCTCGGAGCTCTGGCTGGTTTCGGTGCGCACCGAGACTGGCCCGGTGGTGGCCCCCGCGGGGACGCGCACGTTCAGGCGGTTGGCGCTCCCTGCGCGAACGCTCGTGCGGGCGTCGTCGCCGCGGCCGGCGGCGCCGTGAAAGGTCATTGAGTCGACGTCCGACAGGCCCGTTCCGCGCACGCGCAGCGTGCTTCCCGGACGTGCGCGGTTGCGCGACGCGCAACCGCGCAGGCACTCCACCTTGCTCAAGTTGGGCTGCTCGACGTAGACGGCACCGCCCTCGTTCTGTGCGGAGGCGGGCGCGGCCGCGAGGCAGGCGGCCGCCAGGGTCGTGACGCCGGCGGCGCAAACCCTGCTTCTCGCCGCGAACGGCAATATGTCCCTCGAGGAGTGATTCCTCGCTGGCGGCACTAGGTAGGCCTCTCTTTCTCCGGCCTACGGGGTTAGCTGACGGGCTCGCGCCGAAAGAGCGGCGCTACTGGTCGATCCCTCGTGGACCGACCCGATTCGCCCCCTCGGCCACCTCCGGATGAGGCGGCCGAACGGTTCCCCCGTTCCCCTGTGGCTGTGACGGCATCGCCTTGGGGATTCGGCAGGCTTTGAACTGGCGCGGCAGTATAGCCATGGGCCCGGCGGGAGTGCATGACGTTCTCCTCTCGTCAGACGACTTCCCCGCGCGGGCGTGAAGCCCTGCCCTTATGCCACACTGTGCGGCCGGCCGCGCGAACCGCGGCCGCTTGTATGCAATGAGGACCTTCGTAGCCACACCTGAGACCCGCGAGCGCGACTGGCTCGTGGTCGACGCCGCCGACAAGACGCTCGGCCGCCTGGCCACCCAGATCGCCGATGTCCTGCGCGGTAAGCGCAAGCCCGTCTACACGCCTCACTGCGATGTGGGCGACTTCGTGATCGTGGTCAACGCCGAGAAGATCGCCGTGACCGGCAAGAAGCGCTCGGACAAGCTGTACCACCGCCACTCGGGATACCCCGGCGGCCTGCGTACGCGGACCCTGAACGACATGCTCGAGCGCCAGCCCGAGGAGGTCATTCGCAAAGCCGTGAAGGGCATGCTCCCGCGCAACCGCCTGGCGCGCCAGCAACTGCGCAAGCTCAAGGTCTACGCCGGTCCCGAGCACCCGCACGCCGCTCAGCAGCCCAAGCCCCTGGAGATAGAGACCTGATGTTCGAAGACGAGCGCGAGGACGACCCGCGAGAGGAAGGGGCGCCAGAGGCATCTGCTCCGGAGCAGCCCGATGCCGAGGAGGCCACGCCGGCCGACGCCTCCCCGGCGCCTGAACCGGCCGAGGAGCCCGTGGCCGAAGAGCCCGTGGCCGAAGAGCCTGCGGCTGAAGAGCCTGCGGCTGAAGAGGCTGCGGCTGAAGAGGCGCCTGCTGCTGAGGCGCCTGCTGCTGAGGCGCCTGCTGCTGAGGCGCCTGCTGCTGAGGAGCCAGCCGCTGAAGCGACCGCCGAGCAGGCCCCCCGGGGCCGAGGCGGCCGAGAGGGGCAGGGCGACGACCAGCCCGACGTCATTCCCGGTGCCCATCTGGAGCCCGACCTGGTGCTCGATGAGGGCCAGCCCGACCCCTTCGGCGAGCGCTCCGCTGCCGAGATCAAGGCCGCCGAGGACGCCCTGGCGGCTGAGCCCGAGGGCACCGTTGCCGAGCCGGCTGACGGCGAACCCGTCGCGGCGCCGACGGCGATGCTCGACCTGGCCGCCGATGCCCGCTACCAGGCCACCGGCAAGCGCAAGAGGGCAGTGGCGCGCGTGATCCTCAAGCCGGGCAGCGGCGCCTACACCATCAACGGGCGCGAGCTCGACCAGTTCTTCCCGCGTGCCACCCTGCAGCGCACCGCGCGCGGGCCGCTGGAGACGGCGGGCCAGCAGGGGCGCCTGGACGTCGTGGCCAAGATCCACGGCGGCGGCGTCTCCTCACAGGCCGGCGCGCTGCGTCACGGCATCGCTCGTGCGCTCGTGGAGGCCGACCCCAATCTCCGCGGCGAGCTCAAGCGCCGCGGCTTCCTCACGCGAGATCCGCGCGTGAAGGAGCGTAAGAAGGCCGGCCTGAAGAAGGCTCGCAAGCGCCCGCAGTTCTCCAAGCGTTAGTGGCGCCGAAGCCCGCGCCCTTCACCGGGGCCGCCTGATGACGAAGCTCTTCGGCACCGACGGCGTCCGGGGCCCGGTGGGGGAGGTGGTGACGGCCGAGCTGGCGCTGGCGCTCGGTCGCGCCGCCGCGGCCATGTCGCCGGCGCAGGCCCCCCAGGTGCTGATCGTGCGCGATACGCGCGAGTCGGGTGAGATGCTCGAAGCCTCGCTGGCGGCCGGGGTGGCGGCCGGCGGGGGCCATGCGCTGCTCGGCGGCGTCCTGCCCACGCCCGGCGCCGCGCTGCTGGTGCGTCGGCACGGGCTCGACCTGGCAGCAGTGGTCTCGGCCTCCCACAACCCCTTCGCCGATAACGGCATCAAGTTCTTCGGCCCCGACGGGATGAAGGTCTCGGACGAGCTGGAGGCTCGAATCGAGAGCGTGGTGGCAGGCTCGGAGCCGCCGCCCGAGCGGCCGGTGGGCCGGGTGCGCGAGCTGCACGGCGCTCCGGGGGACTACCTGCGCGAGCTGGAGCTGCGTTTCCGCGACCTCGATCTGGCCGGCCGTCGCGTGCTGCTGGACTGCGCCAACGGGGCCACGTACCGGGTGGCGCCCGAGATCTTCCGCCGGCTGGGCGCCGAGGTGGAGGCGATGGCCGCCGCTCCCGACGGGCGCAACATCAACGATGGCTGCGGCTCCACCTACGTCGAGGCCCTCGCCGACCGGGTGGCCGCCGGATCCTTCGACGCCGGCTTTGCCTTCGACGGCGACGGCGACCGGGTCCTCGCCGTCGATCGCGCCGGGACCGTGGTGGACGGGGACGAGTTGCTCGCGCTCGCGGCACTTCACCTTCGCGAGGCCGGACGTCTGCCCGGGAACGGCGTAGCCGTGACCGTGATGACCAATTACGGCTTCCACACGGCCATGAGCGAGCACGGAATCGAGGTGGGGGTCACCCCGGTGGGCGACCGTCACGTGCTGGCCGCGTTGCTTCACCGCGGCTGGGCCCTTGGCGGAGAGCAGTCCGGGCACATCATCGACACCGGGTTCGTGCCCTCTGGTGACGGCACGGCCTCGGCGCTGCTAACGCTGGAGGCCCTGCACGGGGGCGACCTGGCCGACCGCCACGCCATGGAGAAGCTCCCTCAGCGGCTGGTGAACGTGAAGGTCGCCGACCGCGGGGCGCTCGAAGGCGCCAGGGGCGTCTGGGACGCCGTGGAGGCCGAGTCGGCGGCCCTCGAGGGCCGCGGAAGGGTGCTCGTACGCCCCTCTGGAACCGAGCCGCTGGTGCGAGTGATGGTCGAGGCCCCTGGGGACGATGAGTGCGAGGCGATCACCGCCCGCCTGGTGTCGGTCGTGCACGGCCAGCTCGGATAGCGACGCTCCGTCCGCCGGTGAGCGCTCCCCCGGCGGCTAACCTCACTCGCCTCCATGTGCGGCATCGTCGGATACACAGGCACGCGTCCGTGCCGCGAGATCCTCCTCGCCGGGCTCGAGAAGCTCGAGTACCGCGGGTATGACTCGGCGGGAATCTCGCTCGTCCACGATGGCGAGTTCGACTCCGTGCGGGCGGTGGGCAACCTGGCTGCGCTGAAGGAGGCCATCAACGGCGGGGGCCCGGCCAACGGCGCCGTGGCCGGCATCGGGCACACCCGCTGGGCGACCCACGGCCGGGTGACCGAGGCCAACTGCCATCCCCACGAGGACACCCACGGGCGGGTGCAGGTGGTCATGAACGGGATCGTGGAGAACTGGTCCGACCTCAAGGCAGAGCTGGTGGACGACGGGGCCGTATTCACTTCGGAGACCGATACGGAGGTGATCGCGCATCTGGTCGCCAAGCTCTACCACGGCGACATCGTCGAGGCCGTACGCGGCGCCTATGGTCGCCTGCACGGCCACTACGCCTTCGTCGTGCTGCACGCCGACGAGCCCGATGTGCTGGTGGGTGTGCGGAAGGAGTGTCCGCTGGTGGTCGGCGTGGGGGAGGGCGAGAACTTCATCGCCTCCGCCATTCCCGCCTTCCTCTTGGACACCCGCCGCATGCAGCTGGTCCAGGACGACGAGATCGTGGTCGTGACGCCCGAGGGCACCCGCTTCCTCGACGCCGACGGCGCGGTGGTCGACCGAGACGTGGAGGAGGTCGACATAGACCTGGAGACAGCGGAGAAGGCCGGCTATGAGACCTTCATGCTCAAGGAGATCCACGAGCAGCCCGACGCCGTGGCCGAGACGGTGGTCGACCGGCTGGTGCACGGCGAGGTGGAGCTGGGCGACATCGGCATCACCGACGCCGAGCTCTCAAAGCTGCGCCGCGTGCTGGTGGTGGCCTGCGGGACGGCCTACCACGCCGGCGTCGTCGCCCGCTATGCGATCGAGGAGTGGTCCGGCGTGCCCGTCGGGGTCGACATCGCCTCCGAGTTTCGCTACCGCAAGCCGCTCTTCGACGAGCACGATCTGGTGATCGGCATCTCCCAGTCCGGCGAGACTGCCGACACCCTGGCCGCGATGCGCCTGGCCCGTGAGTGCGGCGCCAAGGTCCTGGCCGTGACCAACGTGATGGGCAGCCAGGCCACACGGGACGCCGACGGAGTGCTGTTCACGCGCGCGGGCCTCGAGGTGGGGGTGGCCGCCACAAAAACCTTCGTCGCGCAGGTGGCCGTGATGTATCTGTTCGGCATGAAGCTCGCGCAGGCACGCGACACGCTCGAGGCGGACGTGCTCGATCGCCTGGTCCGCGACCTGCGCTCGATGCCGGAGGCGCTGTCGCGGGTGCTCGCGACGGCGGAAGCGCCGATGCGCGCGGCAGGCCTCCAGTTCCAGGATGCGACCTTCTTCCTCTACCTGGGCCGTCACGTGGGCCTTCCCGTGGCGCTCGAGGGGGCGCTGAAGATGAAGGAGATCTCCTACATACCAACCGACGCCTACGCGGCCGGGGAGATGAAGCACGGCCCGATCGCTCTGCTGGACGAGAACACGCCGGTGGTGTGCGTGGCTACGGATTCGCCTGTGCTGGACAAGATGCTCTCCAACATCTCCGAGGTGCGCGCCCGGGGCGCACACGTGATAGCGGTGGCCACCGAGGGAGCCGAGCAGGTGACCGAGAGCGCCGAGCAAGTGGTGTTCGTGCCCCGCACGGACTGGCTGCTGGCTCCGCTGCTGGCGATCGTCCCGCTCCAGCTGCTCGCCTATAACGTGGCGCGCGCGCGTTGCTTGAACGTGGACCAGCCGCGGAACCTGGCGAAGACCGTCACGGTGGAGTGACGGTCCCGCGGGGCTCGCCCGCGGCACCGTCTCCACTCGTGCTCCGTCAGCTCGCGGGGGCGGGCGGGGGCTCCAGCTCGAAGCTGGGGATGATGCGCCCGAGCCAGCGGGGCAGCCACCAGCTGCGCTCGCCGAGCAGGTGCATCACCGCCGGCACGAGGATCATCCGCACGATCGTGGCGTCGATCAGAAGGCCTTCGCGCTCTGCAGCCGCCTGAAGGGTCGCCAGCAGGCTCCAAGGCGTAGCCTTGCGCCCGTGATCGGACTCGACCTGCCGGGCTGCACTACGGGGGCCGTGGCCCTGGCGCTGCCCACCGGATGAGCCCGCTGCCGGGCTGGCTGGATCCGCTCTACGAAGCGGAGGAGATGCGCGCGGTGGACGCCTGGGCGATCGATGAGCAGGGCGTGCCCTCGCTGGACCTCATGGAGCGGGCGGGAACGGGTTTGGCCCGTTGCGTGACGCGCGCCGCGCGCCCAGGGCCGGTGCGTGTTGTGATCGGCAAGGGCAACAACGGAGGCGACGGCCTGGTGGTGGCTCGGCTGTTGCGTGAGGAAGGCAGGGAGGTGGACGTGCTTGCGATCGCACCCCCGGACGAGTTCCAAGGGGATGCGGCGGCCAACCTGGATGCGTTGCCCGGCCCGCTGCCCGAGCCGTTCGATCCGGCGGCCCTCGAGGGCTCGGGGGTGGTCCTCGACGCCCTGCTAGGTACCGGGTTCTCCGGCGAGCCACGCGATCCCGCAGCGGGCGCGATCGCCGCCATCAACGCCCAGGACGCCCCGGTGGTGGCCTGCGACGTGCCCTCGGGCGTGGACGCCTCGACCGGCGAGGTCCTTGGTGAGGCGGTGCGCGCCGACGTGACCTGCACCTTCCACGGCTCGAAGGTGGGGCTGCACGTGTCGCCTGGCGCCTACCACTCCGGCACGGTCGAGCCCATCGACATAGGCATCCCTCGCGGAGCGCCCGCCCCCGATCGGGCGGGGCTGATCTCCGAGCGCGTGCTCGGCCTCTACCCGCATCGCGGGCGCGAGGAATCGAAGTTCACATCGGGCGTGGTGGTGGTGGCGGGTGGCGCCCGGGGATTGACCGGCGCGCCCACGATGGCCGCCATGGCCGCCCAGCGAGCAGGGGCCGGCTATGTGCAGGCAGCCGTCCCGGCCTCTGCGGAGCTGGCATTGTCGCTGCGCCTGCTGGAGGGGATGACCCGCGCCTTTCCCGAGGTCGATGGCGCCCACACGCCTGAGGGCGTGGACGTGCTGCTCGAGATGGCCCACCGCTCGGGGGCGGTCGTCCTGGGTCCGGGCCTGGGCCGCAGCGAGGGCGCGGCGAGCTTTGCCCGGGAGGTGGCGCGGCGCCTGGAACAGCCGCTGTTGATCGACGCCGACGGCCTGAACGCCCACGCCGCGCGGCTCGAGTCGCTGCGCGAGCGTACGGCGCCCACGGTCCTCACTCCGCACGCCGGGGAGCTGGGACGGCTGTTGGAGCGCGACTCGGAGGCCATCGCCTCCCATCGGCTGGCCTGCGCCCGGGAGGCCGCGCGCCTGAGCGGAGCGGTGGTGCTGCTCAAGGGCGACGACACGATCGTCGCCGATCCTGAGGGACGCGTGTCCATCAGCCCCGGAGGCACGCCGGCTCTGGCCACCGCGGGCACCGGCGACGTGCTGTCGGGGCTGATCGGAGCACTGCTGGCCAAGGGCCTGGACGCCCTCGAGGCCGCCGCTCTGGGCACGCTGGCGCACGTGCGCGCAGCGCGGGCCGCGGCGGAGCGCCTGACCCCCGACGGGGTGATCGCCGGTGACGTGATCGAGGCGCTTCCCCGGGGGTTGAGGGCCTAGCCACTAAGGTCACCGCATGGCGAGCACCGTAGGCGAGATCATGGAGCGCGACCCCGAGAGCGTGACCCCGGAGACCGACGTGGAGACCGTGATTCGCGTGCTGCGCGACAACGAGCTTCCCGGCGTGCCGGTGGTCAACGAGGGCGGGCGCTGCGTGGGCATCGTGACCGAGGCGGACCTCATCCTGCCCGACGCCGAGGGCGACCTCCACCTGCCGCACTACATCAACGTCTTCGGGGGCACGGTCTTCCTGGAGTCCCTGAAGCACTTCGAGGACCGCCTGCGCAAGGCCTTCGCCTCCACGGCCGAGGACATGATGACCCGGGACCCCGCCACCGTCGGCCCCGACACCTCGGTGGCCGAGGCCGCGCGCGTAATCCACGACAGCGGTCACAACCGGCTGCCGGTGGTCGAGCACGGCCGCCTGGTGGGCGTGGTCACGCGTGTGGACGTGCTCGGCGCCCTAGTCGGGTAGAGATGGCTCGCGAGCGCGCGCTCGCCCGCGTCTCAACCGCCGCGATCGCCCACAACTGCGCGCACCTGCGCTCGCGGCTGACCGGCGACGCCCTGCTGTGCGCCGTGGTCAAGGCCGAGGGCTACGGCCACGGCGCCCTCGGATGCGCGCGGGCGGCCAAAGAAGCAGGGGCCGATTGGCTGGCGGTGGCCACGGCGGGTGAGGCGGTGGCGCTGCGCCGAGCCGGTATCGAAGGACGGCTGCTGGTGATGGGCGCCCTCACCCCCGAGGAGACCCATGCCCTCGTGCAGGGCGACATCGACATGGTGGCCTGGACCCCGGAGTTCGTGCGAGGCCTGTCCGGCGACGCCCGGGTGCACGTGAAGCTCGACACCGGCATGGGCCGCCTGGGAACCAGGGATCCCGAGGAGGCGGCGGCGGTGGCGGCCGAGGCGGCCGACCGCCGCGACGTCCGCCTCGTCGGCGTGATGACCCACTTCGCCACGGCCGACGAGCGTGGCGACGAGCACTTTCCGGCGCAACTGGCGCGCTTCACCGACTTCGTGGAGCGCATCCGCGGTGAGCACCAGGGCCTGATCGCACACGCGGCCAACAGCGCGGCCACCCTGCGCGATCCCGCCGCTCACTTCGACATGGTGCGCTGCGGGGTGGCCGTCTACGGCCTCGACCCGTTCCAGGCCGACCCGGGCGCCGAGGGCCTGAAGCCCGCGCTCTCGCTGGAATCCTGGGTGGCGGCGGTCAAGCGCTTCGAGCCGGGCGAGAGCGCCGGTTACGGGCGCCGCTGGACCGCCTCCGAGCCGACCTGGGTTGCGACCGTGCCCGTTGGTTACGGCGACGGCTGGCGGCGCGCCTTGACCAACGACTGCGACGTTCTCGTCCGCGGCCGCCGACGCCCCCTCGTGGGCGCTGTGAGCATGGACAACGTGACCGTCGACCTTGGGCCCGAGACCGACGTCCAGGTGGGCGACGTCGCCGTGCTGATCGGCGAGCAGGATGGCGATCGGATCCTGTGCGAGGAGGTGGCGCACCGCCTCGGCACGATCAACTACGAGGTCACCACCGGGCTCACCCAGCGGGTGCGCCGGGAGCACGCATGAGCCTGCGCACTCTCGCCGACGCCGGGCCCGTCCGCGAGCTGCGGGCCGGCCTGTCCGGCGGGCCCGCAGCCTGGCTGGTGGGCGGCGTGGTGCGCGACGCCCTTCTCGGCCGGCCGGTGGTCGATGTGGACCTGGCCGTGGCCGGGGACGCCCGCGCCACCGCTCAGGCCGTAGCGCGCGCGCTCGGCGGGCCGGTGTTCTCGCTGTCGGAGTCCTTCGGCGCATGGCGCGCGCTGGACGGGCAGCGCCGCTTCCACGTGGACGTCTCCGCGCTGCAGGGCGACACCATCGAAGACGACCTGGCGCGACGTGACTTCACTGTCAACGCCATCGCGGTGCCGCTGGCCGGCGGCGATGCCCTGGATCCGCACGGCGGCGCGCGCGACCTGGACCAAGGCCTGCTCAGGCTGGTGTCCCCGCAGGCCTACGAGGAGGACCCGCTGCGCCCACTGCGGCTCGTGCGCCTGGCCGCCGAGCTGGGCCTCAAGCCGGAGGGCGAGACCGAGCGTCTGACCGCCGCTGCGGCGGCGCGCCTGTCCGAGCCATCCCCCGAGCGCGTGTTCGCCGAGCTGCGCCGGCTGGTCATGGCAGAGGGCGTGCTGGAGGGTCTGGAGCTGGCCAACCGACTGGGTGTGCTGGGTGCCGTGCTGCCCGAGCTCACCGAGCTCGAGGGCATGGAGCAGAGCCGCTTCCACCATCTGGACGTGCTCGACCACACGCTCGAGGTGCTGCGGCAGCTGATCGCAATCGAGGCCGATACAGCGGCTGTCTTCGGAGACCTCGGGCCCGGAGTGGCCGCCGTGCTGGCCGAGCCACTCGCCGACGAGCTCACGCGCGGTCAGGCCCTGCGCCTCGGGGCGCTGTTTCACGATGTGGGCAAGCCCGCCACCCGGGCGATACGCGAGGACGGGCGGGTCACCTTCATCGGTCACGACCGCGTGGGAGAGCAGCTCGTGTCCGACATCTTCCGGCGCCTGCGCGCCAGCGAGCGGCTGCGCTCCTTCGTGGCCCGGCTCACGCGTGAGCACCTGCGGCTGGGCTTCCTGGTGCACGACCGTCCGCTGGCGCCCCGCGGCGTGCACGACTACCTGCGCCGCTGCCAGCCGGTGGAGGTGGAGGTCACCGTCCTGTCCTGCGCCGACCGCATGGCCACCGCGGCGCCGGGTCAGAAGGAGTGGATAGCCGCCCACCTGGAGCTGGCGCGCGAGCTGATGGGGGCGGCCATGGCCTGGCGCGCCGAGGGCCCGCCGCGAGCCCCGCTGCGCGGCGATGAGCTGGCCCGGGAGCTGGAGATGGTGCCCGGGCCCGAGCTGGGCGCGATTCTGGCCGATCTGGAGTCGGCCGTCTACGCCGGCGAGGTGGCCACGCGGGAGGAAGCGGTGGCGTACGCCCGGCGAGTAAGAGAGAATCGCTGAATGATCGTCGACTGCGCGGTCTACGACGAGGGACGGCGACGGGTGGGCGAGTTTCAGCTGCACGACGCCCTGAGGCAGTGCCACGGCAACGACTCGTTCGCGTGGATCGGCCTCTACGAGCCCACCGAGGAGGAGTTCGACTCGGTGCGACGCGAGTTCCAGCTGCACGAGCTGGCGGTCGAGGACGCCATCAATGCCCACCAGCGCCCCAAGCTGGAGGTCTACGGCGACATGCTGTTCCTGGTGCTCAAGACCGCGCGCTACGTGGACAGCGACGAGGTCGTGGAGTTCGGTGAGATCCTGGTCTTCCTGGGCGACGGCTTCATTATCACCGTCCGCCACGGCGAGGCCACCGCCCTGCACGACGTCCGCGAGAGCGTGGAGAGCAATTCCGAGCTGCTCCAGCACGGTCCCGGAGCGGTGCTGCATGCCATCGTCGACCGCGTGGTGGATGACTACGTTCCCGCGCTCGAGGGCCTGCGGGTGGACATCGAGGAGGTGGAGAACGACGTGTTCTCACCCGAGCGGCGCAGCTCGGCACAGCGCATCTACTTCCTCAAGCGCGAGGTGCTGCAATTCACCCGCGCCACCGCGCCGCTGGTGGATCCGGTCAACCGCCTGGCCCAGGGCCGCTACGACCACGTGCACGAGAAGGTTCACCCGTACTTCCGCGACGTGGACGACCACCTCGTCCGCGTGCATGAGCAGCTCGAGGCGTTCAGCGACCTGCTCACCAGCGTTCTCAGCGCCAACCTCACCCAGGTCACTGTCCAGCAGAACGAGGATGTCCGCAAGATCTCGGCGGCGGTGGCGCTCATCGCCGTCCCGACCATGATCGCGGGCATCTACGGCATGAACTTCGACCACATGCCCGAGCTGGGGTGGCAGTACGGGTATCCCCTGGTGGTGGGCATCATGGTGGTCGTGTGCACGGCGCTGTACCGCTACTTCAAGCGCGCCGGCTGGTTGTAGCCGCCGAACAAACTGGCGGATAGCGCAATTTGCGACTACAGTCGCAGGTCCTCACAGTCGATACGGATAGCAAGTGCCAGCGCCGGGAGCGGACACAACCAATAACAAGCCATCGCGTTACCTACCCCAGGTAGCTCTGACCACGCTCGCCGTGGTGGTGCTGCCTCTGGTGATCGTGACAGGGATCCAGATGGACGGCGGGCTGCGCTCGCCGATCGCGGCAATGGCAGTGGCGGTGGCGCTGTCTGTGGCGGCCGCGACCGTCGGCTCGGCCTACTGGATGAGACGGCCAGGCTCGCGGGACCTGGTGTTCGGCGATCTGATGCTGTGGGGATTCATCCGCCGGCTGCGTGCCGAACAGCGCCTCGCGCGCACCTCGGACCTGTTGGAGGAGGCCGGCGACGCCCCCGAGCTCGACCGTGAGGAGCGGATCGAGGGCCTGCAGCTGCTGGGCTCCTCCCACGAGTCGCGCGACCCCTACACCCACGGGCACACGCGCAGGGTCACGCGCCACTCGGAGGCAATCGCCCGGCAGATGGGCCTGTCCCAGGAGCAGGTGGCCCGGGTGCGCACGGCAGCGGCGCTGCACGACGTGGGCAAGGTGCTCACGCCACGCGCGATCCTCACCAAGCCGGGTGCGCTCGCCGGTGATGAGTTCGAGGTCGTCAAGCGCCACCCGGGCGACGGCGCCCAGATGGTGGCCACCCTGGGAGATGACGAGATGACTGCCATCGTTCGCCATCACCACGAGCGGCTCGACGGCTCCGGCTACCCCGACGGCCTGAGCGGGGCGGACATCCCACTCGGTGCCCGCATCGTCGCCGTTGCCGACACCTTCGACGCCATGACCTCCACTCGGCCCTACAGGCGCGCGCGCAGCCACAAGGCCGCAGTCGACGCGCTCGAGAGCGAGGCGGGGTACAAGCTCGACTCCTCCGCCGTCGGCGCATTTCTCACCTATTACAGAGGTAGGCGCACCGTGGCATTGTCCGCCCTGGGCATCGCGGCGCCCCAGCGCCTGCTGGCCTGGGTGCTCGACGTGGGGGCGGGCCCCGCGGTCAAGGCCATCTCGACCGTGGGCGCGGCCGCGCTGATCACCGGCGCGGTGGGGGTGCCCGGTGGCCTGGCCTCGTCCGACGCATCCAAGGCCGGCGGACAAGCGCCTAAGGCCGCGGCCGCCGGGGCCCGGGACGCCGGATCCTCGCGGCCGGCAGCGGCTGACGGCCGCGGAACCTCAGGCGCACCCGGCGATGCCCGGCGCTCGCCACGGAGTACAAACAGGCTCGTGGCCGGGCCCCGCTCCCCCGGCAGGTCGGGCACGGGTGCCGCGCCGGGCACGCCCGGCGCGACCACCCCCGGCGGCGCAGGAGGGCCGGCGGGCGGAACGGCCCCATCGGGGGGGGCGGGTGGCGGCGCAGGGCCCGCGCCGCCGGGCGGCACGGGATCCCCGTCGGTCACGGTGCCCGGCACGTCCACGCCACCGGCTGAGGTCAATGTCGATCTGCCCGGAGGGGGCGTGAACGTCAAGCCGCCGGTGATCGAGGTGCCCGACGTGAAGATCGAGCTGCCCAAGCTGCCGGTCGAGCCCCCTGCCGGCCTCCCGCTGGGCCAGGGCTAGGCGGCCAAGCGCTCCAGCACGCGCCGGCACAGGCGCGCGCAGTCGGCCACCGTCGAGTAGTCGACGGTGTCCGGCGTGTCGGTGGGCCAGTGGTAGTTGGTCGGAACCTTGAGGTCGTCCACCGACGCCAGGGCGGCGGTCCGATAGCCCGCGCGCAGGGCGATCAGACCGTCGGTGGCGTTGCGCAGCCGTAGATTGGGAAAGAGGTAGATCCCCAGCTGCGAGGCCGCGTCCTGGATCACCGCCAGCAGGTCCTTGGGGTACTCGTTCATCCACACCATGCCCTCGCCCTCCAGGGCCAGCAGGTTCGGCGAACCCACGGTGTCCACGCAGAGCACGGTGGTGCTCTCGGTCGGGAGCCCAGGAAAGTGCCGCCGCCCGAACGCCTGCATTCCCTCCATGAACGCCTCTTCCGAGCCGGTCGACAGCAGGATCACGCGAACGCCTGGCAGGGGATCGTCGCGCAGGGACCGCGCCAGGGAGAGAAGCACGGCCACGCCGGTGAGGTTGTCGTTGGCGCCGGGCACGACCGAGCGCATGCCGATGTCGCCCATCGCGGCGGCGTAGCCGCCACAGAGCACGGTGCCGACGGTGCGCAGGTGGCGCAGGCCCAGCAGAGCGCCGGCCGCCATCACCAGCGGACCCCCGACCGCACCCCACATCGTCCCCGGCGTGGTCTGCTGCTTCGCCCAATAGGAGGGAAAGCGCCGGGCGATGGTGCGCGGGATATCGGGGTGGAACGCCAGCCCGGAGTGGGCGGCGTCGTGGTGGCTGACGACAAGCACTGTGGGCCCGGCGTCCGCGTTCCCGATCTCGGCCACCACGTTGGTGGTGGTGCGCGACGGCAGCAGCCAGCGGCGAAACCATTGCGAGCCGCCGGTGATGTCGTCGGTCACCGTGGCCGCCGCCAGCAGCCCCGTCAGGGCCGCCGCCGGTCGCCCGAACAGCGCGCCGGCCACTGCCGAGGCCCCGGTGAGCAGGCCGATCGGCCACCAGTAGCCGCCGTGGGCGCTCTCCTGCTCCACCCGCGCTTCGGCGCCCAACTCGCGCAGCTCGGCGGCGATCAGCGCGGCCGCATCGGCCTCGCCGGGTGACGCCGAGGGCCGCTCGATGGCGGCCAGGCGCTCGACCGGCGCTCGCAGCTCGGCTTGGGAGAACAGGCTCACGGCGCGCAGTAGGGTACGCGCCCGTGTCCGAGGACGACTGCCTCTTCTGCAGGATCGTGTCGCGGGAGTTGCCCTCCGAGCGGGTCGATGAGGACGATCGCACCGTCGCGTTCCTGGACATCAACCCCTGGACGCGAGGGCACGCGCTCGTGATCCCGCGCACCCACTCCAAGAACCTCTACGAGATCGAAGGCGATGACCTCGACGCCACCCTGCGATCGGCGCAGCGCCTGGCGGTGCGCATGCGCGACGTCCTGGACTGCGACGGCGTGAACCTGCTCAACAGCTGCGAGCCCGCGGCCTGGCAGACGGTCTTTCACTTCCACGTCCACGTCATCCCCCGCTTCGAGGACGACCCGCTCCGGCTGCCCGGCGCCCCGCGCGAGCCCGATGAGGGCGAGCTGGCCGAGGTGGCACAGCAGCTGCGCAAGTGAGCGGCCAAGTCCGCTACGCGCGCCCAGACCGACGAAGGCACCCGAGGCGCCGATGCCGCCACGGCCGACATCGTGGCCCCGCTGTTCGCCACCGAAGACCTCAAGCAAGCGGGCGCACGTTCCTCGAGCAGGGTCCGGGCAAGGCCGCCTTTCGCGGACGCTGACTGCTAGCTTCCTTGCGCTATGCCTACCGGAACGGTCAAGTGGTTCAACGACGACAAGGGCTTCGGCTTCATCACGCCCGATGACGGCGACCGCGACCTCTTCGTCCACTTCTCGGGTATCGAGGAGGAGGGCTTCAAGAGCCTGCCGGAGAACTCGAAGGTGGAATACGAAGAGGAACAGGGCGACAAGGGCCCCAAGGCGGTGAAGGTCCGCAAGCTCTAGCTTGCTCTCGTTTTGGCCAAGGAAGAGAAGATCGAGATGGAGGGAGAGATCCTCGAGGCCCTCCCCAACACGATGTTCAAGGTCAGGCTCGACAACGAGCACGAGGTGCTCGGGCACATCTCGGGCAAGATGCGCCGCCACTACATCCGCATTCTGCCCGGCGACCGCGTGAAGATCGAGCTGTCGCCCTACGACCTCGACCGCGGCCGCATCACCTACCGGTACAAGTAGCGCCGCAACTCCGTCCGCCCCACGTGTTCAGATTTACAACGTGAAGCGCCTTGCCCTCATCTTCGCTGCCGTGCTCGTCCTCGCCGTGGCCGGTGTCGCGTCGGGCAAGGTCGTCCAGCTCGGCGACGGCGACCCGTTTTTGCCCGGCTCGAAGTGCCCCAACGATCCCTGCCTGGCCGCCTACCAAGTCACCGGCTACCAGGACAGCGCCGATGGGAAGACCAACCGCTTTCTGATCAAGCGCTCCGGCAAGGTCGTGGCCTTCACGGTCAAGCTGGGCAAGCTGTCGCCCAACCAGGCCCAAACCTTCGACCAGCAGTTCGGCGCCCCGGCCTCGGTGCGCCTCACGATCCTGCGGCGCGGCAAGAAGCGCTCCAGGCGCAACGACCACCGCGTGCTGTCCCAGAGCCAGGTGTTCGAGGTCAACGACTACTTCGGCGAGAGCCCCACCTTCGTGCTCGACGAGCCACTCAACGCTCCGCTGGGCAGCGTCGTCGCCCTCACCGTGCCCACCTGGGCGCCCGTGCTGGCAGGCGATCAGGGCCGGGAGACCGTGTGGCGCAGCTCCCGGGTGCGCAACCGCTGCGGCCAGGGCCGCAGCCTGGCGCCCCGCTCGACGCAACAGCGCCTGGGTCAGTTGATCACGTGGGGTTGCAACTACAGCGGCGCGCGGCTGCTCTACAGCGCCACCTACGTTCCGGCCAACCGCACCGCCGCACCGGATGCCAACACCCCGTAGCGGGTAGCGCCTCCACGCCTACCCGCGCACCGGGCGCGGAACCCACTGTTCGGCACTCGGGCTCCTGGGTAGCATGGAGGGGTGAGCACGGAGGGGTGGATCTTCATGGTCGGTTTCCGCGTTTTTGACGTGGGCCTGCTGGTGCTCTGGCTGGTGTGGTTTTTCCGCCTGCGCGACTCCGACGACGACTCGTCCGAGGACGAGGGGGGCGGCGGAGGCGGCGGCACGCTGGGACCCGAGAAGCCCCGTCGCCCAGGTGGCGGAGGACTGCGCTTCCCGCTGGGCCGTGTCCCTCATGGAGGGGGGCGCCAACGCGACGGTCACCGGCCGGCGCGAACCCCGCACCGGCGCCGCGAGGCGCCGCCAGCACCCAGGCCGCTGCCCGCGCGAGTGCGCTCGCCGGGCTCGCCCGCGCGGGTTCCCCGGCGCGCATAGCGCCTAGCCGCAGGCGTCAGGGTTCTGGTCGCACTGCTGCTCGAAGCGCGACTCCGGTGAGCCGGGCTCTGGAGGTACGTCGTTGGTGGGACTGTCCGGCGGGGCCTCGGGCGCCGGGGCAGGAGCCCCACCGGTGGGATCCGAGGGCTCAGAAGGCGCCGTGTCGGCGGGCGCCTGGGGATCGGTGCCCTCATCCGTGGTGCCCTGGCCGGTATCAGTGCCGGTGTCCGGCGTGGCGCCCTCGGGGAGAGTGGGCAGCGGCGGCGGGGGCGTCTCGGCCGGTTCGTCGTCTCCTCCACATCCGGCGCCACCCGCGCCGAGGGCCACGCACGCCAGCGTGATCGCAAGGCGGCGCACGGGGTGCTCAGCTCCCGATGGCGGGCAGCCGGCGGCCGCAGTGCGGGCAGTCGTTGAGGTCGCGCTGGACGAGCTGTTCCAGCGAGCAGCCGCACAGGCGCAGGTTCTCCACGGCGTAGGGCAGACTGCTGGGTGAGGGCGCCAGCGGGATCACCTTGCCGACCACCTCGAAGGGCTCGCCCGTCTCGGAATCCACGTAGGTCTTGCCGGGCTCGACCTCGCGGATCACCTCGCGGTCAGACCGTGCTCGCAGGCGGTATTTCTGACGCTCGTTCATCGGTCGGGCAATCTATCGGACGCGATGCGCGTACTCATCTTCCACGGCTACCTCCTGCGGGGCACCGGCAGCAACATCTACAACACGAGTCTGGCGGCTGCCATGGCGGGCCTCGGGCACGAAGTGCACCTGCTCTGCCAGGAGCGCAACGTAGACGGGCTCGACCTTCCTGCGGGCGTCAGCATCTACAACCCCGACATCGGCCGCACGCTGCCCGTCTACGTGGCCGACTCCTACGAGGGCTTCGACGCCGTGCCCCTGCCCGAGCTCGACGACGAGGCGATCGAGAGCTACGTGGCTGCCAACGTGCGGGCGGTTCGCGAAGTGGCCGAGCGCGTGCGCCCCGACGTGGCCCTGGCCAACCACCTGGTGCTCGGCCCCGCCATCCTGGCCCGCGCCCTGGAAGGCACGGTGCCCTACGCCGTGAAGGTGCACGGCAGCGCCCTGGAATACGTGGTGCGGCCCCACCCCGACCGCTTCCTGCCATGGGCTCGCGAAGGCCTTGAGGCCGCCGGCGGGGTGCTCGTGGGCTCGCGCCACACCGCCGAGAGCCTCTGGGAGGTGATGGGAGACGAGGAGTTGCCCCGCCGCACGCGACTGGGTCCGCCTGGCGTGGACGTAGAGGCCTTTCGCCCGCGCGAGGCCGAGCAGGCCGCCGCGGGGCTGCAGAAGCTGGCCGGTCGCGTGGAGGGGGCCCAGGCGGCCGGGTGGGGAGGGGAGGAGGGTGCGGCCCGGGCCCTGCGGACGCTCGACCCGGCGGGGGGCGACCGCATCGTGGCCTATGTGGGCAAGCTGATCGTCTCCAAGGGCGTGGACCTGCTGCTGGCAGCCTGGCCGCTGGTCGTGTCCGCCGTGCCCGAAGCCAGGCTGTGCGTGGTGGGCTTTGGCACCTACCGCGACGCTCTCGGGGGATTCGTCAGTGCGCTGGCCAGGGCGGACCTGGAGGCGCTGCGCGAGATCGCCCGCCGGGGCCGCCAGCTGGAGGGCGGCCCCGCCGGCGAGCTGCACTACCTGGCGGCGTTCCTGGACGGCCTGACCGCGCAACGGCGCGAGGCCTACCTGCGGTCCGCTCCGGCCGCCGCCGCGCGTGTGGCGTTCACGGGACGCCTGGAGCATTCCGACCTGCCGCTGCTGCTGCCGGCCTGCGAGGCCCAGGTGGTACCCAGCACGTTCCCGGAGGCGTTTGGCATGGTGGCTGCGGAGGCCGCCTGCTGTGGGGCCCTGCCTCTGTCGGCGTCGCATTCCGGGCTGGCCGAGGTGACCGCCGCGCTGGCGGGCTCGGTGGAGCCCGAGATCCGTTCCCTGCTGAGCTTCCAGCGCGGCCCTGGGGCAGTGCAGGAGATCGCTGAGAAGCTGGTCGGGGCCCTCAGGCTGGCGCCCGGCCAGCGTGCCCGCGCGGCGCAATCGTTGTCTGCCGAGGCCCGCCGCCGCTACGGCTGGGAGAGCGTGGCCGAGGGCGTGATCGCGGCCGCCCAGGGCCGCCTCCAAGAGCTGGCGAAGCCTGGCGCGCCGGCCCCGGCTTCCGGGGAGCCCAGCAAGTAGTCTTCGCGGCCGTGAGGGGTGGCTCACAGAGGCTCGGCGTGCTCGGATTCGCCCTCGCGGCGGGGCTCGCTGCGGGCTGCGGAGGCAGCGCCGAGCCCGACCTCGTCGCGGGCAAGACGCTCTACGTGGAGAAGTGCCAGCGCTGCCACGCGCTCGAGCGCGCCGGCGGCGGCGCCAACGTGGGGCCCAACCTCGACGACGCCTTCGGTCCCGCGCGTGGCGACGGGCTGGGCGAGGGGACCGTGGCCGGCGTGGTGGAGCGCCAGATCGCCAACGTGCGGGCCAACAGCGTGATGCCCGAGAAGCTGGTCGAGGGCAAGGACGCCCGTGCCGTGGCCGCCTACGTGGCCGCCGTGGCCGGCCAGCCGGGCAAGGACACCGGAGCGCTCGCCGAGGCGGGGGCGAAGGTCTCCAACAAGCCGATCGTCGCGAAGGGCGGCAAACTGGAGATCCCCGCCGCCGACGCGGGGCTTGCCTTTGCCAGCACGAAGGCCGAGGCCATGCCCGGCTCGGTCGAGTTCACGATGCCCAACCCTCAGGAGCAGGACCACAACATCGCGCTGAGGGACGAGGGCGGCCAGGTGCTCCAGGAGGGTGAGGTGGTGGGCAAGGACGGCACGTCGGCCTTCACTGCCCAGCTCAAGCCCGGAACCTTCAAGTTCGTATGCACCGTGCCGGGCCACGAAGAGGGTGGCATGCTCGGGGACTTGACCGTCAAGTAGTCCGGGGCCCGCCGGCTACTTGACGGTCCAGGAGCGCTCCCGGGCTCAGCTAGGCGGCCTCGGAACGTCCGCCCAGCCGATTGTCTCGGACGGGACTATCTGTGGTCGTCCGATGCGCTCCAGGCCGCCGGTTCAGCCCACGAGCGCCGCCAGCTCGTCGATGATCGCCGGCCCTGC
>Ga0136620_10000291_pt1 | contig 22721 bp, 20 predicted proteins | sample AntDrymUQ4162106_2_FD_104806 | JGI IMG/M metagenome (GOLD analysis project Ga0136620, IMG submission 104806) | Polar desert sand microbial communities from Dry Valleys, Antarctica - metaG UQ416 (21.06) | ecosystem: Environmental > Terrestrial > Soil > Desert | place: Antarctica: Dry Valley... | reverse complement strand
GGTGGCAGAGATGATTTCGGGGACGGGTTCGCTCTCAGGTGTCGGCTTTGAGGTCACAGCCTCGGCGATCAGCTCGAGCCCGGAAAGATGCCCGGCGCGCAGCAACTCGTGCTGCGCTCGCTCCTCCTCAGAGAGAGCGGCCACGAACTCATCGTAGGCGTCCTTCGACGCCAGTGCCGCCTCGGCCGCCGCTCCCCAGCCTCCCTCGAAGAGCGGATCGTCGATGCCGGAGCGCGGGGCCGGTGGCCACGAGCTTTCCTCGCTGAGGGCCGCAAAAGTGGGGTTCGCTTCAGAGGCTTCGGGGCGCTCGACGCGCTCGACGACCTCAACTGCCCCGGTGGTCTCAAGCTCGGCGAGGTCGTTCCAAAAGAGAGAGGGGCCGACGACGCGGTCGCCGCGCCCGTACCACCACGCTGCAGTGACCCCCAGGTGCTGTTTGGCTCTGGTGGTGGCGACATACAACAGACGGCGTTCGTCCTCTGCGACCCGCTCCTTGACCGCCTGCGCGAAGCGGCTCGAGTTCCCGTCGAAGGCCGGGAGATGGCAAGCGTCTTCTCGCACTTGGTAGGGGAGCTGAGCGTGGGACGTCATTGGGTTGGACATCCTGTTGTCCGGGAACACGGAGTAGACGTAGTCGCCCTTGGAGTTCGTCGAAGATGCCACCGAGGGCACGAAGACGCACTCGAACTCGAGGCCCTTGGCCGCATGCACGGTCATGAGCTTGACCGAGTCCGCTGCTGCGGGCTGTGACGACTCGAGAGTCTCATCGGCCTCCTCGGCGGCGTCGAGAAAGGCAAGCAAGCTCCTCAGCGTTGCCTCTCCCTCGAGCGGCGAGAAAGCGGCGACCTGATCAAGCAGGTTGGCGAGGTTCTGCCGTCCTGCGGACGCGCCGCGGGTGGGCGAAGCCGCCAGAGCATCGGCGATCCCACTTACAGAGATCACCTCCTGTACCAGATCGGGCAAGCGAGCGCCCACCTTCTGCCGCAACAGACTGAGGCGTCGGGTGAACTCCTCCAAACGGGCACGCGCCTCGGCTCCCAGGCCCTCGATGGAGGAAACGTGATCGAGTGCCTCCAGAAGAGAGAAGCCCACGTCGCCTGGCTCCAAGTCGCGTGCGCGCTCCTCGTTGCCACCGGCGAGCAAGAGCCGCAGCGAGCGATTCCGCCACGCGGCCCAGCGGGCGCACAGCGCCAAGTCGCGGTAATGGATGCGCCACCGAGGTCCCAACAGGACGCGCGCCAGCCAGCGGTTGGCCGACGGCTTCGTGTCGAGGCATCGAAGCCACGCCACGACCTCCATTACCTCCGGCGCCTTGAGCAAGCCGGCGAGCCCCACCACCTCGACCGGTATGTCGTGGTCCTGAAGAGCTTTCAGCAAAGCGGCCATCGTGCTCCGCCGCCGCACCAGAACGGCCACATCCCGCCATTCCACCGGCCGCCGGTTCGGCATGAGCGCCCGGCCGTGCAGCTCGTCGCACCGCCCTGCGATCCAGTCCGCCTCGGCCCGCTCGTCGCGGAAGAGCCCGAGCTCGACCCGCCCCGACCCGTTGAAGTCCGAAGGCCTTAGCGGCTCCCCCGGTCGTCTCTCGGCGGGAATCTTGGCGACCACTGCGTTCGCCACCTCGAGGATCTTCTTTCCCGAACGGAAATTCTGCGACAGCGACGCCTCCGAGTAGGTGGCACCGGTGTTGCGCGGGAAGTGGTCAGGAAAACCGATGAGGTTGTACATCGTTGCGCCTCGAAAGGCATAGATCGCCTGGCGCGTGTCCCCCACCGCGGTGACGGCGCCACCCGGGGTAACCAACGCCTGCATCAGCCGCCGCTGCGCGACGTTGGTGTCCTGGTACTCGTCGAGCAACACCACGGGCCAGCGGGAGCGATAGAGGTCGCGCACCGCGGGATGGCCTTCCAGGATCTCAACCGCCTTGGTTATCTGATCTCCGAAATCGATGCGCGCATAGCGCGACTTGGCCTGTTGGTAAGCGGCCACCACTCGGCACAGTTCTTTGCGCTTCGCGGCGGTTTCCACGACGTCGTCGGAATATCCTGCGCCCGAGGACATCATTGCGTCAGAGGCTGCCTCGACATCGGCCGGACTGACCACGTGGTCCGCAAGGGAGGCGGCAAGGCCCAGCGTCGACCTCACGACCCCGCCGGTGGAACGCAACTCGAGCGCATCGAAAACGGGCAAGTCGTCGAGGCACGACAGCACGAGCTGCCATTGTTGCGCCTCGCTCAGCAGCGCGGCTTCGCTCTCGATGCCGACCAGAAGGCCGTTGTCTCGCACGACGGCTGCGGCAAAGGCGTGGTAGGTCTGCACCATCGGCTCGATGGGAACCTGGAGATCACCGCCGAGCGCCTCCAGCGCGACCACGATCCGCCGGCTCAACTCGCCCGCCGCCTTGTTGGAGAATGAGAGGCCGAGCAGCTGCGAGACCGGGTAACCGCATTCCTCCACCGCCCAGACCATGCGGGCGGCCATGATCGCGGTCTTGCCCGAGCCCGCTCCGGCGATCAGATAGAGGGGCTCCAGGGGATGCCGAATGGCGCGCCACTGCTCGGCCGTGGGCTCGAACCCGCCGAGCGCGGCGAGCACTCCGGGCCCGGCTTTAGCGCTCACGAGGCCGCCTCCCGCCCCTCGGGCCACAGAGGACAGAGGGGCTTGAATTTGCACCAACGACAGTTGGCCTCCGGACTCGGCTCGAAATCCTCACCGACCACGCCCTCGAGGAGTCCCGGTAGACGCTCGAGCACTGCTTGCGCCTGCTCCGGGGTCTGGCAGCGTCTGGTGACATCCCCACGCGACATCGAGGCGGGGTAGACGAGTTGCATGCTCACGGGCTCTCCCAGAGCCACCAGCTCCGGGTCCCTGGTGGCCGCGAGGTAGTAGATGGCGAGCTGCAATGAGTCGGGCACGTCGTAGGTCGAGATGGGGCTGCGGGAGGTTTTGTAGTCGGCCACCACGATCCCCTGCCCTTTGCGGTCGACACGGTCGATGCGGCCCCTGATGGTGTGGCCGTCGTGGTCGATGGTGAAGCCGTGTTCGGCAAGCAGCGAGGTGCCCGGCGACAGGTGCGCGCAATAGCGCTCGATCATTACGCCGCCGTCCCGGTGAAACTGACGGGCAATGGCGCGGTTGGGGAACACCTGCGGGTCGAAGAGCTCTTCGAAACGAGCCAGCGCGGCTTCCTTATTGTGGAGCCGGCGCCGTCCGCGTACTTGCTCCTCGGAGGAGGGAGGCTTCTCGCAGTCCTCGAAGATCTGGTGAATCCAGGTTCCGAACGCCATGTTGTGTGAGGTGTCGGGATCGAGTCCCAGCACGACGGAGAAGAGGTAGGCGAGGGGGCAGTTGTCGTACTGGGAGATGCGTGAATAGCTTGTTCTGAGCTTGGGCGACCCCTCTTCCTCCGCCGATCCCTCCTCGGCCGATCCCTCCGCAGCCGATCCCTCCGCAGCCGATCCCTCCTTCACCCCGACCCGGCGCGTGCCGACCTCGATGGCTCCCTCGGTCCAGTCCCACCGCCACCACCACTCCCGCGGGTCGGCCGCGGCGCACGAGGGGTCGAGCTCTCGCACACGCGCCAGAGCTCCCAGAGCGGCAACCCGCTCGGAAGCGGAGGCCGACAGATCGGCGAGCGTGCGCCGCAGGGACCCGGCCGCCTCCGTGAACGTGAGAGGCTCGGCACCGGTCAGCACCGCCTCGGGGACGGAGTCCATGATCTCCCCCAGATAGCGACTGGGCCGGCCCCGCCGAGTGGGCCCGGGAGAGGTGGTTACCACGCAGCGCTTCTTAGCTCGCGTCAGCGCGACATAAAACACCCGCCGGTCTTCGGCGTCGTTGGTGGCTTGAGGGCCTTGAGCTCCGAGTACGTCGAACATGCCGCGCGCCCGGCGCCCCTTCGGGATCGAGCCTTCGACGCAGCCGCTTACGCACACGACCGACCACTGCTTGCCTTTGGAGCGGTGGAACGAAAGGATCTCCACTCCACGCCTCTTGCGATCGCGCGGCAGCCACGGGTCCGCCCCAAAATCAGCCCGTCCGATGGCACCCAAGTAGTCCATCAGAGTGCCCGACCCGCGTCGACGTTCGATGAACCTGCCCAGCGCCCGAGCGAACGCCACGAGCGCGTCGAGATCCCGGTGAGCAGAGGCGTCGGGATCATGTTGCGCCCTCAGCTCGAGGTCCCGGTAGAAGGTGGCCGACTCCCACACCGCCCAGAAGGCCTGATCTGCGGGGGCGTCCCGACGGGAACGGAGCACATCTCTGAGCTGTAACAAGCTCGCTATGCGTGCGCGCACCGACTCGGTTACGTCCCCGGGGAGGTCATCGAGGAGTTCGCCGAGTGAGATTTTTCGCACGAACGCGGCCCGGTCTAGATCTCTTACTACAGCCTCTTCGAAACCGACCAATGGGGAACGCACCAGATCGTCGAGCGCCTCTGCGTCGTCCTCGAGGGCATAGCGAGCCAGGCACCGGAACGCTGCCACCGACGGCTCGCGGTCGAGGGAGCGATCCGGAATGGAGACGGAATAAGGCACCTCTACCGTCTGAAGAGCTCGCTCGAGCGGGGCCAGCATCCCGTGCGGCGAGCTCAGCAGAACCGCCATGTCGTCGTAGGCGACGCCGTCACGTAGATGCGCCTGTCTGAGGGTGCGTGCCACCCCCTCGAGCTCTTGTGCGAGGCTCGGGTAGGACGCCGCCTCGAGGGTCGCCTCGCCGCAGAACTTCCCGGCGCGGTGGGGAGCATCTCCCATCATTTCGGCGACACGTCGCGAGCGGTTGCCGAGATCTTCACCGAGCCGGTAGGAGGTCTCGAGCACCACGGTCGCGTGAGCCCCAAATTGGCCGGAAAAGTCTCCGAGCCACGCCGGGTCGGCTCCTCTAAAGGTTTCGATGCAGGAGTCGGGGTCAGCCGCCACCACCAGCGAGCGGTCATCCTGGGTCTCTCCCGATGTCAGATCGGAGGTAAGGAAAGACAACAGCCGCTGCTGCACAGGGGCCAGCTCGTGGGCATCGTCCACGAGCACATGAGCAAAGCGATTCTCAAGCGATTGCCGGATAGGCTCGACGTTTGCCAATAGCCATCCCGCATCCTCCAGCAGCCGAGGGTAGTCGATGCGCGAGCTGCTCTGAAGGCGCCTACGCCGCTTGCGGTAGAACTCGATTACCTCGGCGTACTCGGGGCGTCGTTCGACCAGCGCCCGCAGGTCTGATTCGGCCAGAAGCTGTTGCTCGGCCCGGATACAGAAGTCGACGATCTCGTCCACGAATCCCTCACTGCGGAGCAGGCCTCTGAAGCTGGGCCAGTTGAGCTCGTTCTCCGACGCCAGGCTGTCGCGCACATCGCCCCACTGCTCGGGTCCGGTGAGCAGAACGGGCGCTTCCGGATAACCGAGGTCGCGGTAGTGGCGGCTAACCAGGTGATGAGCTAATCCGTACCAGGTGTAGACCGGCACCTCGATCAGCGCAGCCATCCCCTCATCCATCAGTAGGCGCCGAGTCAAGCGGTCCCGCAGGCCCATCTTGTGATCGCGGTCGTTCACCAGAACGAGAATGCGATCGGGGGTACAGGAGCCGGCGACCAGGCCGGCGAAGCGCTCCTCGATGACCGTGGTTTTACCGGTGCCCGGGCTGCCCAGGACCAGCAGCGGCCCGGCGCGGTGCGCGCGGACCCGTGATTGAGCTTCGTCGAGTGCGAGCGGCGCCGGTCGGTTGGAGCGCGGGCCAGCCGCTCGGTTAGAGCGCGAGCTAAAGGTGGCGGAATCCATGCGGTTCAACCTACAAGGGAGCTGTGACACTTCCTCGGCGGCGGCCGCTTTGGGGGCTTTGGCCTTTTGTGGGCCTCTGAGTGCGGAAAACCGCACCGAGAGGCGCTCAAAACGCGAGTGGGCCGATTAGCCAGGGAGTTGTCCATCCAACCCCATTGCGGCGGGGACCGTGCCCAGGTAACATCTTCCAAGACCGGAGCGGCTTCCGGCTGGGGCGCCAAGAGCCACCCGCCGCGGGCCGGCCCGGAGTAACGCGGGAACGCGGGGGATGGTGGAGCCGCCGGACGCGGGGGGTGGCGGACAAGGCGACGGGGTCCCGACTGGTTCGGGGCCTTTTCGCGTTATGGCAATGGCAGGGTGTGGGCCGCACGGACACCCTGGTCGCCGCGAGTACGGCGCGCCCCAAATCCGACGGTTCCCTCTCCGACTGCCCCATACTCCAAAGTCCCGCGACGCCATGTGCAGGCATAGAAGGGCAAGCCAGGAGGATCGATGAGTCAAGAACGGCCGCTGTGGGAATCAGAGCTCGTGGACGAGGCCGTCCGTGCAGCGGAGAAGAGATACGAGGCCGAGCGTGAGCGAGCCTCGCGCCGGGCCCTCCAGCTTGCCCGTGAGCAGGGCTATCACCGACTGGCGGTGGCTATAGACCGCCCCCAGAAGAGCGCCCAGATTCCCGGTCAGCTGTGCCTGTTTGTTCGCGAAGGGACCCTCTTCGACGACGCTGGGTGACCGGTTTCTTCCTGAAACTGGGGCGCCGGTGGGATAGCCTTTCCCGATCGGCACGCTTGTCCGGGCCGTTGCAACTGGGAAACAGGAAAGGAAACCTTGCCCACCCGGCCCCCTCGTTTGTTCACGCGTCTGCTGACTCCTCCACGGGGCCTGAAGCTCGCGCTGGCCGGGGCCCTGGTCGCCTCGATCGCCCTTCCCGCTCTAACGCAGCCCGTGTACGAGTCGGCGGTAGCCGGGCGGCAGTCGGCCGGCACTCGAGGCGAGCGGGCCGGGACCGCGCCGGTCCTCGCCACGACTCCGCAGCGAGGGCGCCACAAGACCGCCCCCCTTGTCGCGGTCACCAGGCCCCGGTGGAAGCGGCACCTCGACCGGCTCGTTGCCCACAAGAACATCGGTGTTGCGGTGTCCCTCGACGGCAGGCGTCTCTATTACCACCGTGCTCGCAAGATGAGGCGGCCGGCGTCTAACCAGAAGCTCCTGCTTTCGATGGCATTGCTCGAGCGGTTCGGACCCCACCATCGCATCCAGACCCGGGCCCGTTCGGCTCCCCTCGACGGTGGAGTGGTGCGCGGCAACCTCTGGGTCACCGGGCGGGGAGATCCCACTTTGAGCAGCGACGCGCGGCACGCTCGCGCCATGCTGGTGCGACCCACCTACGTTGGCCGCCTGGCACAGGCGATCGCCACTGCCGGCATCGACGAGATCGAGGGCCGCGTCATGGGCGGAACCGGCTACTTCAAGCACGACTGGGACGCCCCGGGCTGGCGCAGCTACTACCGCGCCTACTACGTGGGTTTGCCGACTGCCCTGACGCTCAACGGAAACATTGCCCGGAGGCGGTACATCAGAAATCCGGAGAAACGCCTGGCGCGAGCGCTTACCGAGCGACTCGAAAGACTGGGCGTCAGGGTCGGGGGCAGGCCCGGTGCGGGGGCTGCGCCTACCGGTCTCACCCCCGTCGCCAAGGTGTCCTCGGCGCCGCTGGCGAAGTTGATGACCCAAATGAACGTGACCTCTTCCAACTTTTTCGCCGAGATCCTGGGCAAGGCTCTCGGCGCGGCCGTCCGAGGACCCCGGGGATCCATCGCCAAGGGAGCGCGAGTACTCGAGTCCTACGCTTACGGGGCCGGCGTGAGAGTCACCGCTCACGACTCTTCGGGACTCTCACACGCCGACCGAATGTCGTCCCGTGGCCTTATTCGGCTGCTTCAGGACGCAGCGACCAAGCCATGGTTTCCCGCTCTGCGCCACTCGCTGGCCTCTCCCGGCAGAGGCACACTCGAAAATCGCCTCGAGGGCGTGCGCGTGAAAGCCAAGACCGGGACCTTGATCGACGTTTCTGCGCTGTCCGGCTGGGTGTGGCTCCGGCGAGAACAGGCGTGGGCCGAGTTCTCGATCATCTCCGGCGACATGCCCAAGTACAAGGCCGTGGCGCTCGAGGATGCGATCGTCCGAAAGCTCGCCGGGCACGCCGCCTAGTGTGCGGCTCCTAGAGCACCTCGCGGTCGCGCACGACCGTACGCTCGCCGCCTCTGCGGTAGGGCGAGAAGTTGCTCCAGAACAGCGCCGAGAGGATGAGGCCGATACCGCCGACCACCATGAGAATCACACCCACCACGTCGAGGTCTAGGCCGGAGGCGTCGATCTCGACCGCGAAAGTCAGTATGGCTCCGAGGGCTACCAGAAACAGGCCCACTCCTATACCCATAACGCTTACCTCCTGAGGGCGCCAGGCCCCCTGGTCGGGGAAGTTCAATCATGTAGATTGTGCACCTTTTTCCCTGAATGTCCAGACTCCAAACCTTCGGTCGCTGTGCCGAGCGAGGTCAGGCGCTCAGTGGTTGCAGGGCAACCTTTTATCCACCCGCCGATGACAGACCGCCGGCGACCCGGTCCTCGAGCACGGCGCGAGCTGCGTTGCGACCCGGAGCCCCGGTGACGCCCCCACCCGGATGGGCGCCGGAGCCGCACAGGTAGAGGCCCGGAAGCGGCGTCCGGTGACGGTGCCAACCACCTGCGGGCCGCCTCTCGAACAACCAGTCGGGCAGAATCTCGCCGTGAAAGATGTTGCCGCCGGTCAGGCCGAAGCGGGCCTCGAGGTCCGGGGGGCCGAGAACGAGACGGTGCTCGATGATTTCGGAGAGGCCGGGGGCGTAGCGCTCGAGCGTCGCAATCACGATGTCGCCGATCTCGTCCCGGCGCTCCTCCCAGGTGCCTTCGGCGAGCTGGTAGGGGGCGTACTGCGCAAAGATCGAGAGCGTGTGCTTGCCTTCGGGGGCGAGCTCGGGCTCCGTTGCCGTCTGAATCCAGGCCTCGACGAACATCGGATCCGCGGGACTCCCTTCTGCGGCGGCCTTGCAGGCGGCCTCGAGATAGTCGATCGAGGGCGCCACGACGATCATTCCGAGGTGCTCAGGCCCGATTTCGCCTCGGTGCCCCACGCCGCTAAAGCCGGGCAGGCCGCTGAGGGCACAGTTGACTTTGACCACGGGGCCGTTCGACGGCAGCAGAGCTACATCTTCGACGAACTCTGGGCTCCACGCCTCGGCCGGAGCCAGCGCCACGGTGCGCTTGGGGTCTGCCCCCGAGCACACGATGGTCGCGACGATCTCCTCGCCGGTGCTCAGAACCACTCCCGAGGCGCGGCGCTCGACGTCGAGCCTGATGTGATCGACCTCACATGAGAGCCTGATCTCGCCACCCGCAGCACGGACGGCGTGGGCGAGCTGCTCGGTGATCGTTCCCATCCCGCCCCTGACGAAGCCCCAAGCCCCCGAGGCACCGGCCGCCTCCCCCAGCGCGTGGTGCAGGAAAACGTACGCGGTTCCCTCCGTGCGCGGTCCCCCAGTGGTTCCGGTTATTCCCTGCGAAGCGATGTAGCCCTGCATGAACTCGTGCTCGAAATACTCCTCGCACAGCGACGCAATCGAGCCCTCGATCGTGCGCTCGAACAGCTCGGGCATCTCCGACGCCGCCAACGCACGCTTGACCTGCTTGCGGGTTGCGGGATAGGAGAGCAGCGGCCGCAGTCTCTGAGCCGCCTCCCCGAAGAGCTCATAGAGCTCCCCGTAGGCGGCCGCGTCCTTGCGAGAGAGCTCCGCGATGGAGGCGGTCCTCCTGGCTTGATCACCCCATAAGAAGAGCCCCCCTCCGCCCTCGTAGGGAGCGAACGCCACGGGATCGCGCCGTCTGACGTCGAGCTTCAGGCCGAGGTCGGCGATGATCTGCGGCTGAAGCAAGGACAGGGAGTAAGCGGCAGTAGACATCCGGTAACCGTCGAAGAGCTCCTCCGTCACGCATGCCCCGCCCACCATCTCGGAGCGCTCCACCACGACGACCCCGAGCCCGGCACGGGCGAGGTAGGCAGCGCAGGTGAGCCCATTGTGGCCGGCCCCCACGATGACGGCGTCGTATGAGCTCACGCCGCTCCCCCCGTCTCGGGCGTTCGAAGGCGTGCCGGGGGCCTGAAATAGGAGGCCGACGCCGCCCCCTGCTCGGGCACGTTCACGGTAGTAACCGAACCCGTCTCACAGGCGACGAGGCCGGCGAGGGGAGGCCGCCGGCTGTGGATGAGGGCCGCCCGTGCAACCAACACCGGCGTCTGATGGGAAACCACGGCGATCTCTCGGCCACCTGCTGCGACAACGGCCTCCTCGATCGACGCAAGCATGCGGGCCTTGATCTCCGAGAAAGACTCCCCCCACGAAGGCCGCAGGGGATTCCGGAAGTGCCACCACCGGCGGGGATCGCGAAACATTCCGAGGAGCGTGCGGCTGAGGCCCTCGAGGGTGTTGGCGCTCTCCGTGAGGCGCTCGTCGGTGACGACCTCGAGGTCGTGCCTGAGGGCGATGGCCTCGGCGGTCTCCTGGGCGCGCTCCAGTGGGCTGACCCACACCGCACCGAGGTCGGCTCCGGCGAGGTGCTGGGCCGCTGCCTCGGCCTGGAGGCGGCCGAGCTCCGAGAGGTGGTAGCCGGGCAAGCGGCCGTAGATGACCCCCTTCGGATTCTCGACCTGACCGTGACGCACCAGATGAATGGTCGGCATGCCGCCATCGTGCCTCATGCGTTCTCCGCCCTCGGCCGTTGTGGCGGTCGAGGGGGGCGGGGGAGCCTGGAGGTCAGGTAGTCGATCCCCCGCAGCGCGATCCTGAGTACGGACTCGGTTACCCGAGAGCGCGCCACGCGCGTTGAGTACCGGGGCGGGGACAGCCGGAACGGGCCGGGGGGCCGGGGTCGGGGGCCGGGCAGGTCGAGGCCGGGGCGGGTGGGGATCACAGTGGTTAGGCTGCGATCATGCCCGAGGTCTTGCTGTTCGGAGCGACGGGGTACACGGGCCGGCTCGTCGCAGACGCTCTGTTCCGGCGAGGAGCAGACTTCTCCATCGCCGGGCGCAATCGCAACGAGCTTGCTCGCGTCGCCGCCTCCTGCGGTGGAGTCGAGGTCCGAGCGGCCGACGCAGCAGACGTCGGCTCCTTGGTCGCGGCGCTGAGTGGATGCCGGGTCCTGGTCACCACCGTGGGCCCCTTCTCACAGCTCGGGGAGGCGGCCGTCGAGGCCGCCCTCAGGGCGGGGGCTCACTACGTCGACTCGTGCGGCGAGGGCTTGTTCATCGAGACTTTGATCAATCGCTACTCGGAACGCGCCCGCCGGACCGGCCTGGTTCTGGCGCCCGCCATGGGCTTCGACGAGGTCGTTGCGGAGGTGGCCGCCACCATCGCAACCGAGGGCCTCGCTGCTGCGGACCTGATCCTGACCTACGCGACCTCCACCACTGCGTCACCGGGAACCATCCGTTCGGCCGCCGGAATCCTGGCCGGCAGCGGCGCCTTTATCGAAGGAGGCAGGGTCGTGGAGGTCTCCTTTGCCGAACGCAAGCGCTGGTCGCCGATGCCGCCGCCGCTCGGCCCGAAGCTCGCTCTCTCTGCGCCCTTGGCCGAGCTCCAGCTCGCCCCCCGGCATCTCGAGCTGCGCTCCCTACAGACATATTTGGCGGCGGAGAGGCTCCAGGCAGCAGTCCTGCCTTGGGTCCTCCCCACGCTCACACGACTGGCAACCTCGGCGTCCGGACGGCGGGCTCTCGGTGAGGCGGCGGTCAAGCTGGCGCCCCGGCCCGGCCACAAGACCACTCCCCAACCGTGGTCTGTTCTGGCCGAAGCCCGTAGCGGGCAGAGGTGGCGTAACGTCGCCGTAAGAGGTTCTGATGTGTATGGGACGACCGCCGAGTTGCTCGCTACCGCGGCCATCACCCTCGCCTCCGAGCCGCTCGAGGTCTCGGGCATGCTGACGCCCATCGAAGCATTCGGTGCAGACTTCCTCCACAAACAGCTCATCAACCTCGATGTCTCGGTCGAGATCTATCAGGAAGCGGACAGGCTCTAGCGAGGAGAACGAGCGTGGGCGCACGGTTGCAGTACGCAAAGGTCCTCGATCAGTATTTCTTCTACCGGGAGGGCGGGCGAGTCCACCCCGGGCTGCCCAACCGGGTGGTCATCCCGCGCCACGGCGGCCCTGCTGCAGCCTTTCTCGTCCTGCGGGCCTGGTCCGACGACCACGGCAGCTTCACCGAGCAATGGCGCATCGAGGGACCCGACGGTTCGATCGTCTATCAGAGCGTGCCGCGTGAGATCCACATGCCCACGAAGAGCCACACCGAGAGGCTGCGCGACGAGGTCTCGGGCCTCGACCTCGGCACTGCCGACGGCGTCTACCGGGTGGTCTTCTCGCTCGACGATTACGAGGTGGCCCGGGTCGACTTCCCGGTTGAGCTCGACGGGGATCCGCCCGACGAGCCGAGCTGATCCCGGCCGGGGCGACCGACGGGTTCGATGTCGGTCCCTAGTGGGCGATCAGCAAACCGAAACGGCGGCTCACGGTCGCTGGTGCCTTCTCGCCCCTGACGGTGAGCGGGCGAGAAGGCGGGGAGGCCGTAGCAGGCAATAGTGAGCCGTGGCCAAGCTCTCCCGGGCCGGTCGGAGTCAGGTCGCACGATTTCCTGCCGATAGCTGGAACGTGAGCTCGGTGGCGGACGTCCAGGATGTGGAACGACGCGCGGGCGCAGTTCGGACATGCGTGGCCGTGCTCGCAGCCGTGGCTGCAGTGGCGGCGGGGGCCGGAGTGGCCGCCGTGGCTCTCCTGCTGTTCACGCTGGGTGGCGCGGGAGCCCTGTGGATCGGCGCCGGGAGATTCTCAGACAGCGAGAGACTGCACCAACTCGGGATCTGTGCCTGGGTCTTCGACGCTCTCGCCCTGAGCGGGTTTGCCGCGCTCCTTCAGGGACAAGGCATAGCTTCCGCCGGCGCCCTGCTGGTGCTGGTTCCGCTCGAAGGCGGACTTCGCTACGGCCTGCGAGGGACGGCTGCGGGAAGCGCCGGGGTTGCGGTCGCGGCCCTTCTCACAGGAGGGGGGCCAATCTACACCCTCGTCTGCATCGCTGCAGCGGCCGCCGGCGGCGTAACGGTTGCAGAAGCCTCACAGCGCTGGCGTGCCCGGGTGGAAGCCGAGGTCGTCCGCAGCCGGCGCCTCGTCGAGATCGATCAGCTGAAGGATCGCTTTCTGGCGGTCACATCACATGAGATACGCGGCCCCCTCACTGCAGTAATCACCGGCATCGACACCATCTGGCGCCGGAGTGCCCGTCTTTCAGAGGATCAGCGCACCCAACTGCTCGAGATGGTGTCCGGTCAGGCGCACCAGATGGCGAGGCTCGTCGAGGACCTCATGATCACCTCGTACCTCCAGGCGGGGGACTTGCAGCTGAAGCCCGAGTGGACCGAGCTGCGCACGGTGGTGACCCAGGCCCTCGACTCGGCCGCCTCCAAGCGCCGCTCTCACCGGCTCGAAGTCTTCATCGAGCCCATCCGCGCAGAAATCGACGCCTCCAGGCTCGATCAGGTGGTGCGAAATTTGGTCGAGAACGCGTACAAGTACACCCCAGAAATGACCTCGGTATCCGTGGGGGTCAAGCGGGTGCGGCAGGGAGTGCTCCTGGAGATCTCCGACGAGGGGCCGGGCATTCCGGACGACAAGCGCGGCGCCCTGTTCGACGCATTCAGCCGTATCGAGCAGACCACGACCGGCCAAGAGGGAGTGGGCCTAGGGCTGTTCGTGGTGAGCCAGGTCGTGGCGGCGATGGGTGGCCACATCGACCTTGCCTCGAGCTCCCACGGGACCACATTCACGATCTCGATCCCCTGTTCGGCAGAAACCTCCAGCCACGACCCGGCCGATCTGGAGCTTGATGCCCGGGCGCAGGCCCAGGGTCCTGCCAAACCGAGCTCGCCTACGCATAACTGACGATTCCCAGTTTCCCAAGCGCGCGTCATCCTTGTCTCAGGCAGTGCGGGCGCATGTAGAGGCTCGCACGGCTGGGCTAGATCAGGGCTGGATCAGGCTGTAATTGGGAACGTCATAGGCTGGTGGCTTCTGGTGGCAGAAGGGGCGACCGGCTCGAGGGACTGGGAGCCGTCTTGGGAAATCTGCTTCTTCGTATGCGGTGCGACATCTCGAACCGCCTGCTGGAGGTAATTAGTGGGGAGCGTGGGGCGACCGCGGTCGAGTACAGCCTCCTGCTCGTGTTCGTGGCCGCAGTAGTGATCGTGGCGGTGCGCAACCTGGGACTCGACACCAGAACCGGCTTTCGGCGGGCGGGAATCGGCTGGTAACAATTACCTGAAGGGTGGGGAGCACAATGGAGTCATGGGAGGCAGGGAGCAATGGGAGGCAGGGGAGGTGAGCAGATGCAGGAGACACTCGTAGGGATGTGGTGTGAGATCGTCAACCGAGTCCTCGAGATCCGCGACGGGGAACGAGGCGCGACCGCGGTTGAGTACGGAATCATGATCGCGCTCATCGCCGCGGTGATCATTTCCGTGGTCAGCGCGGTTGGCAACGACGTCAAGTCAGGACTCGAGGAAATCGACAAGAACTTGCCCTAGGGAGTTAGTCCCGACTGGGCGATCGGGGGTGTGGATCTTTTCACCACGGCATGGGGGCAACAGCGAGGCGCGCCGGTGCGAGCTTAGGACGCACCGGCTAGCTGCGCGCGAACGAGGCGCGGCCGCCGTGGAGATGGCGCTGGTTCTGCCGCTCCTGTTACTGCTCGTCTTCGGAATCATCGAGTTCGGATTTATCTTCAACCGTTACATCAGCGTCACGCACGCAGCGAGAGAGGGAGTGCGTCAGCTCGCGGTCGGAATCGACCCCACAACGGCCTCGGCCTCGGCCGAGAGCGCCGTTCCCGAGCTCGGCTCGGCACTCGACTGCAGCCCCTCGACCGATATCGACGCGACGGGTGTGGAGACGGCGATCATGAGCTGCCGCACGGTCTACGACGTCGGCGTGCCCCAGCTGCTGTCGTTACCCGACAGCATCACGCTCGACTCCGAGGCGAGGATGCGAAAAGAGTGAGGCGGCCGCAGGCGGCCTTAGACGAGCGCGGCGCCGTGGTCGTGATCGTTGCCATCGTAGCCGTCGTTCTGTTCGGCTTCGTGGCGCTGGCGGTGGACGCGGCCCGCATCTACGCGGAGCGCGCCGAGCTGCAGAGGACCGCAGACGCGGCCGCCCTGTCCGGCGCCCAGGCGGCCTGGCAAGGGCCCGATCCCAGCGGGATGGCGCGCCGCTTCATCGAGGAGAACCCCACGCCCTACCATCACTCGCCCACCGGAGCAGACGTCGTCTCCTGCTCGGTGGCGGGCTGCTCGGTTGAGATCGGCGTCGAGCGCTTCGAGCTGCTGTTTGCCGGCGTGCTGGGAATCGAGGACACCTCGTTGAGCGCGTCGGCGACCGCCGAGCTCAGCGCGGGAACTCCCGGCGGCGACAAGCTCATCCCCTGGGGGATCATCGACTGCCTCTCGCCCGAAGGCGGGCCGGCCTCGTGCGCGTCGCTCTCGGGCGGGCAGGAGATCGCCCTGTCGTTCGGATCCACCGAGCAGCGGGGCAACCTGGTAGGCGTCGGCCTCCCCGCCGAAGGGTCCTGTCCCGATCCCTCTGGGGTGATCTCGGGCACCGGCTACGAGGAGTTCCTATCGGGCCGCGGTCTTGCCTGCGAGATCGGCAAGGGGGCTAGCCTCACGACTCTGTCGGAGCCGGCAGAGGTGGTCCAGGCGCGTACGGCGGCGGCGCTTGGCAGCCGCTTGGCGGGATGCTCGAGCTTCGAGCAGACGGTTTCGATCGACGACTCAGGCTTCGCCCACGTCGGGGATCTCGACGACCCCTGTCTGGTGGCGGTGCCGCTGGTGGCGGACCCGGGCCCGGCAGAGCCTGGGGTCGCGCAGCAGGTGACGGTCACCCGGCTGGCGTTGCTCTATCTGACGGGAACAGGGCCGGTTGGAACCGTGGACGGTTCCGCGCCCCTCTACGAAGGGGTACTGCTGCAGGGTCTACTCAGCGCAGAGGCGGGCGGGGGAGAAGCCCCCTGTGAAAGTGGGGACGGAGTCTGCGTCGTGAAGCTGACCGAATGAGCGGAGAAGCAGAAATGATCGGTGCCTCGACGACAGCGGAGACGGAGCGGCGATGAAAAGCAGGCTTATGACGCTGGTGGTGGCCATCCTCACGGGCGCCGTGGCGGTGGCGAGTGTCTACGTCTACGTGCAGCAAGTCGAGGAGGACAACGCGCGCGGGCTCAGCCCGGAGACCGTCCTGGTTGCGGCACGAACCTTTCCTGCCGGCACCACGGGTAAGGAGATCCAGGGCGCGCTTATAGAAAAGGCGATCCCCCGGCGCTACCTCGCGCCGGATGCGCTGACGGATCCGAGCTTCCTGACGGGCAAAGTGCTCAGAAGTGAGCTGGCCGCGGATGACCAGCTGATGGAGAGCCACTTTGCCGACAGCGCCGAGGCGGCTTTCGCAGGGCGCTTTCCCGAGGGCACCGAGGCCCTGTCGCTCCCGGTCGAGCATGTGCGCGGGGTTGCCGGTCACGTCGCCGCCGGGAACGAGCTGAACGCGTTCTCGGCACGCGACGAGGGCACCTCGCTCATAGCCGAGAGCGTTCAGGTAATCGAGGTGCAGCCGCCTGCGAGTCAGGACTTCGAGGCTCCGGCCACGATGGTCCTGGCGGTGACCCCGGAGGACGCCCTGGCGCTCATCGATGCCCAGGAGCGGGCCGGCCTCTGGTTCACGCTCATCCCAGGTCCCGAGGCCCCCTAGTGGAGGTCGTGGTGCTGGACCGCGAGCGGCAAGTGTCCGCGATCCTGGCCGAGATAGTGGGGCGCGATGCCTCGGTAGGAGCGGTCGTCACCGCTTCGGCGTGGGACGACTTGCGCCAAGCGCTCTCCAGCCAACTGCGCTCCGTGGTGGTGCTGGGCCCCAGCACCGACGAGGCCGACCTCGCGCTGGTGCCGGGCGCCCTCAGGGACCATCCCGGCGCCTCCTTCGTCCAGGTCACCGATCACCTCGAGGTCGAGACCCTGCAGCGGGCCATGCGTTCGGGAGTGCGGGAGGTGGTGCCGGTGGGAGATGCCGAGTCGGGCCTCATGGCGGCGATCGAGAGGGCGCATAGCGCCGCGGTCCAGACGCTGTCGGCCACCGAGAGATCAGAGGACGCCTCCGGAACGATCGTCACCGTCTTCGGCACCAAAGGAGGGACAGGCAAGACTTTGGTCGCCACAAACCTCGCCACACTCGCCGCCCGCTCCGGTATCAAGACGGCGCTAGTCGACGCCAACGTGTGGTTCGGAGACTGCGCCGCCGCCCTCAGGGTCAGACCTCAGCGCACGCTCACAGACCTCGCCGGGATCGCGGGTCCCATCGACGAGTCCGCTCTCGGGAGCACGCTCAGCCGGCACGAGTCCTCGCTCCGGATACTGTGCGCGCCGACCGACCCACTGGAAGCGGAGAGGATCCCGCCGTCGGTGTTGACCCGCGTGTTGGAGGGTCTGAGGCGGAGCGCAGAGCTAACCGTGGTGGACACCAGCTCGACGCTCGACGGGTTCACGATCGCGGCGCTCGCCGCCTGTGAGCGCGCCTATCTGGTCACGAGCCTCGAGCTGCCCTCAGTCAAGGACGCCAAGCTGGCCCTGTCTCTGTTCCGCCACCTCGACCTCCAGCTCGACAAGGTACGAGTGGTGCTGAACCGGGCCAACTCCAACGTCGGCTTTCCCGCCGACGAGGTCTCGAAAGCGCTGGGCCGGCGGGTTTCTTACGAGCTTCCCAGCGATGTTGCGGTTCCCCGCTCGATCAACAACGGAGTCCCCGTGGCCCTCGACAGCCCCAAGACCAAGGTGGCACGCTCGCTCAGGCGAATGTTTGAGGAACTCGAGGCCGAGCTGCTCTCTGCGCCCACTCTCGGCCACTCGTCGTTGATGAGAGCCGCCCGCCCGCGGGCCGCGCAGTCGTGAACGCCGATATGTCCGATCTGGCACGCCGGCTGACCGATCTCCGCCGCCAATCCGTCTCCCGGCCGCCGAGCGCGGAGGTGCCCGTCTGGGACGGTGATCTCGACGCCATGCGTTCCGAGCTCTACGAGCTGCGCCGGCGTCTCCACGCCCGTGTCGCCCAGGAGCTGGGCACCGTTCTCTATCAACAAAACTTGGATCCCGACCGGCTCTCGCGGCTCGTGCTGGATCACATCTCGCGTCTCTTGCGCGAGGAGCCGACCCCGATGTCGGCGGCCGAGCGGGCCGCCCTGTTGGAGGACCTAAGAGCCGACGTGCTCGGCCACGGCCCCATCGAGGAGTTGCTCAAGGACCCCGACATCACGGAGGTGATGGTCAACGGGCCTTCGGAGATCTACGTCGAGCGCGCGGGCAAGCTCTTCAGGACGAACCGCCGCTTCGTCGACGAGGACCACCTTCGAGGTGTCATCGACGCCATCGTTGCGCGCGTCGGCAGGCGCATCGACGAGGCCTCGCCGATGGTCGATGCCCGGATGCCGGACGGGGCGCGAGTCAACGCAGTGGTCCATCCGCTCTCCATCAACGGACCGTTCCTGACGATTCGCAAGTTTTCCGCCGAGCCCCTTACCGATGTAGACCTCATCTCATTTGGAACTCTCACCGCAACAGTCACCGAGTTCCTCCAGCTCTGTGTCAGAGGCAAGCTGAACATGATCATCTCGGGAGGGACCGGCGCAGGCAAGACCTCCACGCTGAACGTCCTCTCCAGCTACATACCCTCCGACGAGCGCACCGTGACGGTCGAGGATGCGGTCGAGCTGCGCCTCGGTCAACCGCACGTGCTTCAGCTCGAAGCGCGGCCTCCCAACATCGAGGGGAGGGGCGAGGTGACGATCAGAGATCTCGTCCGCAACGCTCTGCGGATGAGGCCCGACCGCATAGTGGTCGGGGAGGTCAGGGGGGCCGAAGCGCTCGACATGCTCCAGGCCATGAACACCGGGCACGAAGGCAGCATCTCCACCCTCCACGCCAACTCGCCTCGCGACGCCCTCTCGCGCCTCGAGACGATGGTCCTGATGGCGGGGATGGATCTGCCCATGCGAGCCATACGCGAGCAAATCTCCTCCGCCGTCGATCTCGTTGTGCACCAGGCCCGGCTGAAGGACGGAAGCCGCCGGGTAACTCACATCTCGGAGATCGAGGGCATGGAGGGAGACGTCATCACTCTGCAGGACATCTTCCTGTTCGACTACTCGATGGGCATCGACGGTCACGGCCGCCATCTCGGACACCTCAGGCCCACCGGCATCCGCCCGAAGTTCACCGGCAAGCTCTCCGACGTGGGCATCCATCTGGCGCCCACGATGTTCATGAGCGACGACCTCCTCAGCGCACACCAGTACCCCGGCCGCCCGTGATCCGCGGCAGCTTGATCGCCCTGGTGGGGGCCCTGATCCTTGTGACGCCGGAAGTGGCCAGGGCGCAAAGGGGCCCGCTCGAGGTCGAGAAGGTGCAGCGCACCGAGGACAAGATCAGCTTCACCGTGTTCACGGAAGCACGAACGAAGCTCTCGGCCACAGACTTCGAGGTGAAAGTCAACGACTATGCGCTCCAGCAGGTCGAGGTCACGCCCCAGGAACCGGACGTCCCGCCTGAGCAGGGGGAAACCGCACAGGCCTACCGGGTGGAGGTCTCAAACCCGGACCCGGCCGCCGTCGTGTACGAGGTCGATGCCAAGGTGAGCGGCCCGGGCGGCGGGAGGGATCGCAAGCAGGCATCGTTCGCCTCCGAGAACTCGAGGGGCTTTGTGTTGCCGGCGGGGGCCGCAGGCATCGCCTCACCGATTCTGCTGGCCATCATCTTTTGCACCGTGGCCTTGTGTGTGGCGTTCCTGTCGGAGTGGCTGCGCCGCCGCCGCTTGAGCCCCCGCAGCCGGTTGCGGTGGTACGACGAGCCGGCCGCCCCCGGGCTCGACACGGAAGGACTGATCAACGCGGCGGTCCTGAAGCGAGCAAAGGAGATCGCCACTCTTCTGGCGGACCGTAGCGGCCATCTCGAGCGCATAGAGCTTGCGATCGAGTCCGCCGGCATGAGATGGAGGCCCGGCGAAGTCATAGTCGCCAGTGCGGGTTTGGCCCTTGCCGGGGGGGCGCTGCTGGGATCGTTGGGGGGTCCGCTGTGGGCTCTGCTCGGCGCCGTGGGCGGGGGCTTCGCCCCGACTCTCTACATCCGGCGGACCGCTGCGACTCGAAAGCAGGCCTTCTACGAGCAGCTCTCGGATGTCCTGCTGCTGTTGAGCGGCGCCTTGAAAGCCGGTTACAGCCTCCAGCAGGCGGTGGCGGCGGTGGGTGAGGACGCCAAGCCCCCCGCCTCCGAGGAGTTCCGCCGGGCCATGGCCGAGGTCCGTCTGGGAGCATCTCTGGACGACGCACTGGAGGCGCTCGCCCGCCGCAGCCGCATGGTCGATCTCGAGTGGAGCGTGCTCGCGATCCAGATTCAGCGGGAGGTGGGCGGAAACCTCGCCGAGATACTGGAGACGATCGCCGGGACCATCAGGGAGCGGGAGCGCTTACGCCGCGAGCTGCGCACGCTCACGGCCGAAGGACGCCTTTCCGGCTGGGTGCTGGGATTGATGCCGTTCGCAATCGGATCGTTTCTGGCCCTACGCAGCCCGGAATACCTCGAGCCCCTCTATCAGACGGGCAAGGGCCTTGCGATGGTGTCGGTGTCGGCCGCTCTGCTGGTCGTGGGGACGCTGTGGATGCGCAAGATCGTGAAGGTCGAGGTGTGACCGCATGAACTCCCTCAGCCTGGGAACACTGGAGATGGTGGCGCTGATCGCCACTTTCCTCGCGGTCAGCAGCGCCGCCTATGTGCTATTAACCCGGCGGGCCGAGCGTTCCTCCATCCGGACCGCCTTCGAGCAAGCTGTCCCCCAGAGCGCGCTGGCCGACCATCGCGCCCTGATGCTCCGCGTGCCCTTCCTTCCGCGCGTGCTGGCGCCTGCGGCGCGTCGGATGGCCGCAGTGGTGTATCGCTTGGGGCCCCGGGGTCTGGCGCAGCAGGTAAGGAGCCGGCTCGTGCTTGCGGGGCTCTCCGACAGGCTCGACCCCGACACCTTCCTGGCCCTGAGCGCAGCTCTGCCGGGGGGAGTAGCCGCAGCCCTGTACGCCTACTCACAGCTCACCTCCGTTCCCCCGATTGCATGGCTGTTGCTGGTCGCCGGCAGTGCCTGGCTGCCGAAGATCTGGCTCACGAACAAGGTCGAGTCCCGTCAGCACGAGATCCGCCTCGCTCTCTCCGACACTCTCGATCTGATGACGATTGCGGTCGAAGCGGGACTAGGCTTCGACTCGGCCCTGGCGCGCGTGGTCAGCGCCGTTCCCGGCCCTCTCTCCGACGAGCTCTATCGGCTGCTACAGGAGATCAGGATCGGGATCCGCCGCCAGGACGCGCTCAACGGCCTCTCCGAGAGGACACGTGTATCGGAGCTCGACCAGTTCATCACCGCCATCAACCAGGCAGACGTGTTCGGCATCTCGGTCGGCCAGGTGCTGCGCATCCAGGCCGCCCAGCTCCGCCAGAAGCGCAGCCAGCTGGCCGAGGAACGAGCCAACAAGACCCCCGTCAAGCTGCTGTTCCCGCTGATCCTGTGCATCTTCCCGGCCCTGTTCACTGTGTTGGTGGGCCCGGCGGCGATCGCTATCACGGACAACCTGCTCGGCAACCTCTAGGGGGCCGGCGGGACCTTTACGGGCAAATCCGGGCTCTCGGAGGGAGCCCGCTCTAGGGTTTGAGGCCATGGAAGAGGCCCTGATCAAGCTGTCCCCATCGAGCGCCACCGACTTCAAGAGCTGCCCTCAGCTCTTCAAGTTCCGCTCCGTGGATCGCCTGGAGGAGCCCGTTTCCGCCGTGCAGGCGCGCGGCTCCCTGGTTCACGTGGCGCTCCAGCGTCTCTTCGCCCTGCCCCCCGACGAGCGCACGCCGCAGGGGGCCTCCTGGGTTCTCGACGAGGTGTGGGCCGAGCTGTCCGCGGACGAGGAGGTCAGGCCCTCTGAGCTGACCGAGGCCCAAGAACGAGAGTGGCTCGACGAGAGCAGATGGCTTCTCAACAACCTCTTTCAACTCGAGGACCCTCGCGCGGTCTCGGCCAGCCGCCTCGAATGGTGGGTCGAGTACGAGCTTGTGGAAACGCACCTGCGAGGCATCATCGACCGCGTCGAGGAGCGGGCGGACGGGGACTGGATCCTCACCGACTACAAGACAGGGAGGGTTCCCGGCGAGGCGCGCGAGCTCACCGCCTTCTTCGGGTTGCGCTTCTACGCCCTTGTGTGTTGGAGAGCGTTCGGGGTAATGCCGCGCGAGATCAGGCTCGTCTACTTGTCCGACCCGGCGGTGCTGACCCTCGCGCCCCACGAGCGCATGCTGCTGGCCTTCGAGAAGCAGATCGTGGCCCTCAGCGCGGCCATTCGCCGGGCGCTCACCACGGGGGACTGGAGAGCCCGGCCGTCGCCCTTCTGTATGACGTGCGCCTTTCAAACGATGTGTCCGGCGTGGGCAGCGGTGCCCTCGTCACAGGCGGAGGGGCCGCCCGAGGGCGGCCCCTAGAACCACTTTCGGGTGCCGAGTGGTCGCCAGATGCTCTATGGCGACGTTTAACGACCACTCGGCGGTAGGGGCTTGTTTTGCTAGGCGCTTTTGGGCAGCATGCGGGTCATCTTCGTCCCGCACACCGGACACTTTCCCTGGGCCGCCTTAGAGCCGTTGTCCAGCGTCACCTTCTCGCCTTCGAAGTCACGCTTGGCGCGGCACTTGACGCAATAGCCGTTGTAGGTGTCTGCCATGGTGGTGGTTCACTCCTTCCAGTGATCCCCCATTTTCTGGGGAGGATTCC
>Ga0136620_10000290_pt1 | contig 22748 bp, 23 predicted proteins | sample AntDrymUQ4162106_2_FD_104806 | JGI IMG/M metagenome (GOLD analysis project Ga0136620, IMG submission 104806) | Polar desert sand microbial communities from Dry Valleys, Antarctica - metaG UQ416 (21.06) | ecosystem: Environmental > Terrestrial > Soil > Desert | place: Antarctica: Dry Valley... | reverse complement strand
GGCGGCGTGTTCCATACCCTCCAACGCGGGGCCCAGGAGGCCTTCGCGCCGATCGAGACCGGCACGGGTCGCGCGCTGAAGCCCTTCCGTGACTTCTTCGGCTGGTTCGGCGACACCCTCGACGCCAAGGGTGAGAACGAGGATCTGCGCAGGGAGGTAGAGGACCTGCGAAAGCGGCTGGCAGAGAACGCCACCGCCGCGCGTGATGTCCAGCAGCTGCGCGGGCTGGTGGACCTTCAGCGCAACGACGGCTTCCCTGACGCCACCCAGCCGGTGGGGGCGCGGGTGATCGCCCGCTCACCCACGGTCTGGTACTCCACCGTCAAGATCGACAAGGGATCGGGAGACGGCGTGCGCGACAACCAGCCGGTGATCGCCTCCGGCGGCCTGGCCGGCAAGGTCACCGACGTGACCGGCGGCACGTCCGAGGTCACCCTGATCACCGACGCTTCGAGCGCAGTGTCGGGCCAGGTGATGCCCAACGGGGCCAGCGGCATCGTCAAGCCCGAGGTGGGCGAGCCCGAGGACCTCCTGCTGGACTTCGTCGACAAGGGCCGGCGCGTGCGGGAGAACACCACTGTGGTCACGTCGGGGTTCACCTCCTCGCGCGTGGAGTCGCTGTTTCCGCGCGGCATCCCGATCGGGCGTGTGACCAAGGTGGACCTCGACGAGATAGAGCTCTACCAGCGCGTGCACATGAAGCCCTTCGCAGATCTGCGCCGGATCGATTACGTCCAGGTGCTCACGGCCAAGGGACGCCCCACCGCGGCAGCACAGGTGCCCGCACCGTGACGGCCACCCCCGGAGCCTTCCTGCGAGCGGCCCTGATCGCCCTGGTGGCCGTGGTCCTGCAGCTTTCGGGCCTGGGTCCCTTGCGCATCTTCGGCGCCCATCCCGACCTCGTGCCGCTGGCGGTGGCCGGCGTTGCCATCTACGCCGGCAGCGTCGCCGGCGCCGCGATGGGATTCGGCACGGGGCTGTTGCTCGACCTGGCCGTGGGCGGCACGATGGGGGTCTCGTCGCTGGTACTCACGGCGGTCGGCTACGCGGTGGGGCGCTACCGCGAGGTACGCGACCCCGCCCACGGGCTCATGCCGATCCCGGTAGGTGCGGCCGCCACGCTGGGTTGGCTGGCCACGTTCGCCGCCGTGTCGTTCATGCTCGATGTCGGAGCCTCCGTAAGCCCTGTCATCTTCCGCGAGATGCTCGTTTCCAGCGCGCTCGGCGCGGTGCTCGCGCTGCCCGTCTTCTGGTTCTGCCGGCGCGTGCTGCGCCCCTCCCTGATGGTGGATCCCTTCGAGATGCGTCGCCGCCGCGGCCGCCCCCGCGACGCGGGCCCGCTCGGGCTCCGGGGGCTGGAGATATAGATGTACCTCGACTCGGACAACCGCCGCCAGCTCACGCCACAGCTTGCGCTGCGGGTGGCGATCATCGGCGGCATCGCGCTGGTGGCCTTCGGGATGGTGTTCTTCCGCCTCTGGTACGTGCAGGTGCTCTCTGGTGATCGCTACAAGGCCGAGGCCAACGAAAACCGCGTCCGCGAGATCAAGGTACAGGCCCCGCGCGGGGAGATCGTGGACCGCGAGGGCCGGGTGCTGGTGGACAACCGCACCGGCCTGGCCGTGCGCGTCACCCCGAAGGAGCTGCCGGCGCGGGCCGCCGAGCGCCGCGGCGTGTACCGCCGCCTGGGCGAGGTCCTGCGGATGAAGCCCGACCGGGTGCAGCGCACGGTGGAGCGCCAGTTCAGGGCGCTGCCTTATTCGCCGGCGACGGTGAAGGAGCAGGTGCCCCAGCCGATCGTCTACTACCTGTTCGAGAACCAGGACGACTTCCCCGGCGTCACCGTGGAGCAGGTGTTCCTGCGCCAGTACCCGCGGAAGGAGATCGGCGCTCACCTGTTCGGCACCCTGGGCGAGATGACCAAGGAACAGCAGCGCCAGGATCGCTACCGAGGCGTGGCGCTGGGAGATCGCGTAGGCCAGTCGGGTGTGGAGTACCAGTACGACCGCTTCCTGCGAGGCCGCAACGGCGCCAGCAGGGTGGAGGTGGATGCAAGGGGAGATCTCAAGCGGACGCTGGAGGAGCGGCGACCCGCCCAGGGCCGCCAGCTGCGGCTGTCGGTGGACCTGGACGTGCAGCGTGCCGGCCAGGACGCGCTCGGCGGGGCGGCGGGTGCCTTCGCGGTGATGAACGTTCGCAACGGCGAGGTGCTCGCGCTCGGCAGCTCGCCGTCGTTCGACCCGAACCTGTTCTCCAAGCTCATCCGCCCGGCTGACTACAAGCGCCTGAGTTCGGAGGAGGCCGGCAAGCCGCTGGTCAACCGCGCCACCCAGGGCGGCTACCCGACCGGCTCCACGTTCAAGCTGATCACCGCCGTGGCGGCCCTGGAGGGTGGGCTGATCACCCCGGACGAGGTGGTTTACGACCCCGGCTCGCTGCGCGTGGGAGGCGTGACGTTCAAAAACGCGGGCGACGTGGTCAACGGTGCGCTGGCGCTGCGCAAGGCGCTGTCGGTGTCCAGCGACGTGTTCTTCTACAAGCTCGGGCTCGAGGCCAACAGCGCCGGCAACGGCCTGCTGATCCAGGACTGGGCCAAGCGCCTGGGCCTTGGCCGGTCCACGGGCATCGACTTGCCCAGCGAGGAGAAGGGCGTGGTGCCAACGCCCTCCTACCGCAACGACGGCTACGCGGAGTACGGTGAGTGCGTGGCCAAGGATAAGCCCACCCCGGAGGAGATCTCGCTGGGTGAGTGCGGCTTCTTCGACCGCCCCTGGAGCCAGGGTGACAACATCAACCTGTCCATCGGACAGGGCGACCTCCAGGCCAATCCGCTCCAGATGGCCGTGGCCTACGCCGCTGTGGCCAACGGAGGCAAGGTCGTGCAGCCGCGCCTGGGCCGGCGGATCGAGTACCCGGGCGGCCGCGTGCTGCAGGAGCTCGACGCCCCGGTGTCGCGCAAGCTGAAGATCAGCGCGGCCAACCGCCAGGCCATCCTCGACGGCCTGCGCTCCGCCGCCAGCGAGTCCGGCGGCACGTCGGCCGACGTGTTCGCGGGCTTTGAGATCCCCGTCGCGGGCAAGACCGGCACCGCGGAGAAGGGCGCCGGGCGCGCGGACCAGTCCTGGTACGTGGCCCTGGCCCCCTATCCCAGTCCCAAGTACGTGGTCGTGACCACGTTCGAGTCCGGTGGCTTCGGCGCCGAGACCGCGGCCCCGGCCGCACGCTCGATCCTGGCGGAGCTGTTCGGGGCCAAGGCGGGGCCGACGCCCACCGGGGATTCGCAGGACTGATGGTTTGTACGCGATTGCAGGCGGCGCCCGAAGCGGCCATGGCCGCGGCTAGTCTCCAAGGGTGATGCAGGGCTCGCCCTACGGGACGTCGGTGCGCGACTTTCGCGACGCTGCCGCGCCTCGCTTCGTGCGCATGGACATGCTGCTCCTGCTGGCCACGCTGGGGTTGATCACGTGCAGCGTCTACGTGATCGCCTCCGCCACCCGGGGGGACATCCCCGGGGACCCCAACTTCTACGTCTACCGCCAGGCGGCCTACGGTGCGGTGGGGCTGGTGCTCATGCTGGTCCTGTCGCGCGTGGACTACTCGCGTTTTCGCGAGTGGAAGGCCGGCCTGTACGCGGTCATGATCGGAGCGATCCTGGTGGTTCTCGCCGTCGGGACCGCCGCCCGGGGATCACGCCGGGCGATCGATCTTGGCTTCTTTCAGTTGCAGACATCCGAGCTCGGCAAGGTGCTGCTGATCCTCTGCCTGGCCGCCTTCGTGGTGGACAGGACGAGGCGGCTCTCAGAGCGCGAGACCACCAGCCGCATAGTGCTGCTGGCGCTCGTGCCCGCGATGCTCGTGATCGCCCAGCCCGACCTCGGATCCGGGCTGGTCTACCTGGCAATCGTCGTGGCCGTGCTGTTCGTGGCCGGGACCAAGTGGACGCATTTCGCCGCCCTGGGCGCCCTGGCTGCAGCAGCGGTAGTGGTGGTGCTCGTGGCGGCTCCGGCGGTGGGGGTACAACTGCTCAAGCCGTACCAGAAGGATCGTCTCACGGCCTTCCTCAATCCCACCGAGAACCCCGCCGATCAGGGCTACCAGCAGGCTCAGTCGCTGGTTGCACTGGGGGCGGGCGGCAAGACCGGCCGCGGCGCCGAGGCCGCGACGCAGACCAAGCTCGACTTCCTCCCCGAGCACCACACGGACTTCGTCTTCTCCGTGGTCGGCGAGGAGTTCGGCTTCATGGGGGCGGCGATCGTGCTGTCCCTCTTCGCGCTCTTGATCTGGCGCTGCCTGCGCATCCTGACCATGTCGAAGAACCTCTACGGCACTCTGATCGCCGGCGGGGTCGTCGCCATGCTGATGTTCCAGATCTTCGTGAATGTGGGCATGACCATTGGGATCATGCCCATCACCGGCGTCACGCTGCCGCTCATGAGCTACGGCGGATCGTCGGTACTCGTAACCTTCATGGCCCTGGGCCTCATGCAGTCGATCCACGCGCAGGCGCGCGAGACGGCGCTGTCCAAGGGCAGAGACTTAGCTCTATGAGCTTATGAATTTCAAGAAAGGCAACATTGAGAAAGCAAGTACTCGTCACGGCAGACCGTGGCGAAACACGGGTCGCCATCCTCGAGGCCGAGGGGGACCCCTCCGCTAAGGGCGGAGACCAGAAGTCAGACGGTGCCAGCAAGAGCGCCCAGTGGCGAGTCGGAGAGCTCTACATAGAGCGCCGCGGCTCGCGCTCGATAGTCGGCAATGTCTACAAGGGCAAGGTGGACAACGTCCTCCCCGGCCTCGAGGCGGCGTTCGTGGACATCGGGCTGGAGAAGAACGGGTTCCTGCACGCGGACGACGTCGTGATCCCCGGCGTGGAGGTCGCCCGCCGCGGGCGCTCGGGGAGCAAGGGGCGGCGAATCACCGAGCTGCTCAAGCCGGGGCAGGAGATCCTCGTGCAGGCGGTCAAGGATCCGCTGAAGACCAAGGGCCCGCGCCTGTCGATGCAGCTGTCGATCGCGGGGCGCTACCTGGTGTATGTGCCACAGGGCGAGGGCGTGGGCGTGTCGCGCCGGCTCGACGACTCAGAGCGCGAGCGCCTTCGCAAGCAGTCCAAGGGGCTCGACATCGGCCAGGGCGGGGCGATCATCCGAACCGCCGCCCAGGGCGCCAAGCGCGCCGACTTCGAGCACGAGATCAAGTACCTGCACAAGCTGCACGACGTGCTCCACAAGCGCTCTGAGGAGGCCGCCGCACCGGCGATGGTCTTCCAGGAGGCCGACCTGTCGGTGCGCGTGGTGCGCGACATCTTCTCCCAGCAGTTCGAGCGGGGGATCGTGGACGACCCACAACAGCACCATCGGCTCCAGTCATTCTTCACGCGCACGGCGCCCGAGTTGCTCGAGCGGCTCGAGCTGGACGAGGCCTCGTCGGTGCCGCTGTTCGAGCGCTTCGGCGTGAACAAGGAGATCCAGTCGACGCTGCACCGGCGCGTGGATCTGCCCTCGGGTGGCTACCTGATCATCGACTACGCAGAGGCGATGACGGTGATCGACATCAACTCCGGCTCGTTCATCGGGCGCGGCAAGGGCGCCCGCCTGGAGGACACGATCACCAAGACCAACCTCGAGGCCGCCGACGAGGTGGTGCGCCAGCTGAGGCTGCGTGACATCGGCGGCATCATCGTCATCGACTTCATCGACATGGCCCGCGCGCGCAACCGCGACGCCGTCCTGAAGGTGCTGCGCAAGGCCCTCGACGAGGACCGCACCAAGACCTACGTGGTGGAGATCTCGCCGCTGGGCCTGGTGGAGATGACCCGCCAGAACGTGACGGAGGGCGTTCGCGAGATCATCACCAAGACCTGTCCGACGTGTGAGGGGGAGGGAGTCGTGCTCTCCGAGGAGACGGTGGCCCTCGACGCCGAGCGGCGCCTACGTGAGCTGGCCGCGGAGCGTCCGGCCACCGAGGCGTTCCTGATCCAGGTGCACCCGCGGGTGGCCGCGCTGCTGGCCGGCGGTCCCGGACGGCCGCTGCTGGAGATCGAGGAGCAGACCGCCAAGCACTTCCACTTCGAGGGGTCCGAGGCGCTGCCGATCGACCACTTCCGCGTGGCCCTGGAGGGTTCGCGCGACGAGGTGGAGGAGCGCGCCCTGCCGTTCCAGTCCGGCGACGAGGTGCTCGTGTCGATCGAGGAGCCCCACATGTACGCCGAGGACGACGCGGTGGCCAAGCTCGACGGCTACGTGATCTCGGTCGCGGGGGCCGGGCCGCTGGTGGGCAAGAAGACCCTCGTGAGGATCGAGAACGTGGGCCGCTCCGCCGCCTCGGCCACGCTGGTGGAGGGTGCGGAGATCACCGACGCCGCGCCGCGCGGCGCTGGCGCCGATACGACCGACGGCTCGAGGGCGGCCTCGCCCCGGGCGCCGGACGGCAACGGCTCCGACAGCCCTGGCCCCGCGAGCCCAGGTTCCGATGGGGCGGGCACTACCTCCGATGCCAGCGACGAGGCCAAGCCCCGCAGGCGCGGTCGCCGCGGTGGGCGCGGGCGGCGGCGGGCGTCCTCCGACACGGGGTCGGCGGAGTAAATGGAGGGTCGACATCCTGAGTCTCGAGCGGGGTTGACCTGCTTGAGGGCGCTACACTGGCTAGCCGGCGCCCACGGGCGCCCTTTCTATGTACGCGATCGTGAAAGTAGGCGGTAAGCAGTACCGCGTGGAGAAGGGCGACTTCCTTCTCGTCGACCGCATGCCCGATGACGAGGGGTCCAAGGTCGCGCTCCAGCCGCTGCTGTTCAAGTCCGACTCCGACGATGCCGTGTTCGCCGGCGACGACCTGGGCAAGGTCAAGGTCGAAGCCACCATCACCGGCCACGAGCGCGGCAAGAAGATCCACGGCCTCAAGTTCAAGCCCAAGCGGGGCTACAAGGTCCGCTACGGCCACCGGTCCGAGCTCACCCGCCTGGAGATCGGCGACATCACGATGCTCAGCCGCAAGCCGGCCGGGTCGAAGACCCAGACCGACTCCCCCCAGGAGGAATCCGATGGCTCATAAGAAGGGGCTCGGCTCCAGCCGCAATGGCCGCGACTCCAACGCCCAGCGCCGCGGGGTGAAGATGTTCTCCGGCCAGGCCGTGACCGGCGGCGAGATCATCGTGCGCCAGTCGGGAACCCGCTTCAAGCCGGGCGAGGGCACGGGCCTGGGCAAAGACCACACGATCTTCGCGAAGCGTGCGGGAACGGTGCAGTTCCACTCGGGTCACCGCGGCCGGTCGGTTACGGTCGATCCCGCCGCCGGCGAGTAGCTGAGCTGGGGCTCCCGCCCCCAGACCCCGTGGCCGGTAACGGGTGATGTGGCTTTCGCCCCCCGCCCCGCCTACGATCGACTCTCGTGTTCCACGACCGCGCCACCATCTTCGTACGCGGCGGCGCGGGCGGCGACGGCGTGGTCTCCTTCCGCCGCGAGGCGCACGTGCCCAAGGGCGGCCCCGACGGTGGTGACGGCGGCCGGGGCGGCGACGTGGTGCTGCTCTGCGACGCCTCGCGCCGCGACCTGTCCGAGTTTCACCGCGGCGCGCACTTCAAGGCCGCCCGGGGCGGTCGTGGGGAGGGGGCTCAGCGCCATGGCGCCAGCGCCGATCGCGCCCTGGTGCGCGTGCCACCCGGTACCACAGCGGAGGATTCCGAGCGCGGGGTGCGGTGGGAGCTGTCCTTGCCCGGCCAGCGGGCCACCGTGGCCAGGGGCGGCTCGGGGGGACGCGGCAACAAGGCCTTCGCCGGGCCCACCCGCCAGACGCCGCGTATGGCCGAGCGCGGGCTCCCCGGGGAGGAGGGCACGCTCGAGCTGCAACTGCGCCTGCTGGCCGACGCCGGGCTGGTGGGCCTGCCCAATGCCGGCAAGAGCTCGCTGCTCGCGCGGCTGACCGCCGCGCGGCCCAAGGTGGCCGAGTACCCCTTCACCACCATCGACCCGGTGCTGGGCACGATCGAGGTCGCCGAGCGCCAGCTGGTGGTGGCCGACATCCCCGGGTTGATCGAGGGAGCCAGCGGGGGCGCCGGCCTGGGCCACGAGTTCCTGGCCCACGTGGAGCGCTGTCGGCTGCTGGTGCACGTGCTGGACTTGGCGCCGTTGGACGGGAGCGATCCCGTGGCCAACCACGCAGCGGTCGAGGCCGAGCTGGGCGACCACGGAGCCGGCCTGGAGGCGCTGCCGCGGATCCTGTGCCTGTCCAAGGCCGACCTCGTGGCCCCCGAGGCCGCCGAGGAGGCGGTGCTCGAGTGGCGCGAGCGGCTGGGGGACACCGTCTTGGACGTGCTGGTGACCTCTGCGGCCACTGGTCAGGGGCTCGACGAGCTGCGCGCGGCGATCGTCCGGACCGTGCCCGCGTCCGATGAGATAGTCGACGGCCCGGGGGTGGGGGAGGAGGTAGAGGTGCCGGCCAGCCACCGCACCTACCGGCCGGGGGCTGAAGACGTGTTTGAAGTGCATCGCGCGGGGCCGGGCGCTTTTCGGGTGAGCGGTGTGCGGGTTGAGCGGCTGCTGGCCCGCCACGATCTGGGCAACGAGGAGTCCCTGCGCTACCTGGAGGACCGGCTGCGCTCCATGGGTGTGCTCCGCGAGCTGGAGCGCGCGGGCTTCGAGCCCGGCGACGACGTGGAGATAGGCGGGACGGTCTTCGAGCTCGATCCCGGCGCGCCCCTGCGCTGAGCCTCACATATGGTTCTCATATGGTAGCCTGAGTGGCTCGTGGCCACTCGCACCCAGACGCTGGTACAGCTCACCGACGAGCTGCGTGAGCTGCTCGATCGACGAGCCGCACGTGAGGGCGTATCCCGATCAAAGCTGATTCGCGACCTGCTCGAGCGGGCGCTGGCCGCAGAACGCTCGGGATCGCACGCCCGGGAGCTCGTAGCGGGCTACTCCCGGGTGCCGCAGGCCGAGGCACGCGACGTCTGGGGCGACCTCGACGCGTGGAGCGAGGCCAATTCAAGACGCAACATCGCTGCACTGGCGGAAGAGGAGCGGGAGTGATCGCTCGTGGTGAGATCTGGTGGAGCGAAGATCCCGTGCTGGGCCGAAGGCCCGTGCTGGTCTTGTCTCGTGACGCGGTCTTGCACGCGCTGACCCGGCCACTCGTCGCGCCCTTGACCACCACCAGGCGAGGGATCCCGACCGAGGTGCCGCTCGACATCGACGACGGCCTCCCACAGCCCTGCGTTGCCTCGCTGGACAACGTGCAGCCGCTGGCGAGGTCGCTGCTGGTAGAGCGCATCGGCCGACTCGACGCCCAGCGGATGGACCAGGCCTGCAAGGCTCTCGCGATTGCGGTCGACTGCGACTGACCACGAGCGCCTCCGTACTCTTGGCGCGATGGCGTCGATAGTGGTCAAGCTTGGCTCGAGCATCGTCGCGGACCAGCGCGGTGAGGTCCGCATGGACGTACTGGCACCGGTGTGCGACGAGGTGGCGGCCCGCCACCGTGTGGGCGACTCGGTGGTGCTGGTCACGTCGGGAGCCATTGCCCGCGGCATGCGTCTGATCGACCTGCCGGCCCGCCCGGCCGCGATGGAGGAGCTCCAGGCCGCTTCGGCGGTGGGGCAGGGACCGCTGTATCGCACCTACTCAGACCTGCTTGCCGAGCGCGACGTGCCCAGCGCCCAGGTTCTGCTCACCTTCTTCGACATGTCCGCGCGCAGCCACTACCTCAATGCGCGGCGGACGCTGCGCAAGCTGCTGGACTGGCGCGTGGTGCCGGTGATCAACGAGAACGACACCACCGCCACCGACGAGATCTCCTTCGGTGACAACGACTTCCTGGCCGCGCAGGTGGCGATCCTGCTCGGCGCCGACCGGCTCCTGCTGCTCACCGACACGGACGGCCTCTACACCGCCGATCCCGCGAGGGATTCCGAGGCCCGGCTCGTGCCCGACGTGCGCTCGTTCGAGGAGCTCGAGGGCCTGCAGATCGGCTTCTCGGCCTCGCCCCTGGGATCGGGCGGGATGCGCTCCAAGGTGGTAGCCGCCGAGATGGCCACCGCGGCGGGCATTCCGGCCGTGATCGCCCGAGGCGACGACCGGGGCCCGCTGCGCGCAGCGCTTGCCGGCGAGCGGTCCGGCACCCGCTTCCACCCCCAGTTGGGGAAGGTGTCGAGCTTCAAGCTGTGGCTGAAGTACGCCAAGCCCAGCCACGGATCCATCGGTGTGGACGAGGGCGCCGAGCGCGCCCTGCGCGAGCGCGGAACGAGTCTGCTGCCGGTGGGCATCGTGGAGGTCTCGGGCGAGTTCGCCGCCGGCGACGCCGTGGACGTGCGCGCGACGGGCGACGGCCGGCGGCCGATTGGCAAGGGGATCGTCAACTACTCGTCGGACGAGTTGCGCCAGGTGTGCGGCAAGAAGTCCGACGAGGTGCGCGAGCTGCTCCCGCGCGCGGCGCCGGAGGCGGTGCATCGGGACTACTTCGTACTCGAGTAGACCATCTGTTCAGCGCGTCGGCGTCACTGCGGTCGAGAGACACGCTCGAGCGGCGACCCCGTGATGGTATGATGGCAGCGACATGCCACAACGAACGCAGATCACCCTCTCGAGTGAAGACCATCGACGTGCTCGGGCGCGCGCGGCTGAACGGGGGATCTCGCTGGCGGAGTACATGCGCAGGCTCGTCGCGAGTGACCTGCGCGGCGGGTTGGCCCCACGGTCCTCGCCCGAGGACCTTTTCGACCTCGGTGGCTCCCGTGGGGGCGACGTGGCGTCGGAGAAGGACGGCTACGTGGGCGAAGCAGTGAGCGCGGGGCGCGCCCGCGGCGGCGCCGCTTGACGCTGTTCGTCGACACGTCCGCCTTCTACGCGGCGGCCGACCGTGCCGACAGCTCGAACGGGCGGGCCAAGGCCGTGCTGGGAGCGGGGGAGCCGCTGGTCACCAGCGACCACGTCCTCGCCGAGACCTGGCTCCTGATCCACCACCGGTTGGGGCGGCCCGCGGCCATGGCCTTTTGGGAGGCGGTCCGCCGCGGCGCCAGCGCGGTGGAGTACGTGGGCCCGGCCGACATGGAGGCGGCGTGGAGGAACGCCGCTGACTTCCCGGACCAGGACTTCTCGATCGTCGACCTGTGCAGCTTTGCCGTTATGGAGCGCATCGGCGTGACGCGCGCGGCATCGCTCGACGACGACTTCGCGATCTTCCGCTTCGGCAGGTCCCGCGAGCGCGCGTTCGAAGTCGTGCGATGACCACCCGTTGACGCTGCGCTCCCCCTACGACCGTGAGATCCTGGGCTTGGCCGTGCCCGCGCTCGGTGCCCTGGCGGCGGAGCCGCTGTACCTGCTGGCCGACACCGCGATGGTCGGCCATCTGGGTACCCCGGAGCTGGCGGCACTGGCCATCGCCGGCACGCTGCTGGCGGGCAGCTTCACGCTGTTCAACTTCCTCACCTACGGCACCACCGCGCAGGTTGCGCGGCTCGCGGGCGCCGGGCAGGACGAGGCAGCCGGGCGGCTGGGCGTACAGGCGCTGTGGCTTTCCACCGCGATCGGGTTGACGCTGGTGGCGATCATGGCGGGCCTGGCCGGACCGCTGGTGTCGCTCATGGGCGCCGAGGGCCGCACCGAGCAGCTGGCCGCCGACTACTTGCGGCTGGCCGCTCTCGGCTTGCCCTTCGCTTTGATCGCCCTGGCGGGCCAGGGCTTCCTGCGCGGCGTGTCGGACCTGCGCACCCCACTGGTGATCCTCGTCGTGTCCAACGCCGTGAACGTGGTGCTCGGCCTGGTGCTGATCTACGGCCTGGACATGGGACTGATCGGCTCCGCCGTGTCCACGGTCATCGCCCAGGCCGGAATGGGCGCCGCATTCGTGTGGGCCGTGTTGCGCCGCCCGGCCGACGACCGCCGCCCCAGCCTCGCCCGGATGCGCCCGCTGGCCCGCATCGGCGGCGAGATCTTCGTGCGCACTGCGTCCCTCTACGCCTCGTTCCTGTTGGCCGGCGCGGTGCTCGCGCGGGTGGGCGAGGACTCCCTGGGCGCTCATCAGATCGCGTTCCAGCTGTTCGTGTTCCTTGCGCTGGTGCTCGACTCGATCGCCATCGCCGGGCAGGTGATCGTCGGCCGCGGGCTCGGCTCCGGCGACGCCGACGGGGCGTACGCCGCCGCGCGGCGGATGATCGAGCTGTCGGTGCTCGTGGGCGCCGGGTTCACGGTCGTGTTGCTGGTGCTCGGCGGGGTCCTGCCCCACGCCTTCACCTCCGACGACGACGTGATCGATCGCGCCGCCGCGATCTGGCCCCTGTTCGCCCTCATGCAGCCTTTCAACGGCGCCGTCTTCGCGCTGGACGGGATCCTCATCGGGGCCGGCGACACGCGCTTCTTGATGTGGGGGATGCTCGCGGCCTCGTTGGGAGCGTTCGTCCCGATCGCCCTCGCCGCATTGGCCTTCGATTGGGGCATCGTGGGCGTCTGGGCTGGACTGCTCGCGCTGATCGGAGTGCGACTCATCACCTGCGGATGGCGCTTTCGCGGGCGGCGGTGGGCCCGTACGGGCGCCGCGCTGGCCGCCGGCTGAGCCGCCGAGAATCCCGGAGCACCTTCGCCGCCTCGGTACCCTTGAGGTATCGCAACCGCTGCCGCAACGGTCGCCGACGTCTGCCTCGCCGCGCGTGAGGCCTCGCTGACGCTGGCCACGCTGGACACCGCGACCAAGGACGCCGCTCTGCATGCGATCGCCTCCGCCCTGGAGGACCGGAGCCCGGAGATCCTCGAGGCCAACGGGCGCGATATGCAGTCCGGCCGCGACGACGGCCTTTCCGCCGCACTGATGGACCGGCTCGAGCTCGACGAGGCCCGGCTGGCCGGCATCGCCTCTGACGTGCGCACGATTGCGGCCCTGCCCGACCCAGTGGGGGAGACCATTGAGGGCCACCGGCTCGACAACGGGCTCGACGTGCGCCGCGTGCGCGTGCCGTTGGGCGTGGTCGCCGTGGTCTACGAGGCGCGCCCGAACGTGACGATCGACTGCTCCGCGCTGTGCCTGAAGTCGGGCAACGCGATAGTGCTGCGCGGTTCCTCCATGGCCGCGCATTCCAACGCGGTGCTGGCTGAGGTCGCAGCCTCGGCGGTTGCCTCGGTCGGCGTGCCCGCCGCCGCGGTCTCGCTGGTTTCCGGCGGCGACCGCGACGAGCTGCGCCGGCTGGCCACCCAGGACGGCCTGATCGACCTGATCATCCCGCGCGGAGGCGAGGGGCTGAAGGCGGCACTGAAGGCGCATGCCACGGTGCCGGTGATGTACGCGGCGGCCGGCAACTGCCACGTGTACGTCGACGAGGGCGCCGATCTGGACGACGCCACGGCGATCGCGCTGAACGCGAAGGTGCAACGGCCGGGCGTATGCAACGCGGCGGAGACGCTGCTCGTGCACTCCGCTGTCGGGGCCGCCTTCCTGCCCCGGGCCCTGAACGAGCTGCGCGAGGCCGGCGTCGAGCTGCGCGTGGACGGCCGGGCGCGCGCCGGTGCGGGCCCGCTGGCCGATTCGCTGGCCGAGGCCACCGAGGAGGACTGGGCCACCGAATACCACGCGCTGATCCTTGCGGTGGGCGTGGTGGACAGCGTGGAGGAGGCGATCGAGCACGTGAACCGCTACGGCTCGGGCCACTCAGAGGCCATCGTGACCGGCTCCACCCGTTCTGCCCAGGCATTCACCGCCGGAGTCGACGCTGCCTGCGTATACGTGAACGCCTCCACCCGCTTCACCGACGGCGGGGTGTTCGGAATGGGCGCCGAGATCGGCAACTCGACCCAGAAGCTGCACGCGCGGGGCCCGATCGGCGTGCGCGAGCTGACCAGCTACAAGTTCGTGGTCGAGGGCTCCGGCCAGGTGCGGGAGTAGCCGCCTGCGCATCGGAATCCTCGGCGGCGCCTTCAACCCCCCACACGCGGGGCACCTGATCTGTGCGCAGGAGGCCCACGGCGCGCTGGCCCTTGACCGGGTGGTCCTGATGCCGCTCGCCGAAGCGACACATCGCACCCTCGAGGACGACCCCGGGGCCGAAGTTCGCGCGGAGCTCTGCGATCTGGCCGTGGACGGCGACGACCGGCTCGGCGTGTCCCGCTCCGAGGTGGAGCGCGGAGGGCCTTCGTACACCGTGGACACCTTGCGGCTGCTCCTGGAGGGCGAGATGGCGGGCGACCAGATCACGCTCATCCTGGGCGCCGATCAGGCGGGCAAGCTCGGCGTCTGGCGCGAGCCGAAGGAGGTGTTGTCGCTCGCGCGCGTGGCGGTGGCGGCCCGCAAGGGCGTCGCGCGCAATGACGTGCTGGCCCGCGTAGGAGCACTCGCCGGGGCCGAGCAAATCGAGTTCTTCGACATGCCGCGGATCGACATCTCCTCCAGCATGGTGCGCGCGCGTGCCGCGTCGAACCGACCGATCCGCTATCTCCTACCCGACAAAGTGATCGCCCGCATCGAAGCCGACGGCCTCTACAGCACCCCGGTGGGGGCCAAGACCGGATGAGTGGTCAGGCTCCCGTGCCGGCCGACCAGGCCGAAGCGATCGATTCCCAGGCCCTGGCCGATCGCGTGGCCCGCATCGCCTCGGACCGCAAGGCGCTGGACATCCGCGTGATCGACCTGCGCGGCATCGTGGGCTACACGGACTTCTTCGTCATCTGCTCGGGCAACACCGAGCGCCAGACCAAGGCCATCCACGACGCCGTGCACCGCGAGCTCAAAGACGAGATGCGACTGCTGCCGCGGCACGCCGAGGGCGCACGCGAGGCGCGCTGGATCCTGCTCGACTACCTCGACTGCGTCGTGCACATCTTCACCCCGGACGCGCGGGAGTTCTACCGCCTGGAGCACCTCTGGGGCGAGGCGCCTGGGCGGGCGGTGGAGTGACTTCTCGGCTCGTTCGGTAACGACTCCGCCACAGATCGCGACAGTTCAGTTCACAGTTGTCCCACGGACGGGCGAGGGCGAACTAACGTTCGTGTCGTGCTCACTACCGACCAGAAGGGCAACATCGCCGAGCTAGCGGTTGCCTACGCGGCGGCGAAGCTCGGGCTCGTCGTATTCCGCCCCGTTGGAGAGGGCTCCCGCTACGACCTGATCTTCGACCTCGGGGGGCGGCTACTGCGGGTGCAGTGCAAGTGGGCGCGGCGGAGAGGCGGGGTCCTCGTCGTAAATTGCGAGTCGTCCCGGCGGACGGCGGGCGGGTACCGGCGACGGAAGTACACCGCCTTGGAGATAGACGGGATCGCCGCGTATTCACCAGACCTGGAGCGCTGTTACTTCCTGCCCGTCGGCCTGGTAGCAGCCCATCGCGAGCTGAGCCTCCGCCTGGATCCGGCCAAGAACAACCAGCTGATGGGCCTGAACTGGGCCAATCCGTTCGACTTCTCCGCGATAGACTGGTCCGCTGATTCGCAGCTCGGGGCTATAGCTCAGCTGGAAGAGCGCGGCCATGGCATGGCTGAGGTCGTCGGTTCGAGTCCGACTAGCTCCATTCCCGAGGATTCCTCCGAATTGAGACTTCGCACGGTCTCCGCGGAAGATGCGCGGAATCGGCTGGCCACCCATGTCGCGGGCCTGCGGCCGGGCGACGAGTTGCTGATCGCACGCCGCGGGAAGCCCTACGCCAGGCTGCTGCCGCCTTAGATGCCGTGCCGCCCCTAGCCCGCCGTCGCGGAGCGCGCGAGGTTGGCCACTCGCTCCACGATCGCGGGCGCCTGGTCCTCCTGCAGAAGTGCTTGGCCGGCACGGTGTGGATGCGCTCCAGGCCGGTCGCGCGGCGCGCCTGCTCGCCGTGGAACGCGAGGAGCCTGCTGGCCCCCGCTTCTGTGCCTATGTAATGCTTAGGCAGAATGGCGGCAGGGCGCGACTCCAGCAAGCTCTCCCTCGGCGACGCCGCCCAAGCCATCGGCGTGAGCCAGGACACCCTTCGGCGCTGGGAGCGGGCGGGCAAGCTGCGCACCGTCCGCGACGCAGCCAATCGCCGCCTGGTAGAGCCGAGCGAGGTGGCACGTCTGTCGGGCCGCCCGCCCAGGCACCGAGCAGGCGACGAGCTGTCGGCGCGCAACCGCTTCCCGGGCGTCGTCCGCTCGGTGGAGGTGGACGGCGTAATGGCGCTGGTGGAGATCGAGGCCGGCCCGCACCTGGTCACGGCGGCGGTCACCCGCGACGCCGTCGAGGAGCTGGGCCTGGCGCCCGGCGTGCGGGCCACGGCCGCTGTCAAGGCCACCTCGGTAATGGTCGAGTGCAGCGCCGAGTGAGGGCGCGTCCCGTAAGAGCCGTGGCCGCGCTCGCCGCCGGCCTCGCCCTCGTGCTGGGCGGCTGTGGCGGCGACGAGGGCGAGGGCGCGGACGCCCCGCGGCTCACCGTCTCCGCCGCCACCTCTCTGACCAACGCCTTCGAGGACTACGGCGAGCGCTTCGAGCCCGCCACCGCCCGCTTCAACTTCGCCGGCTCGGATGAACTGGCCGCCCAGATCCGGCAAGGGGTCAAGCCGGACGTCTACGCGGCGGCCAACACAAAGCTTCCTGACCAGCTCTTCGAGGAGGGCAAGGTGGAGAAGCCGGTCACGTTCGCCGGCAACCGGCTCGTGATCGCGGCGCCGCGAGATCCGGGCGAGGTCTCAGGCCTGGATGACCTGGCCAAGCCGGGGCTGAAGCTCGCGATCGGCGCCGAGGGTGTGCCGGTGGGCGACTACGCCCGGGAGGTGATCGGCCGCCAGCCCGAGACCAAGGCACGCGCGATCCTGGCCAACGTGCGCTCGGAGGAGCCGGACGTGGGCGGGGTGGTCGGCAAGCTCGCCCAGGGAGCAGCCGACGCCGGCCTGCTCTACATCACCGACGTGACCGCCGCCAAGGACGACGTCCGGGCGATCGAGCTGCCCGACGAGCTTCAACCGAGCGTGGAGTACGGCGTGGCCGTGGTCAAGGGGGCCAAGGAGCCGGAGGCCGCGCGCCGGTTCATCGACGGCCTGCTGGAGGGTGCGGGCCTGCGGGCCATGCGCCGCGCGGGCTTCGAGCCGCCGCCGGCATCTCCGTGAAGCGGCGCGGCGGCTGGTTCGGCGCCGCACTCGTCGGCTGCCTGGCGGTGGCGCTGGCCTTTCTCACCCTGCCTCTGGCGGCGATATTCCTCCAGTCATCGCCCGGTGATCTGCTGGGCAGCCTCGACGAACCCGGCGCGCTGGACGCGCTGGGGCTCAGCCTCCAGGCCACCGGCATCGCGCTGGCGCTCATAGTGGCGGTGGGCACCCCCGCCGCGTGGCTGCTGGCCACCCGGCACTTCCGCGGCCGAGCGCTGGTCGTGACGCTGGTGGAGCTGCCGCTGGTGGTCCCGCCCGCCGTGGCCGGCGTGGGGCTGCTTGCTGCCCTGGGCCCGTCGGGGCTGCTGGGGGAGCCCCTCGAGCGAGCGGGCCTGGACCTCGTGTTCCAGACTGCGGGGGTGGTGGTGGCGCTCACCTTCGTCGCCAGCCCCTTCTACATCCGCCAGGCCCAGGCAGCCTTCTCTGCGCTGGACCCGACCCTGCTGGAGGCCTCGCGCACGCTGGGGGCGAGCGAGGCCCGAACCTTTGCTCGCATCGGGGTTCCCAATGCGCTTCCGGGGTTGCTCGCCGGCGGGGCGCTGGCGTGGGGGCGGGCGCTGGGCGAGTTCGGAGCCACCCTGGTCTTCGCGGGCAGCCTCAGCGGCGTGACCCAGACCGCGCCGCTTGCGATCTACGAGCGATTCTCCGATGACTTCAGTGGAGCGCTGGCGCTCTCGGCGGTGCTGGTGGCGGTGAGCGGAGCGATCCTGCTCGGAGTGAAGCTCGTGTCGGGGCCGGGAGCCCTTGGCGGTGCTGGCGCTCGAGGCTGACACAGCGCTCGGAGCGTTACGGCTGCGGCTGAGCCTGGATGTGGCCGGCGGCGAGTGCCTGGCCCTGGCCGGACCCTCCGGGGCCGGCAAGACGAGCGTGCTGCGCATCGTCGCCGGCCTGCTTGCACCCGACAGCGGCCGGGTGCGTTGCGGCGGCCAGACGTGGCTGGACACCGAGCACGGGCTGCACACCCCGCCCGAGGGTCGCCGCCTGGGGTATCTGTTCCAGGACTACGCCCTGTTTCCCAACCTCAGCGCCTGGCGCAACGTGGCATACGGGATGGCGGACACCGCGCGGTCGCAGCGTCGCGAGCTCGCGATGACGCTCCTCGAGCGCTTCGGCGTGGCCTCCCACGCCGAAGCCCGACCCGCCACGCTGTCGGGGGGCGAGCGCCAGCGCGTTGCGTTGGCGCGCGCCCTGGCGCGGCAACCCCACGCTCTGCTGCTCGACGAGCCGCTGTCGGCCCTGGACGCCCGCACCCGCGCCCACGCGGGACGCGAACTAACGGCCCTGCTGGCCGAGGCCGGCGTGCCGGCGATCCTGGTGACCCACGACTTCGAGGAGGCCGCTCTGCTGGCCGACCGCGTTGCAGTGATCGACGAGGGGCGCGTGGTGCAGACCGGCAGCGCCGCCGAGCTGGCGGCGGCCCCCGCGTCGTCGTTCGTGGCCGATCTGACCGGCGCGGTGGTGTTGCGCGGTGCGGCCCACCCGAGCGCCGAGGGCCTAACCGAGGTGAAGCTGGACGGCGGCGGCCGGCTGACCAGCACCGACGCGGCCCGTGGCCGTGTGGCCGTGACCGTGCATCCATGGGAGATCAGCCTGGAGCCGACCGGGGAGGCGGGCGGCGGCTCGGCCCAGAACCTTCTGCCCGCCACCGTCACCTCGGTCACGCCCGTGGGCAATCGGGTGCGCGTGGCGCTGCTCTCGCCCCAGCCGATCGTTGCCGAGGTGACGGGCGCGGCCGTGGCGCGCCTTCAGCTGGAGGCCGGGGCGGAGGTCGTGGCCGCCTTCAAGGCCACGGCCACCCGCATCGTGGACATCTAGAGCCTCAGCGTTCCCAGGAGGGCACTTCGAGCTCGTCGAATGGATTGGCCCGCCGGCGGGGCGGCACTGTCTCGCGGCCGTCGCCCGGTCCGCGGGAAGGCGTCACCGTGCGGGCCGGCTCACCCGAGCGCGACCTCGGCGCCTGGGCCTGTCGCGGGCGCAGCTCCTCGACCGGCCCTATGCGCAGGTCGGCCTGCATCCGCTGGTGGGCCGCCTGTACCTCGCGCAGGATGCGCTCGGCCTGCTCTGTCAATGAGCGTGCCAGCTGCTGGAGGCCGCCGGAGAGCGCTCTGGCCTCGTCGAGCACCTCCGCCGATGCCACCTCGGCGGCCGCCACCCGCCCCTGCACGGCAAGCTTGGTCTTCTCGCGCAGCTCGTCGGACTGGGCCCGGGCGTCGCCCAGGATCAGCTCGGCGTCGCGGTGGGCGTCCTCGGAGAGCAGTATCGCCTCCTTGCGCGCCCGGTTTAGCTCGTCCTCGGACTGGTGGCGGGCTCGCTCGACGATCGTCTGGCCCTTCCGCTCCGCGTCACGGCGAATCTGTTCTGCGGCCTGCTGGGCCGCCGACACGATCTGCTCGACCTGCTGGGCGGCAACGTCCGAGGCGCGCATGGAGGGCAAGGCGCTCATCCGGGGCGATTGTTCCAGACGACCGGGCGTTCACGTTTGTCACAGGCCAGGATGGCCGCTGTTTCCGGGGTGGAAGTCACCACGGACAGGGGGCACGAATGCAGGGGGCACGGATGCGGCGAGGGGGCAGGGAACTCATGCGGCTTGCGGCGGCGGCTACGGCTGGGTTGGTCATGACGGCGGTAGGCGCGCCCGCGGCAGGTGCCGCGGTGGGCGTCGGGCACTCCGGGTGGTTCTGGGGCGATCCCAGGCCCCAGGGACTGGATCTGTTCGACCTCGACGCGGCCGGGCCGAGGCTGTACGCGACGGGCCTTCGGCACCGTGCTGCGCTCCGACGACGCCGGCGCCACCTGGGCCGGCCTGCCAACTTCAAGGGGCTCCCGTTCACCGCCAACGAGCAGCGCTGCCCCGCGCCGATCGCCGCGCTCGACTTCCTGTCCGGGGGCACAGGCTATGTGCTCCGCACTGACGGCACGGTGGTTCAGACGCCCGACGGTGGCAACACTTCTCGCGGCGCACCGGCGTGCCGGGCACGTCAGTGGCCGACGGCAGCGCCTCGCCGACCGACCTCGTGTTCACCACACCGGGCACGGGCTTCGCCTCAGTCGCCGCCGCGGGCGGCGGCGGGTCGGGCCGGATCTACCGGACCACCGACTCCGGGAGCTCCTGGACGCAGGTCTCGGCCTCCGGGAGCGGGGTCCAGGGCCTGCATTTCGTGTCCCCCGCCCTGGGCTATGCGGTGGGCTCCGACAAGCTGCTGCTGCGCACCGTCGACGGCGGCGCGACCTGGGAGCGCCAGGCGTTGGCGGGAGCGGAGGGAAACCCGCCGCTGACCACGATCCGTTGCTCGGGGCCGGACACCTGCCTGATCACGGTGGCGGGTGAGGACCGGCTGCTGCGCACCCCCGACGGTGGGGCGACGGCGAGCTCGGTATCTGCCTCCAGCGCTCGGATCAACGCCGTCGCCCTCTCGTCCCCCACCCGCGTGGTCGGGGTCGGCAACGGTGGCGGTACCGTGACGTCGGATGACTGTGGTGTGAACTTCACGACCGTGGGCGGCGGGATCGAAGGAGTATTCACTCGACTGCGGGCGTCCTCCTCGAGCGCGGCCTACGCCGCGGGACGCGAGGGCAGGGTGGCTCGCACCCTCGACGGAGGCCGCACCTGGGACTCGATCGGCGTGTCGACGGCGGACGATCTGGTGGACGTTGCGTTTCCCACCGCCGACGTCGGTTTCGCGCTGGACATCTCCGGCACGGTGCTGCGCACCGACAACGCGGGTGTCACCTGGCGCATCCTGGACACGGGCTCGTCCACGCGCGCACGGGCGATCCTGGCGCCCACTCCGCGGAACGTGGTCCTCGTGGGCTTCACGGGCATCAGGCGCTCGACCAACGGAGGCGAGTCGTTCACGGCGGCGCGCTCGCGGGCGCTGCTGCGCGTGCGTCTGTCCGGTGCCGACCGGGCCGGCGCCCGGCTGTTCGCCTACGGACCGCGTGCTCTGGTCACCTCGGCGGACGGCCGCGCCTGGCGGCGGCTGCGCGTGCCGCGCGGGGCGATCGGGGAGGCGGACTTCGTGAACGCTCGCACGGGCTACCTCCTCCAGACCTCGGGGAGGGTCCTCAAGACACGCAACGGCGGGCGGCGCTGGACCGAGCTGCTGGGCGTGGGGGGCGCCAACCTCGCTCGGGACATCGCGTTCGGTGACCCCCGGAATGGCTTCCTGGCGGTCCTCGGCGCTGAAGGGGGGAGCGTGCTTCGCACGTCGGATGGGGGACGCTCGTGGCAGCCCCAGCTGATCACCCTCACGACCATGGGCGACGTGGCGGCGGCGGGCCGGTCGGTGGGCTACGCGCTGAGCACCGAGAGCCAGTTGTTCGGGACGGCATCCGGTGGCGTCGCCGGGCAGCCGTCCACCCTCACGTTGCGACCCGCCGCTCGCAGTGTGCGGCGCGGGCAGCGACTCCGGGTCACCGGGCGCCTGCGCCCCGCCGACGGAGGCGAGCGGGTGCTCGTCCATCGCCGGGCCGGAGGCCGCTGGTTCACGCAGGCGGTGAGGGTGGCCTCCAACGGCGCCTTCAGCACCGTCTGGCGGGTGCGCACCACGTCGCGTTTCGTGGCCCAGTGGCGCGGCGACGACGCCCATCGTGGCGACGGCACCCCGGCGGTCACCGTAGGCGTGCGGAGGCGCTGAGCCGAGGGCGGGCGCCGGCAAGGAGGCCGGCGCCCGCCGATAACCTCAGCGGCCCTATGTCCGACCGCTACGACCCCGCCCAGATCGAGCCCCGCTGGCAGAGCCTGTGGGCCGACGAGCGCACCTGGGAGGTCTCCAATGAGCCCGACGACCGCCCCAAGGCCTACGTGCTCGAGATGCTGCCCTACACCAGCGGTGAGCCGCACATCGGCCACCTCAAGACCTACTCGGTGGGCGACGCCGTGGCGCACTTCCGCCGCCGCAACGGCTACCGGGTGCTGCACCCGATGGGCTACGACGCCTTCGGCCTGCCGGCCGAGAACCACGCCATCAGGACGGGCCAGCACCCGCGCGAGGCCACCGAGGCCTCGATCGAGGAGTTTCGCCGCCAGTTCCGCCAATGGGGGATCTCGATCGATTGGTCGCGAGAGGTGGCTACCCACGAACCCTCCTACTACCGCTGGACCCAGTGGCTGTTCCTGCGCCTGTTCGAGCGTGACCTCGCCTACCGCAAGGAGGCGGCGGTCAACTGGTGTCCCAAGGACGCCACCGTGCTGGCCAACGAGCAGGTGATCGACGGGCGCTGCAACCGCTGCGGAACGCTGGTCGAGTCGCGCGACCTCGAGCAGTGGTTCTTCGCGATCACCAAGTACGCCGACCGCCTGCTGGACGACATGGAAACGATCGAGTGGCCCTCCAACGTCGTGGCGATGCAGCGCAACTGGATCGGGCGCTCCGAGGGAGCGCGGGCGACCTTCCACTGCGACGCCAACGGCGCCGACTACCAGGTGTTCACCACCCGCCCGGACACCCTCTTCGGCGCCACCTTCTTCGCCATGGCCCCCGAGCATCCCGACGTGCTGGCGCTGAGCGACTCGGCGGAGGTGCGCGACTACGTGAACCGCACGCTCACCGAGTCCGCCGAGAAGCGCAGCGCGGAGGACCGCGACAAGACCGGCGTGGCGCTGGGCACAACCGTCACGAACCCGGTCAACGGCGAGCAGATCCCGATGTTCGTGGCCGAGTACGTGCTGATGGAGTACGGCACCGG
>Ga0136620_10000288_pt1 | contig 22768 bp, 22 predicted proteins | sample AntDrymUQ4162106_2_FD_104806 | JGI IMG/M metagenome (GOLD analysis project Ga0136620, IMG submission 104806) | Polar desert sand microbial communities from Dry Valleys, Antarctica - metaG UQ416 (21.06) | ecosystem: Environmental > Terrestrial > Soil > Desert | place: Antarctica: Dry Valley... | reverse complement strand
TAAGCTTCATCGTTGTTGTAGGCTTTGCCGGAGCGGTGTTCTTCCACTACTGGCTTGGCTATTATCGTGGACTTCCTTACCCGAAGAACACTTTCTTGTTTATTCCATCGGATCATTCGATGGACTTCTTCAATCTCTTTAACCCCGTTCAAACAGGATATCCTTATTCTTATCAGTGGTCTGTATACTTTCCTTTCGCCTTTATCCCGTTTTTGCTGTTTAGTTTTCTTCCTGCGCGTATCGTCCATTTAGCCTTCCTGTCAATCTTTATCGGGTGGACAGTGGGCTTTCTTTACAAACACCTTAAATTTTTACCTCATTATGAAAGACCAACTGCGACATTCATTCTGTCGTTCCTAAGTTACCCTTTTCTGATCTGTATCGACCGGGGAAATTTTGAATGTTTGCTGTTCGTCTTTCTCTGTCTGTTTTTCGCAAATTACCAACAAGGGAATCTGAAACGTAGCGTCTTCTATCTTGCGTGTGCCATCGCTATGAAAGCGTACCCTGGCGTGTTGGTAGTACTTTTTCTTGCTCGAAAGCAGTACAAAGCCGCCATTGCCACCGCGGTTTTAGCGATTTTACTGACAGTTTTGAGTGCTGCGGTTTATCCGGGCGGAGTGGTAGGCTCGTTCCAAGGTTTGGCTAACAATCTAGGTCATTACAGACAGGACTATATCGTCGGGGATGGCGGCCTAGCATTCGGAAGCAGCTATTTTGGACCTCTCAAAATAATAGTCAGAAAATTTCACCCAATGGGGGCTGCGGCAATTGACCCTTTTATCCTGCTCTATACTCTGACGTGTTTGGCCGGGTTTGCTCTGGCAAGTATTTATATCGTTTTCCGGGAAAGAACTTTCTGGAAACAAGTGGCGATATTGAGCTTCGCTATGATTTTACTTCCGACTGTATCGGCTGAGTACAAGCTAATTCATATTTTGTTTCCTTTAGCTTTCTTCTTGGCATCACCACAAAATGAAAAACGGGAACGACTCTATGCGGTGCTCTTCGGTCTTTTGCTGGTGCCGAAGGCATTTTTCTGGCTTAGAGACGACATCAGTATCAGTGTTATTTTGAATCCGCTGCTGATGACGACAATGATTCTGCTGATAGTACTGGATGGTTTGTCTGTGCGCGGCAAGGCCAGGCACGGCGAACCGCTACCCGTCAGACTTGCTACAAATGAAAACTAATCGGGGCGGTTGGAGGTTTCTCAAACATTACTGCTATAATCCGCGTTTTCCAAAAAGTGCCAGGCATTTTGCCTCCTCCAATTATCAATGCCATGAGGAAATTTCTACGTCCGGGCGGAAGATCAAGCGGTTAAGTGAAGAGATATGATTAGGGTTGCAGACTACATCACGCGGTGCATCGCAGAAGCAGGCATCAAACACGTCTTCATGATTACAGGCGGGGGCGCGATGCATTTGAACGACGCGCTCGGCAGGAACGCAGATTTGCAATACGTCTGCAACCATCACGAGCAGGCGTGTGCGATGGCGGCGGACGGCTACGCGCGCATCAGCGGCAACCTCGGCGTTTGCTGCGTCACGACGGGGCCGGGCGGCACCAACACGATCACGGGCGTGCTCGGACAGTGGTTGGATTCCGTCCCGGCGCTCTACGTCTCCGGTCAGGTGCGCACGGACGTGACGGTCGCGAGCACGGGCTTAGCCTTGCGCCAGTTGGGCGACCAGGAAGCCGACATCGTCTCGATGGTCAAGGGCATCACGAAATATGCCGTGCTGGTGACTGACCCGCAGAGCGTTCGCTATCATTTCGAGCGCGCCGTGCATCTGGCGCGCTCCGGGCGTCCCGGCCCAGTCTGGCTCGACATCCCTTTGAACGTGCAGGCGACGATGATTGACGAAGCCGGGCTGATGGCTTACGACCCGGCTGAAGACGCGGTCGAGTTTGACCTGCGGCGCGTCGAAGATCAGGTTGCGGAACTCGTGCGGCGGTTGCGCAACTCTGAGCGTCCGGTGCTGCTTGCCGGGGCGGGCGTCCGGCTCGGCGGCGCTTACGAGCAACTTCAAGCGGTCGCGGAGAAATTAAACATTCCGGTGCTGGTGGCGTGGGACGCGATAGACTTGATGGCATCGGATCACCCGCTGTACTTCGGGCGTCCGAGCACGCTCGGCCAGCGTCCGGCGAACTTCATTTTCCAGAACGCTGATTTACTGCTGAGCGTCGGCTGCCGTTTGAACGTGCGGCAGATCGGCTATACGTTTGATTCGGTCGCCCGCGCCGCATTCAAAGTCGTCGTTGACATTGACCCGGTCGAGTTGGAGAAGAAGACGCTCGTTCCTGACCTGCCGATTCACGCCGATGCAAAGTTGTTTCTGGAAATGCTTGAACGGCAACTCGGTGACGAATCGCTCCCGGCCAAGCCGGATTGGCTCGCGTGGTGCGCGGAGCGCGTCGAGCGTTACCCGGTCGTGCTGCCCGAATATCGCGAGGAGACGGAAAAGGTCAACCCGTATGTCTTTTGCGACGTGCTTTCGGAGCAACTTGGAGAGGATGATGTCGTCGTGAGTTCCGACGGTGCGTCATGTGTCATACCGATTCAGGCGTTGCGGATGAAGCGCGGGCAGCGATACATCGTCAATTCCGGTTGCGCCGCGATGGGCTTCGGGCTGCCCGCCGCCGTCGGCGCGTGCTTTGCGCACGGCAAGCGCCGCACGATCTGCCTCGAAGGCGACGGCAGCATCCAACTCAACCTTCAGGAATTGCAGACCGTCGTTCACCATCAACTCCCGCTCAAGATTTTTGTCTTTAACAACGACGGCTACCTCTCAATCCGCACGACGCAGAAAAGCTTCTTCAACGAGAACTACGTCGGTGAAGGCGCACGGAGCGGCGTCAGCTTCCCCGATTTGACCAAGATTGCGGAAGCCTACGGCATCCCGAGCATCCGTATCCACAATCACGCGGAGTTGTCGGAAAAACTTGCGGAGATTTTGCAAGCCCCCGGCCCTATGCTGTGCGATGTGGTGATGACGCCCGAGCAGATGTTTTCTCCGCGTGTCTCCTCGCAGAAGTTGCCGGACGGTCGAATGGTGTCAAAGCCGCTCGAAGATATGTTCCCGTTTCTCGACCGTGACGAATTTTTAGAGAACATGATCATCGCGCCGTGGGATGCGGCGGAACAACAACCGGCGCAGCCCGCAAAGCAAGCTGAACCGGAACCAATGTCGCAATGAATTCTAAATTATAAAGAGTACGTCCGCATGAGGAGGCAGAATAAGTGAATACGCTGGAAAGAAAGATGGTCGAGACCTTGACCGACCTGCGCGAAAACCACAACGTGATCGGCATCAAAGCCGAGTTCGAGGCTGAGGGCACGCGCATGGAGGAAGCCCTCCGCCTGAAGGAAGTCATCATGAAGGCCGGACTTGGCCTGACGCTCAAGATCGGCGGGTGCGAGGCATTGCGCGACATGTACGAGGCGCGCGTGATCGGCGTCGCCACGGTCGTCGCGCCGATGGTCGAAACGCCGTATGCGCTGAAGAAGTTCCTGGCCGCCGTCAACCTGGCTTTCCCGAAGGACGAACAAGAGGATGTTAACTTCGCCGTCAACGTCGAGACGATCAACGCGTGTCAGGCGTTTGATCAGATGCTCGAACTTCCCGAAATCGAGACCCTGCACGGCGTCGTCATGGGGCGTGTTGATTTGACCGGCTCGATGGGCTTGAAGCGCGACGACATCAATAGCGCCAAGGTCTTCGAGATGACGCGGGAACTGTTCACCAAAGCCAAGGGAAAAAACCTTGAGTGCGCCATTGGCGGCGGCGTCTCGGCGGATTCGCTGCAATTCTTCAAGGATTTGCCCGCCGGATTGCTCGACCGCTACGAGACGCGCAAAGTCATCTTCGGCTGCCCCGGCGCGCTGGGCGACGATGCCGATAAAGGCATCCTCAAGGCGGTCGGATTCGAGTTGCTCTGGCTCAAAAACAAGCGCGACTATTACCACTTGATTTCCGCCGAAGACGAGCACCGCATCGAGATGTTGGAGTCGCGGTACAAGACTAACATCGAAGCGGCGGGCGGCATCATCAAGTAAGCGCATGAAGAACCGCACCGCATTGGTGACGGGCGGGTCGCGCGGCATCGGCGCCGCCATCGCCGCACGATTACGCGAAGCCGGGGCTAATGTCCTGACGCCCTCGCGTGCCGAACTCGATCTGTCGTCGAATGATTCAATTGACAGTTACTTGTCCGCGCTCGACGCGCCTGTTGACGTGTTCGTCTGTAACGCCGGGATCAATCGGTTAGGCAAGAGCACGGAGATTTCGGATGCCGACATCGCGGAGATGTTTCAGGTCAACCTCGTCGCGTACATGCGTTTAATTCGCGGTCTCGTGCCGGGAATGATAGAGCGCGGTTACGGGCGCATCACGAGCATCAGTTCGATCTGGAGCCTCGTCTCACGTGAGCGTCGTGTAGCTTACTCGACGACGAAGGCCGGGCTGAACGGCATGACGCGGGCGCTGGCGATTGAACTCGCGCCGCACAACATCCTCGTCAACGCAGTCGCGCCCGGCTATGTCAACACGGAGTTGACCAGACAGAACAATTCGGAGCAGGAGATCGAAAAAATCAAAAACGCGATTCCGCTGCGCCGCCTCGCCGAACCGGGCGAGATCGCCGAGGCCGTGTGGTTCCTGTGTTCGGCGCATAACTCGTACATCACGGGGCAGACGCTCGTCGCCGATGGAGGTTTTACGTGTCAGTGATGAAGATCGAATCGAACATCCGCGACTACGACGTGCATTTCGCCGACCAGCCGGATTTCTTGCGCGAGTTCGCGCGCTTCCCGCAACGCTGCTTCGTCGTGGATGAAAACGTGTGGCGTATCTACGGCGACACGATCTTGCGCGACATCGCCCCAGCGGATGACGTGATCGTGCTGCCTATCGGCGAAGAATTGAAGAACCTGAAGAGCGTCGGGTTGCTCTATGACCGCCTGACGGAGCGCGCTGCGAAGCGCAACATGACGATGATCTCCATCGGCGGCGGCATCACGCAGGACGTGACCGGCTTCGCCGCCTCTACGCTCTATCGCGGTATCAACTGGGTCTTCGTCCCGACCACGCTGCTCGCGCAAGCCGACAGTTGCATCGGCGGCAAGACCTCTCTGAATTACAAGGGCTTCAAAAACCTCGTCGGCACATTCTACCCGCCGTCCGAGGTCTTTATCCACACGGGTTTCCTGACGACACAGGCGGATGCTGATTTCTTCAGCGGTCTCGGCGAAGTCGTCAAGCTGCACTTGCTCGGCGGCCCGGAGAGAGCGGCGGAGATTGAGAAGTTGCTGCCCGCCATCATGCGGCGCGACGCGGCGGCGCTGCTCACAGGCGTGCGAAATTCTTTGGAGATCAAGCAGGGCTTCATCACCGAGGACGAGTTTGACACCGGCAGGCGTAATCTGTTGAACTACGGACACTGCTTCGGGCATGCGCTCGAATCAATCTCGAACTTCGAGGTGCCACACGGCCAGGCGGTTGTCGCCGGGATGCTGCTCGCCAATATCGTCGCGCGGCGACGAAACTTGTTGCCGCCGCCGCGCGAAGCGTCAATTGCCGAACAATTATTGCTGCCGAGCCTCGTCGTCAAACCACGCGAAGTTCATCTCAACCCCGACGCGATGGTTGGGGCCATGCGCAACGACAAGAAGCGCACGGGCGAGGGACTAGCATTAATTATGATGGAAGACAATTACGAATTCTCTAAAGTCAACGACCTCGGCACCGCGGAAGTCGCCGGGGCGCTCGACGATTTCAACCGTCTGCTGCAAAGCGACGAGAGCAAGCTGGGAGCAAGAGCCTGATGTCCGAAGTGTCTGTCTCGGAAGTGACGCCGGGAGAAATACCGAAAGTCGTGATCTTGTGCGGCGGGCAGGGAACGCGCCTGCGCGAAGAGACGGAATATCGCCCGAAGCCTTTGGTTGATATCGGCGGGCGTCCGATCCTCTGGCACATCATGAAACTCTACGCGCATTACGGCTTGCGCGATTTCGTGCTCTGTTTGGGTTATCGCGGGCAGATGATTAAGGAGTATTTCCTTAACTACGAAGCGATGAACAACGACTTCACGATCAGCCTCGGACGGCAAACTCAGCTCAGCTATCACGACGCGCACAAGGAACAGGATTTTCGCGTGACACTGGCCGACACGGGGTTGGACGCGATGACCGGCGGGCGCGTCAAACAAGTCGAACGACACATCACGGGTGACACCTTTATGGTCACTTACGGCGACGGCGTCGCGGATGTTGACCTCGGCGCGTTGCTAAAGTTTCACCACTCGCATGGCAAACTCGCGACCGTCACTGCCGTCCATCCAACGTCGCGCTTCGGCGTGCTCAGCCTTGAAGATAAGGATGAGAGCAGCGCCGTCACGAGCTTCGCCGAAAAGCCGCGCGCCGAAGGCTGGACGAACGCCGGTTTTTTCGTTTTTAACCGCCGCGTTTTCGATTACCTGTGGGAAGGCGATTGCACGATGGAGGCGGAACCTCTGGAGCGGCTCGCGCGCGAAGGCGAACTGGTTGCCTACCGCCATAACGGATTCTTCTTCGCGATGGACACTTACCGCGAGTATCAATATCTAAACGAGATTTGGGCGCGCGACGAAGCGCCCTGGAAAGTATGGGAATAGGGGTGCGGAAGGTGTGGAAGTGGTAACGAATAAATTCTGGCAAGACCGCCCGACGCTCGTCACCGGCGCGACCGGCTTGCTCGGCAGTTGGCTCGTGCGAAGTCTGCTTGAGCGTGGTGCGGAAGTCGTGTGCCTCGTGCGCGATTGGGTGCCGCAGAGCGAACTCGTGCGCGGAGGCGAAATCGAACGCGTTAAGGTCGTGCGCGGCGACGTGTGCGACGGCGCGGCGTTGGAGCGCGTGCTCGGCGAATATGAGGTAGATACCGTATTTCACCTCGCCGCGCAAACCATTGTCGGGATCGCCAATCGCAACCCGGTTTCAACGTTCGAGACGAACATTCGCGGCACTTGGGAAGTGTTCGAGGCGTGTCGCCGCAGTCCCGCCGTCAAGCAGGTTGTGCTCGCATCGTCCGACAAGGCATACGGTGATCACGAGCAACTGCCTTACGACGAAGACGCGCCGCTGCAAGGTCGCCATCCGTATGACGTGAGCAAATCGTGCGCAGACCTCCTCGCGCGGACCTACGCCGAGACGTACAAACTGCCGGTCGTGACGACGCGATGCGGCAACTTTTACGGCGGCGGCGACCTGAACTGGAATCGGCTCGTGCCCGGCACGATTCGCTCTGTGCTGCGCGGGCAGCGTCCGGTGATTCGCTCGGACGGCAGTTTCATCCGCGACTATTTCTACGTCGAAGACGGAGCCGCCGCCTACATGCTGCTCGCCGAACGCCTCGCGGAGAATCCCGAACTGCGCGGCGAGGCATTCAACTTCTCGAACGAGTTGCAGGTGACGGTGTTGGAGTTGGTCAACCGCATCTTAGGCGTAATGAACTCCGACCTTGCGCCCGACGTGCGCAACGAAGCGAGCAACGAGATTCGCCATCAATACTTAAGCGCGGCGAAAGCGCGGCGGATGCTCAACTGGGAGCCGCTGTTCGGCCTCGACACCGGGTTGGATAACACGATCAAGTGGTACAAGGAATACTTTGCAGATGAGCGGTAAAGCCAAACAACTTCGCGCGCAGATTATGGAACTTGTCGCCGAGTATCATGCGGAAGCATTCGCCCCGCGCGACTTCGTGGCTGGCGAGTCGTCCGTGCCCGTCTCCGGCAAGGTCTTCGACCAAACGGAACTGCAATATCTCGTTGATGCGAGCCTCGATTTCTGGTTGACCACCGGGCGTTTCGCCGCGCAGTTCGAGCGCGAGTTTGCCGAAGTCTTCGGCCTGCGCCACGCCATGCTCGTCAACTCCGGTTCGTCCGCCAATCTGGTCGCGCTCTCGTGTCTGACTTCGCCGGCGCTCGGCGAGCGGCGTTTGCGCCCCGGCGATGAAGTCATTACGGTTGCCACGGGATTCCCGACAACCGTCAACCCGATCTTGCAGAACAACCTCGTGCCGGTCTTCCTCGATGTCGTGATTCCAACCTACGATGTTGACGTGAGCGGGCTTGAAGCCGCCGTGAGCGACCGCACGCGCGCCGTGATGCTCGCGCACACGCTCGGCAACCCGTTCAATCTAGCGGCGGTCAAGGCGTTCTGCGAGAAACATGATCTGTGGCTGGTTGAGGATTGCTGCGACGCGGTCGGGGCGACGTATCAGGGCAAACACGTCGGCACGTTCGGCGATGTCGCGACCGTCAGTTTCTACCCGGCGCACCACATCACGATGGGCGAAGGCGGGTGCGTGCTGACGAACAGCCCGAAGCTGAAAAAGTCGGCGGAATCGTTTCGCGACTGGGGCCGGGATTGCTGGTGTGAGCCGGGCAAAGACAACACCTGCGGCAAACGTTTCGATTGGCAGTTGGGCGAATTGCCGCACGGCTACGACCACAAATATACCTACTCGCACATCGGCTACAACCTGAAGTTAACAGACATGCAGGCGGCGGTCGGCGTGGCGCAGTTGGCAAAACTCCCGGCGTTCATCGAAGCCCGGCGGCGCAATTTCGCGATGCTCTATGACGGGATCAAGGATTTGGAAGAGTTCTTCATTCTGCCGGAGGCGACGCCCGAATCGGAGCCGAGTTGGTTTGGCTTCGCGTTAGCCGTGCGCCCTGACGCGCCGTTTACACGCGATGACGTGGTGCGCAACTTGGAAGCGCATAAGATCGGGACGCGGCTGTTGTTCGGCGGCAACCTCGTGCGGCAACCGGCTTATTTGGACGTGCCGCATCGAATCGTCGGAGAGTTGACGAACTCGGATTTCGTGATGAATCAGGTTTTCTGGATCGGCGTCTATCCCGGTCTTTCAGAAAAGACGATTCAATTTATGGTCGATGTTTTGCGGCAAACGGCGCGAATTTGACTTTTGACTGAGGGTTAATGAAAAACTGTTATGCGCTTGTCTATTTGTATTCCAACACACCACGGAAGACTTGCCGTTCTGAAAGAAGCAATTGAAAGCATCTTGGGTCAAATCACAAGTGATTTGAAGAGTGAGATAGAGATATGCGTCAGCGACAACGCATCAAAGGACGGTACCCAGGAAGCGCTCGAAAAGTATTGTCGTAATTATCCCGATCAGATCATATATCACAGGCACAGCACCAATAAAGGTTTTCCATCTAATATCCTCAACCTGGTGGAAATGGCACGCGGAGAATATTGCTGGTTTCTTGGTTCCGATGACCAGATAGCTGAAGGGGGTATTGCGCTTGTTCTGAAGACCCTCGAACAGTATCCGGATGCTACAGGTATGACAGCTAACCGGAAAAACTATGATGCTTTCCTGTACAACGAGATGGGTCAAGACGACTGGTACTTAGTACCTGATAACCCCGAACAGTTACACTTTTATACGAATGCGGATGAGATATTCACGAATTGTAGCGTGATGCACACATACATGTCCGCGCAGATTTTCAAACGAGAAGCGTGGCTTGAGGTCGTGAATGAAAAAGGAGCGGAAAAATTTCAGTATCATTCATATTATCCACATCTCTACGGAATTGGCGCGATGATTCTTAAGTATCCAAAATGGTTGTGGTTGCCGGATAGGATAATCAAGTACAGAATAGGAAATGACGCGTCTATCCAACACCAGAATAATCGTTGGCATACGCACACCGTAGTAGTGATGGATGGGCTGGCTAAAGTTTGGTCCGAGTTAATTGGTAGAAGAAGTCCGGTTTACAAAACCGTAATGTACAAATATTTTCTTTTTGGCTGGCACCCGCAGGGTGTGCGGTGGTTGAAAAGCTTCCACAATTATACTTTTTGGGACGATTTGGTTATGTCTTACTACTACACAAAACATTTGTATTTTCTACCGGTTTTTTGGTTGAAGACATTTCCGTCTTTGTTAATTCCTCACCCCCTCTTGAAGATCTCCTACGGTAGTAGATTGCCTTTGATCAGCCGGGTCTATTACGGACTTCGTCGCAGGGGTATTGACCGGTTCCACAGGTTTAGCGGCAAGACAAAAGCCTCCTTGAATTCAACATCGGCATCCAGCGAATAAAGAGTAGAATTAAGCGGAAATTTGAGAGTAGGTGATTATAACTTGTCATACCGCAGGCATCGGTTAAATTCTATATTACAGCTGATGCGAATTGATATTATGAACCGGCGACTTGAAGAGTATGCATAATCCATCCCAAACGTGCGCCGCAACCTCAGCTCTAAGAGCGTGTTTAGAAATTAGGAGGAGAGACCAATGGAATGGTTAAACTGTTGTTGCGATGAACAGAAAACCATATCCGACCGATCTCTCCGATGAGCAGTGGCAACTGCTCTCACCCATGTTACCACCACCTTTCCTTGTCGGTCGTAAAAGAGAGGTGGATTTGCGCGAAGTCATGAACGCGATTCTGTACTTGTTACGTTCCGGTTGTGCCTGGAGGTATCTACCACATGACTTCCCACAGTGGACAACCGTTTATTACTACTTCAGCCGCTGGCGTGACGCTGAATGGTTCCTCAAACTCAACGCGGAACTCCGTGCCGAAGTTCGCCGGGGCGAAGGTCGAGACCCTGATCCAAGCGCCGCGATCATTGATTGGCAAAGTGTCAAGACCACCGAACAAGGCGGCGCGAAAGGCTATGACGCCGGGAAAAAGGTCAACGGGCGCAAGCGCCATATCCTCGTTGATACCATCGGGTTACTCATGATCGTCAAGGTCTTGGCCGCGAACATTCAAGACCGGGACGGAGCTAAACTATTGTTGGCAGAAGTCAAAGAACGAATGCCGCGCTTATATTTGATCTGGGCCGACGGCGGCTATCGCGGCAAGCTCATCACATGGGTTGCCACCACCTGCTTGTGGCTCATGCAAGTCGTCAAACGTAATGACGATGTGAAAGGCTTCAAAGTGTTGCCGCGACGCTGGGTCGTGGAAAGAACCTTCGCTTGGCTGTATCGCAATCGTCGTTTGAGCAAAGACTATGAGCGATTATGTGAAACCTCAGAAGCTTGGATTTATACGGCTATGATTCATCTGATGCTCAAGCGACTCAGGCCATTGAAGACTTAATTTCTAAACACGCTCATAGATAGGCCAAACGCGCCCTGTTTGGAAAATCATCGGGCCTAATTAATAGACGCTCGAATTTATCAATAGCCCCCTGAGCAATGCTTTGCGCGTAAATACTTCCGTTAGTGCGCTCATCAGAGCTATAGGGATTAAGTACCGCATTAGGAGGAAAGGGTAAATCTCGTAGTCCAAGCGGTTCATATTTAGATGGGATGATCGCGCCGCTGCGCTTTGGTAGCACTATTGACATCATATTCTCCTTACGAGGTTGAAGATTTGTTTTGATTCACGGCTGCGGATAAGAGGCTTTCGACGTGCAGAAATGCCTTCATACGTTAATCCTACTGTGACAGGCGCAGGCTGTTGGTCAAGAAGTACATTTACCCCTTCATCAAAAGCAGCTTCGGGAATCAAAAGCTTCTCACAGGCCAAGTCACGTAATTCTGGAAGATCGTAGTAGCCAGCTTTAGGGACTAATTTTTCTAGAGATTGGTCAATCGCTTTCAGCAAATTGTGTTGCATTTCTGGATCAGACATGTCTGGCTCTGCGAAAAACAACTCATATTCCTGATGGTTTGGAAGATTAATTGTAAGCTCAGTGTGCCAATTATCTTCTGCTGCATTTAATCTGCATGGTGAATAGCTTTTTGCAAACTCGCAATCACCATCAACTTTCTTCATTATATTTAGCAGGCGTAAACTAACGAGGCGGTCAAAAATTGATCTGGATAGGGCAACGCTTGCTTTTATGTCCGGGAACACATGTCGAAGAATTACCGTCCGCAAGGCGTCTTCCATTTTCGAGGCTGTTACCCTCTCAAGTTGCTCTGTAACCGAAGCTGCAATGTTCGCTGCATCTTCTCCAAAAGTTGGATATAAGTAATCTACAATACCCGTTCCCTTATTAATATTTCGCGCCTCTACCACTGGCATAAAGATAGCTGATAATTCTAGATGTCTTTGTAATATATATCTAAGATTGTCATAGGTCTTAAGATGCAATTCGACTAATCTACGCCTAAGTTCAACGTGCTTTCGCTCATTGAGAAGGATTACTAGCTCCTTGCCAGCCTCCGTAAGTTCTAGCCCTTTCCCATAAACTGATTGTGCTAACTTAAAGTGAATCAACTCTTGGCATATTTTTTCTCCGATTGTCTCGAAGGTTCCTTTCGGGGCAGGGAGCATAAGCCGGAGAGATTTATCAGTTGTGTACTTCAGAACATTCCGAGAGATTGCCCCAGACTGTTGCTCTCGGCTTGAACCAAGCGGCATACCAGACAATACTCTTAAACCAATAAGGTGATAGCCCGTATCAGCAATGTTATAACTGGATATGTTCACGCTGGCCTCTTCGCTTTAGCAATTCTAAATGTATTAAGAAGGCTGGAGCATTGTCCGTTTATTGCGCGGAACTCCTGACTTAAAGATTTCGTGTCGAGTCCACGCACAGCTTTAGATACTATAGTGTCTTTAGTTTGATACCCGAATCTCTCACTAAACCAAGTACACTGTAAAATGGAAGTACACCGATTTACTTGAGAGCGAAAATCTGTAAATTCTCCTAACCATTCGGAATCTACATCTAATCCCTTTTCTAATTCAATTTCCATCCGACGCATGGTTTCAATCAAAATCGGTAACGGTCTTAGAGATGGAGCTATAGGATGTATACCCAATCCTAAGCACGCTGCAAGACCACTTTGTTCAAAATCAAAGGTGGAAATAAATACAGGGCATATCTCTCTTTGAGCAATAGTAGGATTACAAGTCAAGTAATCTAAAATTTTGGCAAAGAAAATAATTACATCGTTTTTTGTGGGTAAGTCCTCCCTGCGGTTTTTCGCTTCGAGAATAGCGAAACAATTTGTTTGATCTACTACAAGATCAATCTCATGGAGCGTCCCGGAAGAGGTATCTAATTCGCCGCCTAAGTTGAACTCTCGTGGCTGCGAAACACGCCACTCTTTTGAAGCTAAGATACAACTCTCCCGCAGCCGCTCCTCAAATCCCTGATCTGGTATCAGTTCGCGGTCGGCGTGCTGCCAGTTCTGATTTAAGAATTTGTAACAGTGTCTTAAAAAACTTAAGGACACGTCTGGCTTGCTAATATCGGTTTCCACAGCGACCTTCAATAAGTAGAGCCAACGTATTGGTAAGGCTACGTTGGCAGAGGACTAATATAGCCAGCCAACAATATCTTTATCTACAAAGTAGAGTCAAACTAAAATCCATTCGCCAGCCCTGCCCACCAGAACTAGCCCCGCCTTGCGCAATTACACGAGTGAGCGCGAAATCTTCGGCTGGCCTCCGATAAGATTGGTTTGGTTATAGCTGCCAGGCGTTTCGTAGCCCTGAGAGTCACGCACCTCACCCTTCACGCGCTCCCGATTCGGTTACTTGCTTGCTGATAGTGTCTTTAGTCAGGAGGCGCGTCACCGTTGCCGTCAGTCGCCCGATGTCCTGCGGCTTCCGCAAAAAAGCATTGACACCCGCGCGCAGCGCATCCTGCTCAACATCACTCGCCGACAACATGATGATCGGCGTGCGGCGTCGGTGGGGGAGTTGCCGCGCCCGACGCGCAAGCTCTAAGCCATCCTTGCCGGGTAGTTGATTATCGAGAATGAGCAGATGATAGCGTGCTTTGCTTTCAATCTTGCTCATGGCCTCCGCTCCGTCGGCGCAGAGTTCGACCGTCCAGCCTAGTTCCTCTAAGGTTTCTTTCAGCGCATCAGCCACCACCTGATGATCTTCGACGCAGAGAATTTTGACGGTGCGCGCTTTAGTGCGCGGGCGGCGGCTATTGCGATTGATGATGCTTTGCTTGCGCGTTTCGGGTGGGAGGCGTAAGTGTGCGAGGTCTTTATGTCTGCCTCCTTCCTCTAACATGGCCGCGAGCGTGCCATGATGATGCAAACCTAACAGACGTGCGGCGCGCGTGACGCTCCCCTGCCCGTCTATCAAAGCCCGCCGCACGTATCTCGCCTCGTATGCGTGTACCCGCTCGGTAAGATTGAAGTTCGCCCAAAAATCTACGAGGCTGCGAACTCGTCGCTGTGATAAGGACGTGCGACGCGCGGACACGATGCGGATGGAACAGGCGCGCAGGCGTGAGATCGTTTCGGCGTCTTGCGTCTCTCTGAGCAAGTTATGTCCGCGCTCGTAAGTCTCTAACAGTTCGTGCTCGGCGAGGTAATCAGCGTGTTCTTCAATCAACGAGAGCAAGGCGCGTCCGGCATCTTCGACCGCTCCGGCTGACTCGGCGAGATCGGCGGCGCGTCGTAGCGTGTTGAGCGATTCGATAAAATTGCCGCGCTTGGAGAGGATGCGGCCTTGCGTGATGAGGGCTTCAGCCAACAAGCCCTGCTCGCCGCCTTTGGAGAGCACCCGCACGGCCTCGCGGATCGCGCTCTCGGCGGCGCGCAGTCTGCCCTGTGCTAGTAGGACGCGAGCGCGTGTTTCGTCCACCTGCGCGATCCGACCCTTGTTCTGCACATCGGCGAATAAACGCCGTGCAGAGTTAAGGTGTTCGTGTGCCTCTTCGTAACGCCCGATGGTATAGAGTAGAAAACCTAAATTGCTCTCGGCACTTGCGCGGTAGCTGACATGTCCGGCTTGCTCAAAATGGTGTGACGCGGCAGTGTATTCGATGATGGCGCGGTCTGTGTAATCCGGGCGATGCTCTGCCATACTCAAGCAAGTTAATACACCGGCGAGGTCATTATGAAATTTCCCTTTCAGTGCGTCATTGTTGCTTTCCTCGAATAATTTGGCTGAGTCTATTAGGATGCGAAGCGCGTCATTGTACCGGCCACTACATGACTCAACTAACACGCTACGGATTAGGATTTTCGCTCGTAACTCCGGGTCGTCCTTGTCCGTGAGTTTCTTTAGCGCCGCAGCGTAGTACACGCGCCCTTCGTCATATGCGCCTTCCCGCCAGTAGCAATAGCCTAGATCACTCTGAGCGGTGGCGGCTCTGATCAATTCGCTTAGAGCCTCAAATCGGGTAATACTTTCGCTGATGAAGTCTTTGGCTGCCGCCTGCGCCGCTCGGTCTTGTGCGGCACTGGCGAACCAGCCCGATAATGTTCCGGCGCGCAAAAGCACCTCTGCGGCGGTCAACTCGGATAGCCCTTTGAGTGCAGGGCGTTGGCCGACGCCCTGCCACAATTCTCCAAGCGCGTCACGCGCAGAATCATACTGGCCTCTGTGCTCGAAGTCCGCCGCTATTTGGCATTGAAGCTGCGCTCGCTCATCGCGGCTCAACGCAGGGTTTTCCAACTGCTTCACTAAGGTTTCGGCTAAAGTCATGTGAGGACTCGCTTTCTTTATGCTTGCTACAAATTGTTCAGGCAGGCTAAAGCCGCGTCCTATCAGTGGGATAGGTCGCAATTCAAAACCAGAAAAAACTGGTTTCACTAACTACCTCAAAAGGAAAGAAGAGATGAAAAGCTATCGAAATGCTCTCGCCGCACTGGTGTTGGCGTTTGTGTTCTCCACATCCGCCTTCGCTGGCGACGGCATTATTTGGACGGGTTTAACTCCACCACCGCCGCCGCAGGCAAGCGGTGTAATTTATACGGATAGAACTCCACCGCCGCAGACAGACGGCATAATTTGGACGGGCAAAGCCACTTCCACCCCGAAAGGGGATGCCCTAACGGAGATCGCGCTCACCCTGCTGCAAAGCGTGTTGTCCCTCATCTAGTCGGGATAACAATTCAACTAATTTTTAGTAGGCTGCCATGAGGACAAGGTGGCACGGTCGTCGTGTGTCCACCCGCACTATACAATAAATTTGCATAGCGGTTAATAAATTTCGAGCCGCGCCAGAGTCAAAACACACCTCCCCCTAACCGCCGCACCTTCTAAATTCCGGCTACAGGCAGCGAGATTTAGGGAAAGCTCTGCCCAACTCGCCGGAAGCGAGTTATCAGAGCGGACGCGTGACGCACATCAGAGCGACATGCACGTATGTTAGTTGTCTGTAGGGTTGCTCTTGTTGGTGGGTCGGCGGCGTTCTTCGAGCCAAAGCTTGACGATGCTTGCGATGGTGGTTAGAAACCCGAAGACTTTTGCAATAGCAATCAGAAGCGGTGTAAACGCTATAATCGTATCCATTTGTTTGTGAGTGTTACGCGCTACGGTGAGTTTTGCGCGTGGGGTTCAAGATGGTCAGCCTTGAGAGTGCCGACGATTGGGAGGGTGTAAGTCGGATTCTGTTAGAGACTCGTTTGAGGATTGGGTCTCAATCCAACTTATGGAAGCTTATAACACACTCAAACGTGTTTTGTCTTTTAGAGCAAGGATGCGAAAGCTGCGAAATGTTTCGTGGCTTTCATTTCTCTTGAAGCGTCCGAGCTATCCTCGCGCCGTGATACAATTATTTTATGGCAACCTCAGAGAACCTAATTGTTGAAGATGGCGGCAAGATAACTTTGCCGGAGACAGTTAGGGATCGTTATGGATTGGCGCAAGACACGCCGCTTCGCATGATTGAGACTCACAACGGCATCCTGCTTATTCCTCTCACCAATGAGCCGATGAACGCGGCGCTACAGGCAGAGCTAAAAGAATGGCAATCGCTCGGCACTGAGAGCCTTGAAATGTTCCCTTTTTAGGGCTTCAATTCATAGGCACGAGACCCACGAAACGGAGGTGCGAAATGCGTTACATGCCTTCGCGCCTTCTGAAAATTTTAGAACTGTCAGTACAGGACTCAACAACACTTCGTAACTCTTACCCAATTAAATGCTGGTGATTTTGATGCCGGTAGCCCGGTGCATCGGCTTGGTTGCGCCTTCGGTGGTAACTAACTCATCAGCACCGACGGCGAGTGCTGCTGCTACGTGCAGGCCGTCCAGCGCGGACAATCCGTAGGTACTCGCCACATTGAGTGCATCGTTTAAGATGCCTACTGGATCGGCCCAACGAGACACCGCCGCGAAATAACTTCTGTAAAAGTTCTCCTCTGCGTGGTGCTTGTTGTAGACCGCTTTCGGAAGCACCTCAAGCTGAACGAACAGGCTAGAGGCAAATTCACGGTCTGGATCATCTAAGATGGAGAAGGCGGCGAGTGCCTTCGTGCCAGTGCCGCGAGCGGCGGTAATGAGGATGCCGGCGTCAATGAAGGTAAGAACCTTCTTACTCATTCCGGTCGCCTCGGTAGTATCCACCCCGCCGCTCGGCAATCTCCTTTTCGAGTTCGCTGTCGTCCAACATCGGCTCACCCGACGCGACGATCTCGGCGCGCAGAGATGCGAGAGACTTACCGAGTTTTGTCTGCGGCTCGATGCTGCTGATTATGTCCTCGGCTACCGCCGCGTGGTGGCTACTATGAACATTCCTTCGCGTAGACATTTGATTAACCCCTAAGCCAAGTTTAGCACAAGCAAAAGGCTGGCATCCCCGTTAGTTTAAAGATTCTGTTCATTATCAGACTAGCATCAGAGACGTGGCAACTTCAGAAAATACTCCCGTGCTTTTGCCTCACGGCTCGTTGAAACAAGCGCGGTATAAATAACTGTATTCTGAATGTTCGAGTGTCCTAACCAATCCTGCACAAAGCGCAACTCTGCGCCTGCGTCCAGTAGGTGGGTAGCGATTGAATGCTTCAGGACGTGAAAGTGTCGTTTGTCCGCCGGGATCGCTGCTGCCACTCCGTAGCCCTTCATCAAGACATCAAGCATCTGGCGGCTGATAGGTAAGCCGAGACGGGAAGGGAAGAGAATCGGGGAGTCTGTGTCTCTACTCTTCAGCCACGCCTTCAATGCCCGCGCCTCATCTGCCTGTAACGGATGCTCGCCGGACAGAGAGCCTTTCAGCCGATGTAACATCACCCGGAGCCGCTTGAGGTCGAGGTCACTCACCCGTAATAATCCGATCTCACTGGCGCGGAGTCCATGCCTGTATGCAAGTAGAAAAATAGCCTTATCTCTTTTGTCGGTGATGCCCGCGAACAACCGCCGCGTTTCGTCGAGCGTAAGAAACTTGATCGTTTCAGAGCGGTGGGCGCGAGTAGCTTTGCGCTCTGGCGGTCTGGGGCTAGTAGCTTTCTTCGTGGATTTCTTCTTAGCTGTAGCTGCCGGCATGTGGTGAGGTTAGCATATTGGACACTTCATCTCTTTTGACCAGTAAAGAAAGGGTATATATTACTAGCAGCTCGGGAATGGCAGGCTTAGTTAAAGCCTGATTGGCAATTCGGGTAGCAGCTTCATCCGGTGTGGTATCAAAAGGAGCAAGATAGGCGGAAGGGCATCTTCCTCAAGGAAGATGCCCTTCCGCTCAACTGCTCACATGGTTGCGAGGCAGATTCTCAGTAGAGTGGCGTCAGGTATCCACCCGGAATGGGGAACCCTAGGTCAACGGGGCTGAAGGCAGTGGCGAGGCCGGTGGAAGAGTTTAAGATGTACCAAGTTCCACCGTCCGGGCGTTGCACCGCGAAATCCGCTTTACCGTCGCCATCGTAATCGCCCGGCACTGGCCGGTCGCCGGACTGACCGAACGGCCCACCATAGAACGTGCCATCCGGCCGACGGACATACCAATAGCCGGTGGAGGGACGGAAGACGGCAATGTTCGTTTTGCTGTCGCCGTCATAATCGGCCTGCACCGGCCAGTCGCTCGTCAGACCGAACTGTATGCTATCGAACGAGCCGTCCGGTCGGCGGATGTACCAAGTGGTGTTGGAGGGACGAAAGACAGCGATATTGGCTTTGCCGTCGTTGTCATAATCGTCCGGCACGACGCGGTCGCCGCTCTGCCCGAACTGCACGTAGCTATCGCTACCGTTACTGCTATTTTTAATGATCCATTGACCGGGACCGGGACGGAAAACGGCGAGGTCGGTTGTGCCGTCGCCGTCGTAGTCGCGGGCGACGGGAATGTCTCCGCTTTGGCCCAATGTCACGGCATAGTACCCTCCAACGGTGTCGGTCGCAATGTACCAAGTCCCGACGCCGGGGCGAAACACGGCGGCGTCGGTTGTGCCGTCGCCATTATAATCGCCGGGCGTTGCGATGTCTCCGCTTTGGCCGAATTGGAAAGATACACGATTTCTGTTCGAGCTGGAGCTGGTGTAGTAATTCCAGAATCCCGGGTTGTTCTGGATGAACACGGAAACATCCGTCTTACAATCACCGTCGAAGTCGGCGCGCCTGTGTTGCGGAGTGCAGGTGGAGACGAACTGGTTCTGGAGGCTGAAGGAATAGCCGGTGGCGGTGATTCCCTGTACGTGAGCGGCTAGCGACAAAGTCATAAACAATGCCGCCGCCATGAACCCATTTTTGCACCGGCCCTGGGCCGAACGCTTGCTGGTTTTGTCGTTCATTGCAAATCCCCTTTTTCTTGTGTGAGTGATCCCTTGCGGGTTACATCCGGCAGCCTATTCAGATCTGCCAGCGAGGTAAACGTAAGCGACTCGTCCTCCGACGAAGAGGTACTTTGAATGCGGAAGCCTTCGCCCCGTTTTCAGGGAGGGTGGCTGATCTCTACCGGTTCATACCGGCAGAGAAGAGCGCAGTCATCCCGTCAAGGCGACTCCTCTAGCAAATGCCTCTTTCCCCGAGTTGCTTTCTCTCGCTTGGCAGCAATAGGTTTTGCAGAAACCAAGGATGGAACTGAGTCCCAAGAGTCTTTAAGGGATTTTTTGTGAGGCAATGCATGGTGTTTCCGCTCGTGTGCGTAAGCACGATGTGAGCGACAACCTTTTCTCCGGTATGGCGCGCCATAATCCGGTAAGTCAGTTGAAATTGCTCAATGGAAGTTGCGTTCCAGTGAGAGGAGTCCGCATGAGAACCCTACTTCGCAGCAGGTAGTCTGGTTAAACTGGCGAGGACAGTTTCCAAAACCGATGCTTCACCAGATGTTAAGGATAACCGGGAGGACTGAATACTACATCCGATGACCGTTGATTGCAAACAAAATCTTTGTTAACGATTCATACCTTGAACTTATGTTTGATAATTAACGGTGCTCCCTTTGTCGAGGCGAAGAAGGCATAACAATACGAAGGTGGAATACACTTATTGGACAGAATGATTGTTTTGACCAATAAGAGAATCTTTGACGTGCGTTTTTATTGGGCTTGATCATAAGCGGCGGGGTAAGAAATCTAACTGTAATGTCCAGTACGTTGAAGGGTGACAGCTCCTAATTAGCAAAACTTGATGCCATTATCCGACTCGCTTTATGTTTGAAGTAACCGTTCAGTTAGTAAATACCCTTGTTTTGCTGGGCTTTTTACATGGATTAGTCATGGCTGAGGCGAGTTCTTCCCTTTCCATCGACTATTTACTCGCTAAAACACCAAATATAGCGGCCTATTGCCGCTCAACTACTACATAACCACCTGAACGGTTGCATGTTTGAACTGTTGCGGCTCTCTCGAAGTCCCGGTCGGCGTGTCTGAAATCTTCCATCGTGACCGTCAAGTCGGCGAGGAACAATTCATCACTGGCGGCCTCGCGCATCGCTTCCAGCCTTTCATCTTGTCGGGCGGTGCTGGTGGTGTCGCCTTCCTCTAACAGTTGGGCGGCAAGCTGGCGACGTTGTTCGGGTGGCAGTCTCCGCGCCTCATTCAACACGCTCTCTAAGTTTCCCATTATGCCTCACCTCTATCTTTCCCGGTCGCGGTAACGCTCTAACTCGTGCCGCTCTTGCCGTAGCTGACTCGCACTGTTTTGATGTCGTGCTTAAACTCGGATTTGGGTTTGAATTTTCTGATTAGCTCCCTGAGTTCTTTTTCAAACCGCGCCGCGTCGTCGTCACTGTCCTTGCCCTCCAGCGAGGCAAACACAGCATTCAGTTTGATGGTGTGCGTTTCCTTCTCCGGTTTCGGTAATCGCGGTGGTCGCAGGCGTGTCATGCGGTGGATTGTAGCGTAGCTTACTGTTCGCCTTCAATGGTCTGAAAAGTCGGATCAAGTTCAAGTAAGAGGCTGTCACCACACTCCCAATCTTCGACGCTGCAAAGCTCAAGGCGCGGGCTGTCGCCGCACGCAAGGCTGAACGTCGCGGCCACGTCCGGCAAAGGCTCTGCATCCTCGCTGATGCCTCGCTCGGCAAGGCTGCGGTTGTCCAGCCGGCGAGTAAAGATAACTGCCGCCGCGTCGTCGCTGGTTCTTATATCGAGTTCAACGCCGCGCGCTCTCGGCAAGTGGCCGGTTATGTCTCTGGCCTCACACTCGACGCCGCACACTTTCAAATTCTCCACCATGCCCGTGTATGTGTCCGGCGTGATGATCTGCTGGGTGCGTCCGTGCTCGCCCTGGTGGTCGCCGTCCAGCACTCTAAAAAGATATTCAAGCATTGGCTCGCGCGTGGGCGCACGCTTGAGTGTGACGGCCTCAATGCTCACGCGGTAGCTGCCCGCACGCAGCTTCGGTTTCATACTTCCTCTTTTCGTTAGTTCGTTAGTCAATGCTCATGCCTATATCGCGGCTCGGTTCAGGTAGCTCAATGGTGCGCGCCTGCTGCTGCCGTTGTTGCGTGAAAGTCGTCGTAGCGGCTTGGGTAAGCTGCTCTAGTAACTCCGCACGGTCAGGCGCGTTGTGCGCTCTCCAAAGCGAAGATTGTAGCGACGTGCTCATTTGCGGCGGCTCGTCCATTCCTAAAGCCTTGCTGGTGGCCTCAAGATTTTCCAACTGCTTCGGCGTTGGTGGCTGGTCTGCCGCCTTCGTGAATATCTGCTGCATGAACTTCTGGACAGGGGCGGCTATGTCTTGGCCGGTCAAGTCGCGGTGATTCTCGTTAGCCATTTTGACAAGCGCGGCACTCATCTCGGCGGCTGGTCGGTTCGGGTCAACGGGCGTCGTGACTGTGTAAGGCAGGGCGGGTGGCCGCGCAGGAATGGGTAACTGCTGTCGCGCGCCCTGCTGCCCTACGTTGCCGCGTAGCGTCTGCTGGTTGGCTGCGCTGGCCGGGTCGGTCGGCGTCCTGGTGGTGTCGGGCTGCCTCACCTCTCGCGCGTCGAGTGCTGCAATCTGCGCGTCGATCTGACGCTCGTACTCGTCGAGCGTTATTCGCGCAGGGGGCGCGGTGGGTGGCCTCGTCGCCTCGGGCTGCGGCTTGGGTACTCGCTCTGCCGGTGGTCGCTCCGTTCCCGCTGGCCGTACTGCTGGTGTCGGTGCCGGCGGCCTCGGCGCGAAGGTGAGAAGCCTTCGCGCCTTCGTTTCGGGGGCTTCGCGCCTTGCCTCAAGTGCGGTGCTTTTATCAACCTGACGCGCGAAGGCTGCGCTTAGTCGCTGGTCTGAATCCGTGTAGATACGCGCGTCCAGTCGGGCGCGGGACGCGGCGACGTAGGCCATGCGCTGATTGAGTAGCTTGTCCGGCTCGCTGGTGTCGGCGTTGACGAGCACGCGATTAACCGTCTGCCCCTGCGACGAGTGCGACGTAACAGCGTAGCCGTGATCTATGTGCCGGTTCTTATCAATCGGAAACTCCACGCTGCGGCCTGAATCGAGCGCAACCGTGAGCCTGCCCTTTTCGATTTTCTCAAGCGTCCCTAGCTCGCCGTTTGTCACCTTCTGCGCATGGTATGGGGCGCGGAACTGCAAGCGGTCGCCTGCGGAAAATTCGCGCTCGGCGTCGCGGTACACGCTCACGCCCTGCAACCTTTTCGGGTCGTAGCTGATCTG
>Ga0136620_10000287_pt1 | contig 22772 bp, 30 predicted proteins | sample AntDrymUQ4162106_2_FD_104806 | JGI IMG/M metagenome (GOLD analysis project Ga0136620, IMG submission 104806) | Polar desert sand microbial communities from Dry Valleys, Antarctica - metaG UQ416 (21.06) | ecosystem: Environmental > Terrestrial > Soil > Desert | place: Antarctica: Dry Valley... | reverse complement strand
GTACTCGCCCAGGTACCAGATGTTCCCGGCCGAGTCCTGGGCGTACCAGTCGTCGGTGATCTCAACCGGCACTCCGTGCTCGGTCACCGTGTCGCGAATCACCCGGGCCTCGATCCCGTTGGCGATCATCTTCGTCTCGTCGGTGACCTCGACGACGACACGCTCCTTGCCGCCGACGGTGTCCGTCTCGCGGTAGACCCACTTGCTGCCGGGCGTCATCGGCCAGTATGGGTTGTCGATGTTGATCGAGAAGTCGGCCGGGTCGAGGTCGACCGGCTCGCTTCCCTGCGGCAGGCCTGCCGACGGGTCCGTCGCACTCGACTCGCTCGCCGATGCGTCGCTCTCGCCGCCGCTGTCACTCCCGCAGGCCGCAAGTACGAGTCCGGCGGCGAGGATGCTCAGCGTGGTCGTGATCGGCTTCTTGGCGTTCATCTGTCTTCCTCATCTCTGGCCGACAACGCGGCCGGTTGACATCGATGCCGCCACTTATCGCGGGCTGGGATGACAGCCAAATGAAAGCCGCAGTTGGGCCTTCACCCTCCTTTCACATGGGCCAGGGGCGACTCAGTAAACGAGCGCTATCGACAGGTAATAGCCGGCGACGATCGTGAACATCACGGCGTCGAAGCGGTCGAGAAAGCCGCCGTGGGGGCCGAAGGCGCGGCCCGAGTCCTTGACGTCGAGGTCGCGCTTGATCATCGACTCGAATAGATCTCCGAGCGGGCCCAGCAGGCCGACGACGGCCCCTATCAGCAGGGCGTCGATGCCGGGGAGCCAGTCCTGGTAGAGGCCGGCGAACCAGAAGCCCATCGTTCCTCCGATGAACCCCGCGACCAACCCCTCGACGGTCTTGTTGGGAGAAAGGGACGGGGCAAGGCGTCGGGTGCCGAACAGGCGCCCGCCGGCGTAGGCGGCGGTGTCGGCGACGAAGGTCGCGATCAGCACGTCGACGAGCAGAGCGGCGCCGTGGTCGGGCAGGTCGCGCAGCAGCACGGCGTGCGCGAACGGAACGCCGATCCAGGCGATGGCAAAGAGGGTCACCCCCATCGAATAGGTGACGTTCTTGACCGAGGCGCGGGTGACCGCGAGCGCGAACATCAGCGGAAAGGCCGCGACGACCGCAAGGCCCATCGTGCGGGCGCTGCCGAAGTGAGCCGCGATGACGAGCGCCGTCACGACGGCGAAGCCGACGGGCACGAACGGCTTCGCCTGCGAGGTCATGCGAAAGAACTCCGCGCAGCCGATGCACGCGAAGGCGACCATCGCCGCGGTGAAGAGGGTGCCGCCCACGACGACGATGAAGATCGCGAAGATGATCCAGGGCAGCGCCCAGGCGATGCGAGCGAGTGTCTCGGAGCGTCGGCTGGGTCGCGGCGTCGGTCGCGGTGCCGCCTCCTCCGCCGGGTCCGCGAAGAAGTCGACTATGCGCCCCTGCGAACGCCCCGGGGTTAAACGCGGCGGAGCCGGAGAGCGGCGCAGAGGGGCCCGCGGCTCATGCTCCGGCTCGCGCCGAGAGCTGCGCCGGGGCCCTCGGTCGCGGAACCTACGGTTGGCCATCGCGAGCCCGACCCTAGCGATCGCTCGGCCTAGCGGGAACCAAAACGCCTGCGTCTGGCCATGAACTCGTCAAGCGCGGACTCGAACGCCTCGCGGCTGAAGTCGGGCCACAGCTCGTCGCGAAACACGAACTCCGAGTAGGCGCATTGCCACAGCAGGTAGTTCGAGATTCGTCGCTCGCCGCTGGTGCGGATCAGCAGATCGGGATCGTGCATCTCCGGGGCGTAGAGGTGGCGGCGAAAGTCCTCCTCCGTGTCACCGTCGAACGACCGCGCGGCGTCGACGATCTCCGCCCGGCCGCCGTAGTTGAAGCAAACGAACAGGGTGATGCGGTCGTTTGCCGCTGTGCTGTCCTGCGCCCACTCGATGCGCTCGACAAGCCTGGCGTCGAGCTCGTGCCGGCGTCCGATGAACCGCATCCGAACGCCCTCGGCGTCGAGCTCGGGCGTCTCGTGGTCGATGCGCTCGGCGAACATCGCCATCAGGCCGTCGACCTCGTCGCGAGGGCGCGACCAGTTCTCGGTCGAAAACGAGAACACCGTCAACTCCTCGATCCCGAGCTCTACGGCGTCACGCAGTCGCGCCTTGACGACATCGGCGCCCGCCTGGTGGCCCTCGATCGGCGCCAGTCCGCGCTGTTGAGCCCAGCGCCCGTTGCCGTCGGTGATAATCGCGACGTACTTCGGACCCGAAGCGCCGCTCACACTTCGAGAATCTCCTCTTCCTTGGCCTTCATCAGCGTGTCGATCTCGGAGATCGCACCGTCGGTGGCCTTTTGCAGCTCTGACTCGGCGCGACGCTCCTCGTCCTCGCCGGCCTCGCCCTCCTTCTTGAGCTCGCGCAGGTCGTGCATGACGTCGCGGCGGACGTTGCGCACGGCGATCCGGCCCTCCTCGGCGACGCCGTGGATCACCTTGACGAGGTCCTTGCGCCGGTCCTCGGTCAGCTCGGGGATCTGAAGCCGGATCACGTTGCCGTCGTTGTTGGGCGTCAGGCCGAGGTCGGACTCCATGATCGCCTTCTCGATCGCGCTGACCGCCGACTTGTCATACGGAGTCAGGGTCAGCAGGTGGACGTCTGTGGCGGCGACCTGGGCAAGCTGCTTGAGCGGGGTCTGGACGCCGTAGTAGTCGACCTCGATGCGGTCGAGCAGATGTGGCGAGGCGCGACCGGTGCGAACCGTGCCGAGCTCGTTTCGCGTCGACTCCACCGACTTGTGCATGCGGTCGCGCGCGTCGTCGAGGAACTCGTCGATCATCTCGGCCATCGCGGCGATCCTAATGGTCGGTCGCGGGTACTGCTAGGACGCCTGTCGCGCGGCCTGGCGGACGCCGCCAGCCGACACCAGCGTCCCGACGCGCTCGCCGGAGACGATGCGATCGACGTTGTCCTCGTCGGCCATGTTGAAGACGTAGATCGGCAGGTCGTTGTCCATGCACAGCGTCAGCGCCGTCGAGTCCATGACCCGCAGGCCGCGCTCGATCGCCTCGCGGTGGGTGATCTCCGGGATGAAGCGCGCATCGGCGACCTCCGAGGGGTCGGCGTCGTAGACCCCCTCGACGCCGTGCTTGGCCATCAGGATCGCCTCGGCGCGGACCTCGAGCGCGCGCAGGGCGGCCGCGGTGTCGGTGGTAAAGAACGGATTGCCGGTGCCGGCGGCGAAGATCACGATCCTGCCCTTCTCGAGGTGGCGCATGGCGCGGCGGCGTATGTACGGCTCGGCGACCTCGGTGACCGAGATCGCCGACATCACGCGGGTGTGGGCGCCTGCCTTCTCGAGCGCATCCTGGAGCGTCAGCGCATTGAGCACCGTGGCGAGCATTCCCATGTAGTCGGCCGTGGCGCGGTCCATGCCCCTCGCGGCGCCCTCGAGGCCGCGGTAGATGTTCCCGGCGCCGACGACGACCGAGATCTCGACGCCGCGCGACGCGACGCCGGCGACCTGGCGGGCGATTCGCTCGATTCGCTCGGGGTCGGTGCCGTACTCGAGGCGGCCCATCAACGCCTCTCCTGAGAGCTTGAGCAGGATGCGGCTGAAGGCCGGATCCCCGTCGCCCATCAGTCCTCCCCGACGACGAAGCGCGCAAAGCGCGCGATGCGAACGTTCTCTCCCGTCTTCGTCGCGATCTCCTCGCGAAGCTCGCCGATCGTCTTGCCTTCGTAGCGCTCGGAGTTGATGTGCTCCTGCTCGAGCAGGGCGATCTCCTTCTCCCACTTGCCGACCTGGCCGGACACGATCTTGTCGATCACGTCGTCCGGCTTGCCCGACTCGCGCGCCTTCTGCTCGTGCACGCTGCGCTCGGCGTCGCGGTCGGAGTCGGCGATCTGGTCGGTCGAGACGTAGAGCGGCGGGGTCGGCGCACCGGCGACATGCAGCGCGATCTCGCGCGCGAAGTCGCGGAACTCGTCGGTGCGGGCGACGAAGTCGGTCTCGCACTGGACCTCGACCATCGCCCCGACCGTGCCGGTGGCGTGGATGTAGGAGCTGACGACCCCCTCGCTGGTCGAGCGGCCACTCCGCTTGGCCGCCGACGCCTGGCCCTTGACGCGCAGGATCTCGATCGCCTTGTCGAGGTCTCCGTCGGCCTCGGCGAGCGCTCCCTTGCAGTCCATCATCCCGGCGCCCGTGCGCTCGCGCAGGGCCTTGACGTCGGATGCCGTGACGGTGCTCACGAGCCCGTTTCGGCGGGCGCCGCCGGCTCACCCGCCGCCGGCTTTACGGGGGTTTCAGCGGGCTTTGCGGCCGGCGGGGCCTGGGGAGGCGCCTGCTCTGGGCCCTCGGCGGCCTGCTTCGCGGCGGCCTCCTTGGCGGCTGCGGCCTCCTTTGCAGCCGCCTCCTCGGCCGCCTGGCGGGCGCGCTGCTCCTCCTCGCGCTTGCGCTGCTCCTCCTCGCGGCGCTTGCGCTCCGCCTCCTCGGCGGCGCGGCGCCGTTCCTCCTGCTCCCGCCATGCCGATGCCGACTCGCTCACCGACTCGCCGATGGCTCGGATGACCAGTTCGCACGACCGAATCGCGTCGTCGTTGCCGGGCACCACGAAGTCGACCGGCGCGGGGTCGCAGTTGGTGTCCACGAGGCCGATGATCGGGATCCGCAGCCGCTCGGCCTCGCGCAGCGCGATCTCCTCGGTTATGAGATCGACGATCACGATCGCCTGAGGCAGGCGCTTCATGTTGCGCACGCCGCCGAGGTTGTACTCGAGCTTCGCGAGCTCGGCCTGCATCCCCATGCGCTCCTTGGTGGGCAGCAATTCGAGACGGCCCTCGTCGGCTAGCCCGGTGAGCTCGTGGAGGCGGTCGATGCGCTTCGAGATCGTTGCGAAGTTGGTCAGCAGCCCGCCCAGCCAGCGCTGGTTGATGTAGGGCATCTCGGAGTTGTCGGCCCACTCCTTGACCGCGTCGCGAGCCTGCTTCTTGGTGCCGACGAAGAGCACGGTCCCGCCCTTCTCCGCGATCTCGGCGGTGAACACCTGGGCCTCATGCAGCAGCTCCTGCGTCTGCATCAGGTCGATGACGTGAATCCCCTCGGTCTCCGAGTGGATGTAGCGGCGCATGTGCGGATTCCAGCGCCGCGTCTGGTGGCCGAAGTGGACTCCGGCCTCAAGCAGCTCGCGTATGCCTATCTCGGCCAATCTGGCTCCCTTGGGTTGGATTGCGATGTGCCCCTGCGGCGCTGCGGGGACCCGGCGATCACGCCGGGCAGGGACCCCGCCGACCTCCGCAAGGGATCGGGGTAATGGTCGCGGCAAGTGTAGTGGTGAGCAGCCGCGCAGCGGGGTCTAGCGATTCCCGCTGCCTCGCGCCCGCTCCAGCGCCCCTTTGAGGTCATCCGGCAGTGGCGAGTCGAGGCTCACGGTCTCAGCCGTGGCCGGGTGGCGGAACGCCAGCCGCGAGCTGTGCAGGAACTGGCGCTCGAGGCCGTGGCGCCCGGCATGTCCGTAGCGCGGGTCTCCGCTCACAGGATGGCCGAGCGCCGCGAAGTGGGCGCGGATCTGGTGCGTTCGGCCGGTCTCGAGCTTGACCCGCAGCAGGGTGTCGGCGGGCAGCGCGTCGACGACCTCGAAGTGGGTCCGCGCCTCGCGCGGGCGACGGCCTCCCACGGTCATTCGCTCCGGAGACTTGTGGTCGCGACCGACGGGGGCGTCGATCGTCCCGGTTCGCGACGCCACGTGGCCCTCGACCAGCGCGGTGTAGATGCGCTCGACCTCGCGGCGCCTTACCTGCGCCGCGAGGTCACGGTGAGCGTCGTCGCTGCGGGCTACGACCATCAGCCCGGAGGTGTCGCGGTCAAGGCGTTGGACGATCCCCGGACGCCCGGCCTCGCCGCCGCCGACGAGGTCACCCAGAACCTCGACGAGCGTCTTGCCGGGGACCCCTGGCGCCGGATGAACGACGAGCCCCGGCGGCTTGTCGACGACGAGGAGCGCTTCGTCGCGGTAGACGATCGTCACCCCCTCGATGACCTCCACGCTCAGGTCTCCGGGCGTGCGACGGGATCGCCCTGCGATCGCATCTGGACGAGGAGGATCGCGGCGATCCCCGCCACGATCGCGATGTCGGCCACGTTGAAGCTCGGCCACCCTGGCGGGTCGAGGAAGTCGATCACCGAGCCGTCACGCAGTCGATCGGCGAGGTTGCCGAGCGCGCCGCCCGCGAGCAGTCCGATTCCGACCCACAGCCCCGGCCGCGAGGGATCGACCGCGAAGTAGCCGACCACGAGCGCCAGCGCGACGAGCGTGATCGCGATGACAAGCGCTTGCCCGCCCCCGAAGAGCCCGAAGGCGACGCCCTCGTTGCGCACGTCGGTGAGCTGAAAGCCGAACAGCACGTCGACGTGCTCGCCGGCCGCGATCCGCGACGCCGCGATCTGCTTGGTGATCTGGTCGACGACGAGTACAACCGAGCCGAGCGTCACGGCCCGGACCCAGCCACGGCCGGCGGGGCTCAACCCTCGATCGCTCCGACGACCAGGCCCTGCGCGAGCAAGAGCAGGATCACGGCGATGATCGGACTGAAGTCGAACATCCCGATCGGCGGCAGGATGCGGCGAAAGAGGTTGAGGTAGGGATCGACCGTCTCCTCGATGAAGCCCACGACCGCTCGCAGATAGAGGTTGTACGGCAGACGCGGGATCCAGGACAGCAGGATGCGGCCGAATATGAGGATCAGGTAGACGAGAAAGAGCGCGTTGACGTAGTCGGCGATCTCGGCGCGCCCGATCGCGGCGAGCAGGCTCACCGCAGGCGCTCCAGCGAGGCGTCGACCGCGGCGGCGATCGCTTCGGGCACGCCGCCGTCGCGCAGCGCTCGAAGCCCCTGCTCGGTCGCTCCGCCAGGCGAAGCAACCGCAACCTGGACCTCGTCGGGACTGCGCACCCGCAACAGCTCCGCGGTCCCCTCGAGCGTCCCCGCGACGAGCTCGTTGGCAAGCTCGAGCTCGAGGCCCTCGCGCACACCGGCGTCGGTCAGGGCATCGGCAATCAGGGCCAGATAGGCGGGCGCGCACGACATCACGGCCATCGCCGCGTCCAGACGGTCCTCCTCGATCTCGACGACGTCCCCCAGTAGACCGAGAAGTGCGAGCAGCTGCGCGGCCAGGTCCGCGGGCATCTCGTGCGGGGGTGGATGGCAGATGACGCCGACCCTCACCTCGACGGGCTGGTTGGGCATCAGGCGCAGCACTGGCGTGGCGGGAAAGGCGTCGGCAAGCCGGGCGACCGGAACTCCGGCCAGCACGGACACGATCGCGCGCGCGTCGGCCAGCTCAATCGCGACGTCGTCCAGCGCCGCCGGCTTGACGGCCAGGATCACGGCATCGGAGGTGGAGGCGAGGTCGCCGAGGCCCTCTCGCACCTCGCCGCCCACCTGCTCGGCGAGCGCCACCGCGCGCTCGGCATCGAGGTCACAGAACAGCATCGCATCGGGGCCGCCGTCCCCTCCGGCCCATCCGCGTGCCATCGCGCCGGCCATGCTTCCCGCTCCCGCGAAACCGATCCGCATCGCCCGAAGACTAGTCCGCCGCCCGCGCGTCCCCGACGGGCGGTTTCAGCTCAGCGCACGCAGGGAGGCGCCTCGCCCCAGCCCCAGCGTGGCACCGGAGCGTGCTGGGCGACATCGGCACCCGGCTGCGAGTTTTCGAACGCGATCCGCGTCCCCCACTCGAGGTAGGCGACGAGCGCAGACCGAAACTCGGGGTCGGATGGCAGGCCGGCGTCGTCGGCCGCAAGGCTCATCAGCGAGACGAAGCGGTGGCGTTGGTCGGCCGTGATCTGGAGGTCGCGGTGCTTGGAGACCATCCGGTCATAGCCGCCGAGCTCCTCCGTGTAGCGGGGCGGCCCACCGAAGACCTCGCTCCACCACGCGGCGACGTGGTCGCGGTGCTCCCCGCCCACGCCGCCCGGGAACAGGGACGACAGCAGCTCATCGTGCTCGACGTGGTCATAGAACGCATCGATGAGCCGCGCGAACGCCTCGTCGCCACCACCCCACTCGTAGAGCGTCGGTACCTCGGCAGAGCTCATTTGAACAGCCTAGACCGACAAGTGGGCCCCGCACCCGAGCCAACCCCGGACCCACGGCGGGATCGTACAGGGTCAGGACTGGTTAAAGAAGCCCTTTTCGACCAGGCGGGCCTGCTGCTCGGCCGAGACCTCGACGTTGGCGGGCGTGAGCAGGAAGGTCTTGTCGGCGATCTTCTGCATTCCCCCGCCGAGCGCGTAGGTGAGCCCGGAGGTGAAGTCGATCAGGCGCCGCGAGAGCTCGGTCTCGGCGGACTGGAGGTTCATGATCACGGGGATCTGGCGCTTGAAGTTGTCGGCGATCTTCTGCGCATCGTTGAAGCTCGACGGCGTCACCACGTGAACCTGGACCTCGGCGCCGCCGTTGCCCTCCACCGGCCGCAGCACACGCGTATTCGTGGCCGCCGACGCAGGCTCGTCGGCGAAGATGTCGTCGATCTCGTCGCGGCGCGGGCGGCGCTCGAGGCGTCTCACGCTTGCTCCGCGTGGCGAGCGCTCGGCCTGCATCAGCTCGCCGTCGGTCCCGGTCTCGGGCTCATAGGGCTCGTGCTCGTCGCCGTAGTCCTCGGCGAGCCCGAAGTAGACGAGCGATCGGTGCCATGTGTCACGCAGTGCCATCGGTCTGCTGTTCGGCTCCGGGCCGGGTTTTCCTCCGGGTGGCGGGGAAACTTGCAGTGCTCATTATGCCGGGTCGCGCGCCGTTTCTCAGTTCCGGTCCCTAGGGAACGTAGAGCGCAGTTCCGAGCCGGACGATCGTCGCCCCCTCCTCGACGGCCACCTCCCAGTCCTGGCTGGTTCCCATCGACAGGCGCTCGAGGCCGCGTTCGGCGGCGAGCTCGGCGAGCCGCGCGAAGTAGGGCCGCGAGGATTCAGGGTCCTCGCTGAACGGCGGCATCGTCATCAGCCCGCTCACGCGCACCGGGCAGCGCGCGATGAAGTCGTCAAGCGCATCGGGCTCGACTCCGCCCTTGGCGTGCTCGCCGGCGACGTTGACCTCGACGAGGACCTCGGTCTCGACCGCCGCGTGGCGCTCGAGCTGGCTCAGCGCCGATCCGCTGGCGACGGAGTGGATCAGGCGCACGAGCGGCAGTAGCGACCGAACCTTGCGGCTCTGCAGGTTGCCGATGAAGTCCCATTCGAATTCGGAGCTCCAGCGCTCGTGCTTGGCTTCGAGCTCCTGGAGGCGATTCTCGCCGACGAGCCTGACCCCCGCTTCGGCGAGCGCGCCCATCTCGTCGACGGGCACGTACTTAGTGGCCGCGAGGATCTCGACCGAATCACCGACGCGTTGGCGGACGTTTTCCAGGTTGGCGCGGATCACGTCCGCCTCGAGGCCACCGATCAAGCCGGGCACCTCAGCCGGCCTCGATCCAGACCAGGCCCGCCTGGCGGCCGGTGTCGCCGTCGTCGCGACGGTGTGAGAAGAAGAGCTCGGGCTCACAGCTCGTGCACAGCTCGCTGACCTCGACGCGTTCGACGCCGGCGCGGTCGAGCAGGCGGCGCGCAATCTCGCGCAGATCGAGCATCCGGCCGTGGGCGATCCCCTCGCCAAGTGCACCGAAGGACTCGAGCACCTCGGCGCCGACCTCGTAGCAGCAGGGCCCGATCCCGGGGCCGATCGCCGCGGCCCGGGCGCCGACCTCCAGCGCGCCGCGCTCTACGACGCCGGCGGCGAGCCCGCGCCAGCCGGCGTGGACCATCGCCACACCGCCGGCACCGGCGAGCGCGACCGGCAAGCAGTCGGCGACGAGGACCAGGGGCGCGAGGCCCGGCGAGTCGGTTGCCTGGGCGTCTGCCTCGGGCAGGTCGGGGCCGGGATCGGCGTAGGCGCTCGGCCGTTGCGCGGTGTCGTGGCGCACGAGCTCGGCGGCGTGCACCTGGCGGCCGATCAGGACATCGCCGGCTTTGAGCCCGACCGACGCGGCGAGGCGGTGGCGGTTGGTGCGCACGTTCTCGCGCCGGTCGCCGGTCAGCAGACCGAGGTTGAGGCTTTCATGGGAGCCCTCGCTCACCCCGCCGCCGCGGGTGCTGAACGCGGCCCGGGCGCCGGGGAGCGTCGCCTCGAGCCAGCGCACGCCGTCTCGCTCGCGCCATTGCATCGCAGCAGGATCTCAGGTCGGCCCGAGGCCCTCGCGGGCGGCCTCGACCGCCGCGGCGAGCTCGGCGTCGCGTCCCGCGATCTCGCCGTCGAGCTTGCGCGTCAGCGCGACGGCGAGCCCGCGGCCCAGCGCCGGGCCCACCGGGATTCCGGCCGCAATCAGATCCTCGCCCGTGACCTCGAGCCCGACGTGGCGCCATTCGCCGACGTAGTCGTCGAGCCAGCCGGCCCCGAGAGCACGCGCAAGCACGAGCTCGACACCGCTCGCGTCGCGCGCCAGGTCGGCGCCCTGGGACGGGCGCGCAGGCCTGCTCGCCCCCAGGCTCGGTGCCCGGCCCAGCTCGCCGCGCACGATCGTGAGCACGGTCGCGGCCTGGTCGGAGACCCCGTTCCAGGGCGGCTCCGCGAGCAGCGCGACCACGATGTCGATCAAATCTCCGGCCTGCTCTCCCAGCGCGACGACCCCAGTCTCGTCGAGCAGCTCAAAGCCCCGGCGCGAGTTCGGCTCGGCGGCGAGCCGCAGCAGCTCAGCGTCGCGGCGGTCGGCGGAGACCGTCTCGAGATCGGCGTCGCGGGACAGGCGGGCGGTCTCGGGCTCGAGCTCGAAGCCGAGGCGCGCCGCGTAGCGCGCCGCGCGCACCACGCGGGTGGGATCGTCGACGAATGAGCGCTCGTGCAGGACGCGCAGGGCCCGGCGCTCGAGATCGCCGCGCCCCCCGTGAGGATCGATCAGGCGTGGGTCTTCGCCGAGCGGCACCGCCATCGCGTTGATGCTGAAGTCGCGCCGTGCCAGGTCCTCGTCGAGGGTCGCCGGCCGGACCTCGGGCAAGGCGCCCGGGTGGGCGTAGGACTCGGCTCGCGCCGTCGCGAGATCGGCTTCGAAGTCTCCCAGCCTCACCTTCGCGGTGCCGAAGCGCTCGTGCGCGCGCGCCTCCCCGCCGAGCGCCGCGACGATCGGCGCGATCTCGCCCTCAACGACGACGTCGATGTCGGCGCGGTCGGCGCGGCCGAGCAGCAGGTCGCGCACAGCGCCGCCGACCAGATAGACGGGCGACTCTCCGGCTGCGGCGCGGATCCGCTCGAGCCCCGGAAGGCGCTCAAGACCTGCCGCGAGGGCATCGTCGTCGCTGGGTTCGACATCGGAAGGCACCACAGCGCCTTTCGTACCATGCTGGGCTTCTCGTGACCCGCCTCCCCGGTCGTCTGATCGAAACCTGGCGCGCGCTCGATACGCCGACCCGGGTGTTGGCGATCTCGGCGGCGGCGGGGTTGCTCGTCGTCGCGCTCGTGGTCGGCTACCTGATCGTCCAGCGCCCCAGCGACATCCTCGATCCCAGCGCCGAATTCGAGGCCAAGGAGGAGCCGCTCGAAAGGGAGCGGGGCGTCAACTGGCCGCTGTACGGCTACGACCTCGAGCGCACTCGCTACCTGCCCGCGAAGGGGATCGAGCCGCCGTTCGACCACCGCTTTCTCTTTGACGCCGGCGAGCTGCTCGAGTTCTCACCGGTCCTCGTCGACGGCGTCCTCTACGTGATGAACAAGGACGCAGTGTTCTTCGCGATCGATGCCGGCAACGGCAAGGTCGTCTGGAAGCGTGACCTCGGCCAGCTCGGCGCCGCCGCGCCCGCATACGAGGACGGCAAGCTGTTCGTCGTCACACTCGATCCCGGGCAGGCGGTTGCCCTGCGCGCCGAGGACGGCAAGCGGCTGTGGACGCGGCCGCTTCCCGGCCGCTCGGAGTCCTCTCCCCTGGTGCACGACGGCACGGTGTACTTCGGCGCCGAGAGCGGCGACCTCTATGCCGTCAAGGCCGACAACGGCGGCGACGTCTGGCACATCGAAACGGCCGGCTCGGTCAAGGCGGGACCGGCATACCACGACGGGACCCTCTACGTCGGCGACTACGCAGGTCACATGTACGCGATCCGGGCCTCTGACGGCGCGGTTCGCTGGGACACGACCGATCTGGGCGTCGGGTTCGGCCGCTCGGGTCGCTTCTATGCCACCCCCGCGGTCGCCTTCGGCCGCGTCTACGCAGGAAACGCCGATGGCCGCGTCTACAGCTTCGAGGCGTCAAGCGGCGACATCGCCTGGACGCACTCGACCGGCGACCTCGTCTACGCGGCGCCCGCCGTCGCCGACACGCCGGGCACACCGCCATCCGTTTACATCGGGTCCGGCAACGGAGTCCTGTTCGCGCTGAACGCCGACAACGGAGCGGAGATCTGGCGCAGCGAGCCGTTCGGAGGACTGGTCACGGGAGCGGCAAGCGTGGTCGGGGAGATCGTCTACGCATCCGCCATCGGAACCGGGAGGACCAAGGGCTTCGCGATCGAGGACGGCGAGGTCGTCTACACGATCGACAAGGGCGAGTACAACCCCGTGATCTCCGACGGACGCCGGATCTGGCTCACGGGCTACGCCGGGATCACGAAGCTGACGCCGAAGGAGAAGGGCGGCGGCAAGGGCAAGAACCAGGGCAAGTCCGAGCCCGGCACCGGCGGGGAAGGCAAGCCGGATGGTGGCAAGGAGAAGAAGGGCGAGAAGAAGCAGGGCAAGCCGGGGCAAGCCGGCGGGTCCGGCAGGAAGAAGGGGGAGCACAAGGGTGGCGGAGGCGATCGCAAAAAGCACCGCGACGACAAGCATTCGGGCGGCAAGAAGGACTAGCCAGCCCGAGGTCTGACACCCAGGCGGTGCTCAACCTTGGGTTCGCGGCTGGACTACGGGGCCGGCTGGCCGTCGGGTTGGACGACTAGCCAGTCGCCGCCGAACTCGGTCACGTCGTGGCACAGGATCTGCCCCGGTTCGTCGTCGTGCTCGTAGTAGTAGAGCGGACGGCCGTCGTATGTGACCTGCGTGGATCCGTCCTTGCGCTTCGTGGTGCCGAGTGCCGACGCCTCGACGCCGCTGCCCGCCGTCAGCTTGCCCTTCTTGAGGTACGGGGGCCAGGCCTCGGCGCAGTCGCCGTTGCAGCGTGACTTCGACGGCTTGTCCTTCGTGAACAGGTAGAGCACGAAGCCCTTGCCGTCGAACAGGACGTCGCCGTATATCGACCCGCTGACCTGGACCATCGACTGCTTCTTGCCCTGCGCCCCGGGTGGCCCGTCGAAGGACAGGTCCTCGGCTGCAAGACCGGTCGCCGCCGGGACCGCGATGGTCACGCAGGCGAGTGCGGCGGATGCGACCAGCCTCAACATGCAGGCAGCGTCGACGATGCCCATTAAGTCGGGGTAAACCCGCCGCCGGCCGATGGACCAACCGGACATGGACACGGTGGCACCCCTCCGTTAGGCTCGCGGTTGTCTCGAGCCGGCTCGAGAAGGAGGTTGAGATGTCCAATTCCGACACCCTCAAGCAACGGTACGAGGCATTTGGTCGAGGCGATCTGGATGGTGCGACGGAATACTTTGCGGACGACATCTGCTGGGAGAACCCGGAGGCGCCGCAGATGCCCAACAACGGCGTCACCGAGGGCCGCGATGCGGTCAAGCAGCTGTTTGCCGAGCTCGGCAACTACTGGGAGTCGTTCACGATCGTTCCGGACGAGTTCATCGAGAGCGGCGAGACAGTCGTTGTGCTGAGCCACAGCGAGGCGAAGGGCAAGGAGACTGGCAAGGAGGTCAAGCTGCCCTGGGTCCACGTCTGGCGCTTCAGCGACGGCAAGGTCACCGAGGTACAGGCTCTCACCGATACAGCCCTCGCGGCGGACGCGCTAGGCACGGCCTGACCCTAGGCCACATAGCGCGCGCCGGCCGTTACAGCCGCACGGGAATGCCCGCGTTGCTGAGGTGTTGCTTGGCGTCGCGGACACGAAAGGTGCCGTAATGAAAGATCGAGGCGCATAGGACGGCGTCCGCCCCTCCCTCGTTGACGGCCGCGCTGAGGTGCTCGAGCTCGCCCGCGCCGCCCGATGCGATCACCGGGACGCCGACGGCATCGGCGATCGCTCGCGTGAGCTCAATGTCGTAGCCGTCGGTCGTGCCGTCGCGGTCCATGCTCGTCAGCAGGATCTCCCCCGCCCCGCGCTCGCTCGCCTCGCGGGCCCACTCGACCGCCTCGTGACCGGTGGCGTCGCGACCGCCGTTGACGTAGACGTCCCAGCCAAGGCCCGCGACGTCCTCCGCTTCGCGTCCGGGCGCCGCGGGGTGGGCGGCATTACGACGCTTGGCGTCAATCGCGACGACGACGCACTGGGCACCAAAGACGTCGGCCAGCTCGCCGATCAGCTCGGGGCGCGGGAGCGCGGCCGAGTTGATCGAGACCTTGTCGGCGCCGGCGTCGAGCACGCTCTGAGCGTCGGCAACGGAGCGAATCCCGCCGCCGATCGTGAACGGGATGAAGACGTTGTCCGCCGTGCGCCGAGCCAGCTCGACGATCGTGTCGCGGCGCTCGTGCGATGCCGTGATGTCGAGAAAGACGAGTTCGTCGGCGCCCTCGTCGTCATATCGCGCCGCGAGCTCGACCGGGTCGCCGGCGTCGCGCAGGCCGACGAAGTTGGTGCCCTTGACGACTCGTCCGCGATCGACGTCGAGGCACGGGATCACCCGCTTGAGGACCATGGGTCGAGGCTAGCGGCGCTCAGGCCCGGCAGCGGGCCGAGACCTTCGAACGGCCGCGACTAGCCGGTCGCTGCCTTCTTGACGAGCGTCCAGAGCCGTCCGCGCTCGCGGTCGGTGAGATTGGCGCTGCGGCCCTTCGACTTGCGGATCATGCGTCCGATCTCGGCCCGCTCGCTCGGCGTCAGGTTGTCCCAACGCTGCTTGCCGTGCGTGTAGACGAGCTTCGCCGCTTCGTAGAGCGCGAGCCAGTTGAGCGCCTTGCCGCGGGCGAGGACTTTCGCGACGGTTCCGACCATGAGCCGATGCTAGCCGTCGCCGGCGCCGTCGCCGGGGCCGTCGCTACGGGTCCCCCCCGCCCCGTCGAGGATCGCCTGGCCCTCGGCGACGGTGAACCTTGTCTCGTAAAGGGCGCGGCCGACGATCGCGCCGCCGAGGTTGGCAAGGCCGAGGTCGCCGAGCGCTTGCAGGTCGTCGAGGCTGCCGACGCCGCCGGAGTAGATCAGTTCCGCGTCGGTCGCGGCGGCGACTTCACGCAGGTCGTCGAGGCCCGGTCCCCGCATCGTTCCGTCGACCTCGACCGGCGTGTAGACGAAGCGCCCGACTCCCCGCGCCGACAGCGATGCGATCAGCTCGGTGGGCTCGACCTCGGTGTGCTGCTCCCATCCGGCGATCGCGACGCGTCCCCCGCGAGCGTCGACCGAGACCACGACACGGTCACCGTACTCGGCGGCCAGCTCCTCGACGAGCGCCGGGCGCTCGAGCGCGCCGGTGCCGAGGATTGCGCGCTCGACGCCCGCGTCGAGCGCCGCGACGAACGACTCAACGTCGCGCAAGCCGCCGCCGAGCTGAACCCCGACGTCGACCTCGGCCGCGATCCGGCGCACGTGCTCGAGGTTGCGCGGCGCGCCCTCGCGAGCACCGTCGAGGTCGACGAGATGAAGAAACCGGGCGCCCTGGTCGACCCAGCGCCGGGCGGCGTCGATCGGATCGGCGTCGTAGACGGTTTCGCGATCGAAGTCGCCGCGCAGCAGCCTCACCGCACGTCCGTCGCGGATGTCGATCGCCGGAAGGAGGATCACGCCGCAGAGACGACGCGCGCGCAGATCTCGGCGAAGTTCGACAGCAGCCGCAGGCCGGCGGCGCTCGACTTCTCGGGGTGAAACTGAACGCCGTACAGCGGCGCCCGGGCGACCGCGCAGGCGAACCGCTCCCCGTACTCAGCGGTCCCGAGGACGTCGCCCTCCTCGTGCGGGCGCGGTGTGAAGCTGTGCACGAAGTAGAACGGCACCTCGGAGTCCAGTCCCTCGGTCAGCTCGGAGTCTCGCTGCCAGCGCACCGGCGACCAGCCGATGTGCGGGACCTTCAAGCCCGGCGAGTCGAGTGGCTCGACCTCTCCCGAGAGGAGCCCCAGCCCATCGGCGCCCTCATTCTCGACCGAGGACGAGAACAGCAGCTGGAGGCCGAGGCAAATCCCGAGCACCGGAGTGCCGGCCTGCAGCCGGTCCGCGACCAGCGTGTCGAGGCCGAGCTCGCGGACGCGGCGCATTGCCGCCGGGAACGCTCCGACGCCGGGCAAGATCAGCCCGTCGGCCGCTCCCGCGGTAACGGGGTCGGCGCTGATGACAGCCTGTGTGCCGACGTGCTCGAGTGCCTTCTCGACCGAGCGCAGGTTGCCCATGCCGTAGTCGAGGATCGCGATCGTGGTCATAGCTCTCCGTGTATCTCCTCGAGCGCCGCGATGTCGGCGCGGTCGAGCGGCCGGTCGGCCAGCCGCTTGAGCGCAACCAGGGTACGCAGTCCGCAAAGGGCGATCGGAGTGCCGTCCTCGGCCGACCGGCGTTCGATGTCGGCGTCCACCGAGTCCCAGGACAGCTCGCCTTCGCCCTCCTCGAGCAGGTCGAGGACTCCGAGATCCGTATCGAGGCGGACGTTGCCGCCGCCGTCCACCCATCGCTGCGCGCGCTGAGGGTCGTCGAGGTGCTCGGCGAGCGCGTCGACGATCAAGCGGCGATCGTCGTCGTCGCCGGGCACGATGACATCGAGGTCGAAGGTCACACGCGGGTTGCCGTGCAGGCCGACCGCGACCCCGCCGATGATTGCGTAGCGCGCTCCGCTCGCCGCGAGCGCGACGACCAGGGCCCGCGGATCGAACCCCGTCACCTCGCCGGCATGCCGATCCAGCGCGCGAACTCGGCCAGGCGCCGGATGCGCTCGAGCACCTCGTCGACCGTCATGTCGAGGGCCTGCCTTCCGTCGGCAGCGCGGGTTCGCTCGAGCATCGTCGCGGGCTCTCCATTGGGAGCGCGGCGGCGGGCCTGTGACGCGCCGGACATGTGCGAAATGGTACCTGCCACGCTGCCGCCGCCCTACTCCGTCAGCGTGCCCTTGGTCGAGGGAATTCCCGACTCGCCCGGGTCGATCTCGACCGCCTCGCGCAGAGCGCGGGCAAAGGCCTTGAAGCAGGCCTCGATCATGTGGTGCGCATTGGAGCCGTAGCGCGTCCCGACGTGTAGCGTCAGCTTGGCGTTCGTCGCCACGGCGCGAAAGAACTCCCCCGTCAGCTCGGTGTCGAATCCGGCGATCGCGACCGGGGGCAGGTCGGAGTCGAACAGGCACAGTGGCCTGCCCGAGATGTCGATTGCGCACACTCCCAGCGCCTCGTCCATCGGGACGGCGATATAGCCGTAGCGGCGGATACCCGCGCGGTCGCCGAGCGCGGCGTCGATCGCCTGGCCGAGCGCGATGCCGACGTCCTCGGTCGTGTGGTGAGCGCCCGTCTCGAGGTCTCCGCTGGCCCGCGCGCGCAGGCCGAGCCGGCCGTGGCGCCCGAGCAGATCCAGCATGTGGTCGAGAAACCCGACCCCGGTCTCGGCGCTGACCTCACCGCCGTCGAGGTCGAGCTCGAGCGAGATCTCGGTCTCCTTGGTCTTGCGGGTGATGGTTGCCGTGCGGCTCATCGCCATCTCATTGTGGCTTGCGCTCGAGACGGGCGCGCGCCGACTCGCCGTGGACGGGAAAGCCCTCAGCGCGGGCGACGGCGTCGAGCCGCGGAGCCAGCTCCGCGGCAGCCTCGGAATCGAGGTGAACGACCGTCGTGCGACGCAGGAAGGTGTCGGGCCCCAGGGCGCCGGCGAAGCGGGCCGCCCCTCCGGTCGGCAGCACGTGGTTGGAGCCCGCGACGTAGTCGCCGAAGGCGGCGCCGCTTTGCGGGCCGACGAACACGCAGCCGACCGAGCCGAGAAACGGGGCCATCATCGAGGCGTCCGCGGTCATCAGCTCGAGGTGCTCGGGGGCAAGCGCGTCGGCGAGCTCGACGGCGATCCGGGCGTCGGGAGCCGAGACGAGCGCCAGCGCCGGGTCGCCGACGCTCGGTCGCTGCGCCGCGAGCTCGGCGATGCGCGCCGCGAGACGGTCGAGCAGCTCCACGCCGGGCGCGATTGCGACCACCAACCCGTCGTCGCCGTGCTCGGCCTGGGCGCAGAGGTCGATCGCGACCAGGTCGATCTCCTCATCGCGGTCGAAGACGACGACGAGCTCGGTCGGCCCCGCGATCGAGTCGATGCCGACCTCGGCGCCGAGCTGGAGCTTGGCCTCTTGGACGTAGCGGTTACCGGGGCCCGCGACGACGTCCACCCTGGGCACGCTCTCGGTGCCCAGCGCGAGCGCCGCGATCGCCTGGGCGCCCCCGATCGCGTAGACCTCGGCGACCTCAGCGATCTCGCACGCGGCGAGGACTGCGGCGTTGACGCGCCCGTCGGCGCCGGGCGGAGAGGCGACGACGATGCGGTCGACGCCGGCAACGCGCGCCGGCAGGCAGCACATCAGCACGGAGGACGGATAGGCGGCCTTTCCACCCGGGGCGTAGACGCCCGCGGCGCGGACGGGGACCCTGCGCCCCATCACCGAGTGGCCTTCGGGAAGCTCGAGGTTCTCGACCGCAGGATCGAGCTGGCTCTCGGCCACGAGGCGGATGTTTCGCGCCGCAAGCCCGAGGCCCTCTCGCACCTCGTGGTCGAGGCTCGCCAGAGCCGCCGTGACCTCGGCTGGGTCGACCCGCAGGCTCTCGGGCGCGGCCTCGGTCGCATCATGGCGGGCCGTGAGCTCGAGCACCGCCTCGTCGCCGCGGCCCCGCACGTCGGCGACGATCGCCGCGACATCGGCGGAGACCTCGGCGAGCGGCGGGACGAGGTCTCGGATCTCGCTCGCCAGCAGCTCGGCGGCGGTGCCGTCCCAGGTAAAGCGGGAGACCCTCATCGATCCGACCCGGCAAAGGTCGCCTTACGCAGGCGCTCGGCGAAGGAATCGACCTCGGCGGCGCGCAGCTTGTGGGCGACCCGGTTTGCGACCAGGCGGGCGCTGCACGCGGTGATCTCCTCGCGGACCTCGAGCTCGTTGTCGGCCAGCGTTCGGCCGGAGTCGACGAGATCGACGATCCCGTCCGCAAGGCCGACGAGGGGGGCGAGCTCGACCGAGCCCTTGACCTCGATCACCTCGGCCTGGCGGCCTGTCTCCTCGAAATAGCGTTCAGCCATGCGCGGGTACTTCGTCGCGATCCGCATCGCGCCCAGCCGGCGCTCGGACTCGTCGAGCGTGGCGTCACCGCGGCGTGCGGCAAGCACCATCCGGCAGCTTCCGTAACCGAGATCGAGCAGCTCGTAGACGGCGCGGTCGCGCTGCTCGAGCAGGACATCCTTGCCGGTGATGCCGAGCTCGGCCGAGCCCGCCTCGACGTAGGTCGGCACGTCGGAGGGACGCATCGTCACCAATGTCAGCTCCGGGGTCTCGAAGATCAGGGCTCGCGAGTCTCCGCGTGGGCCCGCGGTCTCGATCCCGACCGCGTCGAGGACGTCGAGCGTGCCCGCGAACAGGGCACCGCGAGGAACAGCAAGGGTCAGCGGGCCGCCCGAGGACGCCGGGCGCGCACCCGCGAGCCCGCTCACGACCCGCCCCCGAGACGCTCTTCCTCGGCCTGGGCGATGTGCATGCGCTCGAGGTAGAGGCCGAACCCGGCCGCCGGCAAGGACGCTCCGAACCGGCCCATCAGCGCGTCGTAACGGCCGCCGCCGCCGAGGACGTGGCCGAGCGCCGGGTCATAGACCTCGAGGATCGCACCCGTGTAATAGCGCAGGTCGCGCAGCAGTCCGAGGTCGAGCTGGACGCGGTCGGCGATGCCGCGCGCCGCCAGCGCCTCGTAGGTGGCCCGCAGGCGGCTCGTTGCGCGTTCGACGGCCGCGCCGCCAAGGTCGTGGGCCTGGTCGAGGACCTCGGCCCCGCCGCGCATGTTGGCGAGCCGCAGCAGGACCTCGCGTTCGCCATCGCCGATCTCACCCAGGGCGGCGATCTCGGTCTCGAGTCCGACGAGGTCGTGAGCCGCGAGGCTGTCGAGCAGCATCGCCTGCGTCTCGCCCTCGACTCCGATCTCGGAGAGCAGCTGGCGGTAGAGATCGGCGTCACCGAGCCCGATCACTGCCCGTGACAGGCCCGCGGCGTCGAGAGCGGCCACGAGCACGTCGACGACCTCGGCCGTTCCGTCGGGAGCCTCGGCACCGATCAGCTCGACGCCGACCTGCATGAACTCGCGCATCTGGCCGCGCTGCGGACGCACGGCGCGGTAGGCATTGCCGATGTAGAAGAAGCGCAGCGGAGGCTCGGCGCGCGCGAAGCGGTTGGCCACGAGGCGCGCAATCGGCACCGTCATGTCGGCGCGCATCGCGAGCAGATCCCCCTGCTCGTCGGCAAACCGGTAGGCGATCGGCGCGCCGCCCTCGTCGCCGCGCGCGAGGACGTCGTAGTACTCGATCGTCGGCGTCGCGACCTCTCCGTAGCCACGCGCGGCGAAGACCTCGGCTAGAGCGGTCTGGAGCCGGCGCAGCTCGCGCATCTCGTCGGGCAGCACGTCGCGGGTCCCGGGTGGGATCGGGTGAGTCATCTCAACCTGCTTTCGATTCTCGCCTGGGGAAGCCTGCGCGCGGTCGAGGCCCGTCAGGCCGGCACCGGCTCCGCGGCCACGCGCTCGATGCGCGCGCCGAGCTCGCGCAGCCGCAGGTCGATGCGCTCGTACCCGCGATCGATCTGGGCGATGTTGCCGATCTCCGATTTCCCGTCGGCAGCCAGCGCGGCGATGAGCATTGCCATGCCGGCGCGGATGTCAGGGCTCTCGAGGCGAGCGCCGTGAAGCCGGCTCGGACCGCTCACGATCGCCCGGTGGGGATCGCAGAGCGTTATCCGAGCGCCCATCGCAACCAGCTTGTCGACGAAGAAGAGCCGGTTCTCGAACATCTTCTCGAAGATCAGGATCGTCCCGCTCGCCTGCGTGGCGAGCGCCAGCGCGATCGAGGTCAGGTCGGCCGGAAAGGCGGGCCAGGGGCCATCGTCGATCTTCGCGATCGCGTCGCCGGCGTCGTCGCGGATCTGCAGCCGCTGCTCGGGCGGGACGAGCACGTCGCGGCCCTCGACTATCGACTGCAGCCCGAGGCGGCGGAAGATGCGCCGGATCGTGACCAGGTCCTCGGGCTCGGTGTCGCGGACGCGAAGCTCGCCGCCCGTCGCCACGGCCAGGGCCATGAAGCTCGCGACCTCGATGTGGTCGGGGCAGATGTCGTGCTCGGCACCGCCGAGGCGATCGCGACCGTGCACGGTCATCACGTTGGAGCCGATGCCGTCGATCGCGGCACCCATCTTGACCAGCAGCCGCGCGAGGTCTTGCACGTGCGGCTCGCAGGCGGCATTTCCGATCGTGGTCGGGCCCTCGGTCAGCGCCGCTGCGAGCAGCGCGTTCTCGGTTCCCATAACCGAGGGCTCGTCCATGAAGATCCGGCACGGCTTCAACCCGCCTGCGGGCGCCGTGATCTCGATCCAGCGCTCGCCCTTGATCTGGGCGCCGAGGTCGCGAAATGCGTCGAGATGCGGGTCGAGGCGGCGGCGGCCGATGAAGTCGCCGCCGGGCGGCGGCATCTTCGCCTCGCCGAAGCGAGCCAGCAGCGGGCCCGCGACCAGGAAGGAGGCCCTGATCCTGCTCGCGGCCTCCTCGTCGACCTCGACGCCATTGACCGAGTCGGCGCGCAGGCGCAGCTCGTTTAGGTCGGTCCACTCGACGCTGACGCCGAGCAGCTCGAGCAGCCGGACCTGGGTCTCGGTGTCGCGGATCCGCGGCACGTTTCGCAGCACGACCTCCTCGTCGGTGAGCAGGCAGGCGGCGAGGATCGGGAGGGCAGCGTTCTTGTTCCCCGCCGCCACTATCTCCCCCGAGAGCGGGCTTCCGCCCTGGATGACGAACTTCTCCATTGGTCAGGCCTGTAAGGGTCGTCCAGCGGCCGCACGGGGCCCTGGAACCGGTCGTCTGGCTAGGGTAACGAACCGTGGTGAGCGAGCCGTCGCGCGACGATGCCTGGGCGCTGTTCTGCGAGTGGACCGAGTCCGACTCGCTGCGCAAGCATGTCCTCGGCGTCGAAGCCGCGATGCGGGCCTACGCGCAGAAATTCGACGCTGACGAGGAGCGCTGGGCCGTCACCGGGATCGTCCACGACCTCGACTACGAGCGCTACCCCGACCTCGAGACCGGCCACCCGCGCAAGGCGCTCGAAGAGCTGCGTGCCAAGGGCTATCCCGAGGACGTGATCGACGCCGTCGCCGGCCACGCCGACTTCCTCGAGGTCGCGCGCGAGACCCAGATGGCGAAGACGCTGTATGCCGTCGACGAGCTGTCGGGCTTCGTCGCCGCCTGCGCCCTCGTCCGCCCCACCGGGATCGATCAGATGAAGCCGAAGTCCGTGCGCAAGAAGCTCAAGCAGCCCTCGTTTGCCGCCGCCGTCGACCGTGACGGCATCCAGCGCGGGATCGAGGAGCTCGGCGTCGACGAGACGGAGCACATCCAGCTGATCATCGATGCGATGGCGGCACGCGCCGACGAGCTCGGGTTGTCGCCGCGCGAGGAAAAGGGCGCGCAATGAGCCGTGCCGTGAAGATCCTGCTCGCGCTCGCCGTCGTGATCGCGATTGCCCTGACGCTGAACACGATCACAGCCGACAACGAGACCAGGGCCGCG
>Ga0136620_10000285_pt1 | contig 22837 bp, 23 predicted proteins | sample AntDrymUQ4162106_2_FD_104806 | JGI IMG/M metagenome (GOLD analysis project Ga0136620, IMG submission 104806) | Polar desert sand microbial communities from Dry Valleys, Antarctica - metaG UQ416 (21.06) | ecosystem: Environmental > Terrestrial > Soil > Desert | place: Antarctica: Dry Valley... | reverse complement strand
TGCGCTGCATTCGCCCAACACCGGCGTCGTCGACTTCCGCGAGGTTGCGGCGAGCCTCGCGGCAGATCTGACCGTCGCCGGGGGGACGATTTCGACGCAGTGCGGCGTCGAATCGCTGCTCAACAGCGGCGAAGCGATCGTCTTGGGTCATGGGCGCGGAAAGCTGCGCGCGAAGGCCGCGGTGTTCTGCGCCGGGCTGTGGTCGGACCGCCTCGCGGTGGCGGCCGGCGCCAACCCCGACCCCAGGATCGTTCCGTTTCGGGGCGCATACCTGAGCCTGCGCGCCGATCGCCAGGACCTCGTGCGCACGAGCATCTATCCGGTCCCCGACCCCGAGCTGCCGTTCCTCGGGGTCCACCTCACCCGCGACCTCGACGGCTCGGTCCACGTCGGGCCGTCGGCGCTGATGGTGGGCGCCCGCGATGCCTACCGCCTGTCGCGCGTGCGGCCGCGTGACCTCGCCGCGACGCTCGCCTGGCCCGGCACCTGGCGCATGATCGCCCGCCACTGGCGCAGCGGAGCCGTCGAGCTGCGCCGCGCCGCCAGCCGTCGAGCCTTCGCCGCCGAAGCGCAGCGCTTCGTGCCCGAGCTGCGGCCCTCCGATCTCGTCGCCGGCCACTCCGGGGTGCGCGGGCAGGCGATGGCCCGCGACGGCGCGCTCATCGACGACTTCGTCGTCTCGACCACCGAGCGCGCGATCCACGTGCGCAACGCCCCCTCCCCCGCCGCAACGTCCTGTCTCGCGCTCGCGCGCCTGATCGCCGACCGCGCCCAGAGCGAGCTCGGCGTCGTCTAGTCTCGGGTCGAGATGGAGGCCGCCACCACCGAGAAGCCGAAGCCCACCGAGGAGGGCGTCTCCTCGTTTGCGAAGTCGATGTTCATGGGCGAGATCTGCGAGGACCTCGTCTTTCCGTGGCCCCAGCCCGATCCCGACGAGCAGGACCGCATCCGGGCGCTTAACGCGTCGCTGCGCGAGCTCGCCGAGACCAAGATCGACACCCGCAAGATCGAGGAGAAGCGCTGGCTGGGCGACGACATCGTGCGCGAGCTCGGCGAGCGCGGCCTGTGCGGACTCTACGTCGACGAGCAATACGGCGGCCAGGGCCTGTCGCAGACCGGCTACGCGCGCGTCTTCGAGACCTTCGCCCAGATCGACGCCACGCTGTCGATCGTGATGGGGGTCCACCAGTCGATCGGCTTCAAGGGCATCCACATGTTCGGGACCGAAGAGCAGAAGGAGCGCTGGCTGCCGGACCTCGCCGCCGGCCGCAAGCTCGCCGGCTTCGCGCTGACCGAGCCCGAGGCGGGTTCGGACGCCTACAACATCCGCTCGCGAGCCGTGCACCAGGCCGACGGCTCGTGGCTGCTAAACGGCGAGAAGCGCTACATCGGCAACGGCTCCAAGGGCCAGGTCTTCACGACCTTCGCCCGCGCCGAGGTCGACGGCAAGGACCGCCACATCGCCCTGATCCTCGAAAAGGGGATGAAGGGCTTCGAGGTCGGCGATCGCTACGACACGATGGGCCTGCGCGGGAACGACCTGCGGCGGCTGTACTTCAACGACGTCCGCGTGCCGCCCGAGAACGTGCTCGGCGATCCCGGCGATGGCTTTCGGATCGCGATGCAGATCCTCAACAACGGGCGCATCGGACTCGGCACGGGGTCGGTGGGCGCAACCAAGGGCCTGCTCGACCGCACGATTCGCCACGTCAAGGAGCGGCGCCAGTTCGGCCGTCCGCTGGCCGAGTTCGAGCTCGTCGAGGAGAAGGTCGGCTGGATGGTCTCCTACCTGTTCGGCCTCGAGTCGATGTGCTATCTGACCTGTGGACTCGTCGATGCGGGCGTCCCCGACTACTCACTCGAGTCGGCGATGTGCAAGGTCTCGGGGACGGAGTTCCTGTGGTACGCGGCAAACCGCGCCCTGCAGCTCAAGGGCGGCGCCGGCTACATGCGCGACGAGCCCTACGAGAAGGTGCTGCGCGACATCCGCATCTTTCCGATCTTCGAGGGCGCCAACGACGTCCTGCGAGCCTACATCGCGCTGTCGGGCATCAAGCCGCTCGGAGAGAAGCTGTCCGGAATGGGCGACCTCGAGCTGACGAACCCGATCGGCTCGATCGGCGTGCTAGTGGATTACGTCAGCGGGCGCATCCGGCCCGACCGGATCTCGATGGCACATCCCGAGCTTTCGAAGCAGGCCGAGGCGGTCTCGGATCAGGTCCAGCAGCTGCGCGGAGTGACCGAGTCGCTGCTGCGCGAGCACAAGAAGGGCATCATCGAGCGCCAGTTCCAGCAGAAGCGCCTCGCCGACGCCGCCTCGGACATCTACGCCCAGGTCGCGGTGCTGTCACGGATCACTTCGATCTTCGAGGACCAGGGCGTCGAGCCCTCGGGCCAGGAGCGCTACATCGCGGAGACCTTCTGCAATCGCGCTGCGAGCCGTGTGCGCTCCCAGTTTCGGCGCATCGAGTCAAACGACGACGAGCGCATCTCGGCGATCGCCAAGCTCGCCTACAAGCGCGGCTCCTACGGCTACGCGCTGTTCGAGGACTGAGCGGCCCAGCCGCTTATTTGGCCGGCAGGCAGCCCTCGATCACCAGCTCCTCCGAGGAGCTGAAGTCGGCCGACGAGTCGAAGCCGTAGACGACGTTGCCCACGGTTTGGACGTCTGCGACGCCCGCCGCGACCTCGAGGTTCTGCTCCTCGGCCTGGGCATCGTCCTCGGACCCGAAGACGACGATGACCGCTGCCTGGTCGAGGTCGTCCTGGCCGACGTCGACGCGCTCGTAGGGCGATTCGACCCCGATCAGCTCGTTGTCGTTCGTGGCGGCCTCCAGCCCGGTCTCGTCGAGGCAGGCGAGAACCTGATCGGCGGTCGCGGTCGCGGCAACCCCTTCACCACCGGTCGCACCGGTAGCCCCGGTCGCGCCGATCGTGGAGGTCGACGACGTGGTGGTCGTCGTCTCCTCATCGTCGCCCCCACACCCGGCAGCGAGCAAGGCTAGACAGGCGAATGCGGCAAGCGGAAGTCTTGAGTTCATCGTCGCTCCTCTTGAGGCCTGATCCCTACCGGCGGTGTGACCCTGCGGCGCAGCAGTCTAGAAGCACGCCTTCGGCGAGATCGATGTCGGCGCTCGGTCTCCGGGCTGCGTCAGGGTTGCTCTGACACGCAGATTCCGGCGGCCTCGTCCGCAGTCTCGGCGACCGTCGCCGGGGGCTCGCCGTCCAGAAATGCCTCGAGCTCGGGTGGCGGAAAATCCTCGGCGAGCTTCTTGGCGGTGCAGATTATCTGCCCGCGCGAGAGACGGCGGTCCGTCAGCAGATCCGGGATGACAGCGGCGAGCTCGTCGACCGTGGCGGGATCGAAATCAGCGGTCGAGTTGATCTCCGCTGGGCCGGCGGTTGTTTCCTGCTCATTCCTCCGAGCCGCATGCGGCCAACCCCATCAGGGCAATGCCGAGCACCGCGCAGGGCTTGCCGAGTCTCAAACGGCTCTCCCCATCGGACGGCGCGAACGCTATCAACGGCGCGCGGTGCTATTTCGGCTTCGCCTGGCCGGGCGGCGCCCCGCCCTGCACGGGTGGTCCGGCCGCGGGCGGCGAACCGGGGTCCGGCGGCGGTCCGGTTGTGCCGTCACTTCCTCCGCCCGGTGGGACGCCCAAGTTGCCGGGGGGGTCCCCGCCCTGGCCGGGAGGGACACCGCCGTGGCCCGGGGGGACCCCCTTGGGCCCTGAGCCCTGAGACCGTCCCTTCGGGCCATTTCCCTTTGCGCTCCCGGGAACACTGGGCCCTCCCGCGTGAGGCTTGCCGCCCTTGTGGTCATCCGGCTGCTCGGTGCCGGCGCCGCGATCGCCCGAAGCGGCGCCGGCGGGGTCTTCGGCGCCGAGGCCCTTGGCGCCTTCGCGGCCCCTAGACGCCGCGTCCCCGCCGTCAGCTTGGTTGGGCAGCTCGATCCCGACGCGCTCGAATGCCTCGTCCACCGGCTCCGGGAGGTCGACCCCCGCAAAGGCGAGTCCGGCCGTGAGGAGGGGCAGCAGCGCGATCACCGCCCCCAGGAGGGCCAGCCGCCCCCGCCATCCGCTGCCGCGCACAGGAGCGAAGGGTGCCGTCGGGGAGGCCCCCCTGTCCGCCTCGAGGGCCGCGATGCGCCCAGCATCCGCAAGCGCCGAAATCGTCACGGCCTCGCTGGACGAGGCCGGGGCCACCTGAATCGCCGCCGGCAGAGCGCGGAGGAACAGGGCGGTGGCCTCAAAGTCCGAACGCTGATCGCCCAGGTCCGCCCCAGTGATCAGTGCTTCTGCGACGGCATCATTGATGCGATGGTTGCGGTCCATCTCGCTTTCGAAAGCGTCATCGCTGCTCACAGGGTTACGGCCCTCCTCGCGCCAGCTCACGGCGTGCGGCGGCGAGCCCGCGACGCTGCAGCGCCTTGATCGCACCCGGTCGCTTGCCGAGAGCTTGCGCCACCGCGGTCACCGTCAACCCACCCAGGACGCGCAGCAGCAGGACCGCATGCTGATCCTCTGACAGCGTTGCGAGAACCCGCTCCACCTCCGCGAGGCCGATTCGTGCCAGCGCCTGTTCGGCGACATCGTTCGACGCTAGGGACTCGGGCTCCGGAGGATCGCCGACGGGATCCACGGGCCGGCGCATCGCGCCGCGTCGTGCATCGATCAGGCGATGGTGGGCGATCGTGAAGACCCAGGCGCGGAACCGGCGCTCGTCACCCTCGAAGCGCGGCAGGTCGCGCGCGGTCTGGAGAAAGACCTCACTCAGCGCATCCTCCGGCTCAATCGCACCACTGGCCCTGAGATAGCCGAGGACTGCCGGTGCGAGACCCCGGTAGATCGCCGACCAGGCTAGCTCGTCCCCCCGCCTCGCCGCGTCGAGCAGCGTGCTGAATCCCTCATCGGCCAGGCGCGTCAAGGGACAAGCGTAGTTCGGGCTCGGTGCAATTGAGCCGCCGGGCCGACTCCAAGACGGGCACCCGTACCCCCCTCGGCAGCGGCGAACGCTTTATGCATTCAAGACACCATGTTTTCGCCGGCTACAGCAGGTCGTCGACGGTTCGGCCGGATAGCGACTGATCATGGACGCTCGGTCGCGTTAGGGATACATGCGGAAAGTTCCCGCCTCACAACAAGGAGGGATGCAATGAACAAGCGAATATCGATAGTCGTGCTCGCCGCGGCCCTGGCAGGTCTGCTTACTGCGGGAGTCGCCCTCGCCGACACGATCAAGGGAACGCAGGGCGATGACGTCCTGACCGGCACTGCTGCCGACGACCGCATCGTGGCCAAAAAGGGCAACGACCAGGTCTCGGCGCTGGCCGGCAACGACAGCGTCAGCGGAAACCAGGGCAACGACGTCCTCAACGGTGACGAGGGCAACGACACCCTGAGCGGCAAGAAGGGCACCGACCAGCTTTTCGGCGGGTCCGGTAACGATGTCCTGCGCGACGCCGCCGGCAACGACACGCTCGAAGGCGGCGACGGGAACGACGATCTCACGGGCGGCAAGGGTGCCGACAACCTGAGTGGCGGCGCCGGCAACGATGTCATCAAGTCGCGCGGCGACGGAAACACGGCCGACACCGTCACCTGCGGGGAGGACGGCACGGGCGAGGAATATGCACTCGACACCGACTCCGACACCGTGATCGCGGACAAGAACGACATCGTCGCGGCGGACTGCGAGAACGTCGACCGCACGGGCAACGACAAGGACAAGCCCGACAAGCCCGACAAGCCGGGCAACGGTCCGAAGCCCAAGGGCTGACCTCAAACGCACGCCCTCCTTCACGGGAGGAGGACCCGGGGCCGGCCGCGCGTCGGCCCCGGGTCCTAGTCGTGTCGGAGGCCCGCGTCCCCTAAGGGGGTCTCGGCGGAGCGCGGCCCCAGCGGTCGCGCATCGTGCGCCAGGCGCGGCGGATACGGCTCCAGATGAGATAGACGAGCCCCAGGCCACCCGCGAGCAGCACGATGACGACCGCGAGGGCGATGAACGGCTGCTCGAGCGCCAGCGCGATCACGGCCGCGACGAGGCCGTCCTCGAGCAAGCTGATCGAGATGTTCGATGCCGGCTCCGGCGAGGTGTTGATGCCGAGTCGCAGGCCGGCCTTGACGGCGTGGCTGGCCAGCGCGGTGCCGCCGCCGCCGGCAGCCGACAGTGCCTCGTCGATCGAGGCGACGTCGGCGTCGCCCGCAAACAACGCGCCGACGGCGCCGCCGACCGCCGGTCTGATCGGAGTCTGAATGACGTCCCAGGTGCTGTCGAGCAACGGGATCTTGTCGACGAAGAACTCGATCGCGAACAGGACCAGCGCCGTTGCGATCAACGGCGTGCCGGTCAGGGGATCGGGAACCTCGCCGACGCCGGCTCGGCCCAGCAGACCGAGCATCGCGAGCGTTCCGTAGGCATTTACCCCGGACGCCCAGCCGGCGCTGACGATGGTGGGGACGAGCTCCATGGCGCCTCGCCCGATCGGCGACGGCCGCTAGTTGAGGCGCTCGACGACCATCGCCTCGCCCTGGCCGCCAGCGACGCACATCGTCTCGAGCCCGACGGCGTGGTCGTCTGACTCCATCACGTTAAGCAGGGTGGTCATGATCCGCGCCCCGGTCTGTCCGAAGGGATGACCGAGCGCGATAGCCCCGCCGTGGGTGTTGAGCTTGTCGAGCGGAATGTTGCACTCGTCCATGATCGGGATCACCTGGGCGGCGAACGCCTCGTTGAGCTCAACGGTCCCGACGTCCTCCATACTCATGCCGGCGCGGTCGAGGGCCTTCTTGATCGCACCGATCGGAGCCACGCCCATGTACTCGGGCTCGTTGCCGAAGGTCGCGGCGGTCACGATCCGCGCCCGCGGCGTCAGCCCCAGCTCCTTGGCGCGCTCGTCGGACATGATCAGAACCGCGGCGGCGCCGTCGTTGAGCGGGCAGGAGTTGCCGGCCGTAACGCCGCCGCCGCCGAAGGCCTCGGGAAGCTCGGAGAGCTTCTCGAGTGTCGAGCTGGCTCGCGGGCCGTCGTCCTTGGCGACCTCGCCGCCGTCGGGCAGCGGCACCGGGATGATCTCGCGGTCGAAGAAGCCGGACTCCTGCGACGCGACGGCGAGCTCCTGCGAGCGCTGCGCGTACTTGTCCATGTCGGCGCGGCTGACCTCGTAGCGATTGGCGACGTTGACCGCGGTCAGCCCCATCTCGATGTAGGCGTTCGGCTGCCCGTCCGAGCCCTGGAGCTTTTCGTTTTGGTCCGCCGCCCCGGCGGGCTCGGTGCGCTCGTTGTAGCGGCTCACCCACTCGACGCCGGCGGCAATGTAGGTGTCCCCCTGACCGGCCTTGACCGAGTTCGCGGCCTGGCGGATCGCCTCGAGGCTCGAGGCGCAGTAGCGCGAGATCGTCACCCCGTTCGTCGTATCGTCCAGCTTCTCGGACAGCAGCACGACGATGCGGCCGATGTTGAAGGCCTGGACCCCCTGCGGCATCCCACAGCCCATCGCGACCTCCTCGACCGTGGCGGGGTCGACGTCGGGGTTGCGCTCCAGAAGCTGGTCGACGGTGTGGGCCGCGACCTCGTCGGGGCGCAGCGGGGCGAGCGAGCCCTTGAAGGCACGTCCGATCGGGGTGCGGACTGCGTCAACGATCACTGCTTCCGGCATCTGGTGGTCTCCTTCGCTGGCTTGGACGGAAAGTCGAGCGCAATGGTATTGGCGGCGGCTACTAAGCTCGGCGCGGTGACTGCCGAAGCAGACTCGAGCGCCGACCCCAGGCCAGGGATCGAGAGCGGTGACGACGCGGAGCCGTTGACGGCAGAGTCGCTGCCGCCGCAGCGAGTGGCCGATCTGATCAACGCCGGCGAGGTCGAGCTGATCGACGTTCGCCAGCACGACGAGTGGGAGCGCGCGCACATCGCCGGCGCACGCCACATCGTTCTGGAGCAGGTCTCCGCGCGGGCGGGCGAGATCGAGCGCGAACGCACGGTGGTGTTCAACTGCGCCGGCGGAAGCCGCTCGGCGATGGTCGCCGACGCGTTTCGCAACGACGGCTACGACGCCTACAACATGAGTGGCGGCATCAAGGCCTGGGAGCAGGCCGGCTTGCCGCTCGAGCGCGGGGTAAAGGACGACTCCGACGCTAGGTAATCTCGGCGGCGATGGAGGGCACACCGAAGCCGCCGAATCCACCCGCAGCCCCCGCGGGCGCTCCGCCACCCGCGGCCACCCCGCCCCCCGCGGGCCAGGTCCCCGCGGCCGCCCCGGCTGCCGGCGGCCGGCCTCCCGCGCCCGGCGAGACTCCTCCGCCCGCCTCCCCGGGCGCCCCCGGCGCTCCTTCGCCCGCCGCCGCCGACGCATCGGTCAACCCGCACGAGCGCATTGACGGACTGCGCGCCTGGCTGGCGGGGGTCGAGCGCAAGCTTTCGATTCGCAGCTATGCGATCGGCGCGATCGCGGTGCTCGGGCTCGCCGCCGGGATCGTTGCGATCGTGCTCGCGATGGGCGCCGAGGAGGACGCTGCGACCAAGGCCGACCTGCAGGACGTCCGCGAACAGCTCGCCGCCGTCGAGGAGACGGCGAGCCAGGCCGCCCAGGAGGACGTCCAGTCGCTTACGCAGCGGATCTCCGGCCTCGAGGACGAGATCGCCGCGGCAGCTCAGGGCGACGAGTCCGCCGAGCAGAAGCTCACGGTGATCGAGGACGACATCCAGGATCTGCGCGACCAGATCGCCGACCTCGAGGCGAGCCCGACGACCACGACGCCGGACGCCACGGACCCGCCGTAGTCGAAGCCCGCTGCGGGCGGCTCGATCTGCGTCAGGTGGTTTCGGCCGCGGGCGCTTTCTCGACCCCGCCGTCACTGCGGGCCTCGAGCCGCTGCTCGAGCTCGTCGACCGCGTCGCGCAGCGTCCGCATCGCCTCGACGAGCTCCTCGCGCTCGTCGCGCACCGCCTCCTCGGCCTGCTTGAGCTCGCGTCGCAGCGCCAGCGCCTCGCGCTCGTCATCGGCCCGTGCCGACTCCATGCTGGTCAGCACGACCGCGATCAGGACGTTGAACAGCAGAAAGGACGCGAGCATCACGTAGGAGACGAAGTAGATCCACGCCCACGGGTAAATCTCCTGCGCGGCCTCCATGTACGCCGGCCAGTTCTCCAGCGTTAGGACGACGAACAGGTTGAGCATCGACTGCCCGATCGTGCCCCAGTTCTCGGGATCCCCCTCGTGAAAGAGGATCCAGCCGAGCATCCCGTAGACGTACATCAACAGCACGCCGATCAGCGCGATGCTGCCGAGCGGGGGCAGGCTGCGGGCCATTCCCTTGACGAGGACCCGAAACTCGGGCAGCACGGTGACGATGCGCACGACCCGCAGCAGCCGCGCGAGGCGCAACAGGGTGGTGCTCTCGCGCACGCCGGGCACGAATGCCGCGGTGATGACGACGAAATCGAACACGTTCCAGCCGTCGCGAAAGAAGTCCTGCGGGCGGCGGCCGTAGGCGACGATCCGTATCACCAGCTCGATCACGAAGATCCCGACGCAGATCTCGTTGATCACGACCAGCTCGCTCCCGACGTCCTCGTCGATCGAGTCGTACGTCGAGAGGCCGAGGATGACCGCGTTGAGGACGATCACCCCGAAGATGAAGGCCTGAAAGCGGAACGAGTTCGCGATCTGGGCGCATCTGGCGACCATGGCGCGGGCATCGTATTGCCACTTCCCATGCCTGAGGTATTGTGCGAATACGCACTAGTCGTGCGTGAACTTGTCTGCCGACTGGTCTACATTCGTCAGCATGCCATGGCCGCGTGGGCTCAAACCGCCACCCGCGACCGTTGTCGGCGAGGAGGAAACATCGCCGGCCGGTAGCGGTCGGCACCCCAAAAAGGAGGCGTGATGGCCGAGGGTTACTGCGTGAAGGAACGCAAGAAGGTCGAGATCAAGGACCCCCAGCAGGTGACGATGAAGAACGGACGCCCGGCGATCCAGGGCACGTGCCCTGATTGCGGGACGAAGATCTTCAAGATCGGCAAGCTGGAGGGCTAATTCCCAGACGGACGCTTCGCCGGCACCGGCGCGTCGTTTCGCCGGTGCCGCCTCGCTCGTCCCGCAGGAGTCGGCGGGACGAGCGCGCGCCCCGTCAGACCGAGGTGCCGGACTGACGGCGCCCGTACAGATACCCGACGAGCGCCTGGACGACCTCGGGGTCGAACTGGGTACCCGCGTGCCGGGTCAGCTCGGCCAACGCGTCGGCGTGCGCCATCGATTTGCGGTAGGGCCGATCGGAGGTCATCGCGTGGTAGGCGTCGCAGGCGAGGATGATGCGGCTGCCGATCGGGATCTCGCCTGCGGCGATGCCGTCGGGATAGCCGCCGCCGTCCCAGCGCTCGTGCTCGTGGCGAACGATCCGCGCGATCGCGCCGAGGCCGGGAATCATCCTCAGGATGCGCTCCCCGATCACCGGATGCTGGCGCATCAGCTCCCACTCGCGCTCGTCGAGGGCCCCGGGCTTGTGCAGGACATCGTCGGGGATTCCGACCTTGCCCGATGTCGTGCAGCAGGGCCCCCATACGCACGGTGGCCACCTCGTCGGGGCCGAGCGCCATCGACTCGGCCACCCGGGCAGCCATCTCGACTACGGACTCGGAATGGTCACCCGTGTAGGCATCACGCTCCTGCAGCGCTGACGCCAGTGCGACTACGACGTCGCCGTGCGCCGACTCCCCCGTTTCGCCGCGGCGCTCGCCCTCGTAGGCGGCCGCCTGGCCACCCCCGGCATCGCGGGCCTGCTGGAGCGCCGAGCTGGCGGCAGCCAGCAACCCCTCGGGCGTCTGCTTGTCGACCAACCCCGCGATCCCGCGTGCCCCGCCGACCTCGAGCTCCTCGAGCCGCAGCAGGATGCGGTCGACCGCCTGGCTGGCGGCTGCCGCGCCGGTCTCGGGAAGCAGCAGGGCGAACTCGTCACCGCCCATACGGCATGCGAGGTCGTTGACTCGAGTCTCCTCCGAGATCAGGTTTCCGACGGCGCCCAGCACCCCGTCGCCCGCTGCATAGCCGTGGCGCAGGTTGATGGCGCGAAATCCGTCGATGTCGATCAGCGCGACGCTGAGCGGCCGCCGGTAGCGCTGCGCACGCAGCACGTCGAGCTCGAGCTGGGCACGAAAGGCTCGCAGGGTCAGAAGCGTGCGCGCGAGCGAGTCGAGCGAGTCGCGCTGGGCCAACTGGCTCTCCAGCTAGCCGATGCGCTGGCGCGCCTCGGCTAGCTGGCTCGCCGCATCCCCAGGGGGACGACCTGTGCGAACGGCTGCCACTGCTCTTCACTATCGGCTCGCATGGCGAGCGCCTTGAGGGTGACTTGGGCGTGGGCCAGGCCCAGATCCAAGGCCACGACCCAACTACGAACCGTCGACGTAGCGCGTAATCCCCCCGAGGACCCCGACGAAGGCGGTCCCGTCGGGAATCAGGGTCACGGGAGCGAAGTTGTTGTTGAACCCGAGCCCGGTTCCCGCAAGGCTCGCCCACACGGTCTCACCGCTTTGGAAGTCGATCGCGGTCAAATACCAGGCGTCGAGGTCATCGTCGCGAAGCGGCTTCGTGTAGGTGTAGACGAGCCCGTTGGCGAGCGACAGCTTGGGCACCACGGAGGGCGCACGCTCGTCGCTGTGCCAGATCGTGCGGCAGCCGCGGCCGCGCTTGCGGATGTCCACGCGCTCGAGCCCCGGCTCGGTGGTGGTGCCGTTCATCGTCGACAGCGGCCCCGTGTAGCCGTAGTTGTTCTCGACCACGATCGCGCGTCCCGCTCCGATCAGCGACTGGTCGGTCGAGCCCGCGCCCTTTGAGAAGACGTCGTGGCGGCAGACGACGCGGCGCTTTACCCGGCGACGCTTTCGCTTTCGCTTCGGCTTCTCGCCCGAGCGGATGACCGCGTCGCGGCGTACGACGACGATCTGCATCGGATCGGCGTTGTCGGTGATCGCCACGTACTCCGAGCCCATGATCGTCGGGGTGGTGCCGGTGCCGGCGTCCGACTGGCCGGGCTTCGTGGCGCCGACGCTGTCGTAGCCGACCCGCCACGTCTCCTGAAAGCTCTGCCTGCGTGCATCGAAGCGGTACAGCGCCTTGTCGGTGGCGATGTACACACCCCCGGAGTCGTCGACCGCGAACGAGTTGGTGATTCCCTCTCCGAGGCTGCGCGAGGTCACCTCACCGCTCGCCGGGTCGATCCAGCCGACCACGCCCTTGACCGACGCGAACCAGATCCTGCCGTCCCAGTCGGGCAGCGCGGAGATGATCCCGTCGCCCTGCGCGACCACCCCGCTGAGGTCGTAGTCGCGCTCGAGCGCGAACCCGGGCCCACCGGTCTGGCCGATCACGAAGACGTGGCGGTTCGACGTCGGCGTGACGGCGCGATCCTGATCGTCGAGGTAGAAGTAGCCGCCGCCCGTGAAGTCCCGAAATGGGTTGGCGCTGACGTTTCGAGGCGGCAGGTCGTAGGTCGCGAGCACCTCGAGCGTCACGGGGTCGAGCAGCGCCAGCACGGGGTGCTCGAGACCGACGCAGATCGACTCGAGGCGTCCCTTGCTGTCGAGCGTTACCGAGCCGCACTCGCGAGCGAACAACGTCGACGAGGTCTGAACGTCGTTGCCGAGCGGCCCGCCCCAGGTGTAGGTGTCGGTCTGGTAGGCGTCGTTATGGATGTTGCTGAGCCCGTTCGGCGCCATGAACGGATGCTGCGGGACCGAGGGCGCCGCGACTGGCTTCGGCGTCGCAGGCGCACCGATGAACCGCGGCAGGTCCGCCGGCGGATCCGGGTCGCCGATGATCGGCAGCGGCGGCAGCCCGGGCACCTGAGCAGCGGCAGTACCCGGCGCGGCGAGTGACGCTACCAGCATGAGTCCCACCAGAACTGCCCGAACGCGCATCATCGTGCAGCGTACATCCGCGCGCCGGCCCCGGGCGGCGATCGGTGGAAGAATGAGCTTCGCCGGCCGATGGACAGCGCCCAGAAACCGCTCGAGCTGATCCTGGCTCGCAACCTGATCACCAGCCTCTCGACGCCGGCGTTCCTGGTCGGCGAGGACGGTGCGCTGCTGTTCTACAACGAGGCCGCCGGCGCGCTGCTCGGGATGTCGTTCGAGGAGTCGGGGCGAATGGCCGCCCACGAGTGGCTGGCGACGTTCGGCCCGTTCGACGAATTCGGCCAACCGATCGCGGTGGACGACTTGCCGCTGACGCGCTCGCTGCGCGACGGACGCCCCGCCCACGCCGAGTTCTGCATCCGCTCGACGAAGGGGACCGAGCACTCGATCGAGGCCAGCGCGCTGCCGATCGTCGGTGCGGGCTCCGCCTCGTCGGGGGCGATGATCATCTTCTGGCCGGTCGACGAGCAGGAACGTCGCCGCGTCGCGACGGCGACGTGAGAGGCTTGACGTCGTGAAGCTGACGGTATGGGGAGCGCGCGGGTCGGTCCCGGCTCCGGGGCCGGAGATGAACCGCTACGGCGGCAACACCTCGTGCGTCGAGCTCACCCTGTCCGACGGCGAGACCCTGATCCTCGACGCCGGGACGGGGATCCGCAACCTCGGCGTCAAGCTCGCCGCCTCGATGCCGAAGATCAACATCCTGCTCACCCACCTTCACCTCGACCACATCCAGGGCCTGATGTTCTTTCCGCCCTGCTTTCAGGCCGACTCGAAGATCACGATCTGGGGCCCCTCCTCGCCCGAGGCGACGCTCGAGAATCGCATCGCCCGCTACATATCCGCGCCGCTTTCCCCGGTCGAGGTTCGCGAGCTTCCGTGTGAGGTCTCGTTTCGCGACGCGCCGGTGACCGAGTGGGAGATCGGGTCGGCGACGATCCGCGCCGAGGCCGTGACCCACCGCGGTCCGACGCTCGGCTACCGGATCAGCGACGGTGACGAAACTTTGTGCTACATCCCCGACCACGAGCCCGCGCTCGGAGCGCCGCTGGACGACCTCGAGCCGGAGTGGATCTCGGGCCACGACCTCGCCTGCGGAGCGGACATGCTGCTTCACGACTGCCAGTACACCGACGAGGAATATCCCGCCCACGTCGGCTGGGGCCATTCGCGGCTCACCGACACCCTGACGTTCGCGCGCCGAGTCGAGACCGAGCGGCTGATGCTCTTTCATCACGACCCGCTGCACTCGGACGCCTTCCTCGACTCCTTCGCCGACACCGCGGCGCAGCGCTGGGAGCAGCTCGGAGGCGATCCTCAGAAGCTTGAGCTCGCGGCGGAGCGCAGCGCGGCGGAGGTCTCGTCAGCAGGACTCGCGGCGGCGCGACCCTAGGGTCCGGGCGCGGGCGCCAGACTCACTCGGCGTCCTCGGCGCAGCCGCGCCGCACCACGATCGTGACCTTCAACCCTGGTGTTAGCCTCTTCCCCGGCCTCCGGCGTCTGGGAGCAAACGACCCGACCGGTCTTGTTGACGCTCTGTAGCTGGCCCTGGTTTACGGCTGCCTCGTAACCCGCGGACTCGAGTGATGCCTTCGCCTCGCCGGTGGTAAGGCCGAGGACGTCCGGAACGGTTCCGTCTCCAGTCGGTTCTGGGACTTCCTCGGTGGTGTCGGTCGTCGGCCCGGCGGCGCCCGGTGGGTGAGACCGGTGAGCCCGTCCCCATCCACCAGCGCCCCACGTAGGGCTCGCCGGCTCCTCGGTACAGGTCTACCTAGGCCGATTCTAGCCGCTCGTTCCGGGGCAGGCACCTAGATGACTGTTCCATTTAGTCGGGCAGCGTCCGGGTGGCCGCCAGTGCGTCATAGCGCACGGGCGACTCGAGCCCTGCGGCTACTTCGGCTTCGCCTGGCCCGGCGCCCCGCCCAGGCCCGGCGCCAATCCGCCCAGGCCGGGAGGCGGTTCGGCGAGTCCTGGCGGGATGCCGCCCTGACCCGGCGGGGTGCCACCGTGGCCCGGGGGCGTGCCGATCGGCCCGCCACCGCCGCCACCGGTCGATTCGCCACCGGTCGATCCGCCACCGGTCGATTCGCCACCGGTCGATTCGCCACCGGTCGATTCGCCACCGGTCGACCCGCCACCGGGAGGGGGCGTGATCGGGCCGCCGCCGGAGCCGCCGCCGGTCGAGGGACTACCCCCCGGGGGCGGGTCGTCGCCGCCTCCCGAGCCGTCGCCCGGAGGTGGCTGTGAGGGAGAATCAGGGTTCAAGTCTTCAGCGCCGCCGCCGGGATTCGGATTGTCGGTCCCGGTCGCTCCGCCACCCGCGCCTCCATCGCCCGGAGAGCTCGCGGCTCCACCGCCGGTGGAGCCGTCACCCTGGCCACCGGCACCGCCGCCCTGGCCGCCGTCATTGTGCGCCTCGCCGTTCCCGTCCGCGCGGTGGGACGATCCCGACGCGCCCGGTTCCATGTCTCGGTGCGCGAACGCCGCCTGAGAAACGGGGTTGTCGGCTCCGACGATCAAGCCGGCTCCCGTCGCGCCGATGGCCGCGGCGACAACGGCGGCGGCGGCCTTGAGCGCGGCCGCGCCTCCCATCGACTGGCCCGCTGCGCCCGTCGCCAGCGCTGCGATACCGCCCCCCGTTCCCCCGCCTCCTCCTCCACCGAAGATTCCGGCGAGTAGCGCCGCCGCCGCCGGCGCGGGCAGTGGCGGGGCGAGGGCGTTGAGGGCGGTCTGCCTGCCGGCGATCGAGTCCCTGAACGCTCGACAGCCATCACACGAACGCAGGTGCGCCCGCAGCTTGCGGCTGCGCAACTTGCGGCCGTCGCGCGCCGAGATCGCCAGGCGTGCCGAGTCACAGGGCATCTCGCGACCGTCCTCGAGCTCGTGCAGGGCGCAGCGTGCCTCGTAGACGATCTGCTTCGCAGCGCCCTCCGAAGTGTCCAGCGTCGCGCCGATCGCCCCATAGTCGAGGCCGTTGAGCTCGCGCATGACCAGCGCGCGTCGCTGGCGCTCCGGCAACTGCTGAAGATCGGAGAACAGCGCTCGCAGGCGCTCGCGGACGGCGGGGTCGGCCGCGACCGCCTGCACCTCGTCCGCTTCCTCCAGGGCGGTGCCCGGAGACCGGCGTCGCAGCACCGAGATCGCCTCGTTGTGGGCGACCCGAAACAGCCACGGCTGCAGCTCTATCTCGCGCGTCTCCCCGGGCAGCGCACGCAGCGCGCTCACCATCGTGTTCTGAAGCGCGTCCTTGGCCTCCTCGTCGTTTCCGAGGATCGAGCGGCAATAGCGATAGAGAGCCTGGTGATGGCGCTCGTACATCGCCGCGAACGCTTGCCTGCTGCCCTGCGCTGCAAGCCTTGACAGCTGCGAATCGGGCAGCAGTCCCAGTGCCCGGCGCGGTAGGCGCTCGGACGGAAGCTCGGAAAGCGGAACGGAAAGCTCGCCCATGGCCTTGGATATTACGGGTAGTAACGGATTTCACAAGCGGCGTCCGTCCACGAGCACGCGCTGCATCAACGGCAGGAAGGCGTCGACGACCACGGGGTCGAACTGCGAGCCCGACCCGCGATCGACTTCGTCGAGCGCCCGCGAAGGCTCCATCGCCCGCTTATAGGGCCGCGCGGTGGTCATCGCGTGGTAGGCATCGGCGACGGCGAGCACGGCCGACTCGATCGGGATCTCGTGCGTCCTCAGGCCCCATGGGTAGCCGCGCCCATCGGGCCGCTCATGGTGCGAGAACACCCAGTCCGCTATCTCGCCGAGGCCGCTGCATCGGATCAGCTCAGCCCCGATTACGGGGTGGGACTTGATCCTGGCCCACTCTCGCTCGTCGAGGGGCCCTGGCTTCTCGAGTATGCAACGCGGAAGCTCGAGCTTGCCGATGTCATGCAGCTCGCCCGCAATGCGGAGACGATTCGCAGTCGGCCGCGGGATTCCGAGCTGACGCGCGGTCATCGCGGCGTACCTGCCGACCACCCTGCCGTGCACCGCCAGTTCCGGGTCGGCCCCGGCCAGTCGCCCGGCGAGGCTCGTCACCTTCCAGCCACAGAGGGTCTCAGGACGCAGCGGTGGGGCGTCGCGACGCAGCGGTGGGGCGTCGGCTGCCAGCGGGGCGGGTTGCTGGACGAGTTGCTGCATGTCGATTCAACGCCCCGACACCGGCCGCGTCAGGGACTATCGGCGCAAAGAGATCCGGGGTCGCGTCAGCCGCTGTCGCGAGCGGCGGCGAGCGCCTCGCGGCGGGCCTGGTCGGAGGCGGCGCGAATCTGCTGCTCGGCTTTGCGCTGCACCCGCTCCGTGACCGCGATTCGGCGGTCCTGGGCCTCGCGGCGGGAGGCATCGGCCGCCGCCTTGGCCTCTTGGCGAAGCTTCGCCTCCTCCTCGCGCAGCCGCAGCTCGAGGTTCGCGCGTGAGCGGGCGTTGGCCTCGGAGCCGACGCGCTCCGCCTCCTGCTCGATCTCGGCCTCGACCTCGTCGATCTCCGCGCGCACGCGCAGCTCGGCCTGCTCGCGTGCGCGGCGTTCTGCCTCGCGCGCAGCGCGGTCGACAAGCGCGTCGAGCTTCGACTTCGTACGCGCCATCTCGCGCTCGAGCTCCTCGCGCCGTTGGGTCTCCTCGCCGAGGCGCTCCTCGGCGCGCTCGACGGCCGTGCGGCTCTGCTCGACGACCTCGGCGCGCGCCTCGCTCGCGGCCTCGCGGGCGAGCACGCGCGCTCGTTCCTCGGCTTGTTCGCGCAGCTTCTCGGCCAGGCCACGCAGCTTGTCGCGAGCCTGGATGCGAAGCGCCTCGCGTGCCTGCTCGAGCTTCTTGCTCGCCGCCTCCGCGACCTCCTTGGTGACCAGCTCGCGGGCGCGCGCGGCCTCGCGCTGGGCAGCACGGCGCTTGTCCTCGGCCGCCGCCAGCCGGCTCTCGGCCTCACCCTGGGCGTCGGCGGCGCGCCGGGCGCGGCGATCGGCTTCGGCGGCCGCCCGTTCGGCGCCGGCCGTCTTCTGCTCGGCGGCGGCGGCCCTGCCGCGCGCCTCGGCGAGCTCACGCGACAGCCGGCGCACCTCGTGTCCGAGTTGCGCCGCCGTCTCGCGGCGGGCGTTTGCCGCCGCGGCGCCGACCTCAGCGGTCGCTCGCCGCGCCTCCTTGACGGCCTGCTCGGAGGCTTCGCTTGAGGATCCGGGATCGATCGGCGCGTCGTCCGCCGGCTCATCGGGCGGACCGGGCTCGGCGCCTGCGCCGTCTCGGGCGCCGGGAAGCAACTCGCCGTCAGGCGGAGTGTCTACGGCCCGCAGGTGCGGCCGGTCGGCGGCCGGGTCCTCCCCGGCCGGCTCGCCTCGTTGATCGGGTATATCGGCCATAGCTCTGCCCGCCTACCGGCGGGCGAAACCCGGCGCGAGCTTAGCGGAGCGTGCGGATGCGCGCTAAGTGCGCCGAGCGTCGGCTACAGGCCCGCCGCTTCGAACGCGGCCCCGCGATCGAAGTAGACGCGAACGCGGGTCGCGAGGCCGTCGCGAAGCTCGTGCACGTGGGCCATGCTCGCATCGACCGAGGCGCCGCTGGCCCGCCCGCGCGCGACGAGGCGCACGAATGCGACTATCCCGTCCGGCCCCTCGCTGACCTCGCCGAGCTCGTAGCGAATCTCGTCCCAGTGGCGAAAGAAGCTTTCGAGGTAGCGCCTAACGTCGTCGACTCCGCGGTACGTCCTGGCGTCGGGAACCTTCGCGGAGTCCTCCCAGACGATCTCCGGATCCATGTGCTCGACCATCCAATCGATGTCGCCGCGGTTGAAGGCCTCATAACCGCCGCGGACGATGTCGACTTCGGTCACGCCCATGGCGCCGGCTTCACCCGCTCACCCGCTGCACGCAGCGATCCTCTCAGGGACGGCGCCTGCAAATCAAGAGGGGAAGGTAGATTCAGGGGTCGATCTGGGGCCCGGGCGGCGGAGTCGGCTCTTCCTCGAACACCTGGATCGCGAGCGGAAACAGCAGCACCGCGAGGAAGACGACGATGACGCCGACCGCGACGGCCCAGCGCGAGCGAAAGAGGTGGCCGAAGACCGCGATCACGAACCCGGCCACCATCAGCGCGATGTAGGGATCGATTCCCTCGGGGAAAATGGAGGCGGGCTCGAGCACCGCCTCATTATCATCGGACGGGATGGGTGAGACCGCCGCACCCGATTCGGTCGCCGATGTCCGCAAGGCCCTCGCCGCCGTCGGCTACCTCGCCGACGAGTCAGCGTCGCTGGTCTCCTACCTCGCGCAGCAGCTCGGAAAGCCGGTCCTGGTCGAGGGCCCGGCGGGCGTCGGCAAGACCGAGCTCGCCAAGGCGCTGTCACGCGCGACCGGGCGCGAGCTGATCCGGCTGCAGTGCTACGAGGGGCTCGACGAGGCGAAGGCCCTCTACGAGTGGAACTACCGCAAGCAGCTCTTGCGCATCCAGGCCGGATCTCAACAAATGCCCGCCACCTCCTCCGCTCCGCGTCCGGGGGCGGCGGGGTCAGGGGCAGACGAGGTAGCGCCCGACGACAGTGGTTCTTGGACGGAGGTGCAGGAGGACATCTTCGGGGAGGAGTTCCTGCTCACGCGGCCGTTGCTCAGGGCGATCTCGACCCCGACACCCGTCGTGCTGCTGATCGACGAGATAGACAAGACCGACCAGGAGTTCGAGGCGATGCTGCTCGAGGTGCTGTCGGACTTCCAGATCTCGATCCCCGAGCTCGGAGTGATCGAGGCACGAACGCGCCCGATCGTCGTCCTGACTTCGAACAACTCCCGCGAGCTGACCGAGGCCCTGAAGCGGCGTTGCCTCTACCTGTGGCTCGACTATCCCGAGGTCGAGCGCGAGATGGAAATCGTGCGCCTGCACTCGCCGGAACTAGACGAGAAGCTGACGCGCCGACTCGTCGAGGTCGTGCACATGATCCGCGCGCTCGACGTCAAGAAGCCGCCCTCGATCGCCGAGTCGATCGACTGGGCGCGCGCGCTGCTGCTGCTCGGCGCCGACGACATCGACCGCGACGTCTTCGACAAGACGATGAGCATCATCGTCAAGCACCGCTCCGACCTCGAGCTCGTCGCCGAGCGGGTGGGCGTCAAGCTCGACGCGGAGGGCAAGCTCGACCTCGGTCGGACGGGCTAGGGCGGGCGGGGCTCGGCTATCGCGATGAGCGCGGGGGCCGAGCCCGAGCGCCTCGACGAGCTCCCACCGGGCCTCGCCGCGCGGCTGATCGCGTTCTGCGAGGAGCTGCGAAACGAGGGCCTCGGCGTTGGGACCTCGGAGATCCTCGACGCCTTCGAGGCGCTCGAGGTCGTTCCCTGGACCGAGCCCGCCGACTTTCGCGAGACGATGGCGGCGACGCTCGCCAAGTCCCAGGAGGACAGGCGCATCTTCGAGCTGCTGTTCGACCGCTACTTCTTTCGCGCCGCCGAGGCCGAGGCGTTGCGCCAGGGAATCTCCGAGCAGCGCCACGACGGTATGGGCCAGATCGACCTCGACGAGCTGCGCGAGGCCGTGCGCCAGGCGATCGCCGACGGCCGTGACGGCGAGATGCGCGACCTCGCGCGGCTGGCGATCGAGGCCTTCGGCCGCCGCGGCGAGGGCTCGGGCGTGATCGGCGTCGACGTGCAGCGGATCAGGCGCACGCTCGGCCTTCAGACCCAGGGCCGTGCGCAGACCGAGGACGAGGTGCTGACGCTCGACCGCGAGAGCCTGAACCAGTTCGAGCGCCATCTGCGCCGCGAGCTCGAGCGCGACCTGATCGAGCGCACCGAGCGCATGCCGCCCTCGCGACCGCTCGCCGACCTCGACCGCGCCCTGCCGACGAGCCCCTCCCAGGACCTCGCCGCCGTGCACCGCGCCGTCGCACAGCTAAAGCGCCGGCTCGCGACGCTCGGCCACGAGCAGCGCGGTCGGCGGCGCAGCTCCGTGGTCGACGTGCGCCGTACGATGCGCGCATCGCTGGAGACCGGCGGCGTCCCGCTGCGCCTCAAGCACCGCCCGCGCCGCCCGCGCCGGCCCGAGATCTACGTCCTCTGCGACGTCTCCACCTCGGTGACGTCGGCGAGCATGTTCTTCCTCTCGGTCCTGCACGCGTTGCACGACTCGTTTCGAAAGCTGCGCAGCTTCGTCTTCATCGAGCGGATCTCCGAGGTCACCGACGTCTTCTCCGACGAGCGCGACTTTCGCGCGATCTCGAGCAAGATCTCGAGCGAGGGCGGCGTCGCCGACGTCTCCGGCTACACCGACTACGGCCGCGTCTGGCTCGAGTTCCTGACCGAGATCTCCGAGGACCTCGACCCGCGCTCGACCGTGATCGTGCTCGGCGACGCCCGCACGAACGGGCGCGAGCCGCATGCGGCGGCCTTCGCCCAGGTCTCCCGGCGCGCCGGGCGCACCTTCTGGCTCAACCCCGAGCCGAAGCTCTACTGGAATTACGGCGACTCGGTGATGTCCGCCTACGAGCCCCACTGCGACGGCGCCTTCGAGTGCTGGACCACCAAGCACCTCGAGACCTTCGTCAACGTGATCGCGGGGGGAGTGGTTCCGGCGGAGTAGAGAACCGTTGGCCACGCGGCCAGTAGCGGTTAAGGTTGACTCGATGGGGGTTCGCAGGTGGCAGAGGGCAGTGCCGGTGGCGATCGTCGCTGCGCTGGCGAGCGCGACGGCTGCGTTGGGGGTGGGCAACGCCGGCTCGGGTGACGAGCAGCGAGCCAAGGACGACTCGGTCGAGGTCGAGCTCGCGAGCCCCAGCCAGCGCCAGATCCTCAATTCCAACCGCCTCACTGTCAACGTGACCTCCGACGTAGCGGGCAAGGCCCGGGTTCGCGGCCATGTTGTTCGACAGGGAGGCAAGCCCGCCAAGGTTGCGAAGGCGCGCCGCTCACGCCTGAAGGCCGATAAGGCAGTCACCGTCAAGCTGCCACTCACGGCCGCAGGTCGAACGCGGCTGGCGAGCTGTGACCCCCAGGAGATCCTCGTTCGCGCCCGTGCATCGGAGGCCGGCGACCGGCTCGGCGATCGCGATGACGCTCGCGTCAGCCTCTCCGTCGACCTCGTTCGCGACACCGCCGCCTGCACGGCGCCGAGCACGCCCGGTGGCGGCGACACCGGCGCCGGGGGTGGCGCCGGCGGCGGCGATCCCGTCGGCGGCTCGCCGACGGCCCGCTGTGACCCGCTCGATCCCTCGAATTGCCTTTATCCGTGGCCGAACGACCTCTTCACGGAGGAGTCGAGCACGTCCGCCACCGGCCGCCAGGTCGCGCTTGACCCGCTCGCGATGCCGCAAAGCCGGCAGGGGGTCCCGATCCTGCCGGAGCCCTTCAATCGCAGCGACGGCTTCAGCCCCGGAAACCTGATCGTCACCAAGGTGCCCGGGCTCGACAACCAGCAGGCATTCGACAACACGGGCGCGGTGCCGATCACCAACCTCAGCCAGTACGCCGACCCGGACCAGCCCGTGGTCGTCATCAACACCGACACCGGGGATCGTCACCTGATCTGGGCCGAGATCGACGCCAACCCGGCCGACCCCGCGGACAAGACGCTGATCATCCGACCCGGGGTCAACTTCGAGGAGGGCGGCCACTACATCGTCGCGCTGCGCAACCTCAAGGATGCGAGCGGCAACACGATCGAGGCCCAGCAGCCGTTCAAGGTCTATCGCGACAACCTGCCGAGCACAGACCCCGCGGTCGTCGAGCGCCGTCCGCACATGGAGGAGATCTTCACGGCGCTCGCCAACGCCGACCAGCCGATCGCTCGCAACGACCTCTATCTCGCCTGGGACTTCACGGTGGCGAGCGAGGAGAACCTGACCGAGCGCGCGCTGCACCTGCGCGACGATGCCTTCGCCGAGCTGGGAGACACGAACCTCTCCGACCTCCAGGTGCCGCCGAACTCGACCGCACCGCAGTTCACCGTTGAGGGCACCCAGGAT
>Ga0136620_10000284_pt1 | contig 22861 bp, 20 predicted proteins | sample AntDrymUQ4162106_2_FD_104806 | JGI IMG/M metagenome (GOLD analysis project Ga0136620, IMG submission 104806) | Polar desert sand microbial communities from Dry Valleys, Antarctica - metaG UQ416 (21.06) | ecosystem: Environmental > Terrestrial > Soil > Desert | place: Antarctica: Dry Valley... | reverse complement strand
GTGGTGCCGCAGATCTCGCTGATCATGGGCGCGTGCGCCGGTGGGCACGTCTACTCCCCCGCGATCACCGACTTCACCGTGATGGTGGACCAGACGTCGCACATGTTCATCACCGGTCCGGACGTGATCAAGACGGTGACCGGGGAGGACGTGACGTTCGAGCAGCTGGGCGGCGCGCGCACGCACAACACCAAGTCCGGCAACGCGCACTACATGGGCGCCGACGAGACCGACGCGATCGACTACGTCAAGGCGCTGCTCAGCTTCCTGCCGAGCAACAACCTCGAGGACCCGCCAGCGTTCGAGGAGCCGGTCGACCTCGAGGTCAGCGACGACGACCGGACGCTCGACACGCTGGTTCCCGACTCCGCGAACCAGCCGTACGACATGCACGTCGCGATCCAGGGCGTGCTCGACGACGGCGACTTCCTCGAGGTGCAGCCGTTGTTCGCGCCCAACATCGTCGTCGGCTTCGGCCGGGTCGAGGGGCACGCGGTCGGTGTGGTCGCCAACCAGCCGTCGCAGCTCGCCGGGACGCTGGACATCGACGCCAGCGAGAAGGCGGCCCGGTTCGTGCGCACGTGCGACGCGTTCAACGTGCCGGTGCTGACGTTCGTCGACGTGCCCGGCTTCCTGCCGGGCACCGACCAGGAATGGGGCGGCATCATCCGCCGCGGCGCCAAGCTGATCTACGCCTATGCCGAGGCGACCGTCCCGCTGGTCACCGTGATCACCCGCAAGGCGTACGGGGGTGCGTACGACGTCATGGGGTCGAAGCACCTCGGCGCGGACATGAACATCGCCTGGCCGACCGCCCAGATCGCGGTGATGGGAGCACAGGGCGCGGTGAACATCCTGTACCGCGGCGAGCTGGCCGGGGCCGACGACCCCGAGGCGCGGCGGGCCGAGCTGATCACCGAGTATGAGGACACCTTGGCCAACCCGTACGTCGCCGCCGAGCGCGGCTACGTCGATGCGGTCGTGCAACCGCACGAGACCCGCGTCGAGGTGGTCCGCTCGCTGCGGATGCTGCGCACCAAGCGCGGCACGCTGCCGCCGAAGAAGCACGGGAACATCCCGCTGTGACCGATGGTTCCGCGGAACCACCGCTGTTGCGGGTGGTCCGCGGCGAGCCGACCGCCGAGGAGCTGGCGGCGCTGGTCGCGGTGGTTGCCGCTCGTCGTTCCGCCGCCGCGGCGGCTGCGGCCCAGCAGGCCGAGCGGGTGGGGCGGCGGTCGCCTTGGGCTGACCCCGCTGCTGCGGTGCGCCGGCCTGTCCGGCACGGCCCCGGCGCCTGGCGCCGCTCCGCCCTCCCCGGCTGAGGACGCGGCCCTCGGGTCACCCGCCCCGTAACGGTGCTCGTTGTCCCTTTGCGGGGCGTCGAACCCCCGGTAGGGGACCACTTGCCCCGCAGAGAGCTGGCGAGTGCATCGTCGGTCCGGACGTCAACGGCTGGGACGGAAACGCGGGCGACGGCATCTCGACCCAAGCGTTCACCACTCGGGCGCCCTGTCCAGTCCGGGTGGGACCGTGAGTTGTGGCGCCAACTGGCGGGGGCTCCCGGCGTGTCGTCGGCGTGTTGGCGCCACAACCTCAGGGGAAACCTCCCAGGCCGGTGGGGAGGACCCAGCCGGCCTCGCGCAGGCGCTCCCGGACCGCGGTCGCGGTCACCCGTTCGCGCAGGGCGGCCACGGTGGCCGCAGGGTCGCCGAGCGGCAGCATCTCGGCCAGCACCGGGTCGCGGGCGAGGGCTTCGTGCACCCGCGCCTGCGTCGTCGCCGCCAACACCACCCCGCCCGGCGCCAGCACCCCGCGCCAAGAGACGTACGCCTGCGCACCGTCCGGCGCGCGGCGTCCGGCGTCCGGCAACCGCTGCCGCGTGTAGTTGCGCTCGGTCGCGTCCACCGCCGCCAGCTGCTCGGCGCTGAACCACGACGCCACCACCCGCACCCGGCTGTCAGCCAGCGCGTATGGGGTGGTGGCGACGTAGCCAGCGACGCTGACGTGTGCCGAGTGCGCGATCCCGACCCCGCTCACCTCGCACGGCACCATGGCGACACGGTCGGCCACACCGGCCGCGTCCAGCTTGGCGTGCAGCCTCGGCGGCGAGCCGTTGCTGCCGACCGCGACGACACAGGTACGCCCGGCGGTCAGTGCCCCGGGCAAGGGCTGGCCGGCGCCGAGCTCGGTCCACGCGCCGTCGGCCTCGAGCACCCCCGCGGCGCCGATCCGCGGCCCCGGGTAGTCCAGCGGCTGCATCCGCCTAGAGTCCCCCGGGTGAGCGACTCCGCGGTGGACCGGCTCGCCGACCGCTACGTCGACGCGTGGGCCGCGCTCGACCCGCTCGGCGCGACCGAGGTGGGGATTGCCGGCCACGATCACGAGCTGACCGACTTCTCCCCCGAGGGGTACGCAGCCCGGCACGAGCTGGTGACCCGGACCCTCGCCGCGCTCGACCAGATGCCGACGGCCAGCCCGCGCGAGCAGGTCGCCAAGGCGGCCATGCAGGAGCGGCTCGGGCTGGAGAACGAGCGCCACCAGGCCGGCCTGGTCGACCGGGACTTGTCGGTGCTCACCAGCGCACTGCACGAGGTGCGCCAGGTGTTCGACCTGATGGACACCGATGGCGAGCAGGCGTGGGCAAACATCGACAGCCGGCTCGCGGCGGTCCCGGCGGCGCTCGACGCATGGCGACAGACGCTGCTCCGCGCGGCGGACGAGGGACGGGTGGCCGCGCGGCGCCAGGTCGTCGAGGTGGCGGCGCAGGCGCGCGGCTGGACCGGCGCCCGACCGGGCGGTGGCGGGGAGGACGTCTTCGCCAACCTGGTAGCCGGAGCCGATGCGACCGGGACGCTGCGCGCCAGCCTGGACCAGCATGCGGCTGAGGCGCGAGCCGCGCTGACCACCGCAGCCGAGTTCCTCGAGTCCGAGCTCGCACCTCGCGCCGGTGACCACGATGCGGTCGGGCGGGACACGTACGAGCTGCAGTCACGCTACTTCCTTGGCGCCGTCATCGACCTCGACGAGACGTACGAGTGGGGGTGGGCAGAGCTGCACCGGCTCCACCGGGAGAAGGTCGAGACCGCGGACCGGATCGTCGCCGGCGGCTCGATGGCAGATGCGGTCAAGGCCCTGGACGCCGATCCGGCGCGGTGGATCGAGGGCGGCGCCGCGTTCCGCGACTGGATGCAGCACAAGGCCGACGAGGCAATCTCCGACCTCGCCGGCAGACACTTCGACATCCCCGAGCAGGTGCGCCGGATCGAGTGCCGGCTCGCGCCGACGCACGACGGCGGCATCTACTACACCGGGCCGAGCGAGGACTTCTCCCGGCCAGGACGGATGTGGTGGTCGGTGCCGGACGGGATCGACCGGTTCGCCCCGTGGCGCGAGCTCACCGTCGTCTACCACGAGGGCGTGCCTGGCCATCATCTCCAGGTCGGCCAGACCGCCTACCGCTCCGACCTGCTGAACCGCTGGCAGCGGCGGCTGTGCTGGGTGTCGGGCCACGGCGAGGGCTGGGCGCTGTACGCGGAGCGGCTGATGGACGAGCTCGGCTACCTGGCCGACCCGGCCGACCGCCTCGGCCTCCTCGACAGCCAGTCGTTCCGCGCGGTCCGCGTGGTCGTCGACATCGGCATGCACCTGGGTCTGCCGATCCCGGTCGACAACCCGTTCGGCTTCCACCCGGGCGAGCACTGGACGCCGGAGCTGATGCTCGAGCTGATGCGTGCGCACTGCGAGCTCGACGACGCGACGCTGCGCTTCGAGCGCGACCGCTACCTCGGCTGGCCGGGCCAGGCGCCGTCGTACAAGGTCGGCGAGCGGATCTGGCTGCAGGCGCGCGACGACGCCCGGTCCCGAGCTGGCACGGCGTTCGACCTGCAGGCGTTTCATCGCGCGGCGCTCGACCTCGGCGCGATCGGGCTCGACCCGCTGTGCGAGGCGTTGGCGCGGCTGTGACGCAGCCGCCCGTACGGGTCGTGCTGGCCTCCGCATCGCCGGCTCGGCTGGCGACCCTTCGGGCCGCGGGGATCGAGTCCGAGGTGGTGGCGCCGGACGTGGACGAGCGCGCGGTCGAGGCACCGACCCCGGCAGGGCTGGCCGAGGTGCTCGCCGACCGCAAGTGCGCCGAGGTAGCGGGCCGGGTGGGCGGCGAGGGGCGCACCCTCGTCGTCGGCGGCGACTCGGTGCTCGAGCTGGACGGGCAGCCGTACGGCAAGCCGCTGGACGCACCGGAGGCGGTCCGCCGCTGGCACTCGATGCGCGGTCGTGAAGGGGTGCTGCACAGTGGCCTTTCGGTCCGGCTCACTGGCGGCGGGGACGTGACCTCGTCGCGCAGCGCGGTGTCGTCCGCGGTCGTGCGTTTCGCCGACCTCGACGACGACGAGGTCGAGGCGTACGTCGCGACCGGGGAGCCGCTTGGCGTCGCCGGGGCGTTCACGATCGACGGGCTGGGCGGAGCGTACGTGCGAGGAATCGACGGCGACCCGCACACCGTGGTCGGGCTCAGCCTGCCGTTGCTCCGCGACCTGGTCGGCGACCTCGGGATCCGGTGGCACGAGCTGTGGAGGTCGACATGAGCGAGGCGCAGGAGTGGGGAGTCGGGTCGACCGTCGACCGGCTCCGGCGCGTCTTCGTGCGCGCACCCGTGACCGAGGGGGACTTCGAGGCGGCGGCCTGGCGCACGCCCGACCCGGCGGCGCTGCGCTCCGAGCACGACGGCTTCATCGCGTTGCTCGAGTCGCTCGGGTGCGACGTCGAGGTTGGCTCTGCCGCGCCACCGCAGGTCGACGCGGTGTACACGCACGACCCGGTGATCATGACCCTGTACGGCGCGATCCTGCTCCAGATGGCCAAGCCGGTCCGCCGGCCGGAACCTGCGCTGACCCGCGTCGACCTGGAGCGGCTCGGTGTTCCGGTGCTCGGCGAGCTGACTGGCAAGGCCACCGCAGACGGCGGGGACAAGGTGTGGTTCGACCCGCAGACGCTCGCGGTCGGGCACGGCTACCGAACCAACGCGGCCGGCATCGCCCAGATCCGCGCGCTGCTGGCGCCGCACGGCGTGGATGTCGTTGCGTACGACATGCCGCACTTTCGCGGTCCGGGCGAGGTGCTGCACCTGATGTCGGTCATCTCACCACTCGCGGACGACCTCGCGGCCGTCTACGAGCCGCTGGCACCGGTACGGCTGCTCGAGTACCTCGACCAGCGCGGGGTCGAGCGCGTCCCGGTCGACGACAACGAGTTCCACAGCCAGGGCGCGAACATCCTCGCGGTCCGGCCCCGGGTGCTCGTCATGCCCGAGGGCAACCCGAAGGTGGCCGACCGGCTGCGGGCGGCCGGCTGCGAGGTGCACGAGTTCCCGGCGGCCGACCTGTGCGTCAAGGGCGACGGCGGCCCGACCTGTCTCACCCAACCCCTCTGGCGGGCTGACTGACCCCTCTGCTGAGAGTGACGTTCCTGCGCCGCCACGCGGGAGGAATCGGACACCAGCGTCACTCTCAACGCTCTGCTACGGCGGCGGCGAACCGGCCCAGGACCAGCACCCAGCCGTCCGGATAGCTTTCCGCTCGCTCGGCGGCGTCGGCACCGAGCCGCTCCCAGCCCCGGTGCTCCAGGTCCACCCGAGTCCCTGACCCGGCCGGGCTGAACCGCACCTCGACCTCGGTCGGCGGGTCGTCGCGGTGACTTGGCTTCCAGGCGAGCACCAGCCGGGTCGGCGGTTCCCAAGCAAGCACGGTTGCCCAGGTGTCTTCGGTGCCGTCCGCGGCAACCTCGTACACCCGGCCACCGGTGCGCTCCTCGAACACCACCGACCTCACGGCATGCTCCTCCTCGGCAGCAAGTGAGTGGGTCTTTGTCGGCCACCACGACCCGATGCCGGCCGTGAACAGCCGGAAGGCACGGGCAGGGTCTGCGTTCACGGTGACGTCGCGTTGGATCGTCTCGACGGTGTCCATGTTCGTCATGTCCTTTCCTCGGTCTCCACGAACTGCTTGAGGTGCTGCAGCCGGTGCTCTCAGGCGGCGCCGATTGCCGCCATCCACGCCTCGGCCTGGGCCAACGGCGCGGTACGGAGGGCGTAGCGGGCCTCCCTCCCGCTGCGCCGGGCAGTCACAAGCCCGGCGGTCTCGAGCGCGGCGAGGTGCTTGGCGACCGCCTGGCGCGAGACCGGCAGCCGGCCGGCCAGCTCGGTGCCGGTCAGCGGCCCGTCGACGGCCAGCTTGTCGACCACCCGACGTCTGGTCGGGTCGGCGAGCGCGACGAACACTGCACCTGCGCGACCGTCCCGGCTCTCCATGACCACTCCTCACCCCAGCGCGTCCGTCAGGGTGGGCGCGGTCACTCGACCGGGAGGCCGAGACCGCGGGCGATCACGAGACGCTGGATCTCGCTGGTGCCCTCGCCGATCTCGAGCACCTTGGCGTCGCGGTAGAACCGCGCGACCGGGTACTCCTCCATGAACCCGTAACCGCCGAACACCTGGGTGGCGACGCGGGTCGCCGTGACCGCCGACTCGGTCGCGTACAGCTTGGCCACCGCCGCCGCCTGCTTGAACTCGGCGGCCGGCGCGCCGTCGTCCTTGAGCGACGCTGCCTTGTACGTGAGCAACCGGGCGCCTTCGGCCATCACCTGCAGGTCGGCGATCTGGAACGCCACCCCCTGCTTGCTGCCGATCGGCACCGCGAACGTGGTGCGCTCGTTCGCGTACGCGGTGCTCATCTCCAGGCAGGCCTGGATGCAACCGACCGCCAGCGCGGCGATCGCGACCCGCCCGTCGTCCAACGTGGCAAGGAACTGCGCGAACCCGCGGCCGCGCTCGCCGAGCAGGTGGTCCTCCGGCACCCGCGCGTCGGTGAACGTCAGCGGGTGGGTGTCGCTCGCGTGCCAGCCGAGCTTGTCGTACGCCGGCTCGACGACCAGCCCGTCGGTGTCGGACGGCACGACGATGGTCGAGATCTCGGGCCGCCCGTCGGCGCGGTCACCGGTGCGCGCCGCGACGTTGACCAGCGACGTCAGGTCGCTGCCGGCGTTGGTGATGAACTGCTTGGCACCGTTGAGCACCCACTGCCCGTCCCGGAGCTCGGCCCGGGTGCGCACCCCCCCGGCGTCGGAACCGGAGCCGGGCTCGGTGAGCCCGAACGCCGCAAGCGCCCGGCCGGCGACGAGGTCCGGGAGAAAACGCTGTTTCTGCTCGTCCGTGCCGAACTCGAGCAGCGGGTTGATGCCGAGCCCCACCGCGGCCTCGAGCGTGATGCCGAGCGACTGGTCCACCCGGCCGACCTCCTCGATCGCGACGCAAAGGCTGGTGAAGTCACCGTCGGCGCCGCCGTACTCCTCCGGCGCGGTCAGCCCGAACAGGCCGAGCTCGCCCATCGCGCGCACGACGTCGACCGGGAAGTGGTGCTTGCGGTCCCACTCCGCGGCGTGCGGGGCGATCCGGTCGGCGGCGAACTCGCGCACGACCTGCCGGAACTCCTCGTGCTCGCGGGACAGCTGGAACGACGACATGAGACCTCCGGACACGCTGGTTACCTTCTTTACGTTTACGTCAACGTAAGGCATGATCCCGGCCGTGGGCAACCAGTGGTCGATCGGTGAGCTCGCGACCGAGTACGGCGTCACGCTGCGCACGATCCGGTTCTACGAGGACAAGGGGCTGATCACCCCGCGCCGGGTGGGGACCCGCCGGGTCTACTCCGACCGCGACCGGGTCCGGCTGGCGCTGGTGCTGCGCGGCCGACGGCTTGGCTTCGCCCTGGACGAGATTGCCACCATCGTCGACATGTACGACGCGGAACCTGGTGAGGCGGGTCAGCTCACCTACCTGCTCGACCAGATCGACGGGCGCCGCGACGAGCTCGCACAGCGCCGCCGCGACATCGACGAGACGCTCGCGGAGCTGGACGCCGTGGCTCAGCGGTGCCGAGACGACCTGGCGCGGCTCCCCGATCCCGCCTGAAGATGTCGTCATGACGGACTCGCGCTCGGACAACCGGCCGCGCGGTCGCCGGGTGACGATGGCCGAAGCCGAGCAGTCAGTGACGCCGCTCGAGCTGTTCTTCGACCTGGTCTTCGTCTACTCCATCACCCAGGTCACCGCGCTGATGGCGACCGACGTCAGCCTGGTTGGGCTCGCCCAGGGGCTGGTGGTGCTCGGTCTGGTCTGGTGGCCGTGGGTCGGCTACGCGTGGCTGGGCAACGTGATCCGGGCCGACGCGGGGCTGACCCGGCCCATGTTCCTGCTCGTGATGGCGGCGATGTTCGTGATGGCGCTGTCCATCCCGGAGGCGTTCCAGGACATCCCCGGTGGGTTGCTCGCCGCAGCGGTCGTGACCGGCTGCTACCTGGTGGTGCGGGCGGCGCACTGGATGCTGTTCTGGGTCGCTGCGGCCGACGACCCCCGGCTGCGCCGCCAGTTGCTGGTGTGGTGGCCAAGCATCGCGGTGTCGGTGGCGCTGCTGGCGGCGGGCGCCGTGGTCGGCGGGCGATGGCAGCTCCTGCTCTGGGTGTTGGCGCTGGTAGCCGACCTCGGCGGCACCGTCCTCGTCGGCGCGTCCGGCTGGCTGCTGCGCGCCCCCGGCCACTTCAGCGAGCGGCACGGGCTGATCCTCATCATCGCGCTCGGCGAGTCGATCGTGGCGATCGGCGTCGGCGCCACGGACCTGGCGATCTCGTGGCCGATCATGGGCGCGGCCGGTCTCGGCATCGTGCTGTCGGCGGCGCTTTGGTGGCTCTACTTCGACTCCTGCGCCGAGGTCGGCGAGCGACGGCTCACCGAGACCACCGACCGTGCCGAACGCTCGGCGCTCGGCCGCGACGCCTACAGCCTCCTGCACCTGCCGATGATCGCCGGCATCGTCGTGATGGCGCTCGGGCTGAAGAAGGTGCTCGAGTATGCCGGCGGCGAGGACGACCACGTGTGGAGCGACGAGCTGCACGGGTTGAGCATGTACGTGCTCCCGTGGGGCGTTGCGCTTTTCCTCGTCGGGCATCTCGCGTTCCGCTACCGCATCGCGCACACGACACCGATCAGCTATGTGGTCGCGATCGTGCTGCTGGGCGTCTCCGGGCTGCTCATCGAACAGCTGCCGGTGCTGGTCGCGCTGCTCGCGGTCGTCGCGCTGGTGCTCGGGCTGGTCGCCCTAGACTCCCTTCGTCCGCACCGGCAGCCGGAGGCCACGTGAGCGAGCACGCAGCGCCGCACCTGCGCAAGGTGTTGGTGGCCAACCGGGGCGAGATCGCGGTGCGGGTGGTGCGGGCCTGCCGGGACGCGGGTATCGCCAGCGTGGCGGTCTACGCCGAGGCCGACCGGGACGCGTTGCACGTGCGGCTGGCCGACGAGGCGTACTCCCTCGACGGGGCGACGCCGGGCGACTCGTACCTGTCGATCGAGAAGCTGCTCGGCGTGGCCGAACGAGCCGGCGCCGACTCCGTGCACCCCGGCTACGGCTTCCTGGCGGAGAACGCGGACTTCGCCCGCGCGGTGTCCGACGCCGGCCGCACCTGGATCGGGCCGCCGCCGGAGGCGATCGACTCGCTCGGCGACAAGGTCAAGGCCAGGCACATCGCCGAGAAGGTCGGCGCTCCGCTTGTCGCCGGCACGCCCGACCCGGTCGACGACGCGAAGCAGGTGGTGGCGTTCGCCGAGGAGCACGGGCTACCGATCGCGATCAAGGCCGCGTACGGCGGCGGCGGGCGGGGCCTCAAGGTCGCGCGCACGATGGACGAGGTGGCCGAGCTGTACGAGTCGGCAGTGCGCGAGGCGGTCAGCGCCTTCGGTCGCGGCGAGTGCTTCGTCGAGCGCTATCTCGACCGGCCGCGGCACGTGGAGACGCAGTGTCTCGCCGACCAGCACGGCAACGTCGTGGTCATCTCGACGCGGGACTGCTCGCTGCAGCGGCGGCACCAGAAGCTGGTCGAGGAGGCGCCCGCCCCGTACCTGTCCGACGAGCAGGTGCGGACGCTGTACGACAGCTCCAAGAAGATCATGCGCGAGGCGGGGTACGTCGGCGCCGGGACGTGCGAGTTCCTCGTCGGCCAGGACGGCACGATCAGCTTCCTCGAGGTCAACACCCGGCTGCAGGTCGAGCACTGCGTGAGCGAGGAGGTCACCGGCATCGACCTGGTGCGGGAGATGTTCCGCGTCGCTGCCGGGGAGGAGCTTGGCTACGACGACCCGGACGTGCGCGGGCACTCGATCGAGTTCCGGATCAACGCCGAGGACGCCGGGCAGAACTTCCTGCCGGCGCCGGGCACGCTGACGCGCTGGCACCCGCCGGCCGGACCGGGCGTCCGGCTCGACGGCGGCTACGACCAGGGCGAGACGGTGCCGGGCGCGTTCGACTCTCTGGTCGCAAAGCTCGTCATCACCGGGTCGAGCCGACAGCAGGCGCTCGAGCGAGCGCGCCGCGCCCTGGACGAGTTCGTCGTCGAGGGGATGCCGACGGTGATCCCGTTCCACCGCGCGGTGCTCGACGACCCGGCATACGTCGCCGCCGACCGGCCGGGAGCGGCCGACGACGCGAGCTTTGCCGTGCATACCCGCTGGATCGAGACCGAGTGGGACAACACCGTCGAGCCCTACTCCAGGGACACCGTCGCGGGCGACGCGGAGACCGCTGAAGCAGCAGAGCGGGACGCGGTGACCGTCGAGGTGGCCGGCCGCCGGATCGAAGTGGTGCTGCCCGCCGGGCTGAGCGCCGCTGCCACCGCCGGACCGACCGCGAAGAAGGCGAAGCGCCGGGCCGCGTCGACGGGCGGCGGGTCGGCGGCCGGTGGCGACGCGCTCACCTCGCCGATGCAGGGGACGATCGTCAAGGTCGCGGTCGAGGACGGTCAGCAGGTCGCCGAGGGCGACCTGGTGGTCGTACTCGAGGCGATGAAGATGGAGCAGCCGCTCAACGCGCACAAGGCCGGCACGATCACCGCCCTGAAGGCCGAGGCCGGCGCCGGCGTCACCTCCGGCGAGGTGATCTGCACCATCACCGACTGATGTCGACGTCGATCTGCCCGGAGCGGCGCAGCCAGGTGATGCGGCCGTGCTGGAACTTGACCCGCCGGCCGACGTCGATCCGCCGCACCTCGGTGGTCGGATAGCCCAGCCTGCCGTTGACGAACCCGTGCCGCCGGTACGCGCGCAGGATCCGGCCGGTCACGGCGTGCGCACCCCACCGGTCGTGGTGGATGACCGCCCCGCCCTGGAACTGCGCCTTGTGCCCGCCGCCGTCGGTCTTGGCGTACGGGTGGTTCGGGAAGCCCAGGGACGACCGGACCCCGCCGTGACGCTGGTAGTAGGTGAGCACCGCGCCGCGCAGGCCGTGCGCGCCGGTGCGCTTGGACCAGTACATCCGGCCCTTGGTGAACGCGTGCCGCGCCCCGGTCAGGCCGTTGTCGTTGCGGACCCGCGACTCTGCCCCGATCGGGCGGCCGAACGGGGACTTCTTCGCGCCACCGAGACGCTGCCAGGCCGCGATGATCGGGGGCTTGCCGAACGTCACCCAGCTGGACCGCAGCCCGAGCGCGAAACGGAGCGACTCACCGCTCAGCCCAACGGTCCGGCGCCGGCCGTGCAGCACCACCTGCTGCACCCGGCCACCCCACGCGCCGTGGCCGTCCCGGTTGCGCACCGTCAGGTGCTGCAGCCGCCCCAGCTCGCCGAACCTGCGCTCGAGCCGGGCGCTGTCGACGCGGGTCCGCCAGCGGTGGTTGGCGTTGCCCTGCCAGCCGTCGAATCGGTCGGCGCGAGCCCGCAGGTACGGACGCCCGCCGGATACCGTCCACCCGCCGGACGAACTGGAGAACTGGGTGAGCGCCGGCCGACCGTGCCATTTCCGGATAGTGCGTGCGGTGCCCAGGACCGCCTGGTTGCCCCTCTTGGTCTCGGCCCGCACCCCGCCGTACACCTGGCAGGTCGTGGTGTCGCAGACGTGCCAATAGCGGCTGCGGTTCGCCCGCCGTCCGTACGCCGCGTACGTGCGCGCGGCGACTGCCTGGGCACGCAGCGCCGCCATCGACCACGAGGTCGGCATCTCGGCGGGCAGCACGCCGCGGACGTACTGGTCGAGCGACACCACGTTGACGGTGTCGCGGATGCCGGCGCCGCGGTAGGGAGGCGTTGCGCGCAGGATGCCGCGGTAGCGACGGACCTCACCGTTCGGGAGGACCAGCCCGATCGGTGCGCCGCCGGCGGTGAACTGCCCTACCCCTCGCAGCAGCGTGCGCCCGGGGACCGGCCAGCGCTGCCAACCGGCGCGGTTGTGGAACTGCACGGCCGACTTCACCGCCTGTCCGCGCGCCGGGGTGATCCGCCACTGGTCGATCTTCGGCCGCCTTGGCAACCGCCACGCCCGGCCGTCGGCGAGGTCCCGCACCGCGAGCTTTCGCCGGGCGGCGACGGTGACCTGCGACGTGGTGTCCTTGGTGACGAGCACCCGCAGCGGTCCCCCGGTCTTGCCCGACTTCGTGCCGCGGTAGTAGAAGTCCAGGATCTGCCCGGTCGACTTGCCCGCGCGGGCTGCACCTTCGGCGCCGTACTGGCTCATCCCGCGCCCGTGGCCGTACCCGTGACCCTCGACGGCGAGCGTGCCGGTGTAGGGCACCCAGTACCGCTTCGCGGCAGCGGTGGAGGGCGCCACCAGTAGGGTCACGGCGACGGTCCAGACCAGGGCGCCGGCCGCCAGTGCCCGGCGGTTCACTCGTAGTCCACTGAGGTGGAGTCGCTGCTCCGGTCCCAGCGGATGACGCCGTGCCGGAAGGTGGCGCGGTGCCCGCCGGACACCGAGCGGATGCTCGACGTCGGCGCCCCGAGCCGGCCAGCGGCGAAGTCCAGCCGCCGATAGCGGTCGAGCACCCGGCCGTACAGAACCCGCAGCGGCTTGTTGCGCGGCACGTACATCCGGCCGTGTCGGAAACCGGCCACCCGCATGCTGCGAACCGCCGACTGCTCGACGTCGCTGCGCGGCCACCCGAGCCGGCCGTCCGGCCCGCCGAGACCGCGGTACCGGTCGAGGACCCGCCCGGCGAGCCAGTGCGCGCCCAGCCGCTTCTTGACGTACACGCGGCCGTGGTTGAACCGGGTGATGCGACCGCCGTGGGTCCGGCGCTCACCGACGAAGACCATGCCGGTCCGCCGGTGTCCGATCCGCTTTGCCTTGCGCTCCGCGCGGGGGTGGTAGCGGTGCAGGTAGCGCGCCACCCGCTGCCGGATCGACGGCAGCCGCTTGTAGACGTTGCCGCCCGGGCAGCTGGTCGACATCGCGTCCCGGTGGCCGGAGATCCGCGCGAACCGCTCGCCGTTGAGCGCCAGCGTGCCGCGCACCGGCTTGAAGCTGGTGCCGAGCCGCCAGCCGATGAACCGCACCAGCGCGTTTCGCATCCGCGGGCTCGGCTCCGCCGCGACGAAGTTGCCCATCAGCGAGACGCCGACCGAGCCGGTGTTCCAGTCGCCGGCGTGCGCGCCCCGCACCGGCTTGCGCATCCCGCCGCGGCGGCCGGCGTAGATGTTGCCGAACCGGTCGACCAGCGCGTTGTACCCGATGTCGCACCAGTTCTGGCCCTGGGTGTGGTACGCGTAGATGCTGCGCACGATGGCCGGTGACTCGCGCACCGAGTAGCGGCTCGAGCCGGCCGTGTGGTGGACGAACACCATCTTCGCCGAGCGGGCGTACTTCGGTGCCCAACAGGGGTTACCCATCGACGGGTTCGCACCCCACTGGCTGCGGCCGATGATCCGCGGGATCTGCGGGAACCGTGGCGCCCGCGTGATCGGATCGCCGCTCGCCGGGCGCCGCTGGGCGACCCCGCGGGGGGCGCCCGGGTCCACGGTGATCAGCCGGACCTCGGCGGGGGCTGGTCCGTCAGCCGAGCCCACCCGCACCGCCACCCCGTCGGCCCTGCCCACCCACAATGGCGCCGTCCCAGCCCGCGCCTGAGCCTCCGTGCCGGCGGCCGGACCCTCGTCGGCGACGTACTCCAACTGTTCCCAGCCGCCCCACCCGGCCGTGGTGTGCAGTCGGACCCGCACCCGTACGTCCGGCGGCGTGGATGCCGGGTCCCAGGTGACGCCGAGCAGGCGGAACGGCGCGGTGCGCCGCGGGCTGAGCTCGGCCCTCGCCCCGGAGCCGCCTGCGCGGGTCTGCGCGGCAGGGACCGAGACCGTGCGGACCGCAGGTGCGTTGTCGGCGGCGCCGGCCGCGGTGGCGAGCGGCGGGGCCGCCAGGCTGGGCCCGCTAGGGGCGACCAACCCGCCCAGCAGCAGTCCGGCCGCAGCCGTCGACACCCCGATCTTCATCGCGATTTCTCCCGTGGAAGGCCTGTGAATGCTGTGACTAGTGATTCCCCTGTGACTGTGGAGGCCGATTATTCCCACAGATCCGGCGGAATTGCCAGCCCTCTATCAGGCGCAATTCCCGACCATCAGTCGGAAATACAGACGTGTAATTCCGGGGTTTATCGCTCAGCCGCGGCGATGCAGCCGGCGGGCGGCCTCGGCCACCGACCCGGTCATCGACGGGTACACGGTGAACGCGTGCGCCAGCTGGTCGACGGTGAGGTTGCAGCCGACCGCGACCGCGACCGGGTGGATTAGCTCGCTCGCCTGTGGGGCGACCACGACGCCGCCGACCACGATCCCGGTGCCGGGGCGACAGAAGAGCTTGACGAACCCGTCGCGGACGCCCTGCATCTTGGCCCGGGCGTTGCCGGCCAGGTCCAGTGTCACCGCTGCCGCGTCGACGTCGCCGGCGTCGACCGCGCGCTGCGTCCACCCGACGGTGGCGATCTCCGGCGCGGTGAAGACGGTGGACGACACCTGCGCGAGGTCGAGCGGGGTGACGGCGTCGCCGAGCGCGTGCCACATCGCGATCCGGCCCTGCATCGCCGCGACCGACGCGAGCATCTGCACGCCGGTGCAGTCGCCGGCTGCGTACACGTCACGCACTGCCGTACGCGACACCCGGTCGACCTCGACGAACCCCTTGTCGCCAAGCCGTACGCCCGCCTTGTCGAGCCCGAGGTCGTCGGTGTTGGGCACTGACCCGAGCGCGAGCAGACAGTGGGAGCCGTCGACGGTGCTGTCGTCGGTAAGGGTGACCCGTACGCCATCGTCAGTGCGCTCGACCGAGGCCATCCGTGACGTGGACAGGACCGTCATCCCCCGGCGTCGGTAGACGTCCTCGATCACCTTGGCGGCGTCGGCGTCCTCGCCCGGCAGCACCCGCTCGCGGCTCGACACCAGCACTACGTCGCAACCCAGCGCGAGGTAGGCGCCGGCGAACTCCAGCCCGGTGACGCCTGAGCCGACCACGACGAGCCGCTGCGGCAGCTCGGCCAGGTCGTACACCTGCTGCCAGGTGAGGATGCGCTTGCCGTCCGGCTGAGCCGAGTCGAGCACGCGTGGTCGCGCCCCGGTCGCGAGCAGCACGACGTCGGCGTCGACGCGGTGGTGGTTGCCATCGGACCCGACGACCACGGTCGTATCGCCTACCAGCCGGGCGGCCCCGGCGATTATCTTGACGCCCTCGGCTTCGAGCCGCCGGCCGACGTCGACGGACTGCGCGTCGGCCAGCTTCTTGACCCGGTCGTTGACGACGCCGATGTCGGCGACTACATCGGCGTCCACCCGTACGCCGAGCTCGTCCGACCTTTCGACCGCGCTCATAAGCGCAGCGGTCGCGACCAGCGTCTTGCTCGGCACGCAATCGGTCAGCACCGCGGCACCGCCAAGACCGTCCCGCTCGACCACCGTTACATCAGCATCGAGCTGCGCGGCTACCAGTGCCGCCTCGTACCCTCCTGGCCCGCCGCCCACGATCACCACCCGCGTCACGGGCTCATCATTGCCGACCACTGGGCTGACTCGGCGCCCACTACGCTCGGCGGCTGTGCTCTACGCCGCGTACGGCTCCAACATGGACCCAGCCCGGATGGGACAACGCTGCCCGCACTCTCCCCTGCGCGGGACCGGCTGGCTGGTGGGCTGGCGGCTCACGTTCGGCGGCGAGGACGGGTGGGACGGCGCGCTGAGCACGGTGGTCGAAGCGCCAGAGGCGGTGCCGCCTAGCCAGGTGTTCGTCGCGCTGTACGACATCACCGACGAGGACGTCGACCGGCTCGACGAGTGGGAGGGCGTGGGCATCGGCCTCTACCTGAAGACCCGGGTCCGAGTGCAGGCGCTCGACGGCGAGCAGCTGGCCTGGCTGTACGTGCTGGATGCGTACGAAGGCGGGCTGCCGTCGGCGAGCCACGTCGGGATCCTGTTGGAGGCCGCGGCGGCGGCCGGGGCGCCGGACGACTACGTGCGCGACCTGGTGAACCGACCGTGTCGCTCGCTGGGCGCCTGAGGGACAGGCGACGTGACCGACGACCTGCTGGCGACCGCGAACCGATGGCTGGTCGATGACCCCGACCAGCAGACCAGGGCCGAGCTCGAGCAGCAGCTGGCTGCGGTCGAGGCAGGCGACGCTGCCGCCCGGACGGACCTCGCCGACCGGTTCGCCGGGCGGCTCAGCTTCGGCACGGCCGGCCTACGCGGGGCGCTCGGTGCTGGCCCGAACCGGATGAACCGGGTGGTGGTGACGCAGGCAGCCGCTGGCCTCGTCTCGTACCTGCAGAAGAGCACAACCGCGCCGCGGGTGGTGGTCGGCTACGACGCGCGCCGCAACTCCGACGTCTTCGCCGTCGACACCGCCGAGATCGTGCAGGGCGCCGGTGCGCAGGCGCTGCTCCTGCCGGCGCCGCTCCCGACGCCGGTGCTGGCGTACGCGGTGCGTGCGCTCGGCTGCGACGCCGGCGTGATGGTGACCGCGTCGCACAACCCGCCGCAGGACAATGGCTACAAGGTGTTCCTCGGCGACGGCAGCCAGATCGTCCCGCCCGCCGACGAGCAGATCGCCGCAGCGATCGACCGCGCTGCCGAGGTCGGGCTCTCGACGCTGCACCGCAACGCCTCGTTCACCCGCCTCGGCGACGAGGTGCGGGCCGGTTACATCGACGCGGTCGGCGCGATCGTCGCTCCCGGGCCACGCGACCTGCGGATCGTGCACACCGCGTTGCACGGAGTCGGCGGGCAGGTGCTGGACCAGGTGCTGGACCGCGCCGGCTTCGCCGACCGGCACGCCGTGGCCGAGCAGGCGGCCCCGGACCCGGACTTCCCCACCGTTGCCTTCCCCAACCCCGAGGAGCCGGGCGCCATCGACCTGGCCCAGGCGCTCGCTGTCGAGGTGGACGCTGACCTGGTCATCGCCAACGACCCCGACGCTGACCGTTGCGCGGTCGTCGTGCCCGACCCCCTAGCGCGCGGTGGCTGGCGCATGCTGCACGGCGACGAGGTGGGCGTGCTGCTGGCCGACGCGCTGCTGCGCGCCGGACAGCCGGGGACTTACGCGACCACGATCGTGTCCAGCTCGATGCTCGGCCGGCTGGTCGCGGCACAGCGCGCGAGGGGCGCCGATGTGACGCACGCGGAGACGCTGACCGGCTTCAAGTGGCTGACCAAGGTCGACAGCGTGCGGTACGCATACGAGGAGGCGCTGGGTTACTGCGTCGCTCCAGATCTCGTCCTCGACAAGGACGGGATCAGCGCGGCGCTGCTGGTGTGCGACCTGTCCGCACGGTTGCGGGCGGACGGGCGAGGTCTGGCCGACCGGCTCGACGACCTAGCCCGTGAGCACGGCGTGCACGCGACCGACCAGCTGTCGGTACGGGTCGATGACCTGTCGCTGATCGCCGCGGCGATGGAGCGACTGCGCGGCGCGCCGCCGACTCGGCTCGGCGGGCTGGCCGTCAAACGGGTCGACGACCTGGCCACCGGTTCCGTCGACACGACCGGGCTGCCGCCGACCGACGGGATCCGGCTGGTGCTGGCCGAGGGCGGCCGGGTAGTGGTGCGGCCCTCCGGGACCGAGCCGAAGCTCAAGGCCTACCTCGAGCTGGTCGTCCCGGTCGAGTCGGTCGCCGACGATGACGTGGACGGTGCGGTCCAGGCGGCGCGGATCTCCGCCGCCGGCCGGCTGGACGCAATCAAGGCCGGCCTCTCCCCCGCCCTCGGCGTCTAGGAAGGCGGCGCATGGTCGCGAGTTGTGCGCGAATACGTCACCCCCCATGCGCGAACTGACGTACGAGCGCACAAACCTTCACGCCCCGCCCAGTCGCTTGAGCAGGCCGCCCACCTTTCGCGCATCCGGCCGGTGCTGTCCTGAACTCTGGGCCCGGTGCTGCACGGCCTCCCGCGAGACTCCCTCGGCGTCGGCTAGCGCGGCTTCAAACTTCTCGTCGATGCGCAACGTCATTCTCGACGCCAGGGTATGCAAACTGACGTGACCACTTGCCACGGATCGTGTGACCATTTGCCGCGGATGAGCGAACGGGGGGACGGCGGTCAGAGTCGGATGACGCCCACCAGAACGGCGAAGGTGACCGCAAGGGCAGCGAAAGCCACGGTCAGCGGAAGGGACCTGCGCCGGACCACCTGCTGCCGGGACGGCTCGCCGTGCGACCGGTCCGCCCGCTCGTGGGCCAGGTCGAGCAGCCGGTTCTGCATCGGGTGCGCCGGCAGACCGGGGTCCGACCTCAGCACCGGTTCGCGCCCGCGTTCGCGCAGCCCGACACCGAGGAACCTGCTGCCCGGGCCGGTCCCGTAGTAGCTGCTCGACCCGACCACCACCTTGGTCATGTGCTGGCGCACGTTGAGGTCCTCAACCAGGTGCCACGGCACCTCGATGTCGCTGAGCTTGCCGCGCAGCAGCAGATGGTCTGCCCGCGCCACCACTGCCGGCCGGAGGAACATCACATAGATCCCCAGCAGACCCAGGGCTAGGACCGCGTACGAGGTCGCGGCCACCGCACCGTTGGCGGTCACCGCGACCGGGAGCGCGATCAGCGCGAGGACCAGGGCGTACAGCACCCCGGCCGTCCGCGCCACGGTCGAGCGGTAGCGCACCACCTCGCCCTCGCCGCTGCCGCCCATCCGCGCATTGTGCCTAGTCGACCGGCCGGCTCCTAGACTGCGCTGGTGACCACGCTGTCCGCAGAGCTGCCGGACGCCACGACGAGCGAGCCGTCGCTGCGCCGGTTCCTGTCCGGCTTGCCCGGCGTCGACCAGGTCGGCGCCGAGGCGCGCGCCGCCACCCTTGCCACCCGGTCGATCAAGACCACGGCCAAGGCGTATGCGATCGACCTGGCGATCTCGATGATCGACCTGACGACGCTGGAGGGGGCGGACACCCCGGGCAAGGTACGGGCCCTCGCGGCCAAGGCGCTGCGGCCCGACCCGACTGACCCGACCTGTCCCGCTGCGGCGGCGGTGTGCGTCTACCCGGACATGGTCTCGACCGTGCGCGACGTCGTCGGCGATCGGTTGCATGTGGCCAGCGTCGCCACCGCGTTCCCGTCCGGTCGTGCCTCGCTCGACGTCAAGCTGAGGGACACCGCCGACGCCGTCGCAGCGGGTGCCGACGAGATCGACATGGTCATCGACCGCGGTGCGTTCCTCGCTGGGAACGTGCGTCAAGTGTTAGACGAGATCGTCGCGGTGAAGGAAGCGTGTGCCGGCGCGCACCTCAAGGTGATCCTGGAGACCGGCGAGCTGGTGACGTACGACAACGTGCGCCGCGCCTCGTGGCTGGCGATGCTCGCCGGCGCAGACTTCATCAAAACCTCGACCGGCAAGGTGCAGCCGGCGGCCACCTTGCCAGTGACGCTTGTGATGCTCGAAGCGGTGCGCGACTTCCGGCGCGCGACCGGCCGTCAGGTGGGCGTCAAGGCGGCAGGCGGCATCCGTAGCGCCAAGGACGCAGTCCGCTACCTGGTCATGGTCAACGAGGTGGCCGGCGACGACTGGCTGCACCCCGACTGGTTCCGCTTCGGTGCGTCCAGCCTGCTCAACGACCTGCTGCTGCAGCGGCAGCGCATCGCGACCGGTGCGTACTCCGGACCCGACTACGTGACTCTGGACTGAACAGATGAGCGAGAGATTCGAGTACGCACCGGCACCGGAGTCGCGTGCGATCGTCGACCTGTCCACCTCGTACGGGCTGTTCATCGACGGCGAGTTCACCGCCGGCGCCGCCGACACCAGCTTCAAGACGATCAACCCGGCCACCGAAGAGGTGCTCGCCGAGGTCACCGAGGCTGGCGAGAAGGACGTGGACGCGGCGGTGACGGCAGCGCGTCGGGCGTACGAGAAGGCGTGGGGTCCGATGCCGGGCCGCGAGCGGGCGAAGTACCTCTACCGGATCGCGCGCATCGTGCAGGAGCGCAACCGCGAGCTCGCGGTCGCGGAGAGCCTGGACAACGGCAAACCGATCCGGGAGAGCCGTGACGTCGACCTGCCGCTGGTGGCGGCGTGGTTCTTCCACTACGCAGGGTGGGCAGACAAGCTCGAGCACGCGGGCTACGGGCCGGACCCGCAGCCCGTGGGGGTCTCGGGGCAGGTGATCCCGTGGAACTTCCCGCTGATGATGCTCGCCTGGAAGATCGCGCCGGCGCTCGCCTGCGGGAACACGGTCGTGCTCAAGCCGGCCGAGACGACGCCGCTCACCGCGCTGCTGTTCGCCGAGATCTGCCAGCAGGCCGACCTGCCAGCGGGTGTGGTCAACATCCTCACCGGCGCCGGCGCGACTGGTCAGGCACTGGTCACGCACCAGGGTGTCGACAAGGTCGCGTTCACCGGGTCCACCGAGGTGGGCCGCGCGATCGCGAAGAGCCTGGCCGGCACCGACAAGCGGGTGACGCTCGAGCTGGGCGGCAAGGCGGCGAACGTTGTCTTCGAGGATGCCGCGCTCGACCAGGCCGTCGAGGGCATCGTCAACGGCATCTTCTTCAACCAGGGCCACGTGTGCTGCGCCGGGTCGCGGCTGCTGGTGCAGGAGAGCGTGCACGAGGACGTCCTCGCCCGGCTAAAGGCCCGGATGGCGACGCTGCGGCTCGGCGACCCGCTCGACAAGAACACCGATGTCGGCGCGATCAACTCCGCGGCCCAGCTGGCCCGGATCCGCGAGCTGTCCGCCACCGGTGACGCGGAGGGTGCGGAGCGCTGGTCGGCGCCGTGCGAGCTGCCCGACCACGGCTTCTGGTTCGCACCGACGCTGTTCACCGGGGTGAGCCAGGCGCACCGGATCGCGCGCGAGGAGATCTTCGGCCCGGTGCTGTCCGTGCTGACGTTCCGCACCCCGCAGGAGGCGGTGGCCAAGGCAAACAACACGCCATACGGGCTGTCGGCCGGTGTGTGGACCGAGAAGGGTTCACGGATCCTGTGGATGGCCGAGCGGCTGCGTGCCGGGGTGGTGTGGGCGAACACGTTCAACAAGTTCGACCCGGCCAGCCCGTTCGGCGGCTACAAGGAGTCCGGCTACGGCCGCGAGGGCGGCCGGCACGGGCTGGAGGGCTACCTGTCATGAGCAACGACCGCATCGACGTGCGCAAGACGTACAAGCTGTACATCGGCGGCGCGTTCCCACGCAGCGAGTCCGGCCGGTCGTACGTGGTCAACGACGCGAAGGGCCGGTTCCTCGCTAACGCGGCCCGGGCCAGCCGCAAGGACGGCCGGGACGCGGTCGTCGCCGCCCGCAAGGCGCTGCCCGGCTGGGTCGGGCGCACCGCGTACAACCGGGGCCAGGTGCTCTACCGGGTGGCGGAGGTGCTCGAGGGACGGCGGGCGCAGTTCGTCGACGAGGTAGGCCGCGGTGAGGGGCTGAGCGCGCGCAAGGCGGAGGCGGTCGTCGACGCGGCGGTCGACCGGTGGGTCTGGTACGCCGGGTGGGCGGACAAGCTGGCCCAGGTGCTCGGCAACGCCAACCCGGTCGCAGGCCCGTACTTCAACCTGTCGACGCCCGAGGCGACCGGCGTGGTGGTGGCGGTGGCGCCGACGGACTCGTCGCTGCTGGGGCTGGTCAGCGTCGTTGCTCCGGTGGTCACCAGCGGCGGGACGGTGGTGGTGCTGGCGGCCGAGACCGCGCCGCTGCCCGCAATCACCCTCGGCGAGGTGCTGGCGCCGTCCGACCTGCCCGGCGGCGTGGTCAACGTGCTGACCGGCCAGGTGGGTGAGATCGCGCCGTGGCTCGCCTCGCACCGCGACGTCGACGCGCTCGACCTCACCGGGGTGGTCGACGAGACGTTGGCGCAGTCGCTGGAAGCGGCGGCCGCGGGGACGTTGACCCGGGTCCGGCGGCCAGAGCCGGCGGCGGACTGGACCGCCTCGCCGGGGATCGACCGGATGCGCTGGGTGCTGGAGACCAAGACGGTCTGGCACCCGATCGGCGTCTGACCCGGTGCACACGTTCGCCTCGCCCGACGAGACCCTGCGCGCGGTGGGGCGCACCTTCGGGCCCGGCGCCTGGCTCGAGATCACCCAGGAGCGGGTGGACGCCTTCGCCGACGCGACCGGCGACCACCAGTGGATCCACGTCGACCCGGAGCGGGCCGCCGCCGGCCCGTTCGGCGGCACGATCGCGCACGGCTACCTGACGCTGTCGCTGGTGCCCATGCTCGGCGCGTACGTCCTCGCGTACGACGGCTGCTCGGCCAAGCTCAACTACGGCACCGAGAAGGTCCGGTTCCCTCAGGCGGTGCGGGTCGGGTCGCGGGTGCGAGCGCACGCTTCCATCGCCGGCGCGCAGCGCACGGACGCCGGCGTGCGGGTCACCGTGCGGTGGACGCTCGAGATCGAGGCCGAGCCCAAGCCGGCGTGCGTCGCCGACACGGTCGTCCTGCTCGTGCCCTGACCGTCACCCGCGCTGGTCACCGCCCGTACACGGACACGTGGTGGCGGCTCGTCGTCGTGAACGGCTGGCGGTCCCAGCCGCCCCAGCGGTGCTGCAGGCGGAGCCCCGCGATCCGGGCCATCAGGTCGAGCTCGCTG
>Ga0136620_10000283_pt1 | contig 22916 bp, 23 predicted proteins | sample AntDrymUQ4162106_2_FD_104806 | JGI IMG/M metagenome (GOLD analysis project Ga0136620, IMG submission 104806) | Polar desert sand microbial communities from Dry Valleys, Antarctica - metaG UQ416 (21.06) | ecosystem: Environmental > Terrestrial > Soil > Desert | place: Antarctica: Dry Valley... | reverse complement strand
GTTCGTCTCGCGCGGTGGGGAGAAGCTCGCGAACGCGCTCGAGCAGGTCGAGATCGAGCTCGACGGGCGCGACTGCATCGACCTCGGCGCGTCGACCGGGGGCTTCACCGACGCGCTGCTCCAGGGCGGCGCTGCCCGCGTGATCGCCGTCGACGTCGGCTACGGCCAGCTGCACCCGAAGTTGAGAGACGACCCGCGCGTGGCGGTGCTCGAGCGAACCAACGCCCGTGGGCTGACCGTGCTCCCTTTCCGGCCGGACCTGCTCGTCTGCGACGTCTCGTTCATCGGTGTTCGACTGGTGCTCGCTCCGGTGCTGCCTCTGCTCGCGGACGGCTGGGACGCACTCGTCCTCGTCAAGCCCCAGTTCGAGGCCGGCCGCGAGGACGTCGGCAGGGGCGGCGTCGTCCGCGACCCGGACGTGCACCGGCGAGTGCTCCGCTCGCTGGTCGAGCAAGCCCCGGCCTGGGATGCCCTCGCGGTGGGGGTCGTAGACTCTCGGCTTCCGGGCCCCAAGGGGAACCGGGAGTTCTTCGTCCATCTCGTCCACGCGCCGGAGGCAGAGCCGCTCAGTGACATCGACGACCGGATCGACGCCGCAGTCGGCTAGGGCGGTCGCACGCGCCGCCGTGATCACTCACGGCCGGCCTGGGACGATCGGGCCTGCACTCGCGCGCCTGGCGACCGTCGCCCGCGAGGGAGGTGTCGAGCTGCTCGTGGACGAGGAGGAGGCGTCCAAGCACGGGCTCGCTCCTGCCGGCGGCGACGCCAGGGCCGTCGACCTCGCCGTCGTGCTCGGCGGAGACGGGACGATGCTGCGCGCCCTGGGCTCCTTCCTCGGCACGGGCGTGCCCGTGATCGGCGTCAACTTCGGCCGCGTCGGCTTCCTCTCCTCGATCCCGGCCGAGCAGCTCGAGGCCGGGCTCGCCCGCGCTTTCGCCGGCGACTACGCGGCCTACGAGCTGCCGACGCTCGATGTCGAGCTGGGCACCGAGCGGCGCGTCGCGGTCAACGATCTCGTGGTGACGAGCGCCGTCGTCGGCCGCATGATCCAGCTCGAGTGGGCGGTGGGGGGCGAGGGGCTCGGCCGGCGCGGCTGTGACGGCGTCGTCTGTTCGACCCCGTCCGGATCCACCGGCTACAACTTCTCGAACGGCGGGCCTGTCCTCGTCTGGGGTCTCGACGCGATGTCCGTCACCTTCGTCGCGCCGCACTCGCTGAACGCTCGCCCGCTCGTCGTCCCGCGCGGCAGCGACCTGCTCGTCTGGAACCGCACCCCGGACGTCGCTGCGACGGCGCTCGTCGACGGCCATCGGGTCGTCGACCTGCCGCCCGGCGGCCGCGTGCGGGCACGCATCGGGGAGCAGCGCTCGCTGCTCGCCACGCTCCCCGAGGTGACCTTCTTCAGCCGCTACAACCGGACCTTTGCTTCGTAGCCTGCGCATCGAGAACCTCGTCCTGATCCGGGAGGCGGAGCTCGCGCCCGCCGAGGGGCTGAACGCGATCACGGGCGAGACAGGCGCGGGCAAGACGATCCTTGCGCATGCCTTCGGCCTCTTGCTGGGGCAGAAGGGCGACGCGGCCGCGGTCGGGCCGGGCGCGTCCGAGGCCTACGTCGAAGCCGAGTTCGACGCGCCGGAGGGCTTCCTCGACGACGAGGAGCTCACCGCCCTCGCCGAGCTGGCTCCGGTGGACGAGCCGGGCCTCGTGCTCGCGCGACGGGTCTTCTCCGACGGGCGCACGCGCGCCTATGCGTGGGGACGCGCGATCGCGCGAGAGGATCTGGCCGCCACGGCCGAGCGCCTCGTGGCAATGTCGGGGCAGTTCGAGCAGCGCCGGCTTGCGCGCCCGTCGTACCAGCTCGACGTGCTCGACGAGTTCTGCGGCGACGAGCAGCTGCGCCGCCGCCGCGAGGCGCGAGCGGCGTGGCGCGAGCTCGGTGCGGCGCGCAGGCGCCACGAGCAGCTGGCGCGCAACGTGGCGGCGGAGTCGGCCCGGCTCGCCGAGCTCGACGCGCTCGCGGAGGCAGCCGAGGGCCTCGAGCCCGGCACGGAGGCTGCGCTCACCGCCGACCGCGACCGGCTGCGCCACGTGACGGAGCTCGCAGACGGCGCGGCCAGGGCCGCCGAGGCCGTCGCCCCCGACGAGGGCGAGGGCGCGGCCTCGCTGGCGGGGATCGCCGAGCGGGCCGTCGCGCCGCTCGAGCGGCTCGCACCCGAGCTGGCCCGCGCCGGTGAGGAGCTGCGCGACCTCGAGCTGCGCCTACGCGAGCTCGGGTCCGATCTGCGCGCCTTCCTGCTCTCGCTCGAGGCCGAGCCGGAGCGGATCGAGCACGTCGAGTCCGAGCTGGAGCGGATCTCGGACGCGAAGCGTCGCTTCCGCTGCGCGAGCTACGAGGAGCTGCTCGCCCGCGCCGGCGAGGCGCGTGCGGAGCTGGAAGCCCTCGCGGAGGGGCACGATCCCGCCGCGGCCGCCGCCGAGGCGCTGGCGGCCGCCGAGCAGCGCGTGCAGCGGCTGGCGGCCGAGCTCCGCAGTGCCCGTTCCTCGCGGGCCGAGGCGTTTGCGCAGGCGGTCGCCGCCGAGCTGCGTGGCGTCGGCATGGGGGAGGGCGAGTTTCGCGCGGAGCTGCGCGAGCGCGAGCCGGGCGCCTCGGGCGCCGACGAGGTCGCGTTTCTGATCCGACCCAACACAGGGATGCCGTTTGGTCCCGTCGCGGAGACCGCCTCCGGCGGAGAGCTCTCGCGCATCGCCCTCGCGATCGCGGCGGTCGCGGGCGGCCCCACGATGGTGTTCGACGAGATCGACGCCGGCATCGGAGGCACGACCGCGCACGCCGTCGCCGAGACGCTGAAGCGGCTCGCGGAGCGCGCTCAGGTCCTGACGATCACCCACCTTCCGCAGATCGCGAGCGTCGCCGACCGCCATTACCGCGTCGAGAAGATCCCGGGCGACCCCACCCTGACGCGGATCTCGCTGCTCGACGACGCGGAGCGCCGCGACGAGCTGGAACGGATGCTCGGCGGCCGCGAGTTCCTGTCGGCCCTCAAGTGAGCCCAGTTCTCCGATGAGCTTGGTCGAGCACACAGGCACGGCGCGGCTCGGCCGGCGGACGAAGGAGCTCGTGCGGCGGCTAGGCCCCGGCGACATCGCGATCATCGATCACACCGATCTCGACCGCGTCTCGGCGGAGGAGCTCGTCGAGGCCGGCGTGCGCGTCGTCGTCAACGTCGCGGAGTCGCAGAGCGGGCGCTATCCGAACCCAGGCCCGCTCCTGCTCGTGCGCGGTGGCGTGGCGTTGATCGACGCGCCGGACGCCGATCTGTTCTCGGCGGTCTCCGACGGCGAGGCACTGACCGTGCGCGGCGCGAGCCTCTTCCGCAACGGCGACTGCGTCGCGACGGGCCGCTCCCTGCAGGTTCGCGAGCTCGAGCAGGCGCTCACCGAGCAGCAGAGCCGCGTGACGGAGGCACTGGAGGCGTTCGCCGAGAACACGATGCGCTACCTGCGCGAGGAGGGCCGGTTGCTCGCGCAGGGGCTCGACTTCCCGCAGCTCCGCACGAGCTTCCGTGACCGGCATGCGCTGGTCGTCGCGCGCGGCCCCGGACACCGGCGCGACCTGCGGATCGTCGGCCCGTACGTGCGCAACTTCCGGCCCGTGCTCGTGGCGGTCGACGGCGGCGCCGAGGCGCTGCTCGAGGCCGGGTGGAAGCCGGACGTGATCGTCGGCGACATGGACTCCGTCTCCGACGACGGCCTGCGCTGCGGCGCCGAGATCGTCGTCCACGCCTACGCGGAGGGCCACGCGCCCGGGGAGGCCCGGCTCGAGCGGCTGGGCGTGCCCTACCACCGTGTCGCCGCGCCGGGAATCTCCGAGGATCTCGCCTTCCTGCTCGCACACGAGAAGGGCGCCGAGCTGATCGTCGCCGTCGGGACGCACTTCAACCTGGTCGAGTTCCTCGAGCGCGACCGGGCCGGCATGTCGTCCACGTTCGTGACGCGGTTGAAGGTGGGGGAGATCCTCGTCGACGCGAAGGGCGTCTCGCGGCTCGTCTCGAGCCGGATCGGCGTGTGGCCGCTCGTCTCCATCGCCGCCGCGGGCCTGGCGGGCATCGTCGTCGCGATCGTCGCCTCGCCCGCGCTGCGGAACGTCATCACCGCGCTCGTGCCCTGGCTGTAGCGGCCAGGTCCTCTGCGAGACTTCGGCCGTGTTCGACCTGCGTTACCACGTCGCCTCGCTGACCGCGGTCTTCCTCGCGCTCGTGATCGGCATTCTCGTGGGCGTGGGCATGTCCGGACGCGGCTTCGTCACAGATGCCGAGCGCGACAACTTCAACGACCGCCTCGCCGCCCTCGACGAGCAGCTTCAGGAGGAGGAGCTGGTCGTGGAGGACCTCGAGCTTCGCCAGGAGTCCGCGCAGGAGTTCGTCGAGAGCGCGTATCCGGTACTCGTCGAGGGCCGCCTGGAGGGCCAGAACGTCGCGGTGCTCGTAATCGGCTCGTACGACGACACGCTGAACGACGTTCGCGAGGCGGTCCGCCGTGCGGACGGTGCGCTCGTGCGCGTCCGTGCAGTGACGGTCCCGATCCCGACCGAGGAGATCCAGAGCGCCCTGCGCTCGGACGCCGAGCCGGGCGAGTTCGTCGGCGAGGAAGAGCTCGACGACCTCGGCCGCGAGCTCGGGAGCGAGCTCGTGGAGGGCGGAGAGACGCCGCTCTGGGACCTGCTGACGCCGGATCTCGTGGGCCGGCGCGAAGGGAGCCCAGAGGTCGAGGTGGACGCGGTCGTGGTGATCCGGGAAGCCGATCCGCAGCAGCGCGAGACGGCGCGCTTTCTCGCCGGGCTCTACCGCGGCATCGCCGGCGCGGGGGCGCCGGCCGTAGGCGTCGAGCGCTCGCGCGTGCTCCAGAGCGCGATTCCGGTGTTCGCGCAGGCCGGCCTCTCGACGGTCGACGGGATCGACACGCCGCTTGGGGCGCTGGCATTGATCCTGCTGCTCGCCGGCCCCGAGCGAGGCGACTACGGCGTCCGGGACACCGCGGTCGACGGGGTGCTGCCGACGCTCGAGCCGCTGCCGCCGGCGACGACGAGTGAGTGAAGCCGGGCTGACGATCCTCGTCGTCGCCCGGGACGAGGAGGCTCGGATCGAGACGACCGTGACGCAGCTCCGCCGGCTCTTCCCCGGCGCGCAGGTGCTCGTCGTTGACGACGGCTCGCACGACGCCACGGCGCACGTGGCAGCGACGGCGGGCGCGCGCGTGCTGCGCTACCCGCGCCGGGGCAAGGGGCAGGCGCTGACGCTCGCCGAGCGGGAGGCACCGCCGGGGCCGCTGCTCCTCTGCGACGCCGACCTGCGCGGCGATCTGCGGCCGCTGCTCGAGAGCGACGCCGACGTCGCCGTGGCCGCCTTCGCACGCCGCCGTGGCGGTGGCTTCGGCCTGGCGAAAGGGACGGCGAGGCGGCTGATTGCGCTCGCCTGCGACTTCGAGGCGCGCGAGCCGCTCTCCGGACAGCGCGCTCTGTCGGAGCGGGCGCGGACCGAGTGCTTTCCGCTCGCCGCCGGGTTCGGCGTCGAGACGAGGATGACCGTCGATGCGCTTCGCGCGAGACTCGAGGTCGAGGAGGTCGAGCTCGAGCTGGAGCATCGTCCGACGAAACGGGACGCGTCCGGCTTTCTCCACCGCGGCCGCCAGCTTCGCGACATCCTGCTCGCCTTCGGGCCGCAGGGAACGAACCACCGCGGTCTGCGGCTGCCCCTCGCCGGGTGGATCGTGGGCGCCGCGAGCCCGTCCGTCGCGCCGGTGGCGCTGCTCGGGCTCGCCGACGATCTCTGGAGCGGGGACGAGCGGGGGTTCCGTGCCCACCTCCGGTCGGGTCGCACGACCGGCGTGCTCAAGCTCGTCGGCATTTCGGCGTACGCGCTGCTGCGAACTCGCTCGCTCTCAGGCGCGCTGCTCGTCGCGCTCGCCGCGAACGCGCTGAACCAGCTCGACACGCGGCCGGGAAGGGCGCTCAAGGCGTTCGGGGCGGCCTCGCTCCTCCTGCGCAGGACACCGGGCGGGGCGCTCGCGGCCGCCGTCCTGCTGGCGCCCTACGATCTTCGAGAGATGGCGATGCTCGGCGACTCGGGATCGAACGCGCTGGGGGCCGTGCTAGGTTTCAGTTCCGTGGAGTGGTTCTCACGGAGGCAACGCTGGAGCGCGACCGCGGCGCTCGCGGGCCTCACGGTCCTCGGAGAGCGCCGCTCGCTGGGTGCGCTGATCGAGGGGACGCCGCTCGTTCGCGAGCTCGATGCGCTGGGCAGGCAGCCCGCGTGACCTCCTCCGCCGGCGACACCAAGTACATCTTCGTCACCGGCGGCGTCGTCTCGGCGCTCGGAAAGGGGATCGTCGCCGCCTCGCTCGGACGGCTGCTGAAGGCGCGCGGTCTCAAGGTGCAGGCGCAGAAGTTCGATCCGTACCTGAACGTCGACCCGGGCACGATGAGCCCGTTCCAGCACGGCGAGGTGTTCGTCACCGAGGACGGGGCGGAGACCGACCTCGACATCGGCCATTACGAGCGCTTCATCGACGAGAACATGTCGCGGAACGCGAGCCACAGCGCGGGTGCGATCTGGGAGGCGGTGCTGCGCAAGGAGCGGAAGGGCGAGTTCCTCGGCGCGACGGTGCAGGTGATCCCGCACATCACGAACGAGATCAAGGCGCGCATCAAGCGGGTGTCGCGCTCGACGCCCGCGGACGTCGTGATCAGCGAGATCGGCGGCACGGTCGGCGACATCGAGTCGCTCCCGTTTCTCGAGGCGATCCGCCAGTTCCGTCGCGAGGTGGGACCGGAGAACGTGCTCTACCTGCACTGCACGCTCGTGCCCTACATCGAGGCCGCGGGCGAGCTGAAGACCAAGCCGACGCAGCACTCGGTGAACGAGCTGCGCCGCATCGGCATCCACCCCGATGTGATCGTGTGCCGCTCGCACGAGGAGCTCTCGCAGGAGATCAAGGACAAGATCGCGCTGTTCGCAGACGTGGACATCCGCTCGGTGGTGGCCTGTCCGGACGTCGCCGACGTCTACCTCGTGCCGAAGGTGCTCCAGGAGGAGGGCCTCGACGAGCTCGTGTGCGAGCAACTCGGGCTTGCGACCCCTCCGGCGCAGCTCGGGGAATGGCAGACGCTGATCGACCGCATCGGCCAAATCGATCGGGCAGAGCGCCGCGGCGAGGTCACGATTGCCCTCGTCGGCAAGTACGTGAAGCTGCACGACGCCTACCTCTCTGTGCACGAGGCGCTCAAGCACGCGGGCGTTCACCAAGGCTGTGCGGTGCGCGTGCAGTGGGTGGACGCCGAGAACATGTCCTACGAGGAGGCTGCGGAGCTGCTCGAACGTGTCGACGGAGTGCTCGTCCCCGGCGGCTTCGGCTCGCGCGGCTGGGAGGGGAAGATCCTCGCCTGCCAGGTCGCGCGGGAGCACGAGATCCCGTACCTCGGCATCTGCCTCGGCATGCACGTCGCCGTCTCCGAGTTCGCGCGCAACGTCTGCGGCCTCGAGGGTGCCAACTCGACGGAGATGGATCCCGAGACGCCCTATCCAGTCATCGACCTGCTTCCCGAGCAGAAGGAGATCGAGGATCTCGGCGGGACGATGCGCCTGGGGGCGCAGGCGGTGGAGGTGGCCGAAGGAACCCGCACGCGAGAGGTCTACTCGGAGCCGGTCGTGCACGAGCGGCACCGGCATCGCTACGAGGTCAACAACCACTTCCGCGAGCAGCTCGTCGAAGCCGGTCTCGTCGTGTCGGGCACCTTCCAGGAAGGCCGGCTCGTGGAGGTCGTCGAGCTGCCGGAGCACCCGTGGTTCGTGGCGAGTCAGTTCCATCCTGAGTTCAAGTCGCGGCCGACGCGGCCGGCGCCGCTCTTCCGCGAGTTCGTCGGCGCTGCGCTCGAGCGTGCCCGGGCGCGCGACGTGGTTGCGCTCCGCGCTGCTGGTTGACCGAGGCCGGCACGGACGAAGACGTCCCGCGGCTGTTAGTGCTGGTAGCAGCCGGATCGAGTGTCTCGACGCCGGACGTGACAGCGCTTGGCCATAGGATCGGCGCGTGGACGACCCGCTTGCGCTGTTCCTCGACCTCTGCGCGCTCCCGAGCCCGCCCGGCGACGAGCGTGCCGTCGCGGACAAGGTGATCGCGTATCTGCGTGAGCTCGGCCTCGAGGTGGACGAGGACGACGCGGGGTCGCGGATCGGCTCGAATGTGGGCAATCTCCTCTGCCGCCTGCCCGGTCGGGTCGCCGGCGGGTCGCCGCTCCTGCTCTGTGCCCATCTCGACACGGTGCCGCCACAGGGGCCGCTCGAGCCCGTGGTCGAGGACGGTGTCGTTAGGAACGCCGGCGGCACCATCCTGGGCGCCGACAACAAGGCGGCGGTCGTAGCCATGCTCGAAGCGGCGCGGCGGATCGTCGTCGAGGAGCGAGTCCACGCCGGTGTCGAGCTGCTGTTCACGCCGAAGGAGGAGGTCGGATTGCTCGGTGCGGGCGCCTTCGATCGCGCCCGACTCGAGGCCGAGCTCGGGTACGTGTACGACCAAGGTGCTCCGATCGGCGGGATCGTGCTCGGAGCGCCCTACGGGCGCGCGATCTCGGCGCGCTTCCACGGCCGTGCCGCCCATTCGGGCATGCATCCGGAGGAGGGGCGCTCCGCCGTCGCGGCGGCGTCGCGGGCCGTCGCGGATCTGCGGTTGGGTCGGATCGACGAGGAGACGACCGCCAACGTCGGCCTCGTCTCGGGCGGCACGGCGCGCAACATCGTCCCGGAGTGGTGCACGCTCGAGGCCGAGGTGCGCTCCCACGACGAGCGCAAGCTCGCAGACGCCGTCCAGGAGATGCTCGACACGTTCGGCTTCGCTGCGAGCCTCGACGACTGCACGGTCGAGACGGAGGTGAGCGAGACCTACGCCGGCTACCGCTTCCGGGGCGACGAGCGTGTCTTCGTCCTGGCCGAGGCCGCCCTCGGCCGTTGCGGCCACCGGGCCAGACCGGCTCTCTCCGGTGGGGGCGCGGACGCAAACGTCTTCAACGCACGCGGGCTGCCGTGCCTCAACCTCGCAAACGGGATGACAGCCATCCACACGCCGGACGAGCACATCGCGGTTGCCGACCTAGAGGGGATGGTCGACGTGACGCTCGCCCTCGTCGACCTGGCCCGGCTCGATGGCGCTCGGGCTTAGACGCGGCGTCGTCACGTCCGTGCTCGAGCTGCACCACGAGCTCGTGCGGCTGGACGTGGACGATGTGCCGTGCATCGCGTATCCGCGCCTCACCGGGCCGGTCGAGGTCGGTGACGACGTGCTCGTAAACGAGCAGGCGCGGCTGCTCTCGCTCGGCTCCGGCGGCTTCGACATCCTCTACGCGAACCTCACGCGCGGCCTCGGCCTGCCCGTCGAGGAGGGCGCGCACGTGATGAAGCTGCCGTACACGCCCGGGCAAGTCGCTCTGAGCAACCTGGAGGAGTCGGAGCGCCTCGTAGAGGCGCTCGAGAGCCTTCCGGTCGTGCTCTGCACGCTGCACAGTCAGGTTGCACCGGTGTGCGCCGCCCTCACGGGCCTGCGCGTCGCCTACGTGCAGGTTGCCGGCGGCGCCCTGCCGGTGTCGCTCTCCGACACGGTGCGCGTGCTGAAGGAGCGCAGGCTCATCGAGGTGGCCGTCGCCGTCGCCCCCTGCCTGGACGGCGACGTCGAGTGCGTCACCGCGGCGGCAGCGCTCGCGTGGGCCGCAGGGAGAGGCTACGACGCGGTCGTCTGCGCCGTCGGCCCCGGGATCGTCGGCACCGGCTCCCGGCTCGGTCACGGGGCGCTTGCGCTCGCGGACGCCGCCAACGCGGCGACAGCCCTCGGCGGCCGGCCCGTGCTCGCGGTCCGGACCTCGGGAGCCGATGCCCGTGACCGCCATCGCGGCGTCTCGCACCACACGCGCGCCGTGCTCGAGCTCTGCCTCGGCAACGTGGTGACCGCCTGGCCGGACGATGTGGACGCCAAAGGCTGGGAAGCCGTGTGCGCCGGCCTTCCCCTCGACCACATGGGGCGCGGGCCCGAGGACGACCCCGACTTCTTCCGCGCCGCGTTCGCGGCGGGCGTGGTGGCGCGGGGGCTGCTCGGCTGATGGAGGAACGGCGGCTCGGACCTGTCGTGGGACTCGGCACCTGGAACACGTTCGGCGCGAACGCCGGGCTCGCCCGCGAGGTTGTGGGCGCCGCGCTGGACGCCGGTTGCAACTGCATCGACACCTCGCCGATGTACGGATCAGCCGAGCGATCTCTGTCAGCAGCGCTCGACGTGCGCCGCGGCGACGCGAGCGTCCTGACGAAGATCTGGAGCGGGTCGTCGGACGAGGCGCGGCGCCAGCTGGACGCGCAACTCGGCTGGTACGGCCACGTCGAGCTGGAGCAAATCCACAATCTCGTCGCCTGGGAGGAGCATCTGCCGTGGCTCGAGAGCGAGCGCGCCGCCGGACGCATCGGCCGTCTCGGCATCACGCACTACCAGCCGTCGGCATTCGACGAGGTGGAGCGGGCGCTGCGGACACGCCGCTTCGACGCCGTCCAACTGCCCTACAACCCGGTGGAGGACCTGCAATCACCGCCTGCTGCCGCTGGCGGAGGAGCTCGGCGTGGCGGTGATCGTGATGCGGCCGCTCGGCCAGGGCGAGCTGCTGCGTCGGCCGCCGAGCGCGGAGGAGCTGCGGCCGCTCGCCGAGTTCGGCGTCACGACCTGGGCGCAGGCGCTGCTCAAGTGGGCGCTCTCGGATACGCGCGTCGACCTCGTCATCCCGGCGACTTCGCGGCCGGAGCGGACCGCCGAGAACGCCGCAGCGGGCTCGCCGTCGTGGCTCGGGCCTGCGGAGCGCAGGTACGTGGAGCAGCTCGCAGACCGATGAAGCCGGACAAGCGCGAGACCGTCTGGGAGGGGAAGCGGTTCGACGTGGTCGTCGAGGACGGGTTCGAGCTCGTCGTCTCTCCTGGGGCGGTGGCAATCGTCGCGGTCGACGCGGCCGATCGCGTCGTGCTCGTCCGGCAGCTCCGGCCCGCGATCGGCGGGGCGCTCCTGGAGCTCCCGGCCGGATTGACCGACGAAGGTGAGGAGCCGCTCGCGACAGCCCAGCGAGAGCTTCAGGAGGAGACCGGGCTCCACGGCGGCACGTGGCGGGAGCTGACGTCGCTCTGGTTCTCGCCCGGCTTCGCGAGCCAACGGCTGACGATCTTCGCCGCGACCGGTCTCGAGGAAGACGAGGCTGATCCGGACGACGGCGAGGAGCTGGAGATTGTCCGCTGGCCCCTCGCTGAAGTCGAAGCACGACTGGGTGAGCTCGAGGACGCGAAGACGCTCACCGGCCTCCTGCTCGTCCTGCGCGAACGGAGTGCGCGGCTGTAGGACCGCAGCGAGGGACCGACCCACCACCCACCCCCCGCCCATAGGAGGGTGGGGCGGAAGCTATCGGCTCGAGGCGCGCGCGGGCGTCCCCGAAGTGCGCCGATTGTGCAGCGATTTCTCCCCAGGCGCAGGGCTTTCGCGACGAGGTATCGTTGCCCGGCCATGCGTATCGGCGTCGCCAGGGAGATCAAGCCCCAGGAGTACAGGGTCGCGCTGACACCCGCCGGCGCCCGCGAGCTCGTGCTTCGCGGCCACGAGGTGCTCGTCGAGACCGGCGCCGGCACGGGCAGCGCCTTCCCCGACGCCCACTACGAGGCAACGGGCGCCCGCATCGCCTCGGTCGACGAGGTCTGGGAGCGCGCAGACCTGCTGCTGAAGGTGAAGGAGCCGATCGCGTCAGAGTATCCGCGCCTCCGCGAAGGGCTCGTGCTCTTCACCTACCTCCACATCGCGGCCGACGAGCCGCTGACGCGGGCGCTCGTCGACAGCGGTATCGCGGGCGTCGCCTACGAGACCGTCGAGACCGACGACCGGCGCCTGCCGCTCCTTGCGCCGATGAGCGAGATCGCCGGCCGGCTCGCCGCGCAGGCCGGCGCGCACTACCTCGAGAAGCCGAAGGGCGGCCGCGGTCTCCTGCTCGGCGGCGTGGCGGGCGTCGCGCCCGGCAAGGTGGTCGTGATCGGCGGAGGCATCGTCGGCTACAACGCCGCGGTGATCGCGCTCGGCCTGGGTGCCCAGGTGACCATCCTCGAGCGCTCCGTCGACCGGATGCGCCATCTGGAGGAGATCCTGCACGGACGCGTGAGCCTCGTGATGTCGTCAAGCCTCCAGATCGAGGCGTCGGTCGCCGACGCGGACGTCGTGATCGGCGCGGTTCTCATCCCCGGCGCGCTCGCGCCGAAGCTGCTCACCCGCGAGATGGTGACGGGCATGAAGGAAGGCGCGGTCTTCTGCGACGTGGCGATCGACCAGGGCGGCTGTGCCGAGACCTCCCATGCGACGACCCACGACGATCCTGTGTACGGGGTCGACGGCGTCACGCACTACTGCGTGGCGAACATGCCGGGCGCCGTGCCCGTTACCTCCACGAAGGCGCTCACGAACGTGACGCTCCCGTACGTCGAGGCGATCGCCGACTACGGCCTCACCGGTGCCGTCGCGCGCGACCCGGCGCTCGCGCGCGGGGTGAACGTGATCGACGGCCGCATCACCTACGAGGCGGTCGCGGAGGCGCACGGGCTCGACTTCACGCCGCTCGACTACGTGCTCGCCGCGCCGGCGTAGCGCTAGTCCTCGGCTGGCTTCGGCTGCTGTTCCTTGACGGCCTTCGACGGGCTCAGCTTCACGACCGCGAACGTGACCAGGGAGGCGATGCCGATGACGGCGGCCATATAGACCGCCAGACCGAGGAGACCGAAGACTTCGTCCATGCACGCCTAGAATAGCCGCATGCCGCGCGCGTGCGTCATCGTGCTGGACGCCGTCGGGGCGGGAGAGCTGCCCGATGCGGCCGACTACGGAGACGAGGGGTCGAACACGATCGGGAACGTCGCCCGCGCCGTCGGCGGACTCGATCTACCTGCCCTGGAGGCACTAGGCCTGGGCAACGTGATGCCGCTCGAGGGCTGCCCGCCGCAGCCGGGTGCGCCCGCGGTCGCCGGGCGACTCGTCGCGCGCTCGAAGGGCAAGGACACCACAACCGGCCACTGGGAGCTGATGGGCATCGTCACGCCGCAGGCGATGCCCACCTACCCGCACGGCTTTCCCCACGACGTGATCGACCCGTTCATGAACCGAACCGCCCGCGGCGTGCTCGGCAACAAGCCCGCGTCCGGCACCGAGATCATCGAGGAGCTCGGCGAGGAGCACCAGCGGACGGGCAAGTGGATCGTCTACACCTCGGCGGACTCCGTCTTCCAGATCGCCGCGCACGAGGAGACGATCCCGCTCGACGAGCTGTACGAGGGCTGCCGGGTCGCGCGCGAGCTGCTGACGGGCAAGCATGCTGTGGGCCGCGTGATCGCGCGCCCGTTCCTCGGCACACCGGGGAGCTACGAGCGCACGCCGAACCGGCATGACTTCTCGCTCGAGCCGCGCCGGCCGAACTACCTCTCGCTCGTCCGCGACAGCGGTCGCAAGGTGTACGGCGTCGGCAAGATCAGCGACATTTTCGCCGGCCGCGACATCGACGAGTCACACCCGACGAAGTCGAACGTGGACGGGATCAACCAGACCGTGCGTCTGCTCGGAGAGATCGACGACGGCCTGATCTTCGCGAACCTCGTCGAGACGGACATGCTCTGGGGGCATCGCAACGACCCGGTCAACTTCCACCGCTGCCTGCAGGATTTCGACCGCCGACTGGAGGACATCCTCGAGTCGCTGCGGGCCGGCGACCTGCTCGTCCTCACCTCCGACCACGGCTGCGACCCGACGACGCCATCCACCGACCATTCCCGTGAGCACGCGCTGCTGCTCGCCTACGCGGCCGGGCGGAACGCGCGTGGCGCCGTGCACGAGGGCGAGTTTGCCGACGTGGGCGCCACCGTCAACGCCTGGCTCGGCGGCAAGGCTCCCGGCCGCGGCGTCCCGGGCACCCCGATCCTCTCGTGAAGATCGACGATCCGGCGGCGGTCGCGCGTCAGTACGCGACCGAGCAGAACCTCGAGGCCCGGCGCTCGCTCTACGAGAACGCGGAAGGCCCGGATCCGCGGGAGCTGGCTTTCGACGCGGTCGCCGAGACTCGTCCCGAGCACGTTCTCGAGGTCGGGGGCGGCCCCGGGGAGCTCGCCGCTCGGATCGGCAGTGAGCTGGGCTGCGAGGTGACGATGCTCGACAGCTCGGGTCGAATGGTCGAGCTTGCGCGCGCCCGCGGCGTCGATGCACGCGTCGGAGACGTGCAGCAGCTTCCCTTCGAGGACGGCTCGTTCGACTGTGCGGTGGCGGCCTGGATGCTCTTCCACGTCCCAGACATCGACCGAGGCCTCTCCGAGCTCGCGCGCGTGCTTCGGCCGGGCGGGCGGCTTGTTGCGGTTACGAACGCCACGCACCACCTCCAGGAGCTGCGGTCGCTCGCGGGCAACGCCGCCTGGGAGCGGGTCTTCACACGCGAGAATGGTGCGGAGACGATCGCGCGGCACTTCGCGAGCGTCGAGCGGCGCGACGCAGACGGGTGGGTGACGATCACCGACGAGGCCACGATCGAGGCTTTCGTGGAGTCGCTCGACGCCGAGGAGCCGGTCGAGCTGCCGCCCTACGAGCTGCCGCTGCGCAGCCGCCGCGCGACATCGATCTTCGTCGCGACGAAATGATCCGCCCGGCGGAGCTGATCGAGCGCAAGCGGAACGGGGAGGAGCTCTCGGCCGGGGAGCTCGCCGATCTGATCCTCGGCTACGCGCGCGGCGAGGTGCCGGACTACCAGCTCGCCGCCTTCTGCATGGCCGTCTACTTCCGCGGCCTGAACGCGGCCGAGACCTACGCGCTCACCGACGCGATGATCCGCAGCGGCAGGACGCTCGACCTCGGCGCTGCGCTCGGCCGGAAGGTGGTCGACAAGCACTCGACCGGTGGCGTGGGGGACAAGACCTCGCTCGCCGTCGGCCCGATCGTCGCTGCGTGCGGCGTGCCGGTCGGGAAGATGAGCGGCCGCGGGCTCGGGCACACGGGCGGCACGCTGGACAAGCTCGAGGCGATCCCGGGTTTCGACGTGAACCTCTCCACGGACCGATTCATCGAGCAGATCCGCGATGTCGGCCTCGCGATCATCGGTCAGTCCGAGGATCTCGTGCCCGCCGACAAGCAGCTCTACGGTCTGCGCGACGTGACGGCGACGGTCGACATCGTGCCGCTGATCGCCTCGTCGATCATGTCGAAGAAGATCGCCGGCGGCGCCGACTCGGTCGTGCTCGACGTCAAGGTCGGCGACGGCGCCTTCATGAAGACGATCGACGATGCCCGTTTGCTGGCCGAGACGATGCTCGAGCTGGGACGGCGGGCGGGCCGAGAGGTGGTGTGCCTGCTCACAGACATGGACCAGCCGCTCGGAGCCGCGGTCGGGAACGCGCTCGAGATCGTCGAGGCGCGCGACACGGTTCGCGGGGCAGGCCCGGCGGACTTCACCCAGCTCGTCCTCGACGCGTGCGCGCGGATGCTCGCGTTCTCCGACCTCGGCATCGACGCGGAGGAAGGCCGGCGGCGCGCGGAGGCCGCCGTCGCCGACGGCTCTGCGCTCGCCGTCTACGAGCGCTGGATCGAAGCTCAGGGCGGCGACCCGGATCCGACCGCGCTGCCGCGTGCACCCGTGATCCGCGAGGTGACGGCACGGGGCTCCGGGACCGTGGGAGTGCTCGGCGCGATCCGCGTGGGCGTCGCCGCGCTCCATCTCGGTGCCGGCCGCCGCGGGAAGGGAGACGAGATCGACCACTCGGTCGGCGTCGTCTGCCGCGCGAAGCGCGGCGCGCAGGTCCGGGCCGGCGACGTGCTCGCCGAGGTCCACGCCGGGGACGAGGCTGCCGCCGACGAGGCTGTCGCCGCCGTGCTCGCCGCGTACGAGCTCGGCGAGGGCGGGCACCGCGAGCACCCGATCCTGCTCGACGTCGTCGGCGGATGATCCGCCTCGAGCGTCGAGAAGACGAAGCCGCGGTCTCCCGGGTGATCGAGGCCGCATTCGGCAGCCGCGAGGTCGCGACGTTCGCCGAGCAGATCCGCGCCTCGCCGGGCTACGTTCCCGAGCTCGCTTTCGTCGCCGAGGAGGCGGGGAAGATCGTCGGGCACACGATGCTCAGCCGGGTAGAGGTCGACGGGCAGAACGTCGATGTCTTGATCCTGACTCCGATGTCGGTCTGGCCCGACCGGCAGCGGCAGGGGATCGGCGCGGCGCTCGTGCGGGCCGCCCTCGCAGCCGCGGAGGCGCGGGGCGAGCCACTCGTGCTCTGCGAGGGCATTCCCGACTACTACCCGCGCTTCGGCTTCCGGTCTGCGACCGAGCTCGGCCTCCTGCGGCCCGACGAGCACATTCCCGACGCGGCCTGGATGGCGGCACCGCTCCGCGAGTACGACTCCGCGCTCCGCGGCCGCGTCGTCTACCCGCCGTTCTTCCCACAGCCCCCGTCTCGTGCCTGAGCTGCCCGAGGTCGAGACCGTGCGGCAGCGGCTCGCTCCCGTCCTGGAAGGCCGTACCTTCGAGCACGTCGAGATCCTCGACGTGCGGCTGACGCGGCCCGAGGACCCGCTCGAGGTCGCCGCCGAGCTCGTCGGCGAGCGGGTGCAGCGCCTCGACCGGCGGGGCAAGTACCTGCTCGTGCGCTTCGAGAGCGACCGTGCGCTCCTGATCCACCTGCGCATGACCGGCACGCTCCTGCACGAGCCGAAGGGCGCGACACATGTGCGCGCATGCATCACGCTCGACGACGGCACGATCCTCGCCTATCGCGACGTACGGCGCTTCGGCACGTGGCTCCTGCTCGAGCCGGGCGAGCTCGACCCGTACCTGGACGCACGGCTCGGGGAAGAGCCGCTGCTCGCAGGGTTCACCGCGAAGGGGTTGGGCGAGCGGCTGCGTGGCCGGCGCGCGCCGCTGAAGGCCGCCCTACTCGACCAGCGCACGCTCGCGGGCCTGGGGAACATCTACGTCGACGAGGCCCTCTGGTATGCGCGCCTGCACCCGCTGCGCGAGGCCGGCAGCCTCAAGGGGGACGAGTTGCGTCGTCTGCACCGCGCGATCCGGCGTGCGCTCGAACTGGGGATCGCGCGTCGGGGCTCGACGCTCACCGACTACCGGCTGCCCGACGGCTCCGCAGGCTCGATGCAGCACGAGTTCCGCGTCTACGGTCGCGGCGGCGAGCCGTGCGAGCGCTGTGGCGCCGAGATCGCCAACACGCGCGTCGGTGGCCGCGGCACCTGGTTCTGCTCGCGCTGCCAGGTCGCTCGAAGCGGTTAGGCAGTTCAGGCCGGGGGCGCGGCGCGAGCCGCAACCCCCGGCCTCGGTGCTACTTGCCCTTGCCGCGACCGGGATGCGGCTTGCCGCTCTTGCCGGCCCTCGCCTTGGCGGCCTTGGCGGCCTTCGCGGCCTTGGCCGCCTTGGCCTTCTTGGCCTTCGCGGCCGCGCTCGTGCAGGGGCCGACGGTGTCGCCGTGGCGCAGGTGCGCGGGTACAGCGTTGTTGCTCACGGTGATCGAGTTCTTGCCCTTGTGGCAGATCGTCGTCTTCTTGCCGTACTGGTACTGCGAGGCGCTGATCGAGTCCCTCGCCATACCAACACCGCCAAGTGCCGCGAACAGGGTGAGCATTCCCGTCGCGACCGCGGCGGCGACCGCCACGCGTGGTGTCTTCCTGTGGAGATGACGTCCCTTGTCCAAAGTTGGATCCTTTCGACGTATGTCGCGTGGTCTCATGAAGATTGATACCCGCTGAGCCCAAACCATGCGCAGCGCACTATTAAGGTTTTGTTCGGATCTCTTCGGCTTCCGGGCTCAGCGGGTTGAGCGTGATCACCCGCTCGAGTGCACGAGCCCGCTCCTCGCCTCGGCTCACGAGGGAGAGGTCGTACCAGATCAGCCAGTTTTCCGGGTCGAGCTCGAGCGCCCGCAGGAGGCTCACGCGCGCAGAGGCGTCGCGTCCAAGCGCGAGCTCCGCCTCCCCGAGCCGTTGCCAGGGTTCGTGCGACCACGGTGCCCACGCCCGGGCTCGCCGCGCCTCCGCCGCGCCCCGGACGGGCTCTCCCCTCGAGGTCGCCGCCTCGCTCGCGGCGACCGCCCTGTTGCCGACGTGAGCGGCAAGGGCGATCGCGGTCACCGGAAGCGCGAGCACGAGAGCCACGCGTCGTCGCGCGCCCGTCATCGTCTCCCGGGCAACATTGCCCCGACTCCAGGCGAGCAGCGCCGCCCCGGAGACCAGCGCCGCAACGGTCAGAGCCGGAACCTCCCAGTCCCAGTCGACACCCGCATGAACGAGGAACGCGGCATACGCTCCACCGGCGGCGGCGGCGAACCGGCGGCGTCGCGCCCGAGCCAGCCCGACGAGCGGCAGCGTGAGCGTGGCGATCAGCAGCGCAAGCCCCACGGGGCCGAGCTCGGCGAGCGTCTCCAGGTAGAGGTTGTGGGCATCGCGGGCGTCGAAGGCGAACGATGCAGGGCGATCCCGGAGCCAGTGAGCCTCGTAGCTGCCGGCCCCCGAGCCGAGCAGCGGGTCCTCCCGGAACATGCTCCAGGCGACGCGCCAGTAGTCGGCCCGGCCGCTCCCCGAGACGCTGAACAGGCGCTCGTCCAGATCGTTCGAGAGGGACGGCTGGGTGTCGCCGAAGGCGTCTGCGCCGCGCTGCACGAGCGCCACAGGCCCGCCTGCCACGGCGATCGCCGCCGCACCGGCGGCAACGGCACTCGCTGCCAGGGCGATCGCAAGGACGCGACCGGCGAGCGGGCCGGGCCGGATCCGCTGCTCGACGCCGTGCAGCAACGGAGCGAATGCGGCCGCGGCGAGGCCGAGGAGGAGCAGCATGGCCGCGAGTTGCTGCCCTGCCTCCCGCGCTGTCTCCAGCGACGCTGCGGGAGCTGCCAGCGCCGACCGCGAGGCCATAAGGACGGCGAGAGCGGCGGGCGCTGCCAGGAACGCCGATCCGAGCAGCCGCCCGCGCCGCGGATCGACCGCGACTTGAAGCAGCAGCCCGGCTCCGAGCGCAACGAGGGAACCGCGGCTGAACGAGAAGTACAGCGTCGGGCCGAGCACCACGAGAGCGGCCGCGGCGAGTGCGCGATTGGCCACGCTCCGCCCGTGCGCGGCGACACCGGCTGCGAGCACGATGCCGATCGTCGCGAGCAGGCCGAGCGCGTTCGAGTAGCCGATCGGCGCGCCGAGCTGCTCGCCGCCCGATGGGTCGTAGGTGCCGCCGAGGCTGCCGGGAAAGAGCCGCGTGCAGAGCCCGTAGAACGACACGACGACGGCGGCTGCGAGCACGCCCGCCGTCAGCGCGCCGGGCGACCTCCGAGACGGGAGGAGCAGCAGCGCCGAGAAGGCAGCGACGTAGACGATGTTCCGCTCGGCTTCGAAATTGGGTGCGGAGGCGCCCGGAGACCAGAGCGTTGAGACGCCCGTCCAGAGCGTGAACGCCACGAGTCCGGCGAGGAAAGCGAGCTCGAGCCGGTTGGGCCACGGCGGGTCGGACACGATGAGCGCGGTCACGCCGACGAGGACGAAGCAGATGATCGCAAGTCCCCACTGGGCCGGTGGGTAGCCGCCGTCGGCGAACGCGAGCGCGACCACGGCGACGAACGCGGTGAGGAACGGCGCAGTCACGTCCGCCGTCCGCGCGGGGTGGAGGGACGTTGCGATCGGTCCGAGCCTATCGTTCCCGGTGGCCGGAATCGGCGCTCGTCCCGACGCTAGGCGGCAGGGCGCTCGTCGAGCGCGCCGGTCTGGTCGAGTCGCCAGAGCTCGGTGTAGCCGCCGATCGGATCGCTGTCGATCAGGATCTGCGGCACGGTCCAGCCGCCCGTGAGGTCGAAGATCCGCTGCCGGAACGCTGGGTCGTCGTCGAGCACGATCTCCTCGTAGGCGAGACCCTTTGCGTCCAGGAGCGACTTGGCCCGGACGCAGTAGCCGCACCACCGAGTCGTATAGATCTGAATCCTGGCCACTCTGGATTGAAACGGAGATGCGCGCCGAACCGTTCCCACCGGCGCTCGCCGTAGACTCGGACGATGGCCAGAACTGCGAGGACGGAGGCGGTGATCCTGCGCTCGTTCCGGTTCGGCGAGGCCGATCGCGTCCTGCACGTGTACACCGCCGATCGCGGCCGCGTCGGCGCGGTTGCAAAGGGCGTGCGGCGCACGAAGTCCCGCTTCGGCGCGCGTCTCGAGCCGCTCTCGCACGTCGAGCTGATGCTCCACCAGGGCTCCGGTGAGCTCTGCACCGTCACGGGCGTCTCGCTGATCCGCTCCCACCACGAGATCCGGGAGCACGCGTATAGCCTGGCGATCGGGCTGATCGGCTCCGAGGCGATGCTGCGCCTCTTTACCGAGCAGGAGGCAAGCGAGCGCGCGTTCACGGCGCTGACGCGCTTCCTCGATGCGCTCGACGAGCTCCCATCGAGTGCGCCCTCTGCCCCGAGGCTCGACCCGCTTGCCCTCTCGTTCCAGCTCAAGCTGCTCTGGCTCTCCGGCTACATGCCGCACCTCGACAGCTGCGTCGAGTGCGGGGCAGCGGAGGAGCTCGTCGGGTATCTGCCGGCCGCGGGCGGAGCCGTCTGCCGCTCGTGCGGGCCGGGGACGGTTGCGCTCTCGCCCGAAGGGCTGCGCGGGATCCGCACGCTGCTGAAGACCCCGCTCGCCGACTCGCACGAGGCCGGCGTCACCGATCGGGGCGCACGCGAGACGCTCTCGGTCGTGACCACCTCGTACGAGCACCACGGCGGCTTCCGCCTGCGCACTCTCTCCGCATGAGGCGCGAGCTTGCCGGCAGCTACGAGCTCGACGACAACAAGGCGCGGATCGACCGCGACGCGGTGCACGCGTTCGTCTCTGGCGAGTCGTATTGGGCTCCGGGACGGCCGCGCGAGGTGATGGACGCCCTGATCGAAAGCGCGCAGCGGGTGTGCGGGCTCTACCAAGGGTCGGGTCAGGTCGGCTTCTCACGCACCGTGGACCTCCCCGACGCCGGTCTCGTCTACCTGGCGGACGTCTACGTCATCGGCGAGCACCGCGGACGCGGCCTCGGCGGCGAGCTCGTCCGGTTCACCGTGGAGGAGGGCCCATACGCCGAGCGCCGGTGGTTCCTGCATACGAACGATGCGCACGGTCTGTACGCGAAATTCGGCTTCGGGCCGGGTGAGCACCTGCTCGAGCGTCCGAAGCGCTAACTGTCCTTGGGTGTGCTCCAGGGGTTGCCGAGCCGGTCGAGCAGGTGCTCGCGGACGCGGCCGAGCGGGAGGCGCTCCTGTGCGAGCGAGTCGCGGTCGCGGATCGTCACAGTGTCGTCCTGCAGCGTCTGCTCGTCGATCGTGAGCCCCCACGGCGTGCCGATCTCGTCCTGGCGGCGGTAGCGCCGGCCGATCGCGCCGCCGTCGTCGTACTCGACGCTGAGGTGCCGGCGCAGCTCTTCGTAGAGCCCGCGCGCCTTCTCGACCATCGCCGAGTCCTTGCCGATCAGCGGCAGCACCGCCGCCTTCACGGGCGCCAGCTGTGGATGCAGCCGCAGCACCGTTCGTTCGCGGTCGCCGACGACCTCCTCGTCGTAGGCGTCGATCATGAACGTGAGCATCGAGCGGTTGACGCCGAGCGCCGGCTCGATCACATGCGGCACGAAGCGCTCGCCCGTGCTCTCCTCGAACCACTCCAGCTTCGTTCCGGAAGCCTCCGTGTGCTGGGTCAGGTCGTAGTCGCCCCGGTTCGCGATCCCCTCGAGCTCCGACCAGCCGATCGGGAAGAGGTACTCGATGTCGCTCGTGCCGCGTGAGTAGTGCGAGAGCTCGTCGGCCCCGTGCTGGCGGACGCGCAGGTGGCTCTCCCGCACGCCGTAGCGCGTGTGCCAGGCGAGCCGCTCGGCGACCCAGTAGCGGTACCACTGCTCGGCCTCCGCCGGGGGCACGAAGAACTCGGTCTCCATCAACTCGAACTCGAGCGTGCGGAAGATGAAGTTGCCCGGCGTGATCTCGTTCCGGAACGCCTTGCCGACCTGGGCGATCCCGAACGGCGGCTTGCGCCGCGCAATCTGGGCGACGTTCTTGAAGTTGATGAAGATGCCCTGCGCAGTCTCCGGTCGCAGGTACACGTCGACGCCGGTTTCCTCGAGCGCGCCCACGCGCGTCTCGAACATGAGGTTGAACTGGCGCGGCTCGGTCAGGTCGCAATCGGGCGTCTCGCCGGGCCGCTTCGACGGACGCTTGCCGCAGCGGATCTCCTCGTGCTCGGGGTCCGCGAGATGGTCGGCGCGGAAGCGCTGCTTGCAGGTCCTGCAGTCGACGAGCGGGTCGCTGAAGCCGCCTACGTGGCCGGACGCCCTCCAGACCTGGGGGTGGAGGATGATCGAGGAGTCAAGCGCGACGATGTCGTCCCGCTCGCGCACCATCGCCTCGAGCCAGCGCGCCTTGACGTTGTCCTTCAGCAGCACGCCGTAGTGGCCGTAGTCGTATGACGAGCCGAGCCCGCCGTAGACCTCCGAGGAGGGGAAGACGAAGCCGCGACGGCGGCAGAGGGAGACGATCTTCTCCATGGTCACGGTGTCGCTCACGGGTCGAGAGAGGCTACCGGCGTGAGCAGACCCGCACTCGGCTAACGTCGCGCGGGTGATGCGCCTCTACTCCGAGCTCGCGGACTGGTTCCACCTGCTGACGGCGCCGGAGGACTATGCAGAAGAAGCCGCCGCGATCGTGCGGCTCGCCGAAGCCGCAGGCGAGGGGGAGCTGCGGACGCTGCGCCTCGGCCGCGCGTTCGACGTCGTGCTCGTCCACGATGCGGTCATGTACATGACGACTGAGGCCGATCTGCGCGCGGCGTTCCAGACCGCCTTCACGCACACGC
>Ga0136620_10000282_pt1 | contig 23003 bp, 25 predicted proteins | sample AntDrymUQ4162106_2_FD_104806 | JGI IMG/M metagenome (GOLD analysis project Ga0136620, IMG submission 104806) | Polar desert sand microbial communities from Dry Valleys, Antarctica - metaG UQ416 (21.06) | ecosystem: Environmental > Terrestrial > Soil > Desert | place: Antarctica: Dry Valley... | reverse complement strand
TGTGCGGCACCCCGCTCCCCGCCGGTCTCGAGGACGGGACCCGCCTGCCTGAGCCACTCTTCACCCCCGCTACCAAGGCCGCGCTCGGTGACCACGACGAGAACGTGTCGTACGACGCGGTCCTTGACACCATCGGCGCCGATGCGGCGGCCGAGCTGCGCGCACTGACTCTGGCCGTCTACTCCTGGGCCGAGGCGATCGCGCGCGACCGCGGCATCCTGCTGGCGGACACCAAGCTCGAGCTCGGAGTCTCGCCTGAGGGGACGATCGTGCTGGCCGACGAGGTGCTCACCCCCGACTCGTCCCGGTTCTGGCCGGCGGAGGCCTGGCAGCCCGGCCGGCCGCAGCCGTCGTTCGACAAGCAGTACGTCCGCGACTGGCTCACCTCGCCGGCGTCCGGGTGGGACCGGTACAGCGGCGATCCGCCACCGCCGCTGCCCGACGAGGTGGTGGCCGCGACAAGGGCGCGGTACATCGAGGCGTACGAGCGCCTCACCGGCGAGCGGTTCGGCTGAACCGTCACCGGCGCTCGGCCACCGGGCCGGCCACGGATAGGGTCGCGCGATGCCGAGCGACTTCGACCCGAACGCCCACGACGTCTTCCTGCTTCGGCAGCCGTGGACCCTGGTCATCAACCGGTATGTCTTCTCGCTGCCGGACGCGCAAGGGAACGAGGGTCAGCGGTTCGCCTTCGTCGAGCAGAAGCGGTTCAAGTTCAAGGAGGACATCCGCTTCTTCACCGACGAGACCAAGCGGGTGGAGCTGCTCCGGATCAAGGCACGCCAACGGTTCGACCCCGCGGCGCGTTACGACGTCACCGTTGCCGCCGGTGAGAAGATCGGGGAGATCCAGAAGGTGTTCGGCAAGAGCCTGCTGCGCTCGACGTACCGGCTCTTCGACCCGTCCGGCCACCAGCTGTGCGAGGCGACCGAGCGCAACCTCGCGGTGGCGCTGTTCCGGCGCATCGTCGGGTTCGTCCCCTACCTGGACAACATCGCCAACTGGCTGCCGATCCCCTACCACTTCGTCTTCACCCGGGGCGACCAGGTGCTGGTCCACCACACCCGCCGCCCCTGGAAGCTCACGGACCACTACACGATCGACTGCACCCCGGATGCCGCGCGCACCCTGGACCGTCGGCTCGTGCTGGCCGCGGCGGTCGGGATGGACGCGCTACAGGCGCGCTAGCCGGCCGGGCGCGGCGGACACTTGCGTGGGGGCGCAGGGCGGGGTCTACTCCGGAGCACGCACACCCGAGCCCGCAGGAGGTCCACCGTGCTCAACCTGGCCGTCCTGCTCGAGGACAGCGCCCGCGCTGTGCCCGACCGGGACGCGGTCGTGCTCGGCGACACGCGGCTGACGTACGCCGAGGTGGACGCCGCCGCCAACCGGGTCGCCAACCTGCTCGCCGAGATCGGCATCGAGCCCGGGGACAAGGTGGCCCTGACCTGTCCCAACCTGCCGTACTTCCCGATCGTCTACTACGGGATCCTGAAGGCCGGCGCCGCCGTTGTGCCGCTCAACGTGCTGCTCAAGGCTCGGGAGGTCGCCTACCACCTCGACGACTCCGATGCCAAGGCGTACTTCTGCTTCGAGGGCACTGCCGAGCTGCCGATGGGCGAGGCCGGCTGGAACGGCTTCAACGACACCGGCTCGTGCGAGCGCTTCTTCCTCATCACCGTCGACCCGGCGGCGGAGTCGCCGATCGACGGCGTGCAGACGTACGGCCAGGCGGTGGCCGGCAAGGCGACCTCGTTCGACACCCGCGTCACCGAGACCACCGACACCGCGGCGATCCTCTACACGTCGGGAACCACCGGCCGGCCCAAGGGCGCGGAGCTGACCCACGCCAACCTGACGATGAACGCCGCCAACCAGGTACGGCTGTTCGGCATGAACCCGCGCGGCTACGACACGTACCTGGTCTGTCTGCCGCTGTTCCACACGTTCGGGCAGACCGTGATGATGAACCAGGGCCTGGGCTTCGGGGGCACGCTGGTGCTGCAGCCGCGCTTCGACGCCGAGGCCGCGCTGCGGCTGATGCAGGACGAGGAGGTCACCTTCTTCGCCGGGGTGCCGACGATGTACTGGGGACTGCTGCGCGCACTCGACGACTCCGTCGACGTCGACAGGATCGCGGCCAACCTCCGGGTCGCCGCTGCTGGCGGGTCGTCGCTGGCGGTCGAGATCATCAAGGAGTTCAAGGACCGGTTCCACGTCCAGATCCAGGAGGGGTACGGGCTGTCGGAGACCTCGCCGGTGGCGACGTTCCAGCCGCTCGGCGCCGAACCCGTGCCGGGGTCGATCGGCGCCCCGATCTGGGGGGTCGAGTGCAAGCTGATCGACCCGGAGTGGAAGGAGATCACCGAGACCGACGAGGTCGGCGAGATCGCGATCCGCGGCTACAACATCATGAAGGGTTACTACCAGCGCCCGGACGACACCGCCCAGGTGATGCGGGACGGCTGGTTCCGGTCAGGCGACCTGGCCCGTCGTGACGCCGACGGCTACTACTTCATCGTCGACCGGGCCAAGGACATGATCATCCGCGGCGGCTTCAACGTGTACCCGCGCGAGGTCGAGGAGGTGCTCATGACCCACCCCGCCGTGTCGTTGGCCGCCGTCGTTGGCGTGCCGGACGACGAGCACGGCGAGGAGGTCAAGGCCTTCGTCATCCGCGCCGACGGCGACGACACCAGCGAGGACGAGCTGTTGGCATGGGCCAAGGAGGAGATGGCCGCGTACAAGTACCCGCGCAGCATCGAGTTCCGCGACGAGCTGCCGATGACGGCGACCGGCAAGATCCTCAAGCGCGAGCTCACCTAGGCTCAGGGCCAGACGCCACCTGCGAGATTGGAGCCGGCATGGCCCGCGTCGTCGTTGAGGTGATGCTCAAGCCAGAGATCCTCGACCCGCAGGGCAAGGCGGTGCACGGTGCGCTACCCCGGCTCGGCTTCGACGGCGTCACCGACGTGCGGCAGGGCAAGCGGTTCGAGCTCGAGCTGGACGGCGACGCCACCCCGGAGCGGCTCGAGCAGGTGCGCGCCCTGGCCGAGACCGTGCTGTCCAACCCGGTGATCGAGGACTTCTCCGTACGCCTTGACGGGGAGCCGCAGCGGTGAGGGTCGGGGTCGTCATCTTTCCCGGCTCGCTGGACGACGTGGACGCGACCCGCGCGGTGAGGATCGCCGGCGGCGAAGCCGTGCCGCTGTGGCACGGGGACAGCGACCTGCGCGGCGTCGACGCCGTCGTGCTACCGGGCGGCTTCTCGTACGGCGACTACCTCCGCTGCGGGGCGATCGCGCGGTTCGCGCCGGTCATGACCGAGGTGGTCGAGCGTGCATGCGGCGGGATGCCGGTGTTGGGGATCTGCAACGGCTTCCAGGTGCTGTGCGAGGCGCACCTGCTCCCGGGTGCGCTGATCCGCAACGACCACCGGCGCTTCGTCTGCCGCGACCAACGGCTGCGCATCGAGAGCGCATCGACCGCGTGGACGTCCGCGTACGAGCCGGGACAGGAGATCGTCGTCCCGCTCAAGAACGGCGAGGGCGGCTACGTCGCCGACGAGCGCACGCTCGACCGGCTCGAGGCAGACGGGCTGGTGCTTGCTCGCTACCTCGGATGGAACCCGAACGGGTCGGCGCGCGACATCGCCGGCATCGCCAACCCGGCCGGGAACGTGGTCGGCCTGATGCCGCACCCTGAGCACGCCGTCGAGCCGCTATGCGGCCCCGGCACCGACGGCCTCGGGTTCTTCACCTCCGTCCTCACCCTTCCCGCCGAGTTGTCAGCCTGGGGATAGGCATCGCCGCAGGTCAGCGGCTTGCCGTTATGTCATTCCGCTGACAAGTCCCGTGGGTGGGCGCACGATCAGCCGGCGGCGACGAGAACGACCGCCAGCCCGGCCAGCACGAGGCCGACTGCCTGCACCCGGCCGATCCGCTCGCCCAGCACGACCGCGGCCAGCAGCACCGTGGTCGCCGGGTAGAGCGAGGACAGCACTGCGGCCACGGTCAGCAGCCCGGTCTGGGTGGCGAGCAGGAACATCGCGGTTGCGGCGAATCCGAGCACGCCGACGGCCGAGGCTTGCAGAGCGGTCCGGTCCCGCGGGACCCACGGCGCCCGCAGGACGGCCGCCAGTCCGGCCGTGGCTAGCACCGCCATTGCCTGCGTCAGGACCAAGGGTCCGAATCCGGCCTCGTCCGGCACCTGGCCGAGCGCCGCGAAGAGCACCCCGAAGCCGAGCCCAGCCAGGACACCGTCGACCAGCCCGCCGCGGTGCGACCGCCGCCGGTCCGGGTCGGCGTCGTCGGCCACCTGGGATACCAGCCAGATCGCCGGCAGCGCGAACAACACGCCTGCCCACGTCACGGTGGAAGGTCGATCGCCGGTCACCACGCCGACGACGACCGGCAGCAGGGCCGCAAGCAGGGCTGACACCGGCGCGACCACGGTCATGTTCGCCGCGCTCAACCCGCGGTAGAGAAAGCCCGCGCCGGCGCCGCTGCCGAGGCCGGCCAGCGCCGACCAGGCAAAGTCGGCACCGGTTGCGTCGCCACCGGTCGCGAGCGCCAACCCGAGCGTCAGCAGGGTCGCCATCGTCTGGGCGGCCACCGCGACCGTCCACGCGCTGACCCGTCGCGCCAGCAACCCCCCGATGAAGTCGGAGAGTCCGTACGCGAGCGCGCAGCCCAACGACAGCGCCACGACCACGGCCGCGACTGTACGAGGCGCTTACCCACCGGTCGTACGGTGCTGGCGTGGATCACGGGTCGGATGCCGCGATGCTCACGACGAGCCGGTTGCTGCTCCGCCGCTGGCGGCCTGCCGACCGGGCGCCGTTCGCGGCGATGAACGCCGACCCCGAGGTGATGCGGTCCTTCGTGGCGCGCTGACCCGGTCGGAGTCCGACGCCTTCGCCGACCGCATCGAGGCCGGCCTGGCTGCCGACGAGTTCGGGCTGTGGGCACTCGAGGTGCGTGGCGTGCAGTCCTTCGTGGGCTTCACCGGGATCTGGCGACTGCCCGCGACGAACCCACACCCGGGCAAGGTCGAGGTCGGGTGGCGGCTGGACCGAAGTGCCTGGGGACAGGGCTACGCGAGCGAGGCGGCCACGGCCGCAGTGGCGTACGGGTTCGACCTGGTCGGGCTCGACGAGATCGTGTCGATCACGGCCGCCGTCAACGCCCCGTCTCGCGCCGTGATGGAGCGGCTCGGCATGTCACGCGACGAAGCCGACGAATTCGACCACCCGGCGGTGCCGGTCGGCCACCCGCTGCGCCGGCATGTGTTCTATCGGCGAGTCCGGTGAGAGTGACGCTGGTGTCCGATTCGTCCCGCGTGTCATCGCAGAAACGTCACTCTCAGCGGAGCCGATCTCGATGGGTAGGGTGCGCGGCGTGACCGACGTTGCCACTCGGGAGCACGTCGACACCGTCGAGCACGCGGCTGGCACGCCGGATCTGGAGCAACCCTGGGCCGAGCTCGGGCTGCGGGTCGATGAGTACGAGCGGATCCGCGCCATCCTCGGCCGCCGACCGACTAGCTCCGAGCTGGCGATGTACTCGGTGATGTGGTCCGAGCACTGCTCCTACAAGTCCAGCAAGGTCCACCTGCGTCGCTTCGGCGACCTGCCGGCCGAGACCAGCGTCGGCAAGCTGCTCGCCGGGATCGGCGAGAACGCTGGCGTGCTCGACATCGGGCAGGGCTACGCGGTGACGTTCAAGATCGAGTCGCACAACCACCCGAGCTACGTCGAGCCCTACCAGGGCGCCGCGACCGGCGTTGGCGGCATCGTCCGCGACATCCTCGCGATGGGTGCCCGCCCGGTCGCGGTCATGGACCCGCTGCGGTTCGGACCACTCGACGCCGTCGACAGCGCGCGGGTGCTGCCGGGGGTCGTCGCCGGCATCGGCGGGTACGGCAACTGCCTGGGCCTGCCCAACATCGGCGGCGAGGTGTTCTTTGATGCCTCGTACGCGGGCAACCCGCTGGTGAACGCGCTGTGTGTCGGCGTGCTACGCCACGAGGACCTGCACCTCGCCAGCGCCAGCGGCACGGGCAACAAGGTGATCCTGTATGGCGCGCGCACCGGAGGCGACGGCATCGGCGGGGTCTCGGTGCTTGCCAGCGAGACCTTCGACGCTGGCCGTCCCGCGAAGCGGCCGAGCGTGCAGGTCGGCGACCCGTTCACCGAGAAGCTGCTGATCGAGTGCACGCTCGAGCTGTTCGCAGCCGGCCTGGTCCGCGGCATCCAAGACCTCGGCGGCGCCGGCCTGTCGTGCGCCACCTCCGAGCTCGCCAGCGCCGGCGACGGCGGGATGCGGGTGTGGCTCGACGAGGTGCCACTGCGCGACTCCTCGCTGGCGCCCGAGGAGATCCTGATGAGCGAGAGCCAGGAGCGGATGATGGCCGTGGTCGAGCCGGGCCACGTCGACGACTTCCTCGCAGTGTGCGCAAAGTGGGAGGTCGACGCGCACGTCGTCGGCGAGGTCACCGAAGTGTCGGCGGACGAGCGGGACCGCGGCGGCCGGCTGGTCGTGGAGTGGCACGGTGCGACCGTTGTCGACGTCCCGCCTCGTACGGTCGCGCACGAGGGTCCGGTGTACGAGCGACCGTTCGCGGTGCCAGCCGACCAGGACGCGTTGCGGGCGGACGCCGCCGAGCTGCTCCCGCGGCCGGCGGACGGGGCCGAGCTGCGCGAGACCGTGCTGCGACTCGCCGCCGCGCCCAACCTCGCCGACCGCTCGTGGGTCACCGACCAGTACGACCGCTACGTCCGCGGCAACACCGTGCTCGCCCGGCCGGGCGACGCCGGTGTGGTCCGGGTCGACGAGGACAGCGGGCTCGGGGTCGCGGTCGCCACCGTCGGCAGCAGCCGGTTCTGCCGGCTCGACCCGTACGCGGGAGCCCAGCTCAGCCTGGCGACGGCGTTCCGGAGCGTCGCCGCCGTCGGCGCGCAGCCGCTCGCCGTCAGCGACTGCCTCAACTTCGGGTCGCCGGAGGACCCGGCGGTGATGTGGCAGTTCGCCGAGGCGGTACGGGGGCTGGCCGACGGCTGCCGCGACCTGGGCGTGCCGGTCACCGGCGGGAACGTCAGCTTCTACAACGAGACCGGTGCCACGGCGATCCTGCCGACCCCGGTGGTCGGCGTTCTCGGCGTCATGGACGACGTCGAACGCCGGGTCGCGATGGGGTTCGTGCGGCCGGGCGAGCGCGTTTACCTGCTCGGCGAGACCCGCGACGAGCTGTCGGGGTCGGAGTGGGCACACGTCGTGCACGGGCACCTGGGCGGTACGCCGCCACGGGTAGATCTCGCCGCCGAGCGCGCGCTGGCCTCGCTTCTTCGGCTAGCAGCCGGGGATCGGCTGGTCACGTCGGCGCGTGCAGTGTCGGGCGGCGGGATGGCGCACGCCCTGGTCGAGTCGTGCCTGCGGCACGGGGTCGGCGCGCAGGCGCAGCTGCCGGCCGGCGTCGACCCGTTCGCCTCATTGTTCGCCGAGTCCGCAGCCCGCGCAGTCGTGACGGTTCGGCCCCAGGCGGAGTCGCGGTTCACCGACCGGTGCACAGCGCAGGGGGTGCCGCACGTACGACTGGGGGAGACCGACGACAGCGAGGCACTCAGCGTGGCCGGCGCGTTCAGCCTGCCGCTCGCGGAGCTGCGGGCCGCTTGGCAGGCCACCATCCCGTCCGCGATGGCCGAGGTCTGAGATCGGGTCCTGGGCTAGCCGCCCCCGACTCGCCCGTTCGCGAGCGCCTGCCACAGTCTGCCGTCGACGACCCCGTTGCCCGGCTGGCCGACCGACCGTTCGTACCCGCGCACCGCGGTTGCGGTGGCGGAGCCAAACATCCCCGTACGGGGCGCCGTCCGCCCGGCGGCCCGCAGCGCTCGCTGCAGCCGCCACACCGCCGGCTGGTCGGAGCCGACCTTGACCAGCGGCCGGCGACCGTACGACAGCAGGACCACCCACGAGCGCTTGGTCAGGCGACCGCTTCGCGGCAGGTCGCGATCGCGCTGCATGCGGACCAGCGCGCGCACGGTACGGGTGTCGAACCGCTCGCCGACCGGCGCCGCGCTCCAGCCGCCGCGGCGGAGCAGGCAGCGGGCGGCGGCCACCCGCGGCCCGACGTGACCCCGCTCGAGCACCGGGTAGGAGGGGAACGAGGCGCGTCGCCCGCAGGTGCCGGTCTGTGGCGCGGGTCGTGAGCCCTTGCCGACGCTCAGCCAGTTCCGGTCGATGACCATGGCGGTGCCGCCGTGGCGGACGCTGACGTTGAGCTGGTACTGGTGCAGTCGCTTGCTGCCCCGCCAGTAGCTGTCGGACAGGTAAGGCTTGCCGTCGAGGTTGGCCCGGCGGTTCCCCCAGGCGAACCAGAGCTGGTTGGGCCAGGTGAAGCGGGTGGGGTTGCGGCGCCGGGCCAGGTCGACGGCCTGGATCGCCGCAGACGCGCTGGAGTAGAGCCCAGAGCGGTAGCCGAGCGCGTGCAGCCTCTCGGTCCACGCATCGATGTGGGTGAGGACCGCGGTGTTGCACCGCTGCATCGTGCGGTTGTACCACTCGATGTCGAGGTAGAGGGTGCTGCCCTTGCCGATCCCGAAGTGGCGGGCCCTGGCCACCGACGCGTCGGCGGCCACCCGGCCCTGCCGGTGGGCCGTTCGCGGCTGCGCCGACATCCGGGGCTTGGTCGGGGTCGGGTCACCCTGCTGGAAGCACGGCGCCTGCAGCCCGACGTGGATCGGCAGCAGCCGCCAGCCGCGCTGGTGCTGGCGGCGGACCCAGCCCGGGTCGAGGTAGGGCTGGGCGCTATCCGGGCAAGCACGGCCGCGCCCGCTGATGTAGATGCCGACTGCGGTGAACGGGGAGGTGCGCCGCCAGATGTCCATCGTCTTGCTGCTGGGTGTCACGCACCGGTCGAAGCCGTAGCCGGTGAACGATCGTGGGGTGCGGATCGGCTTGCTGGCCTGGTTGGACGCGGCGGCGGTCGGTGTTGCCGCGGCCGCGCTCGGCTGAGCTGGCTCGGTCGGCTGGCTCGCGGTCGCCGCCGGCACCAGCGGCAGCGCGAGGGCGACCGGGCACACGGCGGCGATGAGGCCGGTCCGCCAGCGGGGAGTGAACATCGGTTGACGCTAAGTGACGGGCACAGCAGGCCATGTGGCTTGCGCAGAGATCCCGTCCGAACGGCTGATGCTGGTGTGGTGGATGGGACTACCCACAGTGACCGCCGCCGCTTCGTACGCTGGTGGGCGTGCCCGCCCGGCTGCGACCCGCTCCCGCCACCGAGGTCGCGGCCGCGCTGGCTCGCCGGCAGCAGGACGCACCGGACCCGGACGACGAGCCGCTGCTGGTGCGCCATTACCTCGCGCTGCTGGTGGGCCGCCACCCCGGCGCCAGCGTCGAGGTGCGGGTGCCGCCGTACGCGGTGGTGCAGTGCGTCGCGGGCACACGGCACACCCGCGGCACGCCGCCGGCCGTGGTCGAGACCGACCCGCTGACCTGGATCGAGCTGTGCACCGGCGAGCGGGACTGGGCGGCCGCGTCGTCGAGCGGCCGGCTGGTCGCGTCCGGCCAGCGCTCCGACCTCTCCGCCCTGCTTCCGCTGGAGTAACCGCATCCCCGCGCGACACGGCAGCGCGGGGAGTGGGGGTGGCACCCGTACGATGGCGGCGTGCCCGGTGGAGACGGTCGCCTGACGTCCGACCTCGACCCGGGCGACCTCGGCCCCCAGGACGGGTGCGGCGTGTTCGGCGTGTGGGCACCCGGCGAGGACGTAGCCAAGCTCACCTACTTCGGCCTCTACGCACTGCAGCACCGCGGTCAGGAGTCGGCCGGCATCGCGGTGAGCAACGGACGCCAGATCCTCGTCTACAAGGACATGGGGCTGGTGTCGCAGGTCTTCAACGAACAGACGCTGGGGTCGCTCAAGGGCCACCTCGCCGTCGGCCACAGCCGCTACTCGACCACCGGGGCCAGCAACTGGCAGAACGCGCAGCCGACGTTCCGCGCCACCGCGGGCGGCGCCCTCGCGCTCGCGCACAACGGCAACCTGACCAACACCCACGACCTGGTCGAGCTGCTGGACGCCCGTGCCGACCAGTCCGGTCAGCTCACCTCGGGCCGGCCGAGCGAGCGCGAGACCAGCGACACGGGCGTGATGAGCGCGCTGCTCGCGTCCTACCCCGACCGCCCGCTGGAGGACGCGGCCGTCGAGGTGCTCCGCACGTTGCGCGGCGCGTTCTCCCTGGTGTGGATCGACGAGGCCACCGTGTACGCCGCACGTGACCCGCAGGGGATCCGGCCGCTGGTGATCGGGCGGCTCGCGCGCGGTTGGGTGGTGGCCAGCGAGACCGCCGCGCTCGACGTCATCGGCGCCACGTACGTCCGCGAGGTGGAGCCGGGCGAGCTGGTCGCCGTCGATGAGCACGGGCTGCGGAGCCGGACCTTCGCCGCAGCTCAGCCGAAGGGCTGCCTGTTCGAGTTCGTCTACCTGGCCCGGCCGGACACCCTCATCTCTGGCCAGCGGATGCACTCGGTGCGAGCCGAGGTGGGGCGCCGGCTGGCCAAGGAGTACCCCGCCGACGCGGACCTGGTCATCCCGGTGCCCGAGTCCGGCACCCCGGCGGCGATCGGGTACGCGGAGCAGTCGGGCATCCCGTACGGCCAGGGCCTGGTGAAGAACTCCTACGTCGGCCGTACGTTCATCCAGCCCAGCCAGACCATCCGCCAGCTCGGGATCCGGCTCAAGCTCAACCCGATTCGCGACGTCATCGAGGGCAAGCGGCTTGTCGTTGTCGACGACTCGATCGTGCGCGGCAACACCCAGCGGGCGCTGGTCCGCATGCTGCGCGAGGCCGGCGCCGACGAGGTGCACCTGCGGATCTCCAGCCCGCCGGTCAAGTGGCCGTGCTTCTACGGCATCGACTTCGCCAGCCGCGCCGAGCTGATCGGGGCCAACCTCACCCCCGAGGAGATCTGCCGGTTGATCGGCGCGGACTCGCTCGGCTACGTCGACCTCGACGAGCTGGTGGCCGCGACCGAGGTCCCCAAAAACGAGCTGTGCCGGGCCTGTTTCGACGGCAGCTACCCGATCGACCTGCCGGCGAGCGAACACCTCGGCAAGGACCTGTTGGAGCTGACTCACCCGAGATGATGCACTCGGGTAGTCCGGGCGACCGCAATGCATCATCGCCGGACTATGCCGACGCAGGAGTGTCGATCGAGGCCGGTGAGCGCGCGGTCGAGCTGATGCGCGAGTGGGTCGACAAGGCGCGCCGCCCGGAGGTGGTCGGCGGCATCGGTGGCTTCGCCGGGCTGTTCGACGCCTCCGCGCTCAAGACGTACGACCGGCCGCTGCTCGCCACCTCGGCCGACGGGGTGGGCACCAAGGTTGCCATCGCCCAGGCGATGGACGTGCACGACACGATCGGCACCGACCTGGTCGCCATGCTCGTCGACGACCTGGTCGTCTGCGGCGCCGAGCCGCTCTACCTCACCGACTACATCGCCTGCGGCCGGGTCGTTCCCGAACGGGTTGCCGCGATCGTCAAGGGGGTCGCCGAAGCCTGCGTGACCGCTGGCTGTGCGTTGCTCGGGGGCGAGACCGCCGAGCACCCGGGGCTGCTCGGACCGGACGAGTACGACCTCGCCGGCGCCACCACTGGAGTCGTGGAGGCGTGCGACCTGCTCGGTCCCGACCGGGTCCGGCCGGGTGACGTGCTCGTCGCGATGGGGTCCTCCGGTCTGCACAGCAACGGCTACTCGTTGGTGCGCCACGTGCTGCTCGAGCGCGCCGGCTGGGCGCTCGACCGCGACGTGCCCGAGCTCGGTCGCCGCCTCGGCGAGGAGCTGCTCGAGCCGACCCGGATCTACGCCCGCGACTGCCTCGCGCTGGCCGAGGCTGTCGACGTACACGCGATCACGCACGTGACTGGCGGCGGCCTGGCGGCCAACCTGGCCAGGGTGCTGCCCGAACGGCTGTCCGCGACCGTCGACCGGGGCAGCTGGGCCCCGGCGCCTGTGTTCGACCTGGTCGCCGGGGCCGGGACGGTGGAGCGAGGCGAGCTCGAGGCCACGCTGAACATGGGCGTCGGCATGGTTGCGGTCGTTGCGTGGGACGCCGCGGATGCCGCCGTACGGCTGCTCACCGAGCGTGAGGTCCCAGCCTGGGTCTGCGGCGAGGTGGCCGACACCCCCGGCGGCGGCGTCACCCTGCGCGGCCGACACCGCTGACGCCCGGGTCGCGAACGGGCGTGCGGAATGCGCACCGCGGCAGGTACGCTTGAGACGGAGAATGGATGACCACGTCCGAGACCCGCGCCCGCGTGGGTCTCGGCTCGACCTGTGGCGAGGGGGTCGGACCCCATGGGGCGCGGCCGTGCGAAGGCAAAGCAGACCAAGGTCGCTCGCGACCTGAAGTACCGGTCGATCGAGACCGACTTCTCCCAGCTGCAGCGTGAGCTGCACGGAGACGAGGCCCACGAGGGCGCCCAGGACGGCGCCAGCGACGGGAACCGCGGCACCGAAGACGAGCGCGCCGACGAGGGGTCCGCGGCCCGCTGACCGGTCGATCGGGCCGGCGAACGTGTCCGACATGGCCCGATGGGGCTATCCCGAACCATCTGTTCCGGTATCACCCACCATCCGAACGGCTGGTCCTGATGCCGGAAATCGGCGATTTCGGGGTGCTGACGTCTGCGACGTGCCACACTCGGGACAACCGCAGTAGCTGACGCTCGGGTAGCCCGGGCGTCGATGAAAGGACCCCCATGAACACCCGTCCAGCCACCCAGTCGGAGTCGCTGCTCACTCCGTCCGAGGTTGCCGCCTTGTTCCGCGTGGACCCGAAGACGGTCACCCGCTGGGCGAAGGCCGGCAAGCTCAGCTCCATTCGTACGCTCGGGGGACACCGGCGCTACCGCGAGGACGAGGTGCGCGCCCTGCTCACCGGCAGCGGCGGCATCCCGGAGATGCGTCAGCCCGCAGACTCCTGAGCCGCCCGGGCGCCCGCCGGCGCCCGGCTCACGACGGGGCCTGGTCCGTGCTCGGACCAGGCCCTTCGTCGCGCCTGGGGGAGAGCACGTCGGCCCGGCTGTAGTGGCCGACGGCGTCGAACCACCGCTTGGCCGCCAGGCCGCGACCCAAGTCGCAGTCGGCGAACAGGGTGCCCTCCTCGTCGTACAGCGGGCCGGCGACGACGCGTCCGTTCACCGGCTCGATGACCGCGGCCCCGCCCCGGCCGAGCACGTCGAGATCAGCGGGGATCTCCACCGGGAAGTCGTCGGGGAACGCAGTCCGGGGCAGGTACGGGGGAACGCTGACCACGAACGCGCCGGACTCGATCGCGATGTGCCGCACCGTGGCGAGCCAGCCGTCACTGTCGTCCGCGGTGGGAGCGACCCAGATCTGTGGGCCGCGGCGCTCTAGGTGCCAGCGGGCCAGCGGCATCCGGTTCTCCCAGCAGATCAGCCCGCCGACCCGGCCGACGCCGTCCATGTCGACGGTGTCGATGTCATCGCCGGCGCCGATGCCGTGCACGAGCCGCTCGTGCATCGTGGGCATGGTCTTGCGGTGACGGTGCAGGACGCCGTCCGGTCCGATCAGCAGCAGCGTGTTGTAGAGCGTGCCGGGGCGCTGGTCCTCGCGCTCGTTGACGCCGATTGCCAACCCGACGTCGTGCTGCACGCACGCGTCCACCAACCGCCGCACGAGCGGACCGTTGACGTCCACGGCCGACTGCCAAAGCCGTTCCCACAGCTCGTCGAACCCGTCGAACCGAGCGCCCGCCGCGGCCCACGCCCCCGACGGGTAGAGCGACACGAAGCACTCCGGCAGCACCACCAGCTTGGCACCCTCGGTGGCCGCCTCGCCGATCAGGTCCACCGTCTTGTCCACGGTCGCTTCGGCGTCGAGGACGACCGGTGTCGCCTGCACCGCCGCCACCCGGACCGTGCCCAACCAGACCATGGCGGGACGCTACTCGCAGGAAAGTGTCTTCGTCCCCGAGGAGGCTCGATGATCGACCAAGAGACGACCGTGGAAATCGCTCGCCCAGTCGGGGAGGTCTTCGCCTTCGTGGCTGACCAGACCAATTCGCCGCAGTGGCAGGCCGGCCTGCACGAAGTCCGCCGGCTCACCGTAGGCCCGGTGGGGGTCGGTAGCGAGCACGAGTTCGTTCGCACCTTCGCCGGCCGCCGGGTGGCGTCACGGAACCGGTTCGTCGAGCCCGGCCGGTACGTGGAGATCCCCTCGGGGGGATCACGGGCCGCGCCTCCTATCTGGCCGAGCCCGGCCTGACCAGCGGTACCGTCCTGACCAGTCGGATGCAGTTGCACGTCCGCGGTCCTGCTGCCCTGCTCGAGCCGGTCCTCGCCCGGCTGATGGCCAGGGACTCACGACGCGACGAGGCGCGACTCAAGAGCCTCTTGGAGCACGACGGCGCATCAGCCGCTTCATAGGCGCCCGTGTGCCTGTGGCCCAGTGGCAAACCCGCCACAGGCGGGCGCGTTCACAGCGGCGAGGCGGACCAGCCGGGTCCGTACGGCCTGGCGCGAGGCCGGTCGCAGCGGCGAGCCGCGGGTGGCGGCGCTGGCGTACTTCTCGCTCGGCGCCGAGGCGGAGAAGGGCTCGCGCGAGTACCTGCTCGACGACTACGGCTGGCTCGGTGACTACGCCAGCGCGATCGCCGATGGGGCGCTGCGTACGGAGGATGCGGTGGCGGGCGCGGTCAAGGCATTCGCGGACGCCGGGGTGAGCGAGCTCAACCTCGACCCCACCGTGTCGTCGCTCGACCCGGTGGACCGTATGGCTGACGTGGTGCTGTAGGCGGCCTCCGTTGGTGCTCGTGGTCAGCCGGCGTCCGACAGCGCCTGCGCGACCAGGGCACGCAGGGCGGGGCCGACGGCGGCGAGCGGGCGGGTCCACTCGTCGGCGCACACGGCGACCAGCCACTGTTCGTCGCCGCGACGAGCACCGGCGGCCGCCAGCTGGCGGCAACCGCTCGCGGCCAGCGCCCCTGCTCTTGTGGGTCCGAGGGCTCCTCCTCCGACCAGGCGGTCGCGAACCAGCCACCCCGCGCGGCCTGGTCAAGGCTGGGATAGGAGTCCAGGGCGAACGACTGGTCCTCGCCGAGGCAGCAGTCACTGTGCGCACCGACGGCGCCCGGTTCCCGGTTCGCCACGACGCGAACCGGGCGCAAGCTCGCGTCGGTACGGGTTGCCACGCCGATCCACCAGGTGGCAGCATCCACGGCTTCGCTGACGGCGACGGCGACCAGGGCGAGCCGGTCCACGGCCTGGTCGCCTGGGCAGGCGTCGAGCTTGTCGACGGTCTGGTTCACCAGCGCGCCAGCAACGTCGTGGCCGCGGCGTCCTCCGCTGCGGCTCGACCCGCCGGGCGCGCTGGTCAGCGCCGCGGCAACCTCCGGGGGTAGCGGCCGGCCGGCGACAACGGGCACCGCGACACCCGAGCGTTTGGCGCGGTACTGCGCCTCGTCGGCCAGCCGGAGCAGGTCACCGGTGGTGTCTATCCCGCCCACCTGGTCGTGGGTGGAGGCGACGCCGCACGCGAGGCCCGCGGCACCGGGCAGCGACGTCGCAAGCTCCACGAGGCGCCGTACGGCATCAACCACCTGCTCGGCGGGGAGGTCGGGAACCAGCAGGCAGAACTCGTCGCCACCCAACCGTCCGGCCAGGCAGCCCGGCAGCTCGCCCGCGATGACGCTGATCATCTCGGCCGCCTGGCGCAGCAGATGGTCCCCTGCCTCGTGGCCGTGCTCGTCGTTCACCCGCTTGAGCCCGTTCACGTCGCAGATCACCACGGTGATTGCCCTGTTGCGAGCGACGTGCTCGTCGACCAGCGTGTCCAGCCGCTCGTCCAGAGCGCGCCGTGACGCCAGTCCGGTCAGCGGGTCGAGCCACGCCAGCTCTTGGAGCCGGCGTGTGTGGGCTCCCTGTGCGATGCCCGCCGCGACCTGAGCGGCGACGCTGCGGGCGAAGTCGAGGTCCCGGTCGGTGAACGCGTCCTCGCCCCGAGCGCGAGTGGCGTAGATGATCCCCCAGATGTGTCCGTCGAGATTGATCGGGACCTCGAGCGAGCACTGCTTGCCCAGCCGGTTGAGGAGCCGCGCTTCGGCCGGGTCGATGTTCGGGTCGTCGAGGTTGCTGTACGAGCCCTCATGCTCCCCCTCGTCGAGCAGGGCCAGACCGTAGTACTCCGCGATTGGGTACACCTCGTCCTCGGGGAGCGGGACCTCCCCAGGTGCCAGGTCGCCATCGTTCACCAGCGTCCGGAGCCACCCGTGCTCGCGCTCGAACCGTTCGATCGAGACCGAGCTGGCTCGCAGCGCCTGGCGCGCTGCCGCGGCGGCGTACCTGAGCAGCTCGTCGTCGCCGGCCGCTTGACTGGTGTGCCGCTGATCGTGAGCAGCGCGGTGAGCTGCGCGACGGCATCCTCGCGCAGCGAGCCCTCGGACTGGCCCGAGACCGTAGGTGTGGTCATGGTGGGCACAGTGTCCGTGGCCGCGCCCAATCCGGGGCGCTTTGTAACAGAGAGTTACCCGGCCGATCACACACCGTGACCGACCGGCTCTCGAGCGCCACCGTCCGGCTGGTATACCCCCGCGCTGCCGCACCGTTCGCCATGAGCCCGACCGCCCGAGATGTCCGAGATGTCATTCCCGCACGCTCGCGACGCACGCACCGCCGCCGCCGCGTCAGCCGGGCTCCGTTGAGAGTGATGTCGGAGTCCGATTCCGCCGGCTTTTCGCTGACAAAAGCCACTCTCAGCGGAGCGGCTGGACGCCCAGCGTCACCTCGACGCGCTGGCGCTGGCGGCGATGCGGAGCACCGGGATGACGTCCGAGCAGGTGTGGGACGGCCGACGGGACGCGACGGTCGGTCCGACCTGGGCGAGGCCACGTTCTCGGCTCGGCCGCTGGCGTGGACGCACGCGCAGTTCCTGCGGCTGGCCCGGTCGGCCGACGCCGGCTACCCGGTCGAGACGCCGCAGGCACACTGGTGCGGGGGTGGAGTCTCCGGTCGGGTCAGACGACCGCGGTGCATAACCCGCAGAACATCCTCATCTGCCGATGAGGGTGCTGGCTCGCCCCCTGCGTGTCGGGACGAGAGAGTCCCGAGCGTGCGTGCGGACCGCTGACGAGATTACGGTGCGTCCAGAGGGAACACGCCGAGCGTCGAGGCACACGAGTCGGGAGACGCCGTGACGACAACCAACGGAATCGCCAAACTGTGGAAACCAGTTGTCAACGTCTGCGACCTGGATGAGGGCGAACGGTTCTGGTCTGCCCTGACGGGGCTCTCGCCGACTGGGAGACACGGCGATGAGAACGGTGATCAATACTCATCCCTGGAAGGCCACGATGAGTCCCTCTGGCTTCTGCTCCAGCTCGTTCCCCGCGACCAGACCTCCTGGATCGGCGGGACCCATCTGGACCTTCGGGTGGACGATGTGGCCCTTGCGGTGCGCCGGACTGAGGAGATCGGCGGAGTCACTGTCAAGGCACCGGGCTTCTACCCGTCTGGCGACGCGCCCTACTTGGAGTGGGCCATCATGCAGGACCCGTTCGGCAATCAGTTCTGCTTCGTGAAGTGGCCGTTGACGTCGCTAGCGGCGGTCGAAGGCACGTCCGTCACCGCTGAGCAGTGATGGTGGACGGTTGCGCATCCGAGTCTGGCCGTGAGGCCATCCGGACATGCCGCTGACCGGATGGAGCGGAACCGCACCATGCCCCAACAGCCGTCGGGGTCGCCGTGCTGGGCGGTCAGCTTGGCCGTTTAGCCAGTAGCTGCCGTGGAGGACCTGCACCGGGGGCAGCTAATCGAAGATGGTTAACGCTCGACCGCGTAGTTCTTGGCCGAAATTCTTGTGACCGACGGGTGACTCGCGTGAGCCATTCACTGGGAGAGTCCGATCGACGACGGGCAACTGCCGCGCGTGTACCGGGCGCGGCGTCGAGCAAGGTCCTCTTAGGACGCGGTTTCGCGGTGCGGGAGCTTCCAGCCCGGTCGCGGGAAGTGGCAGGTGTCGCCGTCGGGATGCTTCTGCAGGTAGTCCTGGTCTTCAGGCTCGGCCTCCCGGAACGGCCCGGCGGGCTCGATCTCGGTGACGACCTTGCCGGGCCAGAGGCCGGACGCCTCGACATCGGCGATGGTGTGCTCGGCGACCTGCTTCTGCTCATCGCTCGCGTAGAAGATCGCGGAGCGGTACTCGGTGCCGATGTCGTCTACCTGGCGGTTCATCGTCGTCGGATCGTGGATCTGGAAGAAGAACTCGAGGATGTCGCGCAACGAGGTCTGCTCCGGGTCGAAGACGATCTCGACCGCCTCCGCGTGGGTGCCGGGGTTGGCCTCGGTCGGGTTGGGAATGTCGCCACCGGACCAACCGACGCGCGAGGAGATCACGCCGCGATGCTTGCGCATGAACTCCTGGACTCCCCAGAAGCATCCACCGGCAAGGATGGCGGTCTCGGCGTCGTCGCCCATCGCGTTGTCCTCATTCCGAAGTTCGGTTGAGACTAGCGGACGAGGCGGTTGTCTAACGCCGACTTTGGGCTGCCGTACCGAGCGTCGAGGTCGATCAGGGGGGCGACGTAGTGCTCACCCTTCCCGCGAACCAGCCGGTGTAGTCGCTCCCGGTCAGCGGGGCGACGGCGAGGAGCTAGTGCGTGTAGCCGTACGCGAGCGAGCTCTGCCGCCGCTGACCCACGACCTCGCCATCGCGAAGCGGCAGAGACGGAGTGGTGGGCAGGGGCGGGGTCGAACCGCCGACCTTCCGGTTTTCAGCCGGACGCTCGTACCAACTGAGCTACCTGCCCGCAGAGCCAAGTCAGCGTAGCGGAGCGGCTCCGTTCGCCCGACCGCCTACCGCTCGCAGTTGACGACGACCTCGGCGCGGCAGTAGTCGAACCGCGCGTGCTGGCCGCCGTCGGCCATGTCCCGGCCATCCTCGCCGTACAGCCGGTCGTTGCCTGCCTCACCGAACATCCGGTCGCGGCCGGTCTCGCCGTACACCTCGTCCGGTCCGGTCCCGCTCCGCACCACGTCATCACCGGTACCAACGAGGACGATGTCGTACTGGTCGCCGCTGAGCAGGTGGTCGTCGCCCGCATCGCCGTGCAGCCGGTCGAGCGCGTCCCCTCCAAACAGCCGGTCCCGACCCGCGAGCCCGTCGAGGTCGTTGGGTCTTACGTCGCCGGTGAGGACATCGGCGTGCAGCGATCCGGTGGCGTCCTCGATGCTGGCCAGCCTGTCGGTGTCTGGCCCAGTCTCCGCATAGTCGAACGTCAGGCTGAGCTGCACCGGGTTGGGCGAGTCCTTGTAGACGGCGCGGTCGCCGAAGCCGGGTCGGTTCGCGGACAGGCCGGGGCCCACCGTTGATGCGGTCGTCGCCACGTCCGCCGTCGAGCACGTCGGGCGTGATCGCGTCCGCGTCGGGGGCTTGCCGTCGCGGCCGCCGTTGAGCCGGTCGTCACCCGACTCGCCGTACAGCCGGTCGTCGCCGCGGCCGGTGCAGACCAGGTCGTTGCCGCTGCGCGCGTGCACCACGTCGAAACCCGATCCGGTGACGATCACGTCGTTGTCGTTGGTTCCGCGGATCTGGTCCGAACCGCCGGTGCCGGTGATCGTCGCGGGCTCCCCGTAACAGGTGGAATTCCACCGCGGTCGTCTCCGGCGGCGGTGCCGCCGACCGTCGCCGCCGTCACGAGAGGCGGCGCGGCCAGCAGCACTGCGCGGCGCATCAGTTCATGCGACCCCGACGGGACTCGAACCCGCGGCCTCCGCCGTGACAGGGCGGCGCGCTAACCAACTGCGCTACGGGGCCTTTGGGAGACGGCCTCGATGGTATCTCAGTCGTCTGCCGTGCCCCCAACGGGATTCGAACCCGTGCTGCCGCCTTGAAAGGGCGGAGTCCTAGGCCTCTAGACGATGAGGGCGGGTCACCGGCTCGTGACCGCTGGAGACCGAGACAGCATAACGACCGTCGACCCGGCATCGCGACGCCGCACAATGGGGCCGCACAATGGGGTATGTGCTGGACATGACCGCCGATCGCTTCGAGGCGCTGGTGGTCGAGGCGCTGGACGAGGTGCCTGACGAGCTCATGGATCTCGTCGTCAACCTCGTGGTCGTGGTCGAGGACGACGCGCCGGCTGACGATCCCGAGCTGCTCGGCCTGTACGACGGCGTGCCGTTGACCGAGCGGGACACGATGTACGGCGGCGTGCTGCCCGACCGGATCTCCATCTACCGGCGACCGACGTTAGCGATCTGCGACACCGACGACGACGTCCGCGAGGAGGTTGCGGTCACCGTCGTTCACGAGATCGCGCACCACTTCGGCATCGACGACGAGCGGCTGCACGAGCTCGGCTACGACTGACCGGCCGTCCCCGGGTATGGCCGCGGTTGCGCGCCGCGCACCTGAAGGTCGAACTCACCCAGGAACCAGCGCCGCATCGCCCGTTCGTCCGGGCCAGCGGCGAGCGCGAGCAGGCGGGCACTGCGGCAGTACTCGTCGGTCTGGTCCAGCACGTCCGCCAGCTGCGCGCACGTCACCCCTGCCGAGCGGGGCACGCCGTACCGCAGCGTCACCGTCTCGTCGTCACGTTGGTACGCCCGCTCGAACCGCTCGTCCTCGGCGAGCACTGCCACGTTGAGCTGTTCCACGTCGTTGGCCAGCTCGGCCAGCAGTACGGGTACGCGGTGCTTGGCACCCCCGCGCAGGGTCAGCAGCTGCATCTCTCGTCGTATGTCGCGGATCCGGAACCGGGTCTGCCACAGCAGCTGCACGGGTGCGTCGCTGATCACCACATCTACGTCGGTTTCACCGGGCGAAGCTCCCGGTGCAGCCGGAACGTCCGGGGTGTCCGGCTCGGCCGGCCGGTTGGCGTGCGCCGACCGGGAGGGCACGAACCACACGGTCTTGCCTTCGTCGCCGCGGCGCAGGCTCTCGCGCACGCCCCACCGGGCGGCCAGGGCGCCGATGATGTGCAGGCCGAGGCCCACCGTCGCCGGCGACCCGTCGGGGTTGTCGTCGGTGAGCCCGGGCTGGAGCCGGCCTTTGCTGGTGTCGGCGACCTCGATGATCACGTCTCCCTCGACGTCGTCTCGCACCGCGATGGTGATGCCCGTTCGCGCGTGCAGGACGGCGTTGGTGACCAGCTCGGAGATCGCCAGGGTGGCCGAGTCGACAAGGTCGAGGCGACCCATCCGGGTCAGCACTTCGTTGAGCCAGGCCCGGGCGATGCCAGCCGACTGCGGCTCGGGGCGCAGCCGCACCGCGTGCTCCACCAGGGCCCACCTCCTGCTCCCGCCGGCCCCACCCGGCACCGGCGTACAGCGTGCCACGCCGGGTCGCGCGTCGACGGCAGGCAGCGCCTGCGCGTCGCTATCCTCGGCCGGTGCTCGTGCACGTCCTCAACGGACCCAACATCGGCCGGCTCGGCAGCCGCGAGCCGGACGTCTACGGCGGCGCGACGTATGACGACCTCGTCGCCACCTGCGAACGCGTCGGCGCGGAGTGCGGGCTGCAGGTCGTGGTGCGTCAGACCGAGGCCGAGCACAAGCTGATCGGCTGGCTGCACGAGGCAGCGGACGCGGGCGCGGCTGTGGTGGTGAACCCCGGTGGGTGGACGCACACCTCGGTCGCCATTCGTGATGCGTGCGCGCTGGTGTCGGGACCGCTGGTCGAGGTGCATCTGTCCAACGTGCACGCGCGCGAGGACTTCCGTCGGCACTCGTACGTGTCGTCGGTGGCGACCGGTGTGGTCGCGGGACTGGGCGTCGAGGGGTACGCCGCCGCGTTGCGGTTCCTAGCCGCCGGCGTGCGAGACGGCGAGCGAGACCAAGAACCCGGCTGACGTCACCAGCCCGGTCATCAGGTGAGTGACCTCGACCGCCTCCGGGATCATCGTGTCCACCACCATCGCCAGGATCGCGCCGGCGGCGAGCGCGGTGACGAGGCTGACCGTGCCGGCAGACATCGGGTCGAAGGCGAGGAAGCCGACCAGCGCGGCGATGCCGCTCGCGACCGCGATCGAGACCCACAGCCCGAAGACGTATGCCGCCGACCGGCCGGCACGCTTCATGCCGGCCGCGCTGGACAGTCCTTCCGGCAGGTTGGACAGGAAGATCGCGACCACCAGTGCCGGGCTGACCGAACCGGTCAGCAGGCTCGCACCGAGGACGACCGACTCGGGCACGCCGTCGAGCAGCGCACCGACGGCGAGCGCCGTGCCGCTGCCCGGCTGCTCGGACTCGGACATCTGTTGCGTGCCAGAGCGCTTGCGGTGTCGGGCGCCCAGTCGACAGACGGCGACGTTGGCGACCGTGTAGGCGATGGCGCCGATGCCGAAGCCGACCGCAGTGGGCAGCAGGCCGCCGAGCTCCACCGCCTCGCCGACCAGCTCGAACGCCAACGCGCTGGTCAGCACGCCGGCGCCGAACGCCATCACCAGGGCGGTGACGGTCACCGGCACCCGCGCGACCCAGCCGATCAGAGCGCCGAGGACCAGGGCGCCGCCGGAGAGCAAGCCCCACAGCAGCGCCTCGACCGCATTCGCCATTAGCGCCCACCGCCCATCGCTACGCCCTCCGATCGCCACCGTAAGGCAGCGACAGCGGCCCTGGATTGCTCCATGATGTAGGTAGTTCGGAGGTGTCGGTGGTGTCGTCGGTTGCCGGTCGGGCGGCGAGCGCTGGTCTGCTCGTCATGGGCGCACTGTTAGTAGGGGATGGGGCGCTGGCGTACGGACCGGTGCAGTGCGCGGGGTCGGACGCGACCATCGTCGGCACGCCAGGAGCGGACGAGATCACCGGCACACCCGGCGACGACGTGATCGCCGCACTTGGCGGCAGCGACGAGGTGGACGGCCGGGGTGGCGCGGACGTGATCTGTGGCGGCTCGGGAGTGGACAGGCTCGGCGGCGGCGACGGAGCCGACCGGGTGCTCGGGCAGGGCGACGGCTACTCGGACCTCTGCGGACCGGGT
>Ga0136620_10000281_pt1 | contig 23011 bp, 24 predicted proteins | sample AntDrymUQ4162106_2_FD_104806 | JGI IMG/M metagenome (GOLD analysis project Ga0136620, IMG submission 104806) | Polar desert sand microbial communities from Dry Valleys, Antarctica - metaG UQ416 (21.06) | ecosystem: Environmental > Terrestrial > Soil > Desert | place: Antarctica: Dry Valley... | reverse complement strand
GGTGAGGGCCGTCCGCCGCGAGCAGAACGAGCGCGCGGACGAGCTCGTCAACGCCGCGCTGGACGAGGCGGACGCCCAAGGTTGAGAATCACCGGGGCGAGTTCCGCTCGAATAGCGAGCGCTCGCGGGCGGCAAGCAGGGGGACCGGCTATTCGGCGGCAAGGCGCCGACACCCTGCGCGGCGGACCGGGCTTTGACCGCATGCGCGGCGGCGGCGGGCGCGACGACGTCAGGCAGTAGCCGGGCGGCTCAGAGCTCGTCTCCGGCCTCCGGTCAGGACGCCGGGGCGGCTTTCCGCTCGCTATTCGAGCGGAACTCGCCCCGCGATTCTCAACCTTGGGCGTCCGCCTCGTCCAGCGCGGCGTTGACGAGCTCGTCCGCGCGCTCGTTCTGCTCGCGGCGGACGGCCCTCACCGACCAGCGGTCGAACGAGCGCAGCGCTTCCATCGCCTCGCGGTGGAGCGGCCGCAGGCCGGCGTGCTTGACCTTGTACTGACCGCCGACCTGGCGGGCCACGAGCTCCGAGTCGTTGACGACCTCCACCTCGGTCGCACCCAGGCGTCGCGCGAGCTCGATCCCGAGGACCAGCGCTCGGTACTCGGCGACGTTGTTCGTCGTCTCGCCGATGTAAGCGCTCTCCTCGGCCAGCACCGGGCCGTCCGGCTCCGAGGCGACGGCGGCGGCGGCGGCCGGGCCGGGGTTGCCGCGCGCGCCGCCATCGACGTGCACCACGACCTTGCCGCCGGCGCTCAGGGCCCAACCCCGTGGATCGGGCCGGCGAAGCGCGGCCGGATCAAGTCGGCGGCGCGCCCGGCTCCAGCGCGCCGTCCAGCGTCGCGAACGCGTTCCACTCGCGCAGCGACTCGTCGAGCTCGCCGATCTCCTCCCCCTTGTCGACGAGGGCGACCGGCTCGTCCGAGTCGCCCAGATCGACCCGGTACCGGTACCAGGACAGCTCCCAGGCCACGACGATCGTCACCTCGCTGGGAGAGTCCAGCTGAGGCAGCGCGGTCACCCACGGCTGGCCGAGCGTGCGAACCAACCCTGCCGTGGTCCGGTTGAACTCCGAGCCGTTGAAGACCTCCAGCGCGCGCTCGACCTTGACGTCGGCGTTGGTGGGCACGGCGCGCACGTGCCGCGGATCACGCAGGCGCCCGCGCGAGCGCCGCTCGCGGCGGATCGCCCGGGCGTCGGGCGACGGCTCCTCGACGGGCGGCGCCTCCTCGTAGGGCATCGGCTCGTATTCCGCCTCGTAGTCGGGCTCGTACTCCGGCGCCGCCGCCGCGGAGTCGACGGGTTCGGCGGACTCGGCAGCGGGCGCCTCCTCCGCCGCCGCGTACCGGGGCGTGTGGGGCTTCGCGCGCCACTCGGGAGGCTCCAGCCGATCGTCCGCCTCCTCGCCCACGACGGCGGGCGACGGCTCGTCCTCAAGGCGCCGGCGCCCCCGCAGGCGCCCGAGGATCGAGCGCCGGGGCTCCGCCCTGGGGAGCGCCGTTGGCATGTCCGCGTGGGCTGACTCACGAAGCCAACCGGCCTGCTCGGCGCGCCGCGTGCACAGCTCGCATACGAGCCGGCGGGAGCCGTCCGGCACCAGGTAGGGCTCGGTGCGCTCGCCCTTCAGGATCGTGCGGCCGCAGACCTCGCAGGCCACCATCTCCTGGTTCGGGGAGAGCTCCTTCTTCATCCCAGCGCGATGCTAGCGGCCGTCACGGACCCGCCTCGCAGGCGCCGCTCCACCGACCGAAGACGGCTCCTTGAGCCCTGACCGCCTGGCTCCTTAAGCCCTGACCGCCTCATCCTCGCGCGCGCGATCGATCACCTTCTGCGCGAGGTGCTGGGGGATCTCCTCGTAGCGCGCGAAGTCCATCGTGTAGTCGCCCTGCCCGCCCGTGATCGAGCGCAGATCGGGGGCGTAGCTCAGCATCTCGGCCATCGGCACCTCGGCCTTGACCTCCGTCATCGAGCCCTTCGGCTCCATGCCGAGCGGGCGCCCGCGGCGACCGTTGAGGTCGCCGATCACGTCGCCGACGGAGTCCTCCGGCACCGAGACGGTCACGGTCATGATCGGCTCGCGAAGGACCGGCGAGGCCGACTCCATCGCCTGCTTGAAGGCCATCGAGCCGGCGATCTTGAAGGCCATCTCCGAGGAGTCCACCGAGTGGTAGGAGCCGTCGTACAGGCGCACCCTCAGGTCCTTGACGGGGTAGCCGGCCACGACGCCCTCCCGCATGGCCTCGGCGATCCCCTTCTCGACAGCGGGGATGAAGCCGGTCGGGATCACGCCGCCCTTGATCTTGTTCACGAACTCGAATCCCGTGCCCGACGGCAGCGGCTCCACCTCGATGTGGCAGTCGCCGAACTGGCCGCGGCCGCCGGTCTGCTTCTTGTAGCGGCCGTGGGCCTTCGCCTGGCCCTTGATCGTCTCCTGGTAGGGGACGCGCGGGGGCTTCAGCTCCACCTCAGCGCCGAAGCGCTCGCGAATCCGCTCGACGATCACCTCGACGTGGATCTGCGACAGGCCGGCGACGATCTGCTCCCCGGTCTGCTGGTCGCGGTGGAGGTCGATCGTCGGGTCCTCCTCCTGGAGCCGACGAAGCGCCGTGAACGCCTTGTCCTCGTCGCCCTTCGCCTTCGGAGCGATCGCGAACGCCATCACCGGCGCCGGCAGCGGCGGGAGCGTGAGCGCCACCTCCTCGTCGCGGCCTGCCAGGATGTCGCCGGCGCGGGTCTCCTTGAGCTTGGCGACGGCACCGATGTCGCCGGGCCCGAACTCGTCGGCGTGGCCCATCTCCTTGCCCTGGGGCACGAGCAGCTGGCCGATGCGCTCCTTCACGTGCGCGCGGCAGTTGTAGGCGTGCGAGTCGTGGCGCAGGACGCCCTGGTAGACGCGGAAGAGGTTGATGCGCCCGGCGTAGGGGTCGGCGAGCGTCTTGAAGACGAAGGCCACGGCATCGCGGCCCTCGTCAGGCTCGAGCGCGGTGTCGCCGGCCTCGACCGCGCCGCGGTCGGCCGGCGAGGGGAGGTCCTCGCAGATCGCGTCGAGCAGCCGGTTGATCGCGAGGTTGCGCGTCGCGACGCCGCAGGTCGCCGGGAAGATACGGCCCTCGCTGACCCCGGTCTTGAGCGCCGTGACGGTCTCCTCGTGCGAGATCTCTTCCCCCTCGAGGTAGCGCTCCATCAGCTCGTCCGACACCTCCGCGACCTCGTCCATCAGCTTCTCGCGGTACTCCTGAGCCTGCGGGCGCAGCTCGTCGGGGATCTCGATCTCCTGGCAGTTGTCGCGATTCGTCCCGTCGTAGGCGAACGCCTTCATGTCCACTAGGTCGATCACGCCGCGCATGTCGTGCTCGGTGCCGATCGGGATCTCGGTGGCCACGACGTGCGCGCCGAACGCCTGCTTGAGCGAGTCGAGCGTCCGGAAGAAGTCGGCCCGCTCACGGTCGAGCATGTTCACGAACAGCAGCCGCGAGAGGCCGAGGGCGTCCGCCCGCTCCCAGAGCCGCTGCGTCGCGACTTCGACGCCCATCACCCCGTTGACCACGAACACGGCGCTCTCGCAGACGCGCAGCGCGCAGAGCGCGTCGGCCACGAAGCTCGGCTCGCCAGGAGTGTCGATCAGGTTGATCTTGCAGCCGGCCCACTCGAACGAGCCGAGGCTCGCGGCGATCGACATCGCGCGCGCCTTCTCGTCCGGCGCCGAGTCGGAGACCGTCGTCCCGTCCGCCACCGCGCCGAGGCGGTTCGTGGCCTCGGCCTCGAACAGCAGCGCCTCGTTCAGGGAGGTCTTCCCGCTACCGCGGTGGCCGACGAGTGCGACGTTGCGGATCGCGTCCGCGTGCGCGTGTGCCATCTGGCTCCTCTCTCCTCGCTGGACGACGGAACATAACGACCGCCGAGCCGCTTCGGGCCCGCGGGTGAGACGGGCCGTCGAGCCTCCGCGGGTCACAAGCCGCCCGGCTGCGGGCGCCAGCCGACGTCAGGCGCGCGGGTGGGCGCGCGCGTACTGACGCCGCAGCCGCCCGGGCTCGACGCGTGTGTAGATCTGCGTCGTGCTGATCGTGGCGTGGCCGAGCAGCTCTTGGATCACGCGCAGGTCGGCGCCGCCCTCGAGCAGGTGGGTGGCGAACGAATGGCGCAGGGCGTGCGGGGAAAGCCCGGTGGGGAAGTCGGGCGGCAGGCCCGCGCGGCGCGCCCAGCGCGCGAGCCGGCGGCGCACATCGGAGGTCGAGAGGCGCCGTCCCGACTTCGAGAGAAAGAGCGCCGGCTCGGGGCGCTCGGCCGGCGCCGCCAGCGCCGACCGACCGCGGTCGAGGTAGCGCTCGAGCGCCCGCCAGGCGGGCTCGCCCGCGGGGATGACGCGCGTGCGGCCGCCCTTGCCTGTCACGCGCAGCTCCTCGCCGTCGGGGTCGAGGTCCGCCACGTCGAGGTTCGTGAGCTCCTCGGCGCGCAGGCCGCCGGCGTAGGCGAGCTCGAGCATCGCGCGGTCGCGCAATGCGAGCGGGTCGCCCGCCGGGATGCTCTCGACGAGCGCCGCCGCCTCCGCGGGCTTGAGCACGCGCGGCAGGTAGGCGTCGCGCTTGGGGCTCGCGACGAGATCCGCCGGGTTCGCCGGGACGGCCTCGCGCTCGAGCGCCCGCCGGTAGAACGAGCGGATCGCCGCGAGCTTGCGCGCCACCGTCGAGCGCGACGCCCCGCGCTCGGAGAGGACCGCCGCGTAGCGGCGCAAGTCGCGCGGGCCGACGGCGACCGGATCGAGTTCGTGCGCCTGCGCCCAGCGCGCGAGACCCTCGACGTCGCGCCCGTAGGCGCGGCGAGTGTTCTCGGCCATCCCGAGCCGGACCAGCGTCGCGTCGAAGTCCCGCAGCGCGTCGGCCCACGTAGGCTCGAGGGTTATGTCGGTGTTCTTCGTCAACACGAGCGACGGCCGCGTGGCCTCCCGCCGTCAGCTCTCGGACGCGGGGCTCACCGACGCCTCGGAGCGGCCGGTGGCGCCGTGGCACCCGATCCAGGGGCCGAGCGACGCGTCCACGATGTGGTACGCGGTGCTCCGAAAGGTCGAGCGTGGGGTCTTCATCGGCACCCTCTGCGTTCGACACACCGGTCGCGAGGCCTCCCTCGAGCGCAGCGGATGGAGCGAGGTGCCGATCGAGCAGATCGGCGCTGGGCTGTAGGCCGGGGGCGGCGCCGCGGGCGCGCCGGCGCCCGCGCCTACTGGATGTAGATCGGCGTCTGGACCGGGACCTGGTCGTAGAGCTCGATCACCTCCGGGATCGCCATGCGGATGCACCCGTGCGAGGCCGAGCTGCCGAGCGAGGCGACGTCGTCGGTGCCGTGGATCCCGGCGCCGTCGTAGATCCCGAGCCAGCGCTCCTTGAGCGGGTTCTGCGCCGTGCCGCCGGGGATCACCTGTCCCGCCAGGCTCCCGCCCCACTCCGGCACGCTCCAGGCCGGGTCCACCGCCTTGTTCTGGATGTGGTAGAGGCCCGCGGGCGTCTCGAAGCCCACCGTGCCGACGGCGATGGAGTACGTCTCCTGGAGCTTCAGGTCCTTGTAGAAGCGAAGCTCGTACGATCTCCTGTCCACGGTGATGTAGTACGGGAACTCCTCGGCGAGCTCGCCCTCGGTCACATCCGGCTTGACGGTGTCGAGGCTCGCCTTGACCTGGACGTTGCGGTCCGGGCTCTCGAGCTGGGCGACGACCCGGCGCGTCAGCTTCTTCGACTTGACCTCAACGCCGTTCTCGGCCGCCACGGTCTCGAGCCCGGTGCCCGAGGGCGTCACCGCGGCGTCCTGAGGCGAGCGGTTCATCTCGTCCTCGACGCTCGCGACGAGGTCCTGGACCGCGTCGCGGGAGTAGGTCACGCGCGAGGGCAGGTCGGCGTTCAGGGTGCCGCCGGTCAGGTCGCGGAGGGTCCGGCTGAGGAGGTTGCCCTCGCGGCTCTCCGCCAGGGCGTCGTTGACCATCGCGCGGAGGTCGGTGTCGACCTTGGCCTCCTTAGCCGACAGGTCGAAGCGCTCGTCCCCGGCCTTGACCTCGATCGTCTGCTCGAGCGGCCGCTTGATCTCGGCCGCGAGCTCCTCGCGCGCCTCGTCGGTGGTCATGCCGCCGACGTCTACGCCGCCGACCGTCACGCCGTCGGCGATCATGTCCTCGCGCGAGGAGTCATAGGCGTAGACGCCCGCCGCGCCGGCGAGCAGCAGCACGACGACTACGGCCGCGAATACGAACGGTGCCTTGCCCATCCCTAAGGGATTCTACGCAGTGAGACCGACGGGCGACAACACGCACAGGTTGCGTGCAACTTGACTTGCGAGTCTCAATTGGCGCCGTTCTCGGCTCGCACGAGCGCCTTGTCGATCGCGGCGAGCACCGTTCGCCGGTCCCGAGAGCGACACTCGTGCTCGCGCAGCGCGGCGAGCTGCGGCGGCTCAAGCGCCGCGACCATCGGCACGATCTCGCTCGCGTTGAGGTCGTCGTAGCCCTCGATGGCCGGCGCGGCCTGCGCCTCGCCGGGGCCGCGCCCCAGCTCCGCCGCCTGGCCCGAGCCCGCGCGGTCCTCACGGCGGCGGGCGTCGCGCACGTTCGGGCTCCAGCGCAGGAACTCCTCGACCTCGCGCTCGTAGCGGTACGGCTCCTCGACGGCGCGCAGGATCGGGTGGAGGCGGAGATGCTCGGAGAGCTTCAGGACGCTCTCGCGGCTGGTGTAGCGGTAGCGAAAGCCGGTTGCCTTGAGCTTGCGGTTGTCGACCCCCCTCCCGAAGCGGAGCTGACCGAGCATCTCCGGCGGGATGTGCACGCCCAGCCGCCGCGCGACCGCGGCGGCGACGCCCGTACCCCACGGGGACAGCACGGGCGCATAGCTCTTGCCGAGCATGCCCGCGACCTCGGAGAGCGCGAGCACGCCGTCGCCCGCGACGTTGAAGATCCCGGGCTGCTGGTGCTCGACGACGTGCGCGAGCGCGTTCACGACGTCGTCCTCGTGGACGAACTGGTAGCGCGGGTCGAAGCCGAGAATCATCGGGACCGCGGGCAGCGCGAGCAGCTTGGTGTGAGAGGTGCGCACGTCCGGGCCGAGCACGTTGGCGAAGCGCAGCAGCGTCACGAGCGTCCGCGGGTTCTTCTCGGCGAAGTCCGCGACCGACGCCTCGGCCTCCACGATGTCGCGCTCGATCGGCGTGCCCGGGGCGTGCGGCCGGGTCATCTCCTCGGTGAAGAAGGCGGGGTCGTCCTGGGCGGAGCCGTAGTAGTGGGCCGACGACTTGAAGACGAACTTGCGGACCGTGGAGCCCGGTCCGCCGCAGGCAGCCAGGACGTTCATCGTCCCCATCACGTTGTTCTCGTGCGCGGCACGGGCCGGGACGGTGGTCGAGTCGACCGTGAGGCGGGTGTCGATCACCGTGTCGATCTCCGCCGCGATCACGACCCGGCGCAGCAGCGCGTGCTGGGTGCCCACGCGCACGAACTCGGTCCGTTCGAGCTCGCGCGTCGGGTCGCGCGAGTCCACCCCGATCACGCACTCGATCGAGGGATCGCGCTCCAGGCGCTGCGCGAGCAGGCCGCCCCAGTAGGTCGAGAGCCCGGTCACGAGGATGCGGCGAGAGGGCGGCGCGTCCGGCGCCCCGGCCGGGCCCGGGCCGCTGCGCCGCGCCGGCGCGGCGCTGGCCGTCATCAGCCGAACCAGACTGACTTGCGCGTCTGCACCATCTCGAACAGGTTCTCCTGAATCCGGGCCCTGACCTCGTGCGCGACCGACTGGACCAGCGACTTGTCCTCGTGGAGGAACTCGCTGTCGAAATGGATCGGCTCGAGGAAGCGGACCTTGAACTTGGCCGGCAGGTAGCCGAGCATCCCGAGCATCCCGAAGTGCGGGAAGGTCGGCGTGATCGGGAAGTAGAGCAGCCCGGTGAGCCGCTTGAGCGCGCCGACCTGGGCGAAGATCGGCGCCGCCTCCTCCGCCCCGACCACGCAGACCGGCACGATCGGCGCCTGGGCGCGCATGGCGGCCTCGACGAAGCCGCCACGACCGAAGCGGCGCAGCTTGTAGCGGTTCTTGTAGAGCTTCTCGGTGCCCTTGCGACCCTCCGGGAAGACCAGCACGAGCTCGCCCTCGTCGTAGAGCAGGCGCTGCACGTTGGCCGGGTGGGCGGCCACGCAGCCGACCTTCGGGACGAGCATCGAGAAGCCCGGGTAGCCCTTGAAGAAGTGCTCGACGGTGATGTGGAGCTGGCGCGGATGCGAGTGCTCCTCGCGGATGCTCTTCGCGATCATCGGCGCGTCGGGCGGGAGCGCCCCGGAGTGGTTCGACACGAGCAGCGCGCCGCCCGAGGCGGGCACGTTCTCGACGCCCTCGACCTCGCAGCGGAACCAGTAGTTGTAGAAGAAGTCATAGAGCGTCCTGTCGAAGAGCCCTTCGATCCGCTCCGAGCGGCCCCAGTCCGAGAGGCGGCGCTCGGGCTCGACGCCCGGGAGATGCTCGCGAAGATCCTCGTCGCGGCGGACGGGAAGCGGGCCCGGGATCGCGCTGCCGCCCTCAGGCAACACCTCGTCCACGCGCAGGCTGCTGCGTTGCTCGTCCGCCACCGGGCGATTGTGGCAGCTGGTCAGAGTAAGCGCCCCGGCGCCCGGTACGGTACGCCGGATGGCGGGAACCCTCCGCTCGCGAGCGCGCCAGACCACCCGTCGCGGCGTGCAGCGGGCCGCGCCGGCTCGGGTGGCCCCCCGCAACCTCAGCGCCTCGGCACGCCGCGCGGCCCGTAGCCAGCTCGACGGCGTCCTCCCCTCGAGCGCCTACCCGGCGACCCCCTGGGCCGCGCGCCAGGCCGACAGCGACTACGGGCAGCCCGCCACGCCGAGCTGGCGCGAGATCGACTGGTCGGACCACGTCCGGCAGGTGGAGGTCGAGGGCCGGACGGTGCGCTACGTCGACCTCGGCGAGGGAGACGCCCCGCCGGTCGTGTTCGTCCACGGACTCGGCGGCAACTGGCAGAACTGGCTCGAGAACCTGCCGCGGGTGGCCGAGGGTCGCCGCGCGCTTGCCTTCGACCTGCCCGGCTTCGGCGAGTCCGCGATGCCGACAGCGAAGCTCTCGATCTCGGGTTACGCACGGATCCTGGACGCCTGGCTCGATCGGCTCGGCGTAGGCCACGTGGCCGCGGTCGGCAACTCGATGGGCGGGTTCATCGCGGCCGAGCTCGCGATCCGCTACCCGGAGCGCGTCGAGCGCCTGGCGCTCGTCGCGGCCGCGGGGATCTCGATCACCAACCTGAGGCGCCGCCCGGCGATGACCGTCGCTCGCGCCACGATGGTGATCGGCGCCCTGACCGCGTCGCGCAGCAGGGCGATCATCGCTCGCGAGCGGCTGCGCCACATCGTGATCTCACCGATCATCCGCCACCCGACGTTGATCGCCCCCGATCTCCTGTTCGAGGTCATGCAGGGCTCCGGAAAGCCCGGCTACATCGACGCGCTCGACGCGCTCACGAGCTACGACTTCCGCGACCGCATCGGCGAGATCCGCGCCCCAGCACTGATCGTCTGGGGTCGCGAGGACGTCCTCGTGCCGGTCAACGACGCCGACGAGTACGAACGGCTGATCCCGAGCTCGCGGCAGATCGTGATGGACGACACCGGGCACACTCCGATGCTCGAGCGGCCCGAGCACTTCAACCGCTGCCTGGTCGAGTTCCTCTCCGACGAGACGCTGGTGGAGACGACTCCAACCGAGGTGGACGCGGCGGAGGTGGACGCGGCCGCGAACGGCCGCCCCGCTCCCGCCGCCGAGCGGCGCCGCCCGGCCGAGCGTCAGTAGGTCAGCGCGCCCTCGGCCGCCGAGCCCACGTGGCGCGCGTACTTCCCGAGCACGCCCGACTCGTACGCCGGCGGAGGCGGCTCGTAGGCCTCGACACGACGCCGGATCTCGTCGGCGGGCAGCTCGACGTTGAGCTCGCGCGCCGGGACGTCGAAGACCACGGCGTCGCCGTTGCGGATCGCCGCAATCGGGCCGCCGCGGGGGGCTTCGGGCGCCACGTGCGCGGCCATCAAGCCGTGGGTCGCTCCCGAGAACCTGCCGTCGGTCATCAGCGCCACCGAATCGCCGAGGCCCTTGCCGACGAGGGCGGCCGTGACCGCGAGCATCTCGCGCATGCCGGGTCCGCCGGCCGGTCCCTCGTTGCGGATCACCACCACGTCGCCGGCCTCGATCCGGCCGGCCTTGACCGCCCCGAAGGTGTCCTCCTCGCTCTCGAACACCCGCGCCGGCCCGCGATGATGCGTACGGCCGTGCCCGGCGAGCTTGACCACGCACCCGTCCGGCGCCAGGTTGCCGCGCAGGATCGCGAGCCCGCCGGTCGGCTGGATCGGGTCCTCGAGCGAGCGCACGACCTCCTGGCCGTCGGCTTCCTCCGCCTCCGCGACCTCCTCGCCGAGCGACCGCCCGGTGACGGTGGCGGCATCGGCGTGCATCAGGCCGCCGTCCACCAGCCGCTTCGCGACCAGCCGCAGGCCCCCGGCCCGGTAGAGGTCGGTGGCGACGAAGCGGCCTCCCGGCTTCAGGTCGGCGATCAGCGGCGTGCGCGCGCTGACCCGGTCGAAGTCGTCGATCGTCAGCCCGACGCCCGCCTCGTGCGCGACCGCCAGCAGGTGGAGCACCGCGTTCGTCGACCCGCCGGTGGCCGCGACCGACGCGATCGCGTTCTCGAGACCCGCTGTCGTGATCACCGCGCTCGGGCGCAGGTCACGGTCGATCAGCTCCAACAGCAGGCGGCCGCAGCTCTCGGCCACCTCGCCCTTGCGGCCGTCCTCGGCCGGCACCATGCCGCTGCCCATCGGGGAAATGCCGAGCGCCTCGAACGCCAGCGCCATCGTGTTCGCCGTGAACTGGCCGGCGCAGGCGCCGGCGCCGGGCAAGGCGACCGCCTCGAGCTCCGCCAGGTCGGCGTCCGACATGCCGCCGGCCGCATGGGCGCCGACGGCCTCGAAGACGTCCTGGATCGTCACGTCGCGGCCGCGGTAGCTGCCCGGTGCGATCGAGCCGCCGTAGAGCATCAGCGCCGGAACGTCGAGGCGCGCCAGGCCCATCACGCAGCCGGGGATCGTCTTGTCGCAGCCCGACAGCGCCACCATGCCGTCGAACTGGTGGCCGCGCGCCACGAGCTCGATCGAATCGGCGATGACCTCGCGGCTGACGAGCGAGGTCTTCATGCCCTCCGTCCCCATCGTGATCCCGTCGGAGACGGCCACCGTGTTGTACTCCATGGGGGTGCCGCCGGCCGCGCGGACGCCGTCCTTGACGCGCTCGGCGAGCCGGCGTAAGTGGAAGTTGCAGGGCATCGTCTCGGTCCACGTGTTGGCGATGCCGACGATCGGACGCGCGAGCGCCTCGGCGTCGAATCCGATGCTCGCGTAGTAGGCGCGGGCGGGCGCGCGGTCCGGCCCCTCGACGACCGCCCGGCTGCGCAGCCGGCGCTCGGTGCTCACGAGCTGGAGGTGGCCGAGGCGGGGGCCGAGGCGTGCCGCCGCCCGGTCATTCGCGCGATGCGACCCGGCCGCCTCCGCGCCGCTGGCGCTCCCACTCGGCCAGGCGCCAGATGTCGCGGCGCACCCGCCCGGGATCGACCTGGCGACCGGGGAGGTGCATGTTGGCGCTCGCGACGAGCCGCCGCTCGTCGCCCGTAAGCGCCATCCACTTGGCCAGCACGTCGTCGGAGTCCGGGAGCCGCGAGACCGAGAGCGACGACGCGAGCTCAGGGAACTCCACGCAGTACTCGCTCAGCAGCTGGCGGGTCTCCGGCACGAAGGCCACGAGCGGCTTGTGCGGGTAGATCAGGTAGGCGTAGGCGCCGCTGGGCCGAGGCGCGCCGCCGGTCGCCTCGCCGCCGCGCGCGGTCGCGCCCGCGGGGCTCAGGTTTCCGCCCGGAGGCCGGCCGCGGTCCCGCGAACCGCGTGTGCGCCCCTCGGCGCCGGGGCGCCGCGCCTGGGCGCCCCAAACTCGGATGAATCCGAGGTCGCGGTACATCGCCCACTCCTCGTCGTTGACGCAGGAGCGAAGGAGCTCGCGGGCGCGTTGCTCGGCGCGGCGTTCGCCGCCGGGGTCGGGCAGGTCGAGGAGCTCGCGTCCCGCCCGGTCGGCGCGCCGCTCGGCGAGTCGCCGGCGGGTGCGACCCACTCCCCGCGCGATCGCCGGCAGCGCGAGGACCGCCGCCACGATCAACAGTGCGAGGAGCGCCAGGAGCATCTAGGTGGCTAGCCGCCCGCGGCGCGGGGGAAGAAGATCACACGCTCGGCCTGCGACGGGATCTCCTCGTAGTCGCGGATCATCAGCGCCTCGCGGCGACCGCTCGCCGAGTCACGAGTGGGCACCGCCGCCCACATGCCCCCGTCGAGCTGGCGCCGGAACTCCTCGATGAGCCGCTCCTCGTCCTCGCGCGCGCGCCGGTCGCCCTCGGCGAGGAGCACCTCGCCGTGGCCCGGCCTCATGCGTAGGAACCTGATGTTCGCCATTCTTAGCGCTGCCTCTCCCGACTCGACGGGCTCGCGATTATGTCAAAGCGACGACGCCCGTCCGCCGCGCGATGTTGAGGGCGTCGACCGGTCCCGGCCCCGCGCCGAGCCCTCGTAGCCCGTCACGGACGGCGGCCGCCGCCACCTCTCGGGCGGCGCGCGCGGCGTCGAGCGGCGCGGCCCCGCGCGCGAGGAACGCAGCCAGCGCCGAGGAGTGAGTGCAGCCCGACCCGTGGGCGGCGCCGTCGGGATGGCGTTCCCCCGGGATCGCCACGATCCGAGCACCGTCGAAGAAGACATCCGCGGCCTCCGCGCGGTGCCCGCCGGTCACGACGACCGCGTCCGGGCCGAGGGCATGGACCGCCCGCGCGAGCGACCCGGCGCCGTCGGCTGCCTCGCGGGCGGCGCCCAGGTCGGGAGCGGCGCCGCCGGGCCCGCCGTCGAGCCGCCCCGCCTCAGCGAGCACTCGCGCCTCCGAGAGGTTGGGCGTGGCGACCGTGGCCCGCGGAAGGAGGCGCTTCCGCAGGGCGCGCCGGGCATCCTCGTGCAGCAGCACCGCCCCGCTCTCGGCGACCATCACCGGGTCGAGCACAACCGGCACGTCCCCGGCGAGGTCGAGCGCATGCTCGACCGCCTCGATCGTGTCCACCGACCCGAGCATCCCGATCTTCACCGCGTCCACGCCGATGTCCTCGGCGACCGCGCGCACCTGGTCCACGATCGACTCCGGCGGGACCGCGTGGACCGACCGGACCCCGGTCGTGTTCTGAGCCGTGATCGCCGTGATCGCAGTCATCCCGTGGACGCCGCAGCTCGCCAGCGCCTTGAGATCAGCCTGGATGCCCGCTCCTCCCCCCGAGTCGGACCCCGCGATGGCGAGGACGCGCGGCGGCGGGTGGATGGGGGCTGACATGACAGCGTCAAGGCTAGATGCCTTGGCCGGTGCGCTCGTAGGCGCCGAGCCCGTCCCGCGCCACGAGGCCCATGAGCTCGAGCCTTCCGAGCGCGGCTCGAACCTCAGCCGCCGGCAGTCGCGCCGACCGGCCGATCGCCTCGACCCCCTCCCCCGCCTCGACGGCGTCCAGCACCCGGCGGGCCGGCGGCTCCAAGTCGACGACGCTCGAAGCCTCACGGACGGCCGCCGCGAGCGCTTTACGGCGCCTGCGCAGATCCGGAGTCCAATCCCCGTCCCCGGCACCCGCCTCGTCGCGCCGCCCCCCGGACCCGGCGCGCGACCTCCCACGGTCGCGCGCGCGTACCTGGCCCACGCCGAGCAGGTCGTCGAGGACGTCCTCCGGCCCGCGGATCACTCGTGCACCGTCGCGTAGCAGCCCGTTCGAACCGGCCGCCCGCTTGCCGGTGACGCGGCCCGGGACCGCTCCGACGTCGCGCCCGAGCTGGGTCGCGAAGTCGGCCGTGATCAGCGAGCCGGAGGCCTCCTGAGCCTCGACCACCACGGTGAGCTGACCGAGTGCCGCCATGATGCGGTTGCGAGCGGGAAAGCTCCACCGCATCGGGGCCGTTCCGGGAGGGAGCTCCGAGACGATCGCGGCCCGCGCCCGGATCGTCTCGTAGAGGTGGCGATGCGCAGCTGGATAGGGCACGTCGGCCCCCGACGCCAGTACCGCGATCGCCCCGCGGCCGCCCTTCATCGCGCCCCGGTGGGCGGCTGCGTCGACCCCGAGTGCCAGTCCGCTCACCACCGTGACGCCCGCAGCCGACAATCCCCGGCCGAGCGTCGCCGCCACCTCGAGCGCGTAGGGAGTGGCGGCGCGGCCACCCACGATCGTCACCACCGGCTCGGCCAGCAGCGCGCGCAGGCGGCCTCGCCCGCCGGCCACGTAGAGGGCGGCAGGCGGGTCCGAGAGCCGGAGCAGGTCGCCCGGGTAGCTCGACGAGTGGCGGCACACGCAGTCAAGCCCAGCCCGCGTCAGCTCTTTACTCGCACGGCGGGCGTCGAACTCACGCCTGAAGCGATCCAGCTCGTCGCCGGCGCCCTGGCCGCCGACGGCTTCGACGAGGTCGTCGTCCGAGAGCTCGAGCAGGCCCGTCGGTCGTCGCCGACCGCCGCCCAGCAGGCCGGCGATGCGCGGCGAGAGGCGCCCGACGAGTGCGCCGCGCCGCAGGCACTCGGCGCAGGCCGACGACTCCTCGTCGTCGCCTCCCGTGAGCGGTCCCGTCGCGCTTTCGGCGTCCGCGGGCACCGTCATGCCGCAGCCCGCCACGCGGCTCCCATCCGGTAGGCGAGCGCCTCGTCGAGGTGAGGCGCTCGGATCGACTCGCTTGCGGCGAGGTCGGCGATCGTGCGGGCGAGCCGCAGCACCCGGTCGTGGCCGCGCGCGCTCAGGCTCGAGTCACGCCGGCCCTGGCTGAGCAGGACACGGGCGTCTCGCTCGAGGTGGACGGGTCCGCCGCTGGATCGCCCGCGCAGCGCCGCGTCCGAGAGCCGCCCGCTCGCGTCCAGCCGCTCCCGTGCTCGCGCCCGGGCGCCGGCCACACGCTCGCGCACGGTCGCGCTCTCGTGGTGGAGGTCTCGGGCTCGCGGCCCCATCGCGCCCGCGGGAACGGGCTCCAGCGCGCAGACGAGGTCGATCCGATCCAGCAGCGGGCCGCTCAGCTTGCGCCGGTAGCGAGCACGGTCGGTGGCGGAGCAGACGCAGTCATCGCCGGGCCTCCCGCATGGACAGTCGTTGCACGCGCCCACCAGCATGAAGTCCGCCGGAAACGTGAGCGTGCGCTGGCGCCTGGTGATCTCGACGCTCCCGGCCTCGAGCGGCTCCCGCAGCGCCTCGAGCGCCGGTCGAGAGAACTCCGCCAGCTCGTCGAGGAACAGGACGCCACGGTGCGCCAGCGTGATCTCGCCCGGCCGGGGGCCGGGGCCGCCGCCAACCAGGCCCGACGGCGAGATCGTGTGATGAGGCGCCCGAAACGGGCGATCGGCGGCGAGCCGTCCCCCCGCGAGCCCGGCGACGCTGTGCACCCGGGTGATTTCGAGCGCCTCCTCGAGCGTGGGCGGCGGCAGGATGCCGGGCAGGCGCCGCGCGAGCATCGTCTTCCCGACTCCCGGCGGGCCCACCATCAACAGATGGTGACCGCCGGCGGCCGCGATCTCGAGCGCGCGCCGCGCGTCGGCCTGACCGCGGACGTCGCCCACGTCGGGGCCTCGGTGGTCTTGCCTTCGCGCGGGTGCGGGCGGCGGCCGCGTCGGCGCGAGCCTGCCGCGCAGGAGGTCTGCCATCAGCGCCAGGGAGGGCACTCCACACACCTCGATCCCCTCGATCAGCGCCGCCTCGGGAGCGTTCTCGACCGGGACGATCAGCCGCTCGAATCCAGCGCTCCGGGCACCCATCGCGAGCGCGATCGCGCCCGGCACGGGTCGCAGTGCGCCGCCGAGGGACAGCTCTCCGCAGACGGCGTAGGACCCGAGACCCTCGGCCGGGACCTGGCTCGAGGCGGCCAGGAGCGCGACTGCCAGCGCGAGGTCGAAGCTCGGTCCTGACTTGCGAAGGTCCGCCGGGGCAAGATTGGCCGTCAGGCGCTTGAGCGGGAACTCGAGCTGCGAGTTCAAGAGCGCCGCCCGGACGCGCTCACGGGCCTCCCGAACCGCGGCGTCGGGCAAGCCCACCACGGTGAACGCTGGGAGCCCGCGCCGGACGTCGACCTCGACCGTCACCTCGACGCTGTCGACGCCCTCGATGGCAAAGGTGGCGACGCTCGCGAGCATCGCCGGCGACGCTACGCGGGCGCGGCGCGCGGAAGCGCATCGCGCGTTACGGGTGGCCTCCAGCGGCGTGACTTCGTCGTGCGGGTCGTCGGCGGGCCCTGGAGGCGTTACGAGCTCGTCACAAGCGAGCGGCGACCCGTGACAGGGCCTGCTCTAGCGTCGCTCCGCGTGCCCGTAGACGGTCGTCGCGCCACCGGAGCGCTCGGAGAGCGACTTGCCGAGGCGCACCTCGTGAGCACGGGATACCGCGTGCTCGAGCGCAGGGCCCGAACCCGCTACGGGGAGCTCGACATCGTCACGGTCGGCCACGGCTGCCTGGTCTTCTGTGAGGTCCGGGCGCGCGTCGCGGCGGGCCGGAGCCCGAGCCGCGGCGCATCCGACCCGGGCGGTCCACTCGAGTCGATCGGACCCCAGAAGCAACGGCGGCTGCGGCGGCTCGCCCGCGAGTGGCTGACTTCGCGTTGCATGTCCGCGGCGGCAGACGAGGGCGGCTGGCCCGCGGGCGTGGAGCGGCTGCGGTTCGATGCGATCGGGGTCATCGTGGCGCGCGACGGGACGCTGCTCGACCTCGAGCACGTCGAGGACGCATTCTGAGAAGGCTCCGCCCTCATGGGCGGCGGGGGGCGCCGGTGCTTGTCATCCCTTTGAGAAATGGTCACTCAACAAGTCTTTCGAAGGGACCATTCTGGGCCAGGAAGCGATGTAGCGACCGCCGCGTTCGCGCGACGAGCCCCGACGACGGACCGATCGGGGCCGGGACCGCTTGGGGCGCGGGGCGGACCGGAGGCCCCGGACGCCTGTCGCTCAGCCGTCCAGCGCCAGCTGCTGGTAGGCGATCGACTGAAACGAGAGGCGGTGGAGCGGCGAGATTCCGTTCAGGGCGATCGCAGCGCGGTGCTCGGGGGTGGAGTAGCCGACGTTCGCCGCGAAGTCCCAGCCGGGATGACGCGACTCGGCGCGGCGCATGTAGCGGTCGCGCGTGACCTTCGCGAGGACGGAGGCGGCGGCGATCGCGGCGCTACGGGAGTCGCCGCCCACGACCGCGCGCTGCTCGCGTGGGAACTCCGGGATCCTGAACCCGTCCGAGAGGCACACGAGGCCGCCCTCGCCGCCCGCAGTGACCACGTCGCGCGTCACCGCGAGCAGCGCCGAGCGCAGGGCGTCGATGTTCGTCACGTGAAGGCCGTGCGCGTCGATCCCGCGAACGCAGCGGGAGACGATCGCGGCCCGGCTCGCCGCCCTCAGCACCAGCGGGTAGAGCTCCTCGCGGCCGGCCTCGTCGTGCTGCTTCGAGTCGTTGAGGCGCGCGAGCGCGCGCCGGTCGGAGAGCGAGAGGCGCTCGAGATCGAACAGGACCGCCGCGGCGACGAGCGGCCCGGCGAGGGAGCCGCGGCCGGCCTCGTCGGCGCCCGCCACGAAGCGTCGCCCGAGCGACCGGTCAAACGCGAACAGGCGCCGGCCGCTGCGGCGCCTGCGCGCCTGGCCGCGGCGGCGGGCCGGCGCCGGCGCTCGGCCGTTGTGGCTAGAGCCCGCCGATCCTGTCGATCGGCCAGTAGGTGACGAAGGCGTTGCCGATGATGGAGTCCTCGGGGACGGGACCCCAGACACGGCTATCGGCGCTCGACCCACGGTTGTCGCCCATCATAAAAAAGTGGTCCGGCGGAATCGTGATCTCGTCCGGGAGGTTGCAATTGCCGCATGCCACGTCGCCCTTGACGTACGGCTCGTCGAGCGGCTCGCCGTTGATGTTCACGATGCCGTCGATCACGGTCAGCTCGTCGCCCGGCTCCCCCACGACCCGCTTGATGAAGTTCATGTCGGACTCGCCCTCGGTGGGCTCCGCGCAGGCCTGGGTCGGGGGATGGTCGCCGCCACATTGATTCTCGTCGGCTCCCGCGGGCGGCTTGAACACCACGATGTCGCCGGTGTGCGGCTCGGAGAAGCGGAGGCTGACGCGATCGACCAGGACGCGCTGGCCGACTTCGAGCGTGGGCACCATCGACGTGCTCGGGATCCGAAACGGCTTGACGAGCACCGCCTGGATGCCGAGCGCCAGCCCCAGCGCCACCGCGACGATCAGGAGCAGCTCGACGAAGGAGCTGCGGCGCCGCCCGCGCGAGCGCTGGGCGACTGGCGGCACTACCTGTCCGCCGGCTCTTCGCCCGCGCTCGCCTCGGCTTGCTGGTCGACGTCGGAGCCGGCGGGCTGCTCGCCATCGGCGATTGGCTCGGAGTCGGCGGGCCGATCGGTATCGGCAGGCTCCTCATGCACCGGGGCCGCCTCCTCGAGCGCGCCCTGCGAGTCGGCCATCTCCTCGCTCCGGTCTTCCGCGAGCGCCTCCGCGGCGGGTCCGGTGTACTGGCGCTCGCGCACGCGCGCGCGTCGCCCGACCCGGCCGCGGAGGTAGTAGAGCTTCGCGCGGCGGACATCGCCCCGGCTGGCCACCTCGATGCGCTCGATCTTCGGCGAGTGGAGCGGGAAGGTCCGCTCGACGCCGACCCCGAAGGACTGCTTGCGGACGGTGAAGGTCTCCCGTGCGCCGGGACCCTGGCGCTTGATCACTACGCCCTCGAACACCTGCGTCCGGCGGCGGCTGCCCTCCACGACCTGGAAGTGCACCTTCAGGCGGTCCCCGGCGTCGAAGCGCGGGACCTTGCGCAGTTGCTCGCGCTCGAGGCTGTCGATAACTCGGCTCATGGCAGGCTGAGGGCGCGGCGCCCACGTCGGGTTTCGGCGGGACGGCGCGCGGAGCAATGGTAGCGGCGGCTCGCCCTCGGCGGGCTTGGCGCCCGCCGTGGCGTCCCCCGGGGCGCTCGCCCCGCCGGCGGCTCTGCTCGAGCCGCCAGTCGCGGACGCGCGCGTGGTCGCCCGAGAGCAGCACGTCGGGCACGCGATGCCCCTTCCACTCGGCCGGGCGCGTGTACTGCGGGTACTCCGGCGCCCCGGCTAGCGCCGGGCTGAACGACTCCTCCGCCGCGCTGTCGGAATGGCCGAGCGCGCCCGGGAGCTTTCGGACAACGGCGTCGCAGACCACCATCGCGGCCAGCTCCCCGCCGGAGAGGACGTAGCGCCCGACCGACACGACGTCCGACGCGAGGTGCTCGTGCACGCGCTCGTCGAAGCCTTCGTAGCGGCCGCAGAGCAGGGTCAGGGCGCGCTCGTCCGCCAGCTCGTCCGCGAGCGCGTCGTCGAACGGGCGCCCGCCCGCGGCGAGCGCCACGACGCGCCCACCGCGGCCGAGCTCCGTCCGGTCCGGCCCGTAGTGGGCCCGCAGCGTCGCCTCGACCACGTCGACGCGGATCACCATCCCCGCGCCGCCGCCGTAGGGGGTGTCGTCCACCTGTCCGCCGCTCAGCGGCGTCCCAGCGCGCAGGTCGATCGCCTCGAGCTCGTGCCCCAGCGAGCGCGCGTTGCGGATGTGGCGCTGCTCGAAGAACCAGTCGAACCAGCGCGGGAACAGGGTGAAGACGTCGATCCTCATGCGGCACGCGGTTGCCGGGGCGGCTCGCGCGGCGAAGACCCGGCTCGCCCCGCCCGGGACGCCACCGTCAGTCCACCACGTCGACCAGCACGCGCCCGCCCTGCTTGGTGGCGCAGGCGCGCATCACGGCCCGAAGCGCGTTGACCGTACGCCCCCGACGCCCGATCACCTGGCCGAGGTCGCCCTCGGCGACGCGGAGCTCCAGCACCGTGGTCCCGTCCTCCTCGTCGAACGCCTCGACGCTGACCTCGCTCGGGTCGTCCACGAGCGCTCGCGCAAGGTACGCGAGCAGGTCCTCGGCCATCAGGAGGGCGCGTCGACCGACGGCGTAGCTGCCGCCGCGTGCGCGCCGATGCCCTTGGCCCGCATCAGCTTGCGCACCGTGTTCGACGGCTGCGCGCCGCGATCGAGCCAGTGCCGCAGACGCTGCTCGTCGAGCACGATCTCCGACGGCTCCACCTGTGCGTTGTAGCGACCGATCGTCTCGATCACGCGCCCGTCGCGCGGCGAGCGCTGGTCGGCCACGACTACGCGCCAGATGGGATTCTTGCGGCTGCCCACGCGGGTCAGCCTCACTCGTACGGCCAAGCTCGATCGACCTCCGGAAAAGACGGGTTCGGGTCGGGACGCCGGCGGAGCGCCGCGCGACCGCGCTGAACGTTACCTGCCGCCGACGAGCTCCTGCAGCGACGGCATCCGCCCGGACGCGACCTGGCGCATCAGCTTGCGCATCTGCGCGAACTGTTTGAGCAGCTGGTTGACGGCCTGCACCGACGTGCCGGAGCCGCGCGCGACGCGCCGGCGGCGGGAGCCGTTCAGGAGGTCCGGGTTGCGCCGCTCCGCCGGGGTCATCGAGGTGATCATCGCCTGAATGCGATCGAGCTGGCGCTCGTCCACCTGGAGCTGGGAAAGTTGCTGGCCGCCGAGCCCCGGGAGCATCCCGAGGAGGCTCTGGAGCGGACCCATCTTGCGGACCTGCTGCATCTGCTCGAGGAAGTCCTCGAGCGTGAACTCCTCGCGGCGGATCTTTCGCTCGAGCTCCTTTGCCTTGGCCTCGTCGAGCTGGCGCTCCGCCTTCTCAACGAGGCTGAGGACGTCGCCCATGCCGAGGATCCGCTGGGCCATGCGGTCGGGATGGAAGCGGTCGAAGGCCTCGAGGCCCTCGCCCGTCGAGGCGTAGACGATCGGCTTGCCGGTGACCGCCTTGACCGACAGCGCCGCGCCGCCGCGCGCGTCGCCGTCGAGCTTCGTCATCACGACGCCGTCGAAGTTGACGGTCTCCGAGAACTGCTCCGCCACCGCGACGGCGTCCTGGCCGGTCATCGCGTCCACCACCAGGAGGACGTCGTGCGGTCGCGTCGCCTCGCGGATCCGCGCGAGCTCCTCCATCAGCTCCTGATCGACGTGCAGGCGACCCGAGGTGTCCACGATCAGGACGTCGCGCCCGTCGCTTGCGGCGCGGCCGAGCGCCCACTCGGCGATCTCGACCGGGTCGCGGTCGGTGCCCTGCTCGTACACGGTCGCGCCCGCCTGGCCGCCCACCGTCGCGAGCTGCTCGACCGCGGCCGGGCGGTAGACGTCGCAGGCGGCGAGCGCCACGTCCAGCTTGCGGTCCTCGCGGAGATGGCGCGCGAGCTTGGCGCAGGCGGTCGTCTTTCCCGAGCCCTGCAACCCGGCCATCAGGACGACCGTCGGCGGCTCCGGCGCGAACGCCAGCTCCCGGCTCGATCCTCCCATCAGCTCGGTCAGCTCCTGGTCCACCAGCTTCACGACCTGCTGGCCGGGATTCAGCGACTCGAGCACCTGCGCCCCGAGCGCGCGCTCTTTGACGCGCTCGGTGAACTGCTTGACGACCTGGAAGTTGACGTCTGCCTCGAGCAGCGCGAGGCGCACCTGGCGCATCGCCTTCGTAACGTCCTCCTCGGTCAGCGAGCCGCGCGAACGGACGTCGGAGAGGGCGCCCTGCAGGCGCTCGGAGAGGGTCTCGAACATCGTCAGGCGAGGCTACCTGGCCCGAGTGATCGGAGCGGCCGGGTCTTCCGAATACCTGACGGTGGGGCTACGAGCGACACGACCCGTCGAACGCGTGCTGATCGCGCTGGGCGCGGCGCTCGTGATCGCGACCGCCGGCGCCGCCGTGCTGGCCGGTGGAGACGAGCGCACGGAGGCCACCGCCGGCCCCGCGGAGATGACCGACACCGTGACGATCGACGACTTCGAGTTCATGCCGCCGGCCGCGGCGGTGCAGGCCGGAACGGAGATCGCGGTCGACAACGTCGACGACGTCGGCCACACGCTGAGCTCGGAGGACGGCGGCGTCTTCGACACCGGCGGGATCGCGGCCGGCGACTCGTCGACCGTCACGGTCGACAAGCCGGGTGAGTACCCCTACATATGCGAGTTCCACCCGACGATGCACGGCACGCTCACCGTCGAGTAGCCGCGAGCCGACGTGACGACAGTGCCCGAGTCCGATGACACGCTCCGCTACCTGGGCGGCGCTCTCATCCTGGTCGTGGGCGCGATCCACCTGCAGCAGTACCTCGACTTCATCAACGACGTCCCGACGATCGGAGAGCTCTTCCTCCTCAATGCGGCGGGAGCCGGGGCGATCGCGGTGATCCTCGCGACCAGGCCGAGGAGCCTCGGCGCGCTGTCGGGGATCGCCCTCTCGGCCGGCGCGCTCGTATCGATCGTGATCGCCCTGACCTCGAGCCTGTTCGACTACAGCGAGCCGAGCCTCCGCTTCCCGATCGTCCTGGCCGTCGTCGCCGAGCTGGCCGCGGTCCTGACCCTCATGGCGTACCTCGGTCGTCGTCGGGCCCGTTCTGAGGACCCAGAGCACCCCGGAGCTGGCCGAGCGCCTGCTGGAACTCGCTCGGGATGATCCAGATCTTGTTCGACTCGCCCTGCGCGATCCGGGGCAGCATCTGGAGGTACTGGTAGGCGAGGAGCTTGGGATCGGCGTCGCCCCGGTGGATGGCGCCGAAGACCGTCTCGATCGCCTTCGATTCGCCCTCGGCGTTCAGGATCTGCGCCTCGCGGTAGCCCTCCGCCTTGAGGACCGCGCCCTGCTTCTCGCCCTCCGCCCTCAGGATCTCCGACTGCTTGACACCCTCGGCGGTCAGGATCGCCGCGCGGCGGTCGCGCTCGGCCCGCATCTGCTTCTCCATCGCCTCCTGGATCGTCTTCGGCGGGTCGACCGCCTTCAGCTCCACGCGGTTGACGCGGATGCCCCACCTGGTCGTGGCTTCGTCGAGCACGCCGCGCAGCTGGCCGGAGATCTTGTCGCGCGAGGTGAGCGTCT
>Ga0136620_10000280_pt1 | contig 23046 bp, 22 predicted proteins | sample AntDrymUQ4162106_2_FD_104806 | JGI IMG/M metagenome (GOLD analysis project Ga0136620, IMG submission 104806) | Polar desert sand microbial communities from Dry Valleys, Antarctica - metaG UQ416 (21.06) | ecosystem: Environmental > Terrestrial > Soil > Desert | place: Antarctica: Dry Valley... | reverse complement strand
TGTGCTGCACGGCGTCGGTGGCAACGATCGCGTCTCTGGCAGCCGTGGACGCGACCGGATCAATGGGGGCTCTGGCAACGACCGGATCGCCGGTGGCAGCTCCAACGACCGTATATCGGGCGACCGGGGCAACGATCGCCTTAACGGCAACTCCGGCGGTGACCGAATCAAGGGCAACTCCGGCAGGGATCGGATCACGTCCCGCGATAACAGCCGCGATCGGGTCAACTGCGGCACGGGCCGCGACACGGTGATCGCCGACCGCCGTGACCGGGTCGCGCGCAACTGCGAGCGAGTCAGGCGGCGGTAGCCCGACACGGCCCGCCGTCCCCGCGGTCAGGTCCGCCGCGAAAGGCGACTGACAGGGGGGCCAAGACAGCAGACAGCAACCGAAAGGGCGGCCCACAGGCCGCCCTTTCGCACAAGTGCGCGGCGGCGGAGGGGTATAAGGCTCGGGTGGGCGAGCGGAGGGAGATGCGAGCGCGGTGAGCGGCTTCCGCCTGCTGGCCGTTCGCGGGATTCCCGTGGAGGCGCACTGGTCGCTGGTCCTCGGCCTGGCGCTGCTCTACAACTTCCTCCTGACCCGCGGCTCGGAGCTGTATCCCCAGCTCTCGACGCTCACCCTTGCTGTCGCAGCGGGGGTAGCGTCCCTGCTCGCGTTCGTATCGATTCTGCTGCATGAACTCGGCCACGCGCTGTGGGCCAGGCGAGAGGGAATGTACGTCGACGGCATTCTGCTCCACGTGCTCGGCGGCTTCGCCTTCGTGGGAGGGTCGCGCTCCCCGGCGCCGTACTTTCGGATGATCGCCGCGGGGCCCGCGGTGACCGCCCTGCTGCTGCCGACCTTCGGTGGGCTTTGGGCGCTCGGCCGAGCGCTCGACTGGTCCGATGCCGTCGTCGGCGTCGCGGGCTTCCTCGCCCTGTACCAGGCCGTGACGCTGGCCTTCAACCTGGTTCCTGCGTTCCCGCTGGACGGCGGGCAGCTGCTGAGGGCGTGGCGGTGGCATCGCACCGGAGACCTGCTGGGCGCGACCCGCGTGGTGGTCCGCATCGGCTTCGTCGTGGCCCTCGCGGTACTCACGGCAGGCATCGTCCTGCTGGCCAGCGGCGCCCTCGCAATCGGCTGGTTCGTCGTCGTGGCGGGAGCCCAAATGCTGCTGCTCGTAAATGCGCAGACCCGGGTGGGGGTGGCGCGGGTTCCGAGTCGGCCGGCCACAGTGGCCGATCTGCTGCGGGAGGGCCCCGTCATCGCGAAGGAGCAGGTGCCCGTCGGCGAGTTCCTGGACCAGATGGGCTATGAGCGCGGCTACTCGACGAGTCCCATTCCCGTCGAGCGGGAGGGCCGCCTGGTGGGGGTGATGTCGGTCGGGCTGGCACGCGAAGTCGCCGAAGGAGATCGGGCGCGGGTGACGGTGGGCGAGGCCATGCTGCGCAAAGAGGACGCGGTCATCCTCGACGCGGACACGCCGATCGCGGAGGCGCTGAGTCGCTTGGAGCAGGCTTCTTCCGGCCGCGGCGTGGTGCTCGCGCGGGGGCAGGTGACGGGCATCGTCCTGCGACCGGTGATCGCGCAGGCGATGTTGGAAACGGCGGACCAGCAACGGGGGAAGATCCCTCCGGAGAGCATGGCGTGGTGAACGAGCTGAGCGCCGGGGCCGATGAAGTAGCCTCCTGCGATGACTCGCCGCCTGCTGCTTGCCACCCTGCTGGTCTTGGCGCCGCTCACGGTGCTGGCAGCAGTGGCCTATGCCTGCTCGCCCCAGGCCAACCTCACGGGCGACCGTTCTGCCGGAGGAGGCGCGGGGTTTCTTGGCAATCATCCGGCCGGCAGCGATGTCGGCGTCACGGGTGTCGAGTTCCTGCGCGACGCGCCGGTCTCGGTGACCTGGAACGGGATTGGGACCGAACTCGCTCGGCCGCGCACCGACGGCCGTGGTGCGTTCCGGGCGCTCCTGCAAATCCCTGAGGGCGCAGCGCCGGGCACCTACACGGTGGTGGCAACGGTCACATCTTCGAACGGGGACACCTACCCGGCTCCGGCGAGTCTGCGGGTCACCGCGAGGCAGGGATCGCCTTCGTCCCCGGAGAGCGGCCCCACCTCGCCGAACAGTCCGGACGCACGCAGCACTCCGGTGCCGGGCGGATCGGTCGGCGCACCGTCGCGCTCACGCAGCCCAGACGCGCCGGCGCCGTCCGCCGCTCTGCCGCGCAACGGCAACGGAGCGCCTGCGACCCGCTCACCCGCGACCGAGGGTCGGTCGGGGACCGGTCGCTCGGCGGCGGCGCTTCGGACCTCTTCCGGGGCCGAGACGCCGTCCGGCCTACCGGCTTTTCCCGGCTCCGTCGCTGCCGACGCAGAGGCCAGCGGGGGCCGAAGCTCGAGCGTTGCCGGCAGTGCCCTGCCGGCCGGGGCCGACGCCGGTCGAGCGTCGGAGACGAGCGCTTCCGACGATCTGTGGGGCGGCTTCGACTCCGAGAGCCGACCGTCGCCCTACGCCGCAGGAGCCGGGAGCGATGCGGTGTCCGAACCGTCGATCACCCAACTGACGTTGGGGCTCGCGCTGCTTGCGGTCGGGTCGATCGCCTTGCTGGCTGGCGCCCTGGTGGCCGCGACACGTCGCCGTCGCGCGCTGTCCTCCTAGACCACCTGGCACTATCTGCTGGAACCACCTAGCTGCGCCGCGTTAGGGTTCGCGGCGTCCGCCGTCTCGAGCAAGGGGAGAGCCTGTGACTCGTCGCACTCGGCATGTCGCATCAGCATTGTCGGTCGCGGGGTTGGTCGTCGTCATCGGAGCGGTGATGGCCGTGCCCGCTCTCGGGCAGCTGCCGCGCACCTACCAGGCGCAGCGGGTGGACAGCCCCGAGCCCGCCATCGCGGGCAACTTCGGCCTCGGGATCGTCCGCGTCGGCGACTTGAACGCCGATGGGGAGGACGACTTCGTGATGCCACAGACGGCGAACAGCCCGAACGGCGACGGACAGGTCTATGTCTTCAGCGGCGAGACCGGCGCCCTGATCGACACCGTGAACGCTCCCGATCCCGGCGGCGCTGGAGTGAAGGCGAGCTTCGGAGACCCCTGGGTCAGCAGGATGGAGGACATCGGAAGTTGCTCTGGCGGAACATCGGGCGCCACCTGCCCGCAGAATCCGCTCGGAGCGCCGGACGGCGTGCCCGAGATCCTGGTCGGGGCCACCGGCGTGGACGTCCCCACCGCGGGCGTGCCAGGCGGCACCGCAGTCGACATCGGCCGCTCCTACGTCATCGACGGCGCCACGCGCGCCGTCCTCAAGCGGATCGACATGCCGCCCGAGGACCGCGCCGAGCAGGCCAACCTGGGCGTGCCGGCGGATCAGAAGCGCCCCGGCTTTGGTCGTGTCGTGGCGTCGCCGTCGGGACTTCCGCCATGCGAGAACAACGCCGGCGTTCGTGCCTGCCCGAATCTGGCCGCGGTTCCGGCCGCCGTACGGGAGGGCGATCTCGACGGCAACGGGGAGCCGGACATCGTGGTGGGGGCCTCGACGTACTTCGAAACCGCGGCCACGGCCCACCCCGACTCCCAGTGCAACGACTCTGCGGCGACCGCCTGTCGGGGCGCGGGCCGCAGCTACATCTTCTCCGGCGAGCAGATCCGGCAGTCGAACCCAAACGTGCCTCTTGACGGGACGGGAGCGGGACAGACGCCGCCGAGCAAGCTAAGGAACATCCACGCTCAGGCTGACGATCCAGACACTACGGTCAACACCAACACCGAGCTGTTCGGTCATCTCGTCTTCCCGGTCGGAGACGTCGGGAAGTGCAATGCCACTCCTGGTCCCGGTAATCGCTGCGCTCCGGGCGACAGCACCAGCACACCCGACGGCCAGCCGGACGTGCTGATCTCGGCGTTCCGCGTGGATACTCCGGTAGATGACCCCGACCCGGCGTTCTTCGACGTCGGGGTGAACTTCCTGATCGACGGGGAGACCGGCTCGGTCTTGTACACCTATCAGCACCCCGAGCCCCAGGCGGCGTCGATCTTCGGCTTCACGCTTCACAACGAACCGGCGGCCGGCGACCTCGGCAGTAGCGCCCTGCCCGACGTCTATCTGCCCGCCATGCGCCAGAACGCGCAGGGGCGCACGGCGGCCGGACGCGGCTACATCATGAACGGGTTCTTCAAGACCGGCGCCAACTCGATCAACTTCGCCCAGCTAAACGACCCCACACCGCGGGTGGGCGGCAACTTCGGCGTCTCATCGTCTGGGGTCGGCGATCTGGTGCCCGATTCCGCGAGCCCGCGAAACGAGCTTCTCATTGGAGCGTTCGGACCGCATAACCCGGGGACCGATCTCAGCGTTATCAATGACGTGCATTTCTTCAACGCGCTGCGCGAGCGGGTACTCCAGACGATTCCCGACCCCGACCAGCAGGAAGGAAGTTCGTTCGGCACTGCCGTCGCGCCGCTCGGCGACCTCAATGAGGACGGCTTCCTCGACTTCGTCGTAGGGGCCGACCTTTTCGATGCCGCTACGGGGGCCGACCAGGGCCGGGTCTACGTCTTCCGGAGCGACAACTCGCCAGGGCCGACGCCGAGCCCGCAGCCCACTCCGCCCGGTGCAACCCCGGGCCCGCCCGGCCCGCAAGGTCCTTCAGGTGCGGTGAGGACGTTGGCAGGTCGTGTGGTCGAGGTCGAGGCCAGTCGCACGCGAACCCGTCGCGCGCGGCGCGTTCGGCTAAGGGGATTTGTCGAGGCGTTCGCGAACAGCGCCGGCTGCGAGCGCCGCCAACTCGTGCTCCTTCAGCAGCGTCGGCGCGGCCAGCTGCGCTACCGGACTTTCAGACGCGTTCGGACCGGCAGTCGCGGAACCTTCGGACGATTTATCCGGCCGCGGAGGACCGCGTTCTACCGGGCGCTCGTGCGTCGGACCAGCGAATGCCAGGGCGCTGCGTCGGGCCGGGAACAGGTGGCGGTGGTTCGTTCGCGCCGACGCTAAGGGGGCCCCCTCAGCGAAGCATCGCGGCCGTATTCGAAGCGCTTCGTGGTCGTCCGCGGTCGCCGCGCCATGCGAAACAAATCGGTGTTCGCAGCAAACGCGCTCCTTCGGCCCCCGCACGGCGGGGAGGGGCAGCTCCCGCGAACGGCTCAGGCCGGGACGGGTGCGCCCGCGAGCCGGTCCGCGAGTGCCACCAGGGCGGTGACCCCGGGTGAGTACGGGTCGAGATCGATCGGCGCGACGCCGTCGCGGTCAGCGGAGGCGATCGTTGCGTCCTCCGGAATCACGATCAGCTCGTGGTCGGGGATCACGGCGCGGATGGCCTCGAGGTCGGAATCGTCGCGGACCCGGTTGGCGAGCACGATCACCTCCGTCTTGTCGGCGGCGATCTCAACCGCGCGACGCGCCACCTCGAGCGCCTTCGCGCTCGGGTTCGCGACCACGAGCACGACGTCGGCATTGCCGGGCTCCAAGCGGACGATCGTGCCAAGCCCCGCCTCGAGGTCACAGATCACCGTGCGGTGGCCGTCCTCGAGCTCGCGCAAAAGCTGATCGGGGGAAACCCCGCAGCACTGGCAGCCTGGGCTGTCGTTGTCGATCCGCGAGGCGACTACGAGGCGGACCCCGTCGGGGGCGTCGGCGCCAAAGCGGTCGACCATTCCCTCGATCGTGGGCTCATGCTCGACCTCACCCGTCTCCAGGCCCTGGCGCACACCGAGCAGCAGCTCGGTCTTCTCGGGACCGACCCCCAGCGAGACGCCGAGCATCGGGTTGGCGTCGGCGTCCAGTGCCAGCACCTCATGCCCTGCGCGGGCAAGCGCGCGCGCCACCGTCCCCGACACCGTGGTCTTGCCAGCCCCGCCCTTGCCTGCTACCGCGATTTTCATTCCTCGAAGGGTACTAGCCCCCGAGCTGGCTGACCAGTCGCTGTATCTCCAGGACCGCCGGTGAATCGGGAGCGTGGTCGATCGGCGCGACGCCGAGCCGCTCGGCGTCGGCCACCGCGCCGTCCGCCGGCACGGCAGCCAGCACCGGCTCGCCGATGAGCTTCTCCACGTGGCGAACGTCGGGCGCGCCGGTGACCCGGTTGGCCACGAACACGGCTCGCACCCCCTCGCGCATGCGCGCGATCCGCGCCACCCGCCTGGCCGCCAGCGCCGACTGCGCCCCCGGCTGGACCACCGCGACGTAGGTGTCCGCGTAGGGGGCCCAGTCGAAGGCGATGTGGCGCGGACCCGCGGGCAGATCGCCTATGAGCGCCCAGTCCTCGAAGGTCCGCGCGCCGGGGAGGCGGTGGACCACCCTGTAGAAGGCGTTCACAGAGCCCATGATCGGCTCGAGCCCGGCGCGCGGGGTCTTGCCCGCCTGCAGCAGGCGGATGCCGTCGGGGGCGTCGGTCGCGTAGCGCTTGACCGCACGCACCGGACCGATGCCCTTCTTCAGTCGCCAGCGCCCGTTCTCGTCCTTCTCGGCGGCCTCGCGCAGAGGCGGCTGGGGCGGGTCTGCGCCTGCGCCCATGCTGATCGAAAGGCCGGGCAGGAGGTCCGAGTCCAGGGCCAGCACTTGGCAGCCGTTGCGCGCCAGCAGGCGCGCCATCGTGCCCGCGACCACAGACTTGCCTGCCCCGCCCTTCCCCACGACCGCGACCCTCACGGTGGGAACGTTATCCGCCGCGCCGGGTGTCCGCGGCTAGTAAGCTGGCTTTCCTTCGAGAGCATGGGTCCGGCGGAGCGACATGAGTGAGGTGGAACCGCCCCAGGAGGAACCGTCGCGGGGCGAAGCCGCCGGCGGAGCCGACCGCGAGCCCGCCTGGAAGGTCGACCCCGCGGAATCGCTCGCTCGTCTGCGCAGGTCCGGTGAGCCAGCGGGGGGCCGGCTGGTCTATGTCGACGAGCATGGGCGTCGGCGGCGCCTACCCGCCGACATGGCGACGCTCTCGCCCGAGCAGCTGCGCGCCGCGGCGGCCGCTCTGTCGTCCGCGCTGGGGGCGCCCGACCCCGACTACGCGCGGCTGGCCGCGGTGGAGCGCCTCACCGAGATGCGCGCGGCGGGAACTCTGGGCGAGGAGGACTACCTGCGCGAGCGGCGGCGCCTGATGGGCGGCGGCTGACAGCTCTCAACGGGCGTGCGCTGTTCGCGCTGCACGTGGTCGCCTGGCCGACCGCGGGGAAGTGGCGTCCCGCTGGTAGCCAGACCGGTCTGCGCACGCTGGTACCGTGGCCGGAGTGACGGAACTCCCTCCCGACTACTTCACCAAGCCCGTCTCGGAGGTGGATCCCGAGATCGCGCAGGTGCTCGAGGACGAGGCCCGCCGCCAGGAGACGACCCTCGAGATGATCGCCTCGGAGAACTTCGTGCCCCAGGCGGTGCTCGACTGCCAGGGCTCGGTGCTCACCAACAAGTACGCCGAGGGCTACCCAGGCCGCCGCTACTACGGCGGCTGCGAGCACGTGGACGTCGCCGAGGAGCTGGCCATCGCGCGGGCCAAGGAGGTCTTCGGGGCCGACCACGCCAACGTGCAGCCCCACTCGGGTGCCCAGGCCAACGCCGCCGCCTACCAGGCGCTGCTCGATCCGGGCGACCGGATCCTCGGCATGAAGCTCGACCACGGCGGCCACCTCACGCACGGGATGAAGATCAACTTCTCTGGGCGCTTCTACGACATCGTGGCCTACGGCGTGCGCGAGGAGGACTCGCGGCTGGACATGGACGCGCTGCAGCGGCTGGCCGAAGAGTTCAAGCCCAAGCTGGTGCTCGCCGGGTGGTCGGCCTATTCGCGCGAGCTCGACTTCGCCCGCTTCCGCGAGATCGCCGACTCGATCGGCGCGCTGCTGATGGTGGACATGGCGCACTTCGCGGGCCTGGTGGCGGCGGACGAGCACCCCAGCCCCGTGCCCTACGCCGATCTGGTCACCACCACGATCCACAAGACGCTGGGCGGCGCGCGCGGGGGCATGATCCTCTGCCGCGAGGAGTTCGCGAAGAAGGTCAACTCGGCTTTGTTCCCGGGCCAGCAGGGCGGGCCGCTGATGCACGTGGTGGCGGGCAAGGCCGTGGCGATGAAGATCGCCCAGTCGGAGCTGTTCCGCGAGCGCCAGCGGCGCACGCGCGAGGGCGCCGTCGTGATCGCCGAGGAGTTGCTCGGCGGTGGCGTGAACGTGCTCACCGGAGGCACCGACGTCCATCTGGTGCTGGTGGACCTGCGCGAGTCCGAGCTCAACGGGCAGCAGGCCGAGGACCGCCTGGCTGAGATCGGCATCACCGTGAACCGCAACGCCGTTCCTTTCGACCCCGAGCCGCCCGCCGTCTCGTCGGGCCTGCGGGTCGGCACGTCCGCCCTGGCCACCCGCGGCCTCGAGGTGGATGACTTCCGCGAGATAGGCCGCGTGATCTCCGAGGCGCTCACCGGCGATTTCGCCGAGCCGGCCAAGGCCGACCTCTCCGATCGCACGCGCGTGCTGGCTGAGCGCTACCCGCTCTACCCTGAGCTCGCCTCAGCCGTCACCGGCTGAGGCCCGGCCGTGGCCGTGCCCGGCGGCCTGTTCTCGCTTCGGGGAGTACGGGTGTCGCGCGGCGGTCGTCCCGTGCTCGTCGGACTCGACCTGCAGATCGAAACGGGCGTGACGGCTGTGCTCGGCCCCTCGGGGTCGGGAAAGTCCACCCTGCTGCGGCTGCTCAACCGCCTGGCGGACCCCGATGACGGCACCGTGAGCTACCGCGGAAGCGAGGTGCGCGAGCTCGACCCGCTGGATCTGCGCCGGCGCGTGTGCCTGGTGCCCCAGCTGCCCGCGCTGGAGCCTGGTGATGTGGCGGAGAACGTGGGGCTCGGCCCAAGGCTGTGCGGGCGCAACGCGGACGTGACCCGCTGCCTGGAGCTGGCCGGGCTTGGCCCCGAGTACGGACCGCGCCAGGCCGAGCGGCTGTCCGTGGGGGAGCAGCAGCGGGTGATGCTTGCGCGCGCGCTGGCGCTGGAGCCCGACGTGCTGCTGCTCGACGAGCCTACATCGGCCCTGGACGAACAGGCGCGGGCAGGGGTGGAGGCGACGGTGGCGAGGCTGGTGGACGAGCTGGGCACCTCCGCGGTGGTGGTCACCCACGACCGTCTCCAGGCGCAGCGGCTCGCCGGTAGGTCAGTTCTCGAGCTGGAACGGGCGGTTGGCGGGTGACCGGCGTGGACGTGACCCTGGGCGAGCTGGCCGCCTCGCTCGCGCTCGTGGCCATAGCGGTCGTGGCGTCGCTGTGGCGTCGCGCGGAGCTCGAGGCCGACCTGGGCTTGGCGGTCCTGCGCTCGTTCCTTCAGCTCACCGCGGTCGGCTACGTGATCCAGGCCATCTTCGACTCCGACAGCCTCTGGCTGGTGGCCGGGCTGCTCACGGTGATGGTGGGCTTTGGCACCGTGACCGCGCGTAGCCGGGCAAAGGCAGTGCCCGGCGCTCTCGGGCCGATAGCCATAGCGCTGGGCACCTCGGCCGGGCTCACCCTGGGGCTCGTGCTGGCGCTCGGCGTGTTCGAGGCCGAGGCGCGGTATCTGGTGCCGGTGGGAGGCATGGTGATCGGCAATGCCATGACGGCCATAGCGGTGGCGCTGAACCGGCTGGCCGACGAGGTGCACGCCGAACGGCTGCGGCTGGAGGCCACGCTGGCGCTGGGAGCCACCGCGCGACAGGCCGCGAGCGGGCTCGTGAGCCGCAGCCTGCGCTCGGGCCTGATCCCGCTGATCGACCAGACCAAGACCACAGGGATCGTCGCCTTCCCCGGTGTGCTGGTGGGAAGCCTGGTGGCCGGTGCCGAGCCCGTGGACGCGGTGCGCCTGCAGCTGATCCTGCTGTGGGTGCTGCTGGGCAGCGTGGCCCTGGCGGCGCTCGTGGCCACCAGCCTCGGCTACCGCGGCTTCTTCACCGCGGCGCACCAGCTGCGCGAGCAGCCCGAGCCTGCCTCGGTCCCGAACGGGTGAGCCTTCGAGAGCCTTGCGCTCGTAGAAGAACGTGATGCCCACCTACCGCGCCCCCAGCTCCGCCGCGCCCGCCGAGGCATGGGCGCTCATGGCCCGCCCGGGGCGCTGGGCCGAGTGGGCGCCGCACGTGCGCGGTGCGTGGGGACTGGGCGAGCCAGAGGTGCGGATGGGAGCGCGCGGCGCCGCGCGCCTGCTGGGAGCGGTCCCGGTGCCCGCACGCGTGACGGCCAAGCGGGCCGGACGGTCCTGGACGTGGAAGGTGGGTCCGGTCTCGCTCGTGCATCGCGTGGAGCCGCTTGGCACGGGCTGCGAAGTGGCCATCGATCTGTGCGCGCCCCGCCCCCTCGAGCGCCTGCTCAGCGTGAGCTATGGCCCGGTCGTGGCGCTGCTCGTGCGCCGGCTGGCACGGGTGGCCGAGCGCGGCTAGCGCGCTCGTGACCCCGGCCGGCCGGGCTATATTGAATCCCGGTGACCGAGGCGCTCCCGACCCCCATGATGGCCAAGCCGCGCCTGCGAGGTGTCTCGCACCAATGGGCCTTTTTCGTGTCGGTCGGCCTGGGCGTGGCATTGGTGATCACGGCGCCTCCCGGCCGCGCCACCGCCGCTGCTGCGGTGTACGCCGGCTGCGTGGCGATGCTGTTCGGCACGAGTGCGCTGTATCACCGCGTGAACTGGCGCCGGCCCAGCGCACGTAGATGGATGCGCCGGCTCGACCACTCGGCGATCTTCCTACTGATCGCCGGCTCCTATACGCCATTCGCCGTGCTCGCCCTCGACGGCACGCTCGCCGACGTGATCCTCGTGGTGATCTGGGCGGGAGCGCTGGGCGGCATCGTGCTGAAGCTGGCTTGGATCGACGCGCCCAACTGGCTGGTGGCGCTCATCTATGTCCTGCTCGGCTGGGTGGCGGTGGCGGCGGCGCCCGGCCTGGTGTCCGCGGTAGGCGTCACCGCCTCGTCCATGGTGGCTCTCGGCGGCCTGCTCTACACCGTCGGCGCCGTGGTCTGGGCGCGGCATCGGCCCGACCCCGTGCCGGCCGTGTTCGGCTACCACGAGGTCTTCCACCTGCTGGTGGTCGCGGCGGCAGGGCTGCAATACGCCGTGGTCGCCTTCTGGGTACTCCCGGGCGCCTGATAGGCGTCCAGGCGGTTCGCGCCTTGCATGCATGCGGCCTCCTGCCGCGATACCCCCCGCGTATCTCTACCGAGGCAGGCGCAGCGTGGTCACCACGCCGGCGTGGTCGGACGGCCACAGGCCCGTTGCGGTGCGCTGCTTGGCATCGCGGCCCACGATCTCCGCTCGCGTGGTCTTGATGCGCGGCTTGACCAGCGTGTGGTCGATGCGGTGGTCACCGGGGAAGGGCGGCGGGTCCTTCAGCAACGGATCCTTGAGGCAGCATGAGAAGCCGCGGCTCCTGTTCTGTGTCGCCGTCCAGGTGTCCTTGAAGCCGAACCGCGTGAGCGTCCGGTAGGCCACAGGGCTGGCGCCGGTCAGGTTCTGCGCGTCTGAGTTGAGGTCGCCGACCAAGATCACCGGTGTCTTCGCGCGTGCCGGCCCCCCGCGGGCCACCAGCTCCTTGGCCTGCGCCACGCGCGTCTCCTCGAGAGCCGACTCGAGGTGAGTGTTCACGAACCGGAAACGGGTGCCGGCCAGCGAGGCGTCGACGTAGGTCCACCCGCGGTCGCTGGTAAGCGGGCCGCCTTGAGTCGGAATAGTCACGTCGGCCTTGAACTGCTTGGAGCGCTTGCGCAGCACCTTCACGCCGTTGCGCTTGCGCTTCACGAGGATCACGTCGCGCATGGTCAGGCGAACGTCGTACTGCTGGGTCGAGGCCTCGATATCGGCCTCCTGCTGCACGACGGCGACGGTGTAGCGCTGTCCGCGCGCCCGCAATTCGGCCTTCATGGTCTTCAGGAAGTCGTAGACCACGGTGGTCGAGGGCGTGGCCGAGCCGTCCTTGACGCCGTCGGGGCTGCGTCGCCACATCGCGACCTCCTGCAGACCGACGAGGTCGGGGCCGGTCCGCTTGATCTCTGCGGCCAGCAGCTTCGCGCGCGCCGGGAAGTTGGTCGACTGCACCTGGTTCCACAGCTCCGAGGTCTTCTCCTCGAACTCGGCTCGGTCCTTGGCCCCCAGCGGCAGGAAGATGTTGCCGCCCAGGTAGAGGTTGCGCGTCATCACCTTCAGAGCGGGGGTCTTGGCGACCCGCTTGCCGGCCATCGCGGCCGGGGCCGCGAGCAGCACGGCGGCGAGGGCAGCGAAAGCTGTGAGCGTCAGCCGGCGCCGTGCCGTGGACGAGCTCGAGAGCATGGGAGGTCCTTCCGTGCGAGCCGAGGGGGTGCAGGCAGCCTACTGTCATTTGTGAAGGTGGCGACGCAGCGGCCAAGACCGGCCACTCGCGGGGCTACAGTGCGAGCGGATGAGCGACCTCGACGCACTGTGGGCGTTCCTCCTGGCGGCCGCGGTGGCACTGGTGGCCACGCCGCTGAGTGCACGCCTGGCCCACCGCACTGGAGTGATCCACCACCCCCGCGAGCGGGATCTGCACTCACAACCCACTCCGAGCCTGGGAGGGCTCGCAATCCTGGCCGCGGTCCTGGTGGCCGGCCTCGCCTTCCTGCCCGGTGACCAGCAATCGCGCGGCATCCTGCTCGGCGCCGTGGCGATCACGCTGGTGGGCGCGGCCGACGACAAGTTCGACCTGCCGCCGCCGATCAAGCTGCTGGGCCAAGCGAGCGCCGCTCTCATCCCCGTGGCCTCGGGTGTGTACGTGGAGAACGTGACCCTGCCATTCGTCGAGCCGCTGGACCTGGGCGACCTCGGCTACCCGCTCACGCTCGTGGGCATCGTCGCGGTGATGAACATCGTGAACTTCACAGATGGCGTCGACGGCCTCACCGCCGGCGTCTGCACGATCGCGGCGCTCACCTTCGCCGTCATCGCCCTGTCTCTGGACCGCGAGGAGGCGGGCATCCTGGCCGCCCTCACCGCGGGCGGAGCGGTCGGTTTCCTGTGGCACAACTTCCACCCGGCGTCGATCTTCATGGGCGACGCCGGCTCCAACCTGCTCGGCCTGCTGCTGGCCTGCGTGGCCATCCAGGGCGTGCTCAAGACGGCGGCCGTCGTCGCCCTGTTCTTCCCACTCGTGATCCTGGCCGTGCCCGCTCTGGACGCCACCTTCGTCATCGCCAAGCGGATCAAGTACCGCCGTCCCGTGTACGCCGCCGACCGCTGGCATTTCCACCACCGCTTCGCCAACATCGGCTTCTCGCAGCGCAAGACCGTGCTCTACCTCTACGGCTGGACCCTCTCGCTGGCCGCCCTGGCCTTGGCGCTGCGGTTCGTGCCCTACTCCGAGGACGACGGCACGCTCAACGCTGGATGGGCGACGGTGATCCTGGCCTTCGCCCTGCTGGCGGCGGCCGCCAGCGTCTACCTGGTGCTGGTGCTCGAGATACTGAAGTTCCGCCGCTTCCGAGAGCGCCAGCTGCGCCGCCAGGCGCTTACCCAGGAAGAGATCGACGAGGAGATCGAGCGCGAGGTGGAGACCGGCGAGTTCGACCCGGTGTCAACCCGCTGAGGGGGCCCTTGAGAGGACCTCGACGCGGGGTGAGCCCGAGGCGACGCGGAAGCGCCCGAGGCTGCGCGCGGGCGCGCCCTTGTTCATCGCGTCGACCCCCTTGAACTCCACCAGCAGCTCATCCTGGCGAGCCTCGAGGATGCCGTAGCCGCGGCTCTGCTGTTCGGTGTACTTGATGTGAGGATTGGTGACGCGCAGGTTGTTGGTGAGCAGTGTGCTCTGTTCGCGCGGGACCGGCGCGCCGGTGGTGGACTCCACGGTCTCGGGAACGCCGAGGGAGGTGACCGACCCGCCTACGAACTCGGTGGCGTGGGTCTCGGGCCCGCGGCCGTCCACGCCCACGTCTCCGGCGAAGAAGGTGTGAATGTCGCCGGTGAGAAAGCTCACGTTGGAGATGTCGCGGGAGGCGATGTGGCCCATCAGCTCGCGGCGCTCCTGGCCGTAGCCGTCCCATGAGTCCTTTGTGATCTGGGCGCCCGGGCTCAGCTCCAGCGACATGATCATGAGCTGGTTGCCGACCAGCTTCCACGTGGCCCCGGAGGAGCGCAGGCCGCCCTTCAGCCACTCCATCTGGGTGCGGCCGAGGAAGCGCCTGGGCTCGGACTCGGCCTCCGGGCAGGGCTCGAAGAACGCGTCGTCGCAGGGCTGCTCGTCGCGGTACTGGCGCTCGTCGAGGAGAAAGAGCTCGGTGTTGGCGCCCAGGGGCAGGCGCCGGTAGAGCCCGTCGCCCTTGAGGGGATTGCCGGTGACGGGCATGAAGGGCATGTACTCGTAGAAGGCGCGGTAGGCGGCGGACTGGCGCGCCTGGAAGGGCACGCGCATCTGCTGGGTCTCGTCACCCGGGTTGGTGCCCGCGTAGTTGTCCTCCACCTCGTGGTCGTCCCAGATGCCGACGTAGGGGTGCGCGGCGTGCATCGCCCGGAGATCTGAGTCGGCTTTGTAGAGCCGGTACTTGGCCCGGTACTCGGGCAGGGTCTGCACTTCGCCGTCGCCGTTGGCCCCGAGGGTGTCCTTGCGCGGCCCCTCGTAGAAGGTGCGCTCGTAGATGTAGTCGCCGAGGCCGACCACGAGGTCGGCGTCCTCGGCGGCGATCGCGCGGTGGGCGTTGTAGAAGCCCGCCTGGTAGTCCTGGCAGGAGAAGAAGACGACCTTGAACGGCTCGCGCGAGTCCGGCGGCCGGAGCGTGCGAAAGCGCCCGACCGGGCTCGAGCCGTCCCGGGTCTCGAAGCGGTAGTAGTACTGCCGGCCCGGCTTGAGCCTCTTGGGCATGCGCAGGCGGGTCTCCACCGTGTGGTCCTTGCCGGCGCGGGCGCGCAGCTCTCGCCGCGCCACGACCTTGCGAAAGCCGGGGTCGGTTGCCACCTCCAGGCGCACACGCCGGTCGCGTCGAAAGCCCTCCAGCCGCGTCCACAGGGTGATCGCGTTCTGTGTGGGCATGCCCGAGCCGACGCCCTGCGGGAACGTCCCCCCGCGCGCCAGCGGCACCTGGCGCCGCCGCGCCGTCTGCGACAGCGCCGGGTCCACCGGTACCCCGCCAAGGATCAGGGTGCCCGTGCCCAGCCCCGCATAGGTGAGGAATTCGCGCCGGTCGCTCGTGCCCGTCATCCGGCGCGACGCTACATCAGGCTGCCCGGTCCCGGTCGCATTCGCTGTAACGAGGATGCTCGCGCTGCGCTCAGAACAGCGACCCCTGTCGCAGCCCCGGCCCATCCTCTGCCGCTCGTTCGCGTGCCCCCGCCGGGTCGACGCGTGCCCCCCGCCTGAACGCCGATCCCGGACGCCTCCCCGGCATCTGGCGCGAGCGCACCATCGCGCTCATGCGTTCGCGCTCGGCCGTGGGCGCGTAGGCGCCGCGGCCGTAGAGGCGCTCGTAAAGGGGGACGAGGTCGGGCCGTTGCGAGCGCAGCCAGTCCATGAAGACCCCTCGCACCTCGCCGCGCAGATGCAGGCAGATGCCTCCCACGTCCACGGCGCCTGCCTCGGCGCACAGCTCGAGGATTCGCTCCACCTGTGCGGGCGAGTCATTGACTCCGGGCATCAGCGGCGCGATCAGCACGCCGCACGGGATGCCCTGGCGGTTGAGCTCCGCCACCGCCTCGATGCGCGCGCGGGGGTGGGGGGTACGCGGCTCGGTGGCGCGCCACGCCTTCTCCTCGAGGGTGGGTATGGACAGGCTCGCGGAGATACCCGGCACCTGCTTCATCACATCGATGTCGCGCAGCAGCAACGGGGACTTGGTGAGAACCGAGCCGGGAGTGTCGCCGTCGCGCAACGCCTCCCAGATCGGGGGCATCAGCCGGTAGCGGCCCTCGACCCACTGGTACGGATCGGTGTTGGTCCCCATCGCCACGTGCTCGCGCTTCCACGCCGGGCGCCGCAGCTCGGCGCGCAGCACCTCGGGCACGTTGACCTTGACCACGATCTCGCGCTCGAAGTCGCGGCCGGCGTCGAAGCCGAGATAGGTGTGCGTGGGGCGGGCAAAGCAGTTGTGGCTCACCACGCCATTGGCCATGAAGTCGCCTGTGCCGGTGGTGATGTCGTAGAGGCGATGGCCTTCCCCGAGTGGCTCGATCTGCTCGACCCCGAGCTGGGCTTGACTCTTGAGCGCGACTCCCTCGATGTCCCGTTTGCGCCAGATCGCCGGGTCGACGGTATGGAAGAAGCGGAGCTTTTGTTGGAGACCGCCGATGAGGCGGACGTTCTTGCATCCGTTGGAACGATGCAGGTCCTCGATGACGTAGCGGAACCCAAGCTGCTTGAACGACGCGGCAGTCCAGCCGATGATTTCCGGATCCGTATTGCAGATCCGAATGACTTGGCCGTGGCTGCCCTCGGCGTCAAAGATGCCGGCGAGGAATCCCTTGCACCAGTCGGGTCGGAGAGCGCGGGGCCAGGAGACGACCTGGGCGATCGCCGCGACGTTGTCCATTCGTTGCGTGCGGATGGCGGTCACGGCGCGATGGTTCTCCGTTCCAGTCGAGAACACGAACTGCTGAGTGACGATCTCGAGCCTGGCGAGGAACTCCTTGGCACGGTGAAGGGCCCCGAGGTCGGTGAGGGCCAGGCGGAACCGATGCAGGTTCTCCGGTTGATGGCCGGGGCGTTCGTAGCGGTAAGAGCCGAGGTGTCCGTCACCACGGATCAACCCGCACAGATACCCCCGCCTGTAGTCCGGCCAGTGGTCCGGCTGCTCGGCGAACTGGCCCGTGCCGATCAGCTTGTTGTTCGTAGTGAGGTGCGCAGGCCGGGGGCAGCTACCGGTGTCCGCGACGTGCTTCCAGCCCCGGTCAGTAAGGAAGCGGTGGTCGCCGCTGGCCACAAGCTCGGTGCCGTCCTCGAGCGTGACCCGGTAGGCAGGCTTGATCGTTGCCCAGTGGGCCAGCACGGAGGTTGTCGTGTAACGGCGGTAAGCGCCGAGGCGGGAGGTGCCGAAGACGCGATCGCCTTCGCGAACATCGGCGATCGGCTTGGTCCGCCCATCGCTCATGAGGACCGGCGTGTCGCCAGATGTGCAATAGGCGCAGGCATGGGCGCATCCGCGATAGGGATTGATCGTCCAGCGGAACGGCATCCGCGATTGCTTGGGCACGCGGTTCAGCGCCGACTTCGAGCGCACTTCGTAGAACCTCGTGTCCAGCGCCTCGGGTGCGTCGAAGGTGCGCACCGTGGCCGGCTCGCGGTAGCCGGGTAGGGTCCGCCCTTCATCCTCTTCGATCCTCAGCGAGTCCCAGCGCACGAACGCATGTTCGCACAGTGCTCAGATGGATGGCGAGGCTCTAGCGTCCTCGCAGGTCGCGCGCCGCTGCCACCAGGCAGGCAATCGAGATTGCGACGAACGGGAGGCCCAACAGCACGAGGCCGACACCGTGGAACCCGGCCTTCCAGTAGCTCTTACTCGCCCCACACGGTGGCCAGCAGCGACCGCCGGCCGCCACGGTCGCGGTGCTCGCACAGATAGATCCCCTGCCACGTGCCCAGCGCCGGCGAGCCGTGACGGATGGGAAGGGTCAGCGAGGGCCCGAGCAGCGAGGCCTTGATGTGGGCCGGCATGTCGTCGGGCCCTTCCATCGTGTGGGTCCACAAGGGGGCGTCGTCTGGCACGGCGCCGGAGAACCAGGACTCGAAGTCGGCCAGCACGTCGGAGCTGGCGTTCTCGTTCAGGGTCAGCGAGGCGGAGGTGTGTCGGATGAACAGGTGGAGCAGGCCGGCGTCGATGTCCCCGACCTCAGGCAGCGCGGAAAGCACCTCGCGGGTGACGAGGTGAAAGCCGCGGGAGAGAGGCGGGAGCTCTATGTCGCGCTGGAGCCACATTGGCGAGATTGGACCTGCGTACCTATATTGAACTCTGGAATGGATTCCAGGCAGGCGACACCTGCCGCGGCAGCCATGGCTCACGCCACGGGCCGTCCCACAAGCGATGCCGCGGAACCAAGCCCGGAACGGGTGAACGCTCCTCTACTGGAGCGCCTTGGCATGCGCGCGTCGGAAGAAGTGTTTGCGGCTCCCGGCTCGCCGGCATCGATGGCCACCGCCGGCTTCTGGTTCGCTGCGATGGGCGTGCTCATGGCCGGGCTGGCGATCGTGTTGCCACATGGGCCCGGCATGGACGAGTCGGGCCTGGCCTGGCTCGCCGCCGCGGCAACGGTGCTGGCTCTGGCCGCGCTGGCCGGCTACGACCAGCTGCCCCTGTGGTTCTTCCACGTGGGGTGTCTGTTGGCCAGCGCCATCGCCACGGGCACCATCGAGTTCTGGGGCGAGGGGGCCGAGTACGCGCCGTTGCCCTACCTGTGGCCCACCCTTTACGCCTCCTATCTCTTCCCTCTCCGCTGGGCCCTGCTACAGATTGCCGCGCTGGGTGTCATGTTCGCCGCGCTGCTGGTATGGCGCGATACCGGCTACTCGCCGGTGGCGGCCTGGGTGACCACAGTTCTCACGCTCACGGCCGTGGGGCTGCTGGTGGCCTTCGCGCGCGATCGCCTGACCACCCTGATCCAAAAGCTCAGCGACGCCGCCCGGCGTGATCCCCTCACCGAGCTGCTCAATCGCCGCGGCTTCAGCGAGGTGTTCGACCTGGAGCTCGAGCGCGCACGGCGCACCGAGCAGGGGCTGAGCGTGGTGGTGGGCGACCTCGACGGCTTCAAGCAGATCAATGACCGCTTCGGGCATGCCGCCGGGGATGAGGCGCTGCTGCGAGTGGGACGCGCCATCCTGCGCGGCAAGCGCAGCTGGGACTCGGCGGCCCGTGTGGGTGGGGAGGAGTTCGCCGTGCTGGCTCCGGACACAGACGAGCACGGCGCCTACATCGTGGCCGAGCGCCTGCGTAGCGCGGTGGAGAAGGCGTTCGCCGACAGCGAGGTCGGCCCTCTGACCATCAGCTTCGGGATCGTGAGCTTTCCCGTCCACGGCCAGACCACCGAGGCACTGCTCAAGGCCGGCGACCAGGCGCTGTACGCCGCCAAGCGCCTGGGGCGCAACCGCTCGGTCATCTCCAGTGCCGAGGTACCCGGCATCCTGGCCCGCACCTCGCGGCCCGGACGCGATGAGACACACGTGGAGCTGGCCACCTTGCTCACCCTCGCCGAGGCGCTGGACGTGCGTGACACCGGAAGCTCCACCCACTCGCGCCGTGTGGGCCGCTACGCCGAGCTGATAGCCCGCGAGCTGGGCATGCCACCCGACGCCGTGGAGTGCGTGCGCCTGGCCGGGATCCTGCATGACGTGGGGCGCGTCGGCATCCCTGACGAGCTGGTCAAGAAGGCCGGCCCGCTGGACGAGCACGAGTGGGAGCTGGTGCGGTCGCATCCCGAGATCGGGGCCCGCATGCTGGACACCACCGAGTACGCAGAGATCGGCGACTGGATCCTCGCCCACCACGAACGCCCCGACGGCGATGGCTACCCGCGTGGGAGCGCCGCCGCGGACGTGCCGCTGGAGTCCGCCATCCTCGCCGCTGCCGACGCCTACGAGGCGATGACCGCAACGCGCCCTTACCGCGCGCCGCTGGACCCCCACGCTGCCTGCGAGGAGATGCGCCGCGGCGCCGGCCGGCAGTTCGATGAGCGCGTGGTCGATGCGCTCCTGCGGGTCGTCTAGCACCCCGTACCCGCCTCGCGGCAGCTGCCACCAACTGGTACTGACCCGCATGCCTCATATAGAGTGGCGCCCCGCGGGGACACCCTCATTTGACGACCCACGCCATGGAAACTCACGGACAGGCAGGCGGGCCCGGTGTGGGCCTGAGCCTCCTCCGCTACCTCGACATCGTCGCGCTGGTGTTCGCCCTTCCGTTGTTCCTGCTGGCCGGGCTGCCGATGGTGGGCTACGCAGTGGCCGCCGGAGCGTGGCTCACCCAGCGGGGGATCGACCGCCTGGTCCAGGAGAAGGCTAAGCGCTCCGACGACCCGCGGACCGTTGTCGGCCTTCTGGCGGGCAGCATGATCGGGCGCGGCTGGCTCACGGCCGGGGCAATCATGGCGGTCGGTCTCGCCGCCGAGCGCGAGGATGGCCTCGCGGCCGCGATCCTGTGCATCGCGCTGTTCACGATCTACTTCCCGATGCAGATGATCGTCCGCCCCTTCGACGAAGCCAAGGCCGGTAAGTGAGCACCAAGGCCAAGGTCTTCCTGGGGCTCGGCGGCTTGATCGTCGCCGCGATCCTGGTCAACTTCGTCGCGCCGAGTGAGGGCAAGAACGAGGAGTTCCAGCCCCAGAACGAGTTCAAGCTCGACCCCTGGGTGGAGCTCAAGCTCGGCCCGTTCGATATGAGCCTGAACAAGGCGGTGCTCTACCTGGCGCTGGCCTGTGCCCTGACCACGATCGCGATGGTCTACATCGCCAAGCGGATGCAGGATCGCCCCAACCGCGTCCAGACCGCCGTCGAGGCCGCCTACGACCTCGCCCGCAACCAGATCACGCGCGGCAACATGGACGAGTCGATGGCTCTGAAGTGGTTCCCGTTCATCGGAACCCTCTTCTTCTTCATCCTGTTCTCCAACCTGATCGGCTACCTGCCGCTACCGGTCAACAGCGAAGAGCCGGTCGACGTTCTCGGCGTGAGCGTGCCCAGCTTCGCCCTCTATGCCGCGACGGCCAATCTCTCGATACCGCTCATGCTCACGCTGATGGTTTGGCTTGCCTACCACATCGAGGGCATCCGGGCCCACGGCTTCATTGGCTACTTCAAGAGCTGGATCCCGGCCGGCACACCGAAGGCGATGACCGCGCCCATCTTTGTGATCGAGGCGATCTCGCAGTTCGTCCGGATCATCTCCCTGTCTGTCCGGCTCTTCGCCAACATCCTCGCCGGCCACCTGCTCATCCTGTTCATGGGTGGAGGGCTGGTGGTGCTGCTCGGCCTGGCGGCTCTGGGTATTTTCACCCTGCCGATCGCGATCGCCTTCTTCATGTTCGAGGTCGTGCTGATCGCCGGCCTGCAGGCCTTCATCTTCGCCACCTTGACGTCCATCTATCTCGGCAGCGCGACTGCCGCCCACCACTAAGGAGGATCCTCTCATGGACTTTTTGCTAGTGCTCGCCCAAGGAGCCGACCCCACTCCCGGACTCAAGTCGATCGCGCTGGGCGTCGGCGCGGGTCTCGGCACTGTCGGCCCGGGCATCGGCGTCGGCTACATCTTCGGCAAGGTGATCGAGTCGGTCACCCGCCAGCCCGAGATGCGCGAGGAGATCACGAGCATCCAGTGGCTCGGATTCGCCCTCACCGAGGCGATCATCTTCTACGCGTTCATCTTCGGCCTGATCGCGTTCTTCCTCTAGGCCGATGGGTGCCGCTTTGAACATCGCCGCGGAATCAGGCGGAGGCAACTTCCTCGTCACGCCCGGACTGGGTTTGATGCTCTGGACGCTTATCGCGTTCAGCATCACCTATGTCGTGCTGCGCAAGCTCGCTTTCCCGCGCATCGCCGAGGCGCTGGACAAGCGCCGTCTCGCCATCGACGAGTCGATCGACGCGGCCGCGCGCTCCAAGCGCGAAGCCGACGAGCTGCTCGATGAGTACCGCGCGCGGCTCAAGGAGGCTCGCGAGCAGGCCGACGACATCGTGGCGCGCTCGCGCCGTGCGGCCGAGACGATGCAGGACGACTCCAAGGCCGAGGCCAAGCGCTACCGCGAGGAGCTGATGGAGTCCACGCGGCGCGACATCGAGACCGAGATGCGGCGTTCGCTGGACCAGATCCGCAAGGAGGTGGGCGCCCTGACGCTGATCGCCACCGAGAAGGTCACTCGCAAGTCGCTCGACGACGACGATCACCGCCGTCTGATCGAGGAGGCGCTTTCGGAGGCCGACTTCTCCTCGCTCGCCGGTTCGGAGAAGAACGGAAGCTGATGGAGGAGATCGCGGAGGTCTACTCGCGCTCGTTGTTCGAGGTGGCTCAGGAGGCCGATGCGCTGGACCGCATCCATGACGAGTTGGGCGAGTTTGCCGACGCGCTTGCCGACAACCGCGAGCTGCAGGTCTTCTTCTTCTCGCCCTACTTCTCATCCCAGGAGAAGAAGGAGGGCATCTCAAAGCTCGTAACCGACGCGGACGAGAACTTCGTGCGGTTCCTCGAGCTGCTGGCCGAGCGCCATCGCGTGCCGGTCGTGTTCCGCATCAGGCGCGCATTCGACGAGATGTGGGCCGAGGAGAACAAGCTTCTGCCCGTTACGGTGACCAGTGCGGTGGAGCTGGACGATCAGCTCGTGCAGGACATCGGCAAGCGCATCACCGAGCAGACCGACCGCAAGGTCGACCTCTCGAGCAAGGTCGACCCTGACGTGCTCGGGGGCATCGTGCTCCAGGTGGGGAACATGGTGCTCGACGCAAGCCTGCGCAATCGGCTCGAGGCGTTGCGCAAACAGGTCGCGAAGGCCGCCTAGGACGCCAGGACTTCAAGCCAGACTCAGAAAGGTCGTTCAGAACTTCCATGCAGATCAAGCCCGACGAGATCACAAGCATCCTCAAGAGCCGCATTGAAGGGCTCGACGACGGCACCGCCGACCTGTCCGAGGTGGGCACGGTGCTTTCGATCGCAGACGGCATCTCGCGTGTGCACGGACTGGACAACTGCATGTCGCTGGAGATGCTCGAGCTGCCCCACGACGTGACCGGCCTGGCCCTGAACCTGGAGTCCGACAACGTGGGCGCCGTGCTCTTCGGCGAGTGGGACAAGATCGAGGAGGGCGACACGGTCAAGCGCACCGGCCAGCTGCTCGAGATCCCGGTGGGCGACGAGCTCAAGGGCCGCATCGTCGATCCTCTCGGACAGCCGCTGGACGGCAAGGGCGACATCAACACCACCGAGACGCGCCCCGTCGAGCTCAAGGCGCCCGGCGTGGTGCAGCGCCAGGGCGTGAAGGAGCCAATGCAGACGGGCATCAAGGCGATCGACTCCATGACCGCCATCGGCCGTGGCCAGCGCGAGCTGATCATCGGCGACCGCCAGACGGGCAAGTCGCAGATCGCACTCGACACGATCATCAACAACAAGGGCTCCGACCTCGTCTGCATCTACGTGGCCATCGGACAGCGGCTATCCACCGTG
>Ga0136620_10000279_pt1 | contig 23101 bp, 27 predicted proteins | sample AntDrymUQ4162106_2_FD_104806 | JGI IMG/M metagenome (GOLD analysis project Ga0136620, IMG submission 104806) | Polar desert sand microbial communities from Dry Valleys, Antarctica - metaG UQ416 (21.06) | ecosystem: Environmental > Terrestrial > Soil > Desert | place: Antarctica: Dry Valley... | reverse complement strand
GCTGCCGGACGTGGTGTCGATGCAAACTCGCCAGCCGAACCTTGAAGGAACGGGCGAGATACCGCTACGCCGGCTGGTCAAAGAGGCGCTGCGGATGCGGCCCAGCCGGATCATCGTGGGGGAAGTTCGCCAGGAAGAGTGTCTGGACCTCCTGATTGCCCTGAACAGCGGCATGCCCGGCATGTGCTCGATCCACGCGAACTCGGCCCGGGAAGCTGTCATCAAGCTGTGCACGCTCCCGCTGCTCGCCGGCGAAAACATTGGGCACGCCTTTGTGGTGCCGACCGTCGCGGCGAGCGTAGATCTTGTGGTCCACACGGCGACCGACCACCTCGGTCAGCGTCGCATTCGCGAAATCGTCGCGTTGCCCGGTCGGGTCGAGGGCGAGGTCATCGAGACCGCCGACATCTTCACCACTCGGGAGGACCGGTTGACTCGCGCGGAGGGGTTTCCGCCGCACCCGGAGCGGTTCGCGCGACTGGGCATCGACCTCGCCGCGCTCCTTGCTCCGGTGGGTGCCCCGGCAGGCGGCTCGCCAGCTGAGTCGTCGGGCGCCTCCGCGGGGCACGGCCAGCCGCATCGGCAGACGGAACTCTGACATGGGCGCTCTACTCGGCTTGGCGCTCGGAGCGGGCTTGCTCCTGGTGTGGCGCAGCGGCTCACGACGGGGCAGCTCCCATCCCAGATCTCACGGCTGGTCCGCGCGTCGCACCGTGTTGCTTCGTCAGGCCGGTGTACGAGGCGTCGACTCCCGACAACTTCTGGCCCTTCAGTTCGGGTCGGCCGCCGCGGCGTTCCTGGTTGTGCTGCTGGCCACTGCGACGGTGAGCATCTCGGCATGTTTCGCGGTTTTCGGCTTTGCCGCGCCCGTCGCGCTCGTCGTTCGGCTGCGCAGGCGCCGTACCACCGAGCTGCGCGAGATCTGGCCGGAGGTCGTCGACAACCTGACGAGCGCCGTGAGGGCGGGCCTGTCCTTACCGGAGGCGCTGTCCTCTCTCGGCACTCGTGGACCCGAGCAACTTCGCGGGCCGTTCGCGCGCTTCGGCTCGCGATACCGGACCAGCGGTCGCTTCGTGCTGTGCCTCGACCTGCTCAAAGAAGACCTCGCGGACCCGGTGGCGGACCGGATCTGCGAGACGCTTCGGGTGGCCAGAGAAGTCGGCGGAACGGACTTGGGCCGGGTGCTCAGGACGTTGTCGACGTTCCTCCGGGAGGACGCCCGCACCCGCGCGGAGCTGGAGACGCGGCAGGGCTGGACGGTCAACGCGGCTCGGCTGGCGGTCGCTGCCCCCTGGGTGGTGCTTCTGCTGTTGGCCACGCAGCAGACGACGCTCGACGCGTACGACTCACCGACCGGAGCTGGCCTGCTCGTTGGCGGTGGGGCGGTCTGCGTGGTCGCCTACCGGTTGATGGTGCGGATCGGCCGGCTGCCCGAGGAGAAACGGGTGTTGGCATGACGGTGATGTCGGAGGCAACCTCATGACTTCGACCCCGCCCGCCTCCGTCCAGTCCGCTCCGGTTGTGTGCTCCCGGACGGAGCCGGTCTCGTGACTCCGCTGCTGACCGGCGTGCTGCTCGGTCTGGCTGCCGCGGTCGGCATGCTTCTGGTCGTGAGCCACGCGCCACCCCTTCGTCCGATCCGCCTGCAGGACCGGCTCGGCCCTTACCTGGCCGATGCCCCGCAGGTTTCGCGGCTGCTCAGAGACACCGAGCGACCCGGCTCCCTGGGGCTCGCGCACGCCCTGCTTCGCCCGGTTCTCAGGGATGCGGTGCGCATCCTGGATCGGTTCGTCGGCGGTCGCAGCTCGGTGCGGCGGCGGCTGGACGCACTTGGCACTGGACTCAGCGTCGAGGAGTTTCGTATCGAGCAGGTCGTCGGGGGCGCGTTGGGACTGGGTGGCGGGGCCGTGTTCGGCGTGCTGTTTGCAGGCGTCACGGGGACGGTCAGCCCGCTGTCCCTCGTACTGTTCTGCCTTGGCGGTTTGGCCGCGGGCGTCGTCGGACGGGACTGGTGGCTGACCCAGCAGGTCGCCCGCCGTGAGGCCACGATGCTGGCCGAGTTCCCGGTCGTTGCTGAGCTGCTCGCGCTGGCCGTGACGGCCGGCGAGGGACCGGTCGGCGCGATTGACCGGGTATGTCGACTCACCGGTGGCGAACTCGGCCGCGAGCTGTCGGCGACGCTGGCGAGCGCCCGTTCCGGCGTTCCGCTCGTCGACGCCCTGCAGGCGTTGTCCGACCGCACGTCACTCGAGGTGCTGGCCCGTTTCGTGGACGGAATCGTGGTCGCCACCGAGCGTGGGACGCCGCTCGCGGATGTGCTCCGGGCGCAGGCCGCCGATGTCCGCGAAGCCGGTAAGCGGCGCCTGCTGGAAGCCGGCGGGCGCAAAGAGATTGCGATGATGGTCCCAGTGGTATTTCTGGTGCTTCCGGTCACCGTGCTCTTCGCGCTCTATCCGGGCCTGGTCAGCATCGTCCGGCTAGCGCAATGAGAACGACAGTAAGCAGAGGAGAGCCCATGTCCCCACAGCTGATCACGCTGTACGTCGCAGCGGCCGTCGACGCCGTTTGCCGGCGCGTCACCGCCGGTGGCCGGGAGCGCGGCGATGTGCCCGGCTGGGTCATGATCACGGTCATGTCGGCTGCACTGGTGCTGGCGATCCTGATCCCGTTCCGGGAGGCGATCGTGGACGCCGTACAGGAAGCCCTCGACAGCGTCACTAACGCACCAGCCCAGTAGTGCGCGCATCCGACCGGCGTACGCCAGAACGCGGGTCGGCCGTTGTCGAGTTCGTCCTCGTCTCCGCGCTCGTGGTGGGTCTGCTGCTGGCCGTCTTGCAGCTGGCGGTCTACGTGCACGTCCGCAATGTGATCGCGGCCAGCGCGCAGGAAGGGGCTCGGTACGGCGCCAACGCCGACATCGACTCCACCGCCGGCGGGGAGCGGACGCGTGTCCTCGTCACCAACGCACTGTCCGCCGACACCGCCGACGCGTTGGACTGCACCGCCGGCGAGGAGGCCGGCCAGTCCGGGGCCATATTGGTCGTCGTCCGCTGCACCGGCGCGGTACCCAGTCTCTTTGCGCCACTCGGTGACTTCCTGCGTATCGACGCCACCGGGCGAGCACTCAAAGAGGGTCGCTCATGAGGCCGGTACGCCGTCGCTGGCGGCGGCTGCAGGCACGACCCGAGCACGGCGCTGCGATCATTGAATTCACGTTCCTGGCGATCGTGGTCATCCTGCCGTTGATGTACGCCGTGATCGGCTTCTCGGCGGTGCAACGCGGCATCTTCGCCGCGACTGCCGGTGCCCGCGAGGCCGGCCGCGCGCTGTCCACGGCCGAGGACGCCAACACCGGGCTGGCCCGGGCGCAGTACGCCGCGGAGATAGCGGTGGAGGACCAGGCTGTGGACCTCACCGACCTCGACGTCGGGTACGCCCCGGATGGGGCGGACTGCTCAGCGGCCGGCAGCTACCAGCCGGTGCTGTCTCCGGGGGAGCGGTTCGTGGTGTGCGTGACCGTCGTGATCCGCGTGCCGGGGTTGCCCGACTTCATCGACACGAACACCGCGACCGGCATGTACGTCGTCCAACGGGATCGGTTCCAGGGCTGAGCCGACCTTCGGGCTGTCCAGCGCGTTAGCGCCACCGCGGCGAGCAAGACAGTCGTCGCCGGCGATCGGGTCGTAGAGCTGTCGATGCGGGCAACCTCCTCAGGCTCCGAGCTGACCGCCTCGGAGCTGTCCTGGGCGCGGCCACGCCGATCCGAGTGGATCGCCGAGGCTGTCCGGCCGTTCGTCGCCATAATCGCCCTCGCCGTCGCCGGTGCGCCGATGTAGTCGATCGGGAGCTGGGTACCGGCGTGCGCACCGCGCCAGGCACGGGTGCCTCCGGCGGGCTCGGTGCTGGCTTGTGGGCTCTCGCGGGGGCTCGGCTGCGGCCTAGCTTCGAGGTGATCTCGGAGTATCTCGACCTCGATGCGCTGATCGCCGACGCGCACTTGGTGATCACCGCGGAGGGCGCCATCGACCGGCAGACTCCCCGCGGCAAGGTGCCCGCGGAGGTCGCCCGGCTGGCCACCGAGCGTGACGTCCCCGTGATCGCTCTGACCGGAACACTCGGCGAGGGTGTGCGGGCAGCGCTCGACGCCGGGCTGGACGCCTACGCCTCGATCATCGATCACCCCTGCACCCTTGTGAAGGCGTTGGAGAGTGCCCAAGTCGCACTGGTCCGCACGGCCGAGCAGACCATGCGAATGCTGCTCGTCGGACGCCGTCTGGCCTGGGCCGCCGCGGCCGCCGCAGTCACGGCCTGAAGTCGACACGTCAGACGATCAACCAAACGGAACGGTACGTCCCGCGTGCGTCCAAAACGGCATTATTGGATGCGGATACGGTCACCCTGGAGCCATAAGCGCCTCCAATAACGCGAAATCGTGCATGTCGCGGAGGGCTACGGCGTGATGCGCACCAGCCGGGCTTGTGCGGTGGGGGCGATCCGGTCGTCGTAGCCGCCGGCGACGAGCACCAGGTCCGGACCGAGCACGGTTGCCGACACAAAGGCGCGTCTGGGGGTGGCCGGCTCGTCGACGCGGGTGATCCGGTCGGTCGCCTGGTCGTAGATGTCCAGCCGCTGCCCGCCGGCGATGACGATCCGCCGATCGGGCAGTTCGGCCACTGCGCCGTCGAGCTTGTACTGCGGCTCGGACAGGTCCGGTCCCGGCGTGGCCGTACCGGCCGCGAGGTCGAGGATCTCGGTGCTCGCCAGCCGGTCCCGCCTCTCGATGTCACCCGATCCGCCGATCACGAGCACCCTGCCGTCGGCGAGGGCAACGGTGGCGTGCTTCACGCGCGGGATCAACAGGTCCGGTCCCGATGTCCACGTGCCGTCATGCAGCACGTCGGTGCTCTCGATCCCCAGGACGAGGTCGGCTGTTCCACCGACGAGTACGACGTCTGTTCCCACGACTGCCGCGGAGTGGCCGGCCCGCGCGTCTCGGAGCGAAGACCCGGCCGTGAACGTTCCGGTCGTCGGGTCAAGGAACTCCGTGTTGTCCAGGGCATCACCGTCCGCGCCGTTCCCGCCGGCCAGGAGAACCCGCCCATCGGGAAGCAGTGTCGCGGTGTGGTTGGCCCTGGCGCTGATCATCGGGTCGACGGCTTCGAACGACTCGGTGAGTGGGTCGAACACCTCGGCGGAGGCCTGCGCATCCCGGCCCTCACCGGGGTATCCGCCGGTCAGCAGCACCCGTCCATCGAGCAACAGCGTGGCGGTCCCGCTGGCCCGCGCCGAGAGCATCAGGGGTCCCGGCAGAAACCGCTGCACGACCGGGTCGAAGAACTCACTGGCTCGGCCCTCGTCGAAGCCCCCACACCCGGGCAGCGTGCAGCCACCGGTGATCAGGACCCGTCCGTCGGTCAGCGTCGTGGCTCGGTGCACGGCTCGGGCAAGCCGAGGCTGAGCTGTGCGCCGCCCACCGACACCGACGGCGGGGAGGGCGGCGGGGCGCTCGGGCCGGTGCAGGAGACCAGCGCGGTGACGAGCAGTAGCGAACAGGGCAGCCAGCGGTGGCGAGGCATGCATCGAGGGTCGCAGGCCTAACCGCGGGGCGAAACGTTTCTCGCAGCACGACTCGATAACGCTCGCGGACGTCTTGAAGGGACCGCACCGTACACAGTGGACGGTGAGGAACTGTGGACTGAGCCGGGCTGATAGGGCAGGGTTTGCGCTCATGACCACGAGCCTCAACAGCACCTCCGCCGCCCTGCTGGGTCTCCTTCACGACGGGCCGATGACCGGAGGGCAGCTGGTGGCCGCCGCGCGTGAGCGGCTCGGGTCGTTCTGGTCGGTGACTCGCTCCCAGGTCTACCGGGAGCTCCCCGCGCTGGCCGGCTCCGGCCTGGTCCGGCTGGGAAAGCCCGGCCCACGCTCTTCCCAGCCCTACTCGGTGACGGCTGCGGGCAAACGCGCGTTCACCGCGTGGCTGTCCGAGCCGACCGGCCCGGACCAGTCCCGCAATCCGGTCCTGCTGCGACTGGGCTTCGGTGCGCACCACGACGTCGGCCAACTCGGAAGGCTCGTCAGCGACGCGAAGTCCGAGCACGAGCAGGCGTTGACGCTGCACCGCGACGCGGTGGCACGGTTACGCAAGGGGACTGGCGAGTCGTTCGCGCTGGCTGCCGCTGAGTTCGGCGTGGCCTACGAACGAGCTGTCCTGAAATGGCTCACCACCCTTGCCGATGATCATGGGGTTTGGCCGGTCAGGGCCGGCCAAACCCCATGATCATCGGCGTCGGCGGGTCACGACCGGCGTAAACTCGCCGGTCGTGACCTCCGACCTTCCCGCCGAGCTCAAGGAGCTCGACGTCACCCTGTCCTCGATCGAGGCCGTCATGGACCTCGACCGGTTGCGCGCCGACGCCGCGCGGCTCGAGCAGGAGTCCTCGCGGCCGGACCTGTGGGACGACCCGGAGATCGCCCAGAAGGTGACCAGCCGGTTGTCATACGTGCGGGGAGACATCCGGCGGGTGGAGGAGTTGCGCCGGCGGGTCGACGACCTCCCCGTCCTGCACGAGCTGGCGCAGGAGGAGAACGACGCGGCCACCAAGGCAGAGGTGGAACGCGAGCTGACCTCGTTGCGCCAGCAGATCGACGAACTCGAAGTGCGCACGCTGCTCAGTGGGGAGTACGACGCCCGCGAAGCCCTGGTCACCATCAGGTCCGAGGCGGGGGGTGTGGACGCCGCCGACTTCGCCGAGATGCTGCTCCGGATGTACCTCCGGTGGGCGGAGCGGCACCACTACTCCACCGAGGTCTACGACACGTCGTACGCCGAGGAGGCCGGCATCAAGTCGGCCACGTTCGCCGTCAAGGTGCCCTACGCCTACGGCACCCTGTCTGTCGAGCAGGGCACCCACCGGCTGGTACGGATCAGCCCGTTCGACAACCAGGGCCGCCGGCAGACCTCCTTCGCCGGGGTCGAAGTGGTCCCTGTCGTCGAGCAGGACGACCACGTGGACGTCCCCGACGGCGACATCCGCATCGACGTCTTCCGCTCCTCCGGGCCGGGGGGGCAGAGCGTGAACACCACGGACTCCGCCGTACGGATCACCCACCTCCCGACCGGGGTGGTCGTGTCCTGCCAGAACGAGAAATCCCAGCTGCAAAACCGCGCCGCGGCGATGCGGGTGCTGCAGTCCCGGTTGCTCGACCTGCGCCGGATCGAGCAGCGCGCGGAGATGGACCTGCTGCGTGGGGACGGCTCCAACTCTTGGGGCAACCAGATGCGCAGCTACGTGCTTCACCCGTACCAGATGGTCAAGGACCTGCGCACCGAGCACGAGACCGGCAACACAGCCGCCGTCCTCGACGGCGACTTGGACGCGTTCCTCGAGGCTGGGATCCGCTGGAAGCGGACCACGCAGGCTGGGGCCGGAATCAGCGGTTAGCCGGCACTTCAGCCGCCCGCGGCTACACTGGCCCCTCGTGATCCACCTTGAGAACGTCACCAAGCTCTACCCGGCAAGCAGCCGCCCTGCCCTCGAAGACGTCACCATCGACATCGAGAAGGGTGAGTTCGTCTTTGTCATCGGGGCCTCGGGGTCGGGGAAGTCGACGCTGCTGCGCCTGGTACTCAAGGAAGAGGCGCCAACCACGGGCGAGATCCATGTGACCGGCAAGCACCTCAACAAGATGACCAAGTGGCAGGTGCCGAAGCTGCGCCGCACGATGGGCTGCGTCTTCCAAGACTTCCGGCTGCTGAACAAGAAGAACGTCGCAGACAACGTGGCGTTCGCCCTCGAGGTAATCAATAAGCCGAAGCACACGATCAAGCGGGTGGTCCCCGAGGTGTTGCAGCTCGTCGGCCTGGAGGGCAAGGCCAACCGGCTGCCGCACGAGCTGTCCGGCGGGGAGCAGCAGCGGGTGGCGATCGCCCGGGCGTTCGTCAACCGCCCGCTGGTACTGCTGGCCGACGAGCCGACTGGAAACCTCGACCCTGAGACCAGCCAGGACATCATGCTGTTGCTAGAGCGGATCAACCGGACCGGCACGACTGTGGTCATGGCCACCCACGACTCCAACATTGTCGACTCGATGCGCCGCCGAGTCATCGAGCTCACCGTCGGCCGGGTCACCCGCGACCAGGCCCGCGGGGTGTACGGCTATGGCCGATAGAGGGCGGTAGGACTCCACTTGCGCGCGAACTTCGTCCTTTCCGAGGTAGCCACCGGGTTGCGCCGGAACCTCACCATGACCATCGCCATGATCATCACCACCGCGATATCACTCGGACTGCTCGGCGCGGGCCTGCTCATCGCGGGACAGATCAGCGAGATGAAGGACATCTACTACGACAAGGTCCAGGTGTCGATCTTCCTGACCGACGACGTGACCGACGACCAGCGCACCGCCATCCAGACCGACCTGGACGGTTCCGGGGAGGTGCAGACGTTCCTCTATGAGAGCCAGGAAGAGGCCTACGAACGGTTCAAGCTGCAGTTCCGGGAGCAGCCCGAGCTCGTCAACAGCACACCCCCCGACGCGCTGCCCGAGTCCTTCCGGGTCCAACTGCTGAATCCCGAGCGGTACGACGTCATTGCGCAGGAGTTCACCGGGGCAGCGGGCGTGGAGTCGGTCAAGGACGAGGGCGAGTTCCTGGACCGGCTGTTCGGCCTGCTCAACGGCATGCGAAACGCGACGATCGCGGTGGCCGTCGTGCAGGCGCTGGCCGCCGTCCTGCTCATCTCCAACACGATCCAGCTCGCCGCCTTCACCCGGCGCACCGAGACCGGGATCATGCGACTGGTCGGTGCATCCCGGTGGTACACCCAGCTTCCGTTCATTCTGGAAGCCGCGCTGGCCGGGTTCATCGGCGCACTGCTGGCCTTTGGCGGGCTCGCTCTGGCGAAGGTCCTCTTCGTCGACGAGACGCTCGCCGGGCCGATCCAGGCCGGGATCATCCCGCCGATCGACTGGAGCAGCATCCTCACCGTGAGCCCCGTCATCGCCGCCTGCGGCGTCGTGCTCGCCAGCCTGGCGGCGTACGTCACGCTGCGCCTGTACGTCCGGCTCTGAGCGTGCCCCGCCAAGAAGGTCGCTCCCTGATCACCCAGAACCGCAAGGCGCGACACAACTACACGATCCTCGAGGCCATCGAGGCCGGGCTCGTGTTGACCGGGACCGAGGTCAAGTCGCTGCGCGCCGGACGGGCGTCGCTTGTCGACGGCTTCGCGACTATCGATGCCGGCGAGGTGTTCCTGCACGGCGTGCACATTCCCGAGTACACGCAGGGCACCTGGACGAATCACGAGCCGCGACGGGTCCGGAAGCTGTTGCTGCACAAGGGCGAGATCGACCGGCTGATCGGCAAGACCCGCGAGAGCGGACTGACCCTCGTCCCGCTGCAGCTGTACTTCAAGGACGGTCGGGTCAAGGTCGAGATCGCCCTGGCACGGGGCAAGCGAAGCTACGACAAGCGGCAGGACCTCGCTGAGCGGGACGCGAACCGGGAGATCGCCAAGGCCTTGGGCCGTCGCGCCAAAGGGCAGGGCTAGTGCCGTCGCCCCAGCCGGCTCCCCGGAGCGACGCGCAGGTTCCGGCGTACTGGCGCGGCCTGGGGCTGCCCGGTTTGGTCGACATGCACGTGCACTTCCTGCCCGACCGGATGCAGCAGAAGGTCTGGGCGTACTTCGACGCCGGCGAGCAGAACTACGGCGCGCCCTGGCCGGTGCGCTACCGCTTGACCGAGTCTGAAAGATTGGCCCTGCTGCGAGACCTCGGGGTCGTTGCGTTTCCGTCCTTGCCCTACCCGCACAAACCCGGAATGGCCGCGTGGCTGAACGACTGGTCGGCTGACTTCGCCCGCCGTACCCCGGACTGCGTGCAATCGGCGACGCTCTACCCCGAGCCCGGAGTGGTCGACTACGTCGAAAAGGCGATCGATGACGGTGCCCGGATGTTCAAGATCCACGTACAGGTCGGAGGTTACGACCCGGCGGACCCGGTGCTGGATCCGGTATGGGACCTGCTCGCCGACGCCCGCCTCCCCGTAACTGTCCACAGTGGATCAAGCCCGATTCGGGGCCCGCACACGGGTCCGGAACCGGTGGCGGCCGTTCTCTCGAGGCACCCGCACCTGACGGCGGTCATCGCGCACATGGGGATGCACGAGTACCACGAGCATCTGGATCTGGCTGTCCGATTCGACCGCGTGCACCTGGACACGACGATGTTCGGCACCGACTATGTCGAGCAGTTCGCGCCGCTACCGCGTGATCTGCCCCCCCGGCTGGCTGACCTGCGGGACCGGATCGTGCTCGGAACGGACTTCCCGACGATGCCCTACGCCTACGCTCATCAAATCGAGGCGTTGCACCGGCTGGATCTGGGGGCCGACTGGATGCGCAGCGTGCTGTACGACAATGGGGCGCGGCTGCTCGGCCTGCCGCCACCGCGGACATGAGCGACCACCTGCTCTGGCGCACGCTGACCCGAGCCGACATCCCAGCGTTGGTCCGGCTTCTCGCCGATTCCGAGCGGGTCGACGCAACGAGTGAGAACTACGACGAGGCGGACCTTGCCGAGGAGTTCGACGACGAGACCCTCGACCTGGCCACCGACAGCGTGGCAGTCCTCGAAGGTCCCGACCTGGTCGGCATGGGAGTCGTTCGGGCTCGTGGACTCGTCCGCGACGTGCACGTCGTCGAACTGTGGGGGACCGTGCAGCCCAGCCACCGAGGCGAGGGCGTCGGGCGCGGGATCCTGGCCCGCCAGCTACATCGTGCGGCAGCGCTGCATGCCGAGCGGCACCCGGACGTGGCCGGGCGAATCGTCGTCCGGCCCTACGACCATTGCGCGGATCACGTGAAGCTCGTCAAGGCTGCCGGCCTGACTCCGCTGCGGCACTGGTTCGACATGGAACGCGACCTGTCCGACCCGCCGCCCGACGTGCCCCCCCTCGCCGACGACCTGCAGGCGGTGCCCTACGACCGCGGCCGGGACGACGAGCTGCGGCTGGTCTGCAATGCCACCTTCACGGCGGGCTTCAGCGCGGTCGAACAGGACGCCGAGGGCTGGGCCCAATGGTTCACCGGCAGCCGCGCGTTCCGGCCGGATCTCAGCCATCTCGTTCTGCACCACGGCCGGGTCGTCGGCTTTCTGCTCTCGTACTTCTACGAGGCGGATGCTGTCTCCGACGGCCACGAGGAAGGGTGGATCGGGCAAGTGGGAACGTTGCCGATGTTCCGCCGACGGGGGATCGCTACCAGCTTGATCGCCCAGGCGCTGCGCGACTTCCATGCCGCGGGATTCAGCCGGGCGGTTCTCGACGTCGACGGCGAGAGCGACATCGGCGGACTGGCGATCTATTCGCGGCTCGGCTTCCGGATCGCCCGCAAACGAACCAGCTTTGTTCGGACACTCCCGGCACGCTGACCGGTTGCGTGTCACCGAACCGTGATCTTTTTCGACCGCTCTACTGGATACGGTGCCCTCATCTGTCGCTGGTCCTGGAAGCTGGACATGCTCAAGCCACTACGTCGACTGTGCCGGGCGCCCTCGTCCTGGCACTCCTGCTCCCGGCGGGGACGGCTGCAGGTGTCCTGCAGCCCGCTGATCTGTTCGTCCGAGTCGATCATCCAGCGGTGGACAGGTACCCGGTGGATCGACGTTGACCATCCACTCGCAGTGGCGCTGTCCGGGGTGCACGTGGTTGCCGCTGACGATGTGTGGGCGGTCGGCACCAACAGCATCGGGACAGTGATCCAGCACTGGGACGGGACTGCGTGGACGTACGTGCCGAGCCCGGACCCAGAGGACGGCGGGGAACTCGACGCGATCGACGGCATGGGCGCGGACGAGCTGTGGGCGAGCGGTGCGTTCCTCCGCGACGACTTCGAACAGCGCACTGTGACCGACCCGTTAGGCGGCTGCGACCCCCAATCCGCTCAGGTCACGATCGTCGCGAACCAGACAACGGTCAAGAACTTCCGGCTCGACTGCTGACAAAACTCAGGTGCCCGCCGAAGGGAGTGGGCCCTACGGTGTCCCGGTGGAGTTGACCTGGCGCCCCGTGACGACCGACGACGTGCCGGCGTGGGCCGAGCTTGTCGCCGCTGCCGAGGCCGTCGACCGCACCGGCGAGCACGAGTCAGTGGACGACCTGGCCGAGCAGATCGCTGATGAATCCCTTGACCTGGCGGGGGATAGTTGGGCAGCGCTGGACGGCGATCGGCTGGTGGCGGTCGGTCTGGTCCACGGGGCGAGCCAAGCAGTCTGGAGCGTCGACACGATCTACTGCCTCGGCTGCGTCCATCCCGACTATCGTCGTCGTGGAATCGGCAACCGCCTGCTCGCCCGCCAGTTGCAGCGCGCCGAGGCGATGCACGGCGAGCGCCATCCACGCTTTCCGGCGCGGCTCACGGTTCCCGCCTACGACCATGTGCCGTCGATGGCGGCATTGGCTGGGTCGGCCGGGTTGAAACCGGTCCGGCACTTCTTCGACATGGAGCGGGACCTGCGTGCCGACGCCCCCGCGCCGAGGCAGCCGGCGGCGCCGTTGCGCGTAGTGCCCTTCACCGCCGATCGAGATGACGAGGTACGCCGAGCGCACAACACCGCGTTCCGTGACCACTTCGGATCGATGGAGCGGGATCCCGCGACGTGGAAGCAGTGGTTCACCGGCAGTCGCAGTTTCCGTCCCGAGCTGAGCCTGCTGGTACTCGACGGTCAGGCCGAGGACGCGGCGGTTGCCGGCTACCTCCTCGGTTATTTCTACGACAGCGACGCGGCCGCCGACGGCTATCGCACTGCCTGGATCGGCCAGCTCGGCACGCTGCCGCCATGGCGCGGACGGGGGGTTGCGAGTGCGCTGCTGTCGCAGGCGCTCATCGCTTATGGCGCGGCCGGCTACGAGCGGGCCGCATTGGACGTCGACAGCGCCAACGGCACCGGAGCGCTGGGCTTGTACGAGCGGATCGGCTTTCACACTGTGCGCAGCAGCACCCGCTGGGTCCGCGAGGTCCCGGCGGAATGATGTCGGTCGGAGAGGGCGTTAAGCTGGCGCTACCACGAACCAGGGGGTGAATGGTCTCGACTCCGGACGTCGAGACAGGGGAAGCGGGTCGAGGAAGGCGACGATGATCTCGTTAACCACGAAATGTCGCAACAAAACCAAGCGCCGACAATAGTCAGCGTGACTTCGCTCTTGCTGCCTAGGCAGTAGGGCGGGTCTGTCAGCCCGGGAGTGCCTCCGGCTCGGAATCTGGCATCGCTAGGAGGATCACCGCCGGACCCGGCTGCGGGGGCCGGCGGGACATCCCACAGCAGCTGGGCCTGTCACACCGACGTGTGCGCATGACTGGTGGGGCCGAGTAGAGGCAAAGCGCACTACACCCGTAGAAGCCCTGTTGAGCCGCCGGAGGACGCGGGTTCGATTCCCGCCACCTCCACTGTCAGCCTGGGATAATGTTGTAGTACGCGACAATGTTGACAGTCCCCGAAGCAGCGCGCTTGCTCCGAACGACGAGATGCCGCTGCCGGAGGGCTGGGGGGCGACTGGCAGACGGCGCGCCGCGTCCGGATTGGTCTGAGTTGGTCTGTGACAGCCGCCGCAGGCGCGATGCGATCTCGCGGGAGCTGGCCGAGCAGGCCCTGCTGCGGCTGGACCGCGGAATCATCGCCCGAAGGGGCGCCCTCAGCTCTCCTTGACCGCGATGGACTCGATCACGTTGGCGACGTGCTCGAACGCGTCGGCGGCCTCCTCCAACTGATCGGCGACCTCTTTGAGCTTCATTACCTCCAGCGCCTTGTACCCACCGCCGTACAGCCGGGACAGCAGCCGGCGGTAGATCTTGTCCGCCTCGTTCTCGAGCCGATTCACCTCGATCCAGTAGTCGGACAGGCCGCGCATCGTTTTGAGCTTCGGCATCGCCTCCGCGGTGGTCTGGGCGGCCCGCTGCAGCAGTTCGACCTGCTGGTTCATTTCGCCGGGCAGGGTGCCGAGACCGGTCAGCACGATCAGGTCGGCCGCGGCCTCGACGAAGTCCATGACGTCGTCGAGGTTTCCGGCCAGCCGGTAGATGTCCTCTCGATCGAACGGCGTGACGAAGCTGGAGTTCAGCTGCCGGTAGATCTGATGGGTGACGGAGTCCCCGGCGTGCTCGTGATCACGCAGCAGCTGGCCGAGTTCCTCCCGGTTGGCGGTGTCACGGACAAACGAACCAAACGTCTCCATCGCCGCGACAAGGTTGTCCGCGGACGCCGAGAACATCGCGAAGAAGCTCTGGTCCTTGAGGGTGAACCTGCGCCACGCCACGATCTCTCCGAACTGCAGGGTGTGTGCTCGGATCGTAGGCCGGGGTCGCAGGTGCCGGGTATCAGCCGCCGGCTTCCACCACGTCGCTCCAGGCCGCGCGGGCGCCGGCGTCACCGATCCGGGTCACCCAGTAGAGGCTCAACGCTGCCCCGAGGACAAGCACCGCGGCGGCGATGACCCGCCGGCGGGCAGCCGACCACGAACCATCGGTACGGCGGCTGCGTGCATGTCTACAGTCGGCCTCGGCGTACGGCGAGGCCTCCGAGCGCTCGACCCGAGCGGCGCGACGTACCGTTGAGACGAGCAGACCGACGACAGGAGCGGACGTGACGCATGAGCGGGGCTCGCGCCCTCAGCTGTCGCGCACCGTCCTCGCTCGCGTCGAGGGTGGCTGTCGTGGCGGCGCTGCTGGTGATCGGCGCGCTGGCGCTGGGCCGAGAGGTGCCGCCGATCAACGCCGCTGACCATGCGGTCACGCATGGCGCGACGGCCGGCTCGATCACTGTCTTCGACGCATGTGTGCGCGAGCCGGCAACTGATGACGTGGCGGCGGCGTACTTCGCGATCCGCAACGATGGCAGCGCGCCGGACACCCTGCTGTCGGTGCACAGCGGCGCCGCCGCGACGGTCAGCGTGCACGATCTGCCGGGCGCGGCCGGGCACCAGGCGTCAGGGCCGCTGACGATCGAAGCTGGGCAGACGGTGCGGCTGCGGCCCGGGGAAGGGCACGTCATGCTCGAGTCGCCGGTCAGCCCGATCACGCCCGGCCAGCGGGTCACCTTGTTGTTGCGTTTCCAGGACGCGGGGGAGCTGCTGGTCAGCGCCCCGGTGATCCCGATCGGGGCCGAGCCACCGGGAGGCCGACAGTGAAGCGGATGCCAAACCTCGCTCTGATAGCTGCGCTGTGTCTGACGGCCTGCGGCGCACCCGCCGGCGAGCCGGCCGCAACGCCGGTGGCGTCGGTCTCCACCGCGCCGGCAGCGGGGCCGTACCGGGGGCTCCAGCTGGAGACGCCGCTGGCCCGGCCGTCGTTCACGCTGACCGACGAGGCCGGTCAGCCGTATGACTTCCTGGCCCGCACCCAGGGCAAGCCGACGTTGCTGTTCTTCGGCTACACGAGCTGTCCGGACATCTGCCCGACGACGATGGCCGACGTTGCGGTGGCGATTCGCGGTCTGCCCGCGGACCTCGCCGAGACGGTGCAGGTGGTGTTCGTCACGACCGACCCGACGACCGACACCGGGCCGGTCCTCACCGAGTTCCTCGACCACTTCGACAGCGATCTGCCCAACGGATTCGTCGGGCTGACCGGGACGATCCCGGAGGTCGAGGCGGCGCAGCGGGCAGCCCGCGTGACGGTCGCACAGGACATGGGTAAGAGCCACTCCGCCCAACTCCAGCTGTACGGCACCGATGACCTCGCTCGGGTGGTGTACGTCGGAGGCAGCAGTCCGGACGACATCCTGCACGATCTGCCCCTCGTCTCTCGCGGGTGATCCGGGCGCTGCGCCTCGTGCTGGCCGTGGGCGTCCTCGTCGTACCGGTCAGTCCGCCGTTGTTCGGCCTACTGGTGGGGCTGTCCGCCAGTGGTGACGAGATCGAGCTGAGCAACGACTCCGACGTCGACGTCCTGGGTACTCCGGGGAGCCTTACCTGCGGTTTGGCGGGGTGGCGTGCAGCGCAACGAGCGGAGCCCGGCGACGTACCTCAACGCAACGTTGGAGGGCGATGCGCCACCGCCGAGCCGAAGAGGTGCCGGGTCTCGACCAGCCCCATGTGACCTCGGCGTCCGACGCTGATCTCGCATCGTGAGCTCGCCAGTTACCCATGCATGACCGAGAACGTGGCCCGCTTGGAGCATGGCCAATGCGGGTTGCCCGCTCCGCAGATGGTCGATCCAGCCCGAGGTGCCGACCAGGATCACTGCGACTGACGTCGTTCGACGCCGGGCGATGTCACTCAGACTGGGGTCCGTGCCCGCCAACTGGGTGAGGTGCTGCCGCTCCTCGCCCTCGATGAGGGCACGCAACGCCGGTCGGACGAGCGCGCTTCCGCGCAGACCTTGCCGATAGCTGCACGCCAAGCGGGCCCTGAAACCCCAGCGAGCACGACCCGCCGTGCTGAGGGCGATGCCGCGGGTCGCGCGGAGTCGGATGGGCGTAGCCAAGCGTCGAGACTTGCGGTAACCGCGCCGTCCGCGATACCACACGTTTGAGGCTCGCTCTGCTCGCTCTCTGTCACGGGAATGGCCGATCTGACCGAGAGTAGCCAATAATATTACCTAGTGTTGCGAATCTTCCCCCAAACGGGTGAGACTCTGCTACTCTTCGTAACTGAGGTCAGCGGTATCGGATCGCGCCGTACGGAAGGCGGATCTGCGTGTAGCGACCCCTGGTTGAGGAGTTCCGATGGTCAGGTTCGGTAGTGGACGGCCGTTGGCATGGCGGCGATGCTGGGTCCTGGTGGCAGCGCTGCCGACGGCACTGGTGCTTGCAGTGCCTCCGGTGAGTGCACAGGCGCCGGAGGTGTCGCTCCCCCAGGCGGCCATCTCGGCCGCCCCCGCAATGCACCATGGGGCAGACGTTCCGCCGCCGGGTATGAGCGTCGATGACGATGTCGAGCCGGAGGCGCTCCGGTCCGGCGACTCGCCGGATATCGCCTGCGCGGGCGACGGTGAGAGCGGTCCGCGCGTTGAGGTGCTGTACGCGCGCGCATCGAACGTGCCCGATCGGTACAGCTCGTACCTTGCCTCGTTCCGCACCTGGGTCGGCGACGCCGACAGTTACTTCAGTGCGAGTGCCGCCGAGACCGGAGGTAGCCGTCGTCTTCGGTTCGTGCACAACGCATCCTGTGCGCTGGTGGTCCACAACGTCGTCCTATCGCCTACCGGTGATGATTCGTTCGACAACACCGTCACCGAGCTGCAGGCCGCCGGCTACACCCGCGACGACCGCAGGTACATGACCTTCGTGGACGCCAACATCCTCTGCGGTCTCAGCGGTTTTTGGGCCGACGATCAGCCGTCTCTGGAAAACGCGAACAACCACGGCACCCTCTACGGCCGACTCGACGCCGGTTGCTGGAGCGGGCACGCCTTTGCGCACGAGCTGACGCACATGCTTGGCGGCGTCCAGCTGTCCGCACCGAACAGCAGCGGCGGCAGTCATTGCACGGACGAGAACGACATCATGTGCTACCCGGACGCCCCCAACTACCCGACTATGCAGACCGAGTGTGCCAACGCCGCGAACGAGTACCGCCTCGATTGCAATCACGACGACTACTTCTCCACCGCGCCCGCGGCTGGCAGCTATCTGGCGACGCACTGGAATGTAGCCAACAGCGCCTTCTTGATGGCTGGTTCCCCCGCCCTGACAGCTCTGGCGCCGACCTCTGGGCCGCTGGCCGGTGGCACGGTCGTGACGGTGACCGGCGTCAACTTCACCGGCGCCACCAAGGTCACGTTCAACGGCGCTGCCGGCACCTCTCTCAAGGTGGTGTCGCCCACAACGTTGAAGGTCACCGCGCCTGCGCGTTCTGCCGCCGGCGTGGTCAACGTGCAAGTCACCACATCCGGCGGAACGAGTCCCGCCAATAGCGCCGCAAACTACTCTTACGCCGGAGCGCCTTCGGTGTCCAGCATGCGACCGACGTCCGGGCGGCTGGCCGGTGGCACGGTGGTGACCATTACCGGGGTCAACTTCACCGGCGCCACCAGGGTCACCTTCAACGGCGTCGCCGGCACCGCCCTCACGGTGGTCTCGGCCACGACGTTGAAGGTCACCACCCCTGCCCGCACCACCGCCGGCGCGGTCAAGGTGCAGGTCACCGCCCCCGGCGGTAGGAGTGCCACCGGCAACACCGCGAAGTACACCTACAAGGCGTGACAGTGCAGACTGCTGCCACCCTGCGGTGGCCAGGTTGTGCGGATACCGTCGAGTCCAGCCGCACGATCGCCCGATCCCGCCGCCGATCTGCAGCTGATCAGCGAACACTCCGCCGGTCCAGGCAGATGCTGGATCTGCGGCGCGACACCTCGCCCCAACGGTCAACAGCCCTTCGTCTACGAGGGGCTGTGGCACAACGCCGTTCGTGCAAAGATCGCTTCAATCCTGTCTCCGCTTATTCCCGCAAGCGGGCTATTACAACGAGGCGAGAACCGCGCGGCGCAGATCCCGGCCCGAGCGACGCAGGCCTATCGAGTGTCCGAGAAGACGTTCACCCGGATGTCGAAGCGCGGCCGTCCCGGCGGCTTGATCTCGGTGACCACTTTCCTTGTCGCGGACGGTTTGGCGATTCCCGGCGCTCTCTCGGCATGCGGATTCGGACGTTGACGCCTGCCGGGCCGCTTGCTGCGTGCGGCCGAACCCGGCGGACCCGGCTCGGCCGCTAGTCTCCCGCGGTGATCCGGGAGCTGCGCCTCGTGCTGGCCGTAGGCGTCCTGGTCGTCGTACCGGTGTAGCCTGCTGCCGCGCATGTGACCGGTCGACGCTGGCGGCGGTGCTGTTGACGTGGGCGAGCTGGCGCTCGATGCGGGTGAGAACGTCGTCGGCGGTCTACGCGGCCGGGATCGCGGCCTGGCTGTTGCTTGTCCAGGGGCTGTCCGACCTCGACGTGTTGTGGACTTCTCAGCTGCCCTCCGCTGGACCGGATTGGCTGACCCGGCTGGTCGTGACGGTCACCGTCGGGCTGGGCGCGGGGGTGGCTGGAGGGTGCCTGCGCGTGCTGACCCGCAGCCGCGCTCCGGCACCGGCACTGTAGGGTTGCGACCGCATCAGGGGCTGTGGCGCAGCTGGTAGCGCACCACACTGGCAGTGTGGGGGTCAGGGGTTCGAGTCCCCTCAGCTCCACCCGATAAAGTGACTTCTGACCAGGCCTTTTGTGTCTCGAGGTTCGAGCGTTGGAGTGCTCGGATGCCCTCCAGTCCGCACTCAGTCCGCAAGAAGTCCGCACGAGGTTCGCGAGCGGTCCCCCGGGACACGGCTTGCTGTCTCGGAGCGCGATCTGCTGGCGAAGTGGCTACGCCAACCCCGCGGCGTTCCAGGGCGATCGCTGCAAGTTAGCTTGCCGTACGCGGACCTACAAGCTAACTTGGAGACGTGGGCGACGATCCGATCATCGCGGAGAGCGCACGCAAGCACGGAGTGAGCGATGAAGACATGCTGCACGCGTACGCAAACCCGATCCGGGTCTTCGAACTCGACGACGGTCTCACGATGATCATTGGGGGCAATCTCGCCGCGATCATCTACGAGATCGGCGTCGTCGAGGGCACTACGGCGTCGGTCATTGTCCACGCGATGAGGGCACGCGACAAGTATCTGAGGTGATGATGACCATGCCCCGAACCGTTCAAGACATCCTCGACCACGCCGAGGAACTCGCCAAGCGCTTTGAGGACTACGAACCGACTCCCGAGGGCGAGCGCGACCCCGAGGTATACGCCGAGTTGCGTAGCGCCGTTCTCTCGCGTTCGGATGCCGAGCGGTCGATCCGGGATGCGGTCCACCGTGCACGCGAGCACGGCTACTCCTGGGCCTTCATCGGCACGGTAGTCGGGACCTCCGGCGAAGCAGCCCGCCAGCGTTACGGCCACAAGCAGGACGCCTAACAAGCTTCAGGATGGTTCGCCCGGTCAGTGATCCTGATGCGAGGCATAGCCTGCGCTCGTCCGTCCGCCATCGGGACCAATCAAGATCAATGGTGGTGTGAGCCGAGCGGCCAGTTGGCGAGCCAGGTGAGGAGAGCTGCGCTCCCGATAACGGCCGATCCGGCCAGCTAACCAGCCGGTTGGGCGGCCCGCTGGCGCGGCATGATGGTCACGTGGCCGCGGTCGGGGTGCTGCTGGCTCGCAGGGAGCTCGCGTGCGGTTCGGGCCGCAGCATCCAACCGGTCGGCGACGGCGTCGAGGTCGTCGTCGAACAGGCCGGAGTACACGTCGAGGGTCATGGCTGCGCTGGCGTGTCCCAACATTCGCTGCACGGCCTTGACGTTGGCACCGGCGGCCACGGCAAGGCTCGCCGCCGTGTGGCGCAGTTCGTGCGGTGTCAGCTCGCCCAACCCGGCCGCCGTGACGGCCGGGTCGAAGACCCGTCGGCGCCAGTTGCGAAGCCACAGCACACCACCCTGCGGGGCGGTGAACACGAGATCGGAGGGTGCCTTGCGCGCACAGGCTGCGGCCAGTTCTTCGATCAATGATCTCGGGACGGGGACCGACCGGCACCGGTGAGACTTCGGGGTGCCGAACACCATCGTCCCGTCCACCTCGGTCGCTGACTCCTGGATCTGCAGCCGGCGGCGCAACGGGTCGACGTTGCGCACCCGGAGCGCGGCCAGTTCCCCGAAGCGCAGACCGCAGTAGGCGAGCACCAGGACCACCAGCCGGTCCGGACCTGCGGCGTCGGCAAGGGCCGCCACTTCGCGGTGGCTCAGGAACCGCTTCTCTCGCCGGCGGTCACGTGGCAGCTTGACCCGCGATGCATGGGTTCCGGGCGAGCCGCCCGTCATCCACCGCCGCGTTCAGGATCATGTGCAGTACACGGTGGGCGTGACGAACAGTCGGGCCCGCCAGTCCGGAGTCGAGCATGATCACGACCCAGGCCGCAACCGCCGATCGCTCGACGTTGGCCAGCGGAGTAGCACCGAACGTCGGGACGATGTGACAGCGCACGAGAGCGCCGTACCGGGATCGAGTCGAGGGCTTGAGGTGCACCTGGCGGGTCAACCACAGCGGCGCGTACTCCGCCAGCGTGCATCGTCCAGCGTTCGGGTCCACGTACGTTCCCGCCTCGACGGCGGCGGTCACCGAATCCAACCAACGGGTGGCGTCGACCTTGCGCGTGAAATGACGAGCATGCTCATGCCCGGCGAGGTCGCGGTATCGTGCTCGCCACTTCCCATTAGGCCTCATGACGATGCTGGTCATCACACTCCTCCAAACGCGGCTCAGCGCATTCTGGCCGGGGTACGGTACAGGCCAAGTCCGCTTTCCCCTATCGAGGCCGTATGGCCTGGCTGTCGTGTTGTGCGGTGATCCATCGATCGATGTCGTCGCGCCGGTAGACGACGCGGCGGCCGAGGCGGAAGCTGTCCGGTCCGGTGCCGAGGTGCCGCCAGTAGCGCAGGGTCGCGACGGGCGTGCGGAGTCTGGCGGCGGCCTCGGTGATGGTGAGCAGCTGAGAGTGTGTCTCGGTCTCCGGGGTGCGGGTCTGGTCCATGATCACTCCGATCGTCGATGCGTACGGCGAGGGGACGCGCCCGCCGGGGTTCGCGGTCGAGTCGAGCGGCCGACGTGTGCCGACCGTCATCCCTCGCCGTCGACGATGCTCAGTATTCTTACGGGATCCTTGCCTGATCCTTCCGTTCCGTCGGGCGGGTAGCCTCGCGCAGTACGGAAGGATCCTGAACGTGCAGGTCAGGGGTACAGGAGAATTCTTAGCGCGGCCGGTGGCAGCTGCGTTGGAGGAGGGGTTCCGGCCCCTGTCTTGGGGCTGCCGGCGGCGGCACCGGGCGGTCTTATCGACGTTCTCCGGTATCTCCTCGGGCTTCTTCGGTCGGTCATGCCGTAGCCGTGGGTGTCTGCACGACCGTTCCCGACGCCCGATAAGCGCGGCCCGAGGCACCGTCCGAGGTGCTGGCCCGCCCGCGGCCCCGTCGCCGCACACCATGATCGCCCCGACGCCGCTGATCGACGACGTTCCATCCGTCCCGCAGGAGCACTCGCTGCACCGGTCACCGCGCCCCACGCGCCGTCATCAACGCCACCACGCATGCCGCCATTCTGAAATGATCGCCCCGATAACGCTGTCACTCAATTGTCCACGTTTATCAACGACTGCCATCTCTTTACGAATTCACGGCACGCATGCTACCAATATAGGTAGGCAAGGACCCCGCCGGTGAAAGCACCGGAAAAGTGGGGCGGAGGCGAATTCGTGCACGGCGGGGTCAAGGTGTACCGCGGAGCGGCTGGCGCCGCCCGCACCTACCTGGAGGCCGACCGCACCCGAGCGGATGACTACTACCTCACCGAGGGCACCGGGATCGCCCGCCGGTACGCGGCCACCAGGGTCGGGCGAGTCGTCGAGCTGGCCGCGATGGACGGCCGGGCCTACGAGGCGTGGGTGGCCGGCTGCGACCCCGACACCGGGGAGCCGCGGGGGCGGCTGCGCACCGACGAGCACGCGGTGCGGTTCCTGGAGGTGGTCGTGAACGGGCCGAAGTCGTGGTCGCTGGCCGCCGAGCTGCACCCCGACGTGGCGGCGGCGTACGAGGCGGCGCAGGACCGCGCCGCGACCGAGATCATCGGTTGGCTGGCGCAGCACGCCACCACCCGGGTCGGTCCCCGCGGCGGTCAGGTCGCCGTGCCGCTGGACGACCTGGAGGCGGCGGTGGTGCGGCACTACACCTCGCGGGCGGGGGACCCGCACCGGCATCTGCACCTGCAGGTCAACGCCCGGGTGTTCGCCGCCGGGCGGTGGCGGGGGATCGACACCGTCGCGGTGCGGGACTCAATCGCGGCCATCAACGGCATCGGGCACGCCGCGGTCGCCTGCGACCCGGCGTTCCGGGCCGCGCTGGCCGGGCACGGCTACACCCTGGACGAGGCCGGGGAGATCACCCAGCTCGCGCCGTACGTCGGCCCCTTCAGCCGCCGGGCCCCGCAGATCGGCCGGCACATCGACCGGTACGAAGCACAGTGGTCCGCCGTCCATCCCGGTGAGCCGCCCGGCCCTGCGTTGCGCCGGTCGTGGGACGCCCGGGCGTGGGCCGAGAACCGCCCCGACAAAG
>Ga0136620_10000278_pt1 | contig 23144 bp, 25 predicted proteins | sample AntDrymUQ4162106_2_FD_104806 | JGI IMG/M metagenome (GOLD analysis project Ga0136620, IMG submission 104806) | Polar desert sand microbial communities from Dry Valleys, Antarctica - metaG UQ416 (21.06) | ecosystem: Environmental > Terrestrial > Soil > Desert | place: Antarctica: Dry Valley... | reverse complement strand
TAGTGCGCGACGGCGTAGGCGAGCGCGATCGGAACGAGGCTCGTCACGAACTGGGCTGTGAGCGACGCGCTCCGCCGGCCCGAGGCGAGTCGCGCTCCCTCGACGGCGAACAGGAACACGATCGCGACGAGCGCAACTCCGGCGGCAAGTCCGAGGACGTTATAACCCGTGATCGCCAGGTCGGCGAGGCGCGGTCGGTCGAGTCCGAGCGATGCATCGATCGAGTACAGCCGATCCTGCCACCACGTCGTTCGGCTGAAGCCGTCGAAGGCGACCGAGCCGAGCATGACGGCAAGGAAGGCGACCGTCCCGGGCCGGCCGTCTGCGCCGGCCAGACCGCTGAGTGGCGCGCGCGCGACCAGCTCGCGGCGCTGCTCGTCTCGGCGGACGTAGAAGGGAGCCAGGCGTGCGAGAAAGCCGAAGTAGACGGCGAAGGCTTCGCCGTTCGCCGTCCAGACCGAGCGACCGTAGGCGATCATCCCGAGCCAGGTGATCCAGCTGTAGATCGCGATCGCGAGCGCGAGCGATCGAGGGCTCGAGGCGTACGGGTAGGCGAGCTCCAGTGCGCCGAAGCCGAAGAGGAGCACCGCCGCGGGCCAACGGCCCAGCCGCTCGGGGTAGTCCAGAGGTGTCCACGATTGCCCACCCCGGGCCCAGACCCAGGCGACGGCGTCCGCGGCGGCGCGCCAGGGACTCAGCACCGACCAGACGTTGCCGAGAACGACGACGACGGGGACGAGCCCGAGCCAGAAGACGACGTACACGAACGTCGGCGCGAGGTTGATCGCGACCGAGTCCCTGCCGACGAGCGCGGTCGCGAAAACCAGGACGAGCAGGGCGAACGACACGATTCCGAGGACAGCGCGCAGCTCCGGGCCGAGCACCACGCGTTGCAGCCTCGGCGGCAGCGGTCGCCCGCGCTCGAGCTGCTCGAGCAGCGGCCGGCGCCAGAGCGCGCCGAGCGCGACAAAGGAGACGACGAGAACGAGGCCGGCGCCGTAGAAGAAGAGCCACAGTGGCACGGGCAGATCGCGCACGCCGCCGATCCCGTGTGCGAGCGGGATCACGGCCGAACTTCGAGGTCGGCGATCTGCAGGCCGCGATCCTCGAGCTCGACCTCGAATCGCCCCGGAACCGTCGCATGGAAGGCAATCTGCACCGGCGCGCCCGGTGCGACGTCGCGAAAGATGTCGTAGCCGTGGAGGTGCACGTGGTCGGCGATGTCGGAGCGGACGACGAGCCTCACGCGGCGGCCTTGCTTCACGCTCGCCCGGCGAATGCCTCCCGCTGGTCGGCCACCTTCGATCGTGATTCGGATCGTCGCGACCTTCGGCTCGGGCGGCGGGGGCGTGGTGGTCGCCGTGGTGGATCCCGGCGCGCTCTCGGTTGCCGCCGTCGCCGCAGTGGCAGGCGCGGTGGCGGAATCGTCGCCGTCTGGACGGAGGGCAAAAAAAAGCACGACTGCGGCCGTCCCGCCGGCCGCGAGAATGAGCAGTCGCATCCTCCTATCGTGCCAGCAGCGCTGCCTGTCTTCGTCCGATCAAACCGAAGTTCGACAGTGCTGCCGCAAGCGTCGGCTCGCCGATCTCCTCGAGCCGGTAGGTGACGCGAAGGGCCGGCTTGTCGATTTCGATCAGGCGGCGCAGGTCGATCGGCGTCCCGACCAGCACGACGTCGGCGTCAGCGCGGGAGATCGTCTCGCGGAGGTCGTCCATCTGGCTGCGGCTGTAGCCGATCGCGGGCAGAAGCGCGCCCACGTGCGGGTAGTCGGCGAACGTCTCGGCGATCGAGCCGACAGCGAACGGGCGCGGATCGACGAGCTCGGCCGCGCCGTGCTGCCGGGCCGCGAGCACTGCCGCGCCGTACGCCATCTCGCCGTGCGTGAGGGTCGGGCCGTCCTCGACGGCGAGCACGCGCTTGCCCGCAATCGCGACCCCGTTGTCCTCGACCTCGATCGGTGACCCCGCGAGGACGATCGTCGCACGCGGGTTATGCGCCCGAATCGACTCGACCGTTTGGTCAACGCTGCCCGGCGGCGCGCTGTCGACCTTGTTCACGACGCAGACGTCGGCCATGCGGAGATTCGTTTCGCCTGGGTGGTAGCGAAGCTCGTGGCCGGAGCGGTGCGGGTCGACGACGACGATATGGAGGTCAGGGCGGGCGAGCGGCGTGTCGTTGTTGCCTCCGTCCCACAGGATCACGTCGGCCGACCAGGCCGCCTCGCGCAGGATGGCCGCGTAGTCGATCCCGGCGAAGACGACGTTCCCCGCCGCCAGGTGCGGCTCGTACTCTTCGCGCTCCTCGATCGTGCAATCGGCGACGTCGAGATCGGCGTACCGCTCGAACCGCTGGACTGCCTGTCTCGCCAGGTCGCCGTACGGCATCGGATGACGCACGACCGCGACGCGCTGCCCGTCGGCTTGGAGGAGTGCGGCCACGTGGCGCGTGGTCTGACTCTTTCCGCATCCGGTGCGCACCGCGCACACGGCGACGACCGGCTTCGCGGCGGTCAGCATCGTCTCGGCGGGGGAGAGCAGCCGGAACGACGCGCCGGCGGCGAGGGCGCGCGACGCGACGTGCATCACGTGCTCGTGGGTGACGTCGGAGTAGGCGAACACGACCTCGTCGACCTCGCGTCCTCGGATCAGGCTCTCGAGCTCCGACTCCGGCACGATCGGAATGCCCTCCGGGTAGTTCGCACCCGCCAGCTCCGCCGGGTACGTCCGGCCGGCGATATTCGGAATCTGCGTCGCCGTGAAGGCGACGAGCTCGGCGTCGATGCGATCACGGTAGACGACGTTGAAGTTGTGGAAGTCGCGCCCCGCTGCACCCGCGATCACGATGCGCCTCCGCCGCATCAGTGGAGAATAGGCAGATGCTCAGGACGGCAGCCATGCTCGCAGTCGCGCTCGTCGGTTCGGCGGCGCCGGCAGAATCGGGCTTCGATTCGGCGCGTGCGAAGGCAGTTGTTCGCCAGATCGCGGGCTTCGGGCCCCGGCCGGCCGGCTCCGCGGCCGAGCGGTCTGCGGCCGGATTTGTCGAGTCGACGTTCAAGCAGGCCGGGTATCGCGTCGCTCAGCAGACCGTTCCGCTTCCTGGCGGCGGCCGGTCGTCAAACGTGGTCGCCCTCCCGCACGGCCCGATCCGGGCGGTCGTGACCGCACATCTCGACGGCGTCCGAGACAGCCCGGCGGCGAACGACAACGCGTCCGGGGTCGCGGTCCTGATCGAGCTCGCGCGCGTGGTGCGCCCCGAGCGCGGCGTCCTGTTCGCGGCGCTCGGGGCCGAAGAGCGGGTCGAGACCGGGTCCGACATCCATCTCGGCTCGGCCCGGCTGCTCCGTGGCTTCTCTGCCGCCGGCACGCGGCGGATTCGCGTCGCGCTGAACCTCGACATGGTCGGGGTCGGGACGCGCCTGCACGTGCGCGGGATCGAGGCCACGCCGAACCGCTCTGCTCGGATCGTGCTCACGGCTGCGCGTCGCGGGGGCCGCGCGGCGACATACCTCCGTGACCCCGGCTGGTCCGACCACGCCGAGCTCTCGCGTGCGGGCATCCCGACCGCCTGGATCCAGTGGCGCGAGGACGCGTGCTGGCACGAGGCCTGTGACGTGCCCGAACGCGTCTCGGGGGCGCGGCTCGCAGCCGCCGGCAGGCTCGCGCTCGAGACGCTGAATGCGGCGCTACCAGCCCGTTAAGGTTCGCCCGTGGCTCGCTTTCCCGACGCGCTGAACGAGCAGGTCGCGCACGAGTTCGCGGCCTCGCAGCAGTACGTCGCGATCGCGGTGTACTACGACAGCGAGACGCTGCCCGGTCTGGCGGCGCACTTCTACCGGCAGTCGGTCGAGGAGCGAAACCACGCGATGATGCTCGTCCAGTACCTGCTCGACTCCGACCACCAGATCGTCATCCCCGGGGTCGAGGCGCCGCAGACGTCCTTCTCCGACGCGGTCGCGCCGGTCGCGCTCGCGCTCGAGCAGGAGCGGCGGGTGACCGAGCAGATCGTCGCGCTCGCCGCCCTCGCTCGCGAGGAGCACGATCTCGTCGGCGAGCAGTTCCTGCACTGGTTCCTGCAGGAACAGCGGGAAGAGGTTTCCAGCATGTCCGATCTGCTGCGAATCGTCGAACGCGCCGCGGACTCGAACCTGCTCCTGATCGAGGATTACCTCGCGCGTACCGGTCTCGGCGGCGCGGAGGGCGGACCCGAGGCGACGGCGCCTCCTGCCGCCGGCGGCGCGGTGTAGTGCGATCGCTCCGGTAGCGAGCGCAGCGTGAACAGCGGCGGTGCCGAGAGCTATTCGGTCACTGTCGAGCGCGGAACGGACGGGACGTATCTCGCGTGGGTGGACGATCTCCCCGGCTGCGCGGTCCGCGCTCGGTCGTGGGCCGAGCTGCTAGACGTGCTGCCGGGGGCGATTGCCGAGTTTCGCGTCTGGGCGGATGGCGTCCACGCTCCGTCGCCTCGAGTCACGATTTCCGAGGAGGTGGAGTCGGCGATCGAGACGGACGAGGACACTGAGGTGCTCGTCGAGAACGATCGTGACCCGCTAACCGACGAGGACTGGGCACGGATGCGTCGCTTGCTCACCCGGTCCCGGGCAGAGCTGCTCGACCTGCTGGGTCGGCTTACGGACGAGGAGCTGGACAGCACGCGAGATGGAACCGAGCGAACCCTCAGGGAGGAGATCGAGCACATCGGGTTTGTCGAGCTCATGTACGCGCTCTGGACGTTCGATCTCCGGTCGCGGGAGGGGCTGGCCGAATTCCTCGCCTGGACGCGGGAGGTGGCCGATGCGCGTCTGCAGCACCTTGCCGGACGAGGAGCAGCCGATCTGACGTCTGCAGACTGGGCCGGCGCACCACGGCTCGAGTCCTGGACGCCGCGCAAGGCCGCGCGTAGGCTCGTCTGGCACGAACTGCTCCATTTGCGAGCGATCGAGCTTCACCGATCGGCCCGCTGAGCCCTCCTAGCTAGATCTAGGCGAGAACTTCGCGGACGCGATCCGCGACTGCTTCCATCTCGAGCGTTGCGCCGGTCACGTCCTTCAGCAGTTCCTCGGCCGTCGGCTGCTGCCCGAGCGCCCACAACTCACGCAGGAGCGAGCCGGCCTCGCGCCGCGCGAACCAGGCGTTTCCGAACTGCTCCCGTAAGTGCGTCCGCAGCTGCGCCTCGAACGCCCAGGAGCGCAGGTACGAGCTGACGTAGAAGCTCGCGTCGATATCCGACAGGTAGTCGGTCGGGCTCGGGTCGATCTTGAGAGCCCCCCCGAGGAGTTCGACGTAGCGCGCCTGCATGGTCGTTGGATCGTCAACGGCGTGAAACTCGAGCTCGTAGAGAAGCTTGGCGCAGTACCGGCGGACGAAGTAGAGGAGGCCGATCGAGCCCTCACGGGCGAACTCCTCGGGGCGGGGGAAGTCGAGCCTTCGCGTCAGCCAGGCGGGCTCGTCGGTGAGGTGCTGGAGCAGCATTGCCCAGCCCTCGGTGACGGCGTTGTCACCGAGGCGCCGCTCCTCCACCGACAGTTCGGCGGACGTGTTGGCGAAGTGCTCCGTGTGACCGGCCTCGTGGAAGAGTGCGCGCCAGTCGTCGGGTCCGCCCATCGGCTGAATCACCAGCATCACCTTGCCGGGCACCTCGATCGGAGCGCAGAATGCCCGCGGCGTCTTCAGCGGCCGCTGCTCGACGTCGAGGTGGACGTTCGCCTGCGCGCGTAGGTCGATGCCGAGGTCGGCCAGGGTCGACTCGAGCGCGGGGAGCATGCTGTCTGCCGGGAACTGATCGTCCCAACTCGCCGCCCGGAAAACGCGTGAGACGTCCCAGCGCTCGGCCTCGTCGAGCCCGACTCCGACTCGCTCTCGGAAAAGCCTGTCCGCTGCGTCCTCGTAGAGCCGCTCGGTCGAATCGAGCACGGTGCGGCACTGGTCGGCCAGTTGCTCGAGCTGCATTCCGAAGCGGTCGCGGTAGAGCTCGAGGTACGTTCGCGCGCCGAGCTCGGCGACGCCCTGCTGAGTGACGAGAGCGGCTTCCAGGTGAATCGGGTTGAGGTGCTCCTCGCCGAGCTCACAGCGGATGCGGTCGATGTGCTCGCGCTTGTCGCGGTCCGGCTCATTCGCCATCGTGGGCCGAAGCATCCGGAACGGGATCTCGCCACCGTCCACGGTTGCCTTCAGCTCGGCCTCGAGCTGTGCCTCCTTCTCGGCATGCTCGCGAGTGAGATCGCCGAGATAGCCCTCGCAGGTAAAGCGCCAGAGCTCCCGAACGCGGCGGTCGCTATCAACCCCCGCGCCGACCATTTTCGCTGTCTCGAGACTGGTGAGCTCCGGATAGCGCTCGTAGATCGACGTCAAGTCGAATGATTCCTTGAGGCCCGCGTAATGGAGGTAGTACTCCTCGTCGAGCTCGGCGATGAAGCGGTCGGCTTTCTCGCGAAGCTGGTCGAGCTCGTGGGCGGGCGGCGCGCTCGGCACGGGCCGTAGGATATCCACATGGTTCGGGTCAGCCTCCGGAGCGAGCGCCGAACCCAGCTGATCGACATCACGCAGAAGGTTCGGGGCGCGCTCGCGCAGGCTGACGATGCCTCCGCCGCGCTTGTCTACGTGCCGCACACGACGGCCGGCGTCACGATCAACGAGCATGCCGACCCGGCGGTGGCGCGTGACTTCGAGCGTGCACTCGAGCGCATGGTGCGCGACGACTGGGGCTGGGAGCACGTCGAGGAGGGCGAGGAGAACGCACCGTCGCACATCCGTGCCGCTCTGCTCAGCCCTCAGGTGCTCGTGCCGCTCGACGCCGGCCGGCTTGCGCTCGGCACCTGGCAGGGGATCTTCTTCTGCGAGTTCGATGGACCGAGAGACCGCGAGGTCTACGTGACGGCACTTCAGTAGCCGTCGCCGGGTGCTCGGCACGCCTACACTCGCCGGCCGAACCTCGTTCACGGAGGAGTGACCATGGCAACACGACAACCGGCAACGCCGGAGGAGTACCTCGAGAGCCTCGCGCCGGAGCGCTACGAGGCGATCGCCGCCGTGCGCGCGCTCATTCGTGAAACCGTCCCGCAGGCCGAGGAATCGATCGACTGGGGAATGCTGCGGTACACGGTCGAGGGCAAGGATCTCGTGGCGCTCGCCTCCCAGAAGAGGCACATGAGCCTCTATCTGATGGAGTTGTACAACCGGCCCGAGCTGCAAGAGAAGGACGGGGCGGAGCTCTCCAAGCTCGACATGGGCAAGAGCTGCCTCCGGTTCCGGTCGCTCGATCGACTTCCGCTCGAAACGATTCGGAACATTCTCCGAGACGCGGCTCGCTGACCATGGCCGCTCCCGTCGCAATCGATCAGGAGCTCGAGCTGCACGTCGACTCGCTCGCCTTCGGCGGCAACGGCGTCGCGAGGCTGAACGGCTTCGTCGTCTTCGTCAGGCGCGGGCTGCCGGGCGACACGGTTCGCGCGCGCGTCACGAAGGTCAAGCGCAGCCACGCAGAGGCGCTCGCGGTGGAGGTGATCGAGCCGGGCCCGCAGCGAACTCCGGCTCCGTGCGCCCATTACCCGGCGTGCGGCGGTTGTCGCTTTCAGGACCTCGCGTACGAGGCGCAGATCGAGAGCAAGGAGGCGCAGGTCGCCGACGCCTTGCGGCGCATCGGGGGCATTGGCGACGCCCCCCTCGAGCCAATCGTCCCGGCCGAGTCGATCTTCCACTACCGGAACAAGCTCGAGTACTCGTTCACGCGGACGCCGTCGGGCGCGGCACTCGGCTTTCACAAGGCAGGCCGCTGGGACGAGGTGCTCGAGGTCGAGCGCTGCTGGCTGACCACCGAGCTCGGAAACGCGGTTCGCACCGCCGTCCGCGATTGGGCACGGGAGGAGCGCCTCGAGGCCTACGACCAGACGGACGGCAGCGGCTACCTGCGGCACCTCGTCGTCCGCGAGGGCCGGAACACGGGACAGGCGCTCGTCCAGCTCGTGACCGCGCAGGGCGAGCGCTTTGAGACCGGGTACTTGGTCGAGGTCCTCCGCCGCTTCCCCGAGGTGCGCTCGATCCACTGGGCCGTGAACGAGACGCCCGCCGAGGTGACGAATCTTCCGACGAGGCTGCTCTGGGGCGAAGAGGCGATCGAGGAGGAGCTGTCCGGTCTTCGCTTCCGCGTGCGCCCGAACGCCTTCCTCCAGACCAATAGCGCGATGGCGGAGCGTCTTTACGCGCTGGCGGCGGAATACGCCGAGCTGAGCAGAGAGGACACGCTCTACGATCTCTACTGCGGCATCGGCACGATCGGGCTCGTGCTCGCGCGGGATGCGCTCACCGTCTGGGGAATCGACATCTCGGAGGAGTCAGTTGCTTGCGCGCTCGAGAACGCCGAGCTGAACGGGATCACGAACGCCGCCTTCTTCGCCGGAAACGTCGGACAGGTGATCGAGGAGCTGCGGGATCGCGCCGGCGGACCAGACGTCGTCGTCGTCGATCCACCGCGCGCCGGGCTCGCGGGCAAGGCGTTACGCCGGATCGGCCGCCTCGCCGCGCCGCGACTCGTCTACGTCTCGTGCAACCCGACGACGCTCGCAAGCGACGTCAAGCAGCTCGTCGCCGATCACGGCTACCGGCTGGAGCGAGCGCGGCCGGTGGACATGTTCCCGCACACGCCGCACATCGAGACGGTCGCCCTGCTCAGACGGCTTTGAAGCTGCCCCTCATGACGAAGGCGTGCGGGTCGCAGACGAACCGATACAGCTTCCCCCGCGTGAAGCGGACAGTCCAGCGTCTCGTGCCGACGAACGGAACGGACGTCGCCCTGCTGACGCCGAATCCCTTGAGCCGGAAGTTGTGGTTGTCATCGCCGCTTTGGTCACTTACGACGATCCGGTAGGTCCCCGCCGTCACCTGCTTGATGTTGCTCCCTCCGGAGGTCTTGAGCGTGATGTCGAAGTCCGGACCCACCTTCCCGAAGAGCGTCGGGACGTTGCCGGCCGACGCGGGTACGGCGCAGACGAAGATGAAGCACGCGAAAGCCAGAATCCATGACCGCGCCATACACGGCTTATTCGCCGCGAGCGCTCGATCGGTTCGTCACCTTCTGGACGACCCGGTCACGCCGAATCGCGTGCCACAAGAGATCCCCATTCGCGAGGAGAAACGCAACCGAGAGCAGCGGCAGCGCGGGCAGGCCGCCGATACCGAACGGATCGGAGTAGACGGCGCTCGCCATCGTCACGCCGAAGGAGGCCGTCATCGCGAGCCACGTCGGGCCGACGCGGAGCGCCCAGCGAGCCGCCGACCCCAGAAAGACTGCGAAGAAGAGCAGGTCTGGCAGGCCGAGCTGGAACGAGCCCGCGTCGGGAACGGGAAACGCGAAAGAAAGGACGCCGAAGACCTCGGGACGCTCGGTGACGATGTGTCGCGTCGGTCCGCGCCAGACCGAGACGGCATCGACGACAGGGATGACGGCAGCCACGATCACGACCCAACTCAGACGCTCGAAGTAGCCAAGGAACCAGAAGCCGATCACCGTCATCGCCGCGAGCTTGGCAAGGTTCGCGACGACCTCGAGATCGGCCGTCTCGGCGACGAGGGCGAGCACGAGAAACGCGAGGCCGACCGGAGCGAGGCCGTTCCAGTGTCGCACGGGCAGTGCCAGCAGCACGAGCGCCAGCACGGCTGGAAGGAGGACGATCGCGGTCACTGCGACGTCCCCGTCGAGCGACAGGCCAGGAAGGCTCCCCACGATCGTGAAGTAGACGACGAGGTCGAGGACGAGCGCCCCGAAGAGCGTCGCCCGCATCAGTGGAGGAAGGCTCAATACGGGGGCAGCTCCGCCCACCAGGGGCCGAGCCGCTTGAAGCTGTTCCAGAACCGCGTCTTTGCCGCCTGCTCGTCGAGTGAGGCATCGATGTCGGGCACATAGAGCGCGTCCACGGTCGCGGTGAAGCGTTGCAACTCTCCGATCTGCGCCCCCACCGGGTCGGAGAGCGGGAACTCGAGCGAGTTCACGAACGTGAGCGCCTCGTCGCCCATCACGACGACGAGCTTCGGCTGGACGATGTGAAGCTCGCGGCGCAGCCACGGCCTCGCCTGTTCTGCGTCCTGGCCGACGAGCTTGAGACAGTTCGTGCCGTAGACCGCCATCGGGTCGACGCGCAGGCGTTGCAGCGACTTCAGCACCGCCTGGCCCGCCCGGCCGTAGAAGGCAACGCCCTCCTGCACCTCTGACGGCTGGGCCGCGTACTTGAGGAGCATCACGTCGGCGAGCGGATGACCGGAGCCGAGCACGGGCACCGGGTCGCCTCCGGCCGCTTTCGCTGCGCGCGTGATCTCGTCACCGAGCTCGTTGATCTCGGTGATCGCCTTCTTGAGGTACTTCTCGTAGATCTCGTCGGTGGGCATCGCTGTCACGGTGATCCGCCCAGCAGCTCTTGCGGCGACGGTGGTCGACTGAAAGCAGTGGAGATTCGGCGAAACCGGACGCGTAGCGTGGCTGACACGAGGGCCTCGACTGAGTTCTCCTCTAGCGAACTCTTTCCTTGGCCTGCGCCACCCATTTGAGCCCTTGCAGGTAGACGAGCGACTTCGGGCGGCGAAGGACTTGGGCCGTCCGCAAGCTGAGCTGAAACTCTTCGCGCCCCTCGAACGCTCGCATCCGGAGTGCCCCGGTTCCCACCCCCTGGAGCACATGCGCGTCTGAGCCGGCCGCCATTGTCAGGTTGTACTTGCGCGCGAATCGCAGGGCCTCGTCGTTGTAGGCCTCGAACAGCAGGCGGGCGTTGTACACCTCGAAGAGATCGATCTCGGCAAGGTGCTCCTGGAGCGTGGCGGGGTTGGGAATCGAGTGCAGCCGGTCGAACGGGTGAGGAAGATAGACGAGCCCGCCCTGATCTCGGATCGCGGTAACCGTGTCGGCGAAGGAGAGGCCGGGAGCGATCTCCTCGGTGAGGAAGAGACCGATCACCTCACCCTGGCCGTCTGTCTTGATCTCCTCGCCGGGAATTACCGTCAGCGGGCGGTCGCGCGCCAGCTCGACTGCCTCCAGGGCGCCGCCGAAGGTGTTGTGGTCAGTGACGGCGATCGCGCCGAGGCCGATCCCGTCGGCATGGTCGACGAGGTCGGCGGCCTCGATCGAGCAGTCGAACGACCAGCTCGTGTGCATGTGCAGGTCACACAGGATCCAGTCTCGCTGGCCGAGTGGATCGCCGTCCTTCCGCGCTCCGCGGCGGCGCCGGCCGAGCCGGCGATAGAGCCCGTCGAGCTCGGCGGCGACCGCGGCAAAGCTCTGTCCCGCGGACGAGGCGCGAGCCTCGGCCTGCTTCCGAGCCCGGTAGGCATCGTCCTCGGCTAGGCGGGCCATCGCTGCGGCACCGAGCTCCGGCTGGTCTTCGACTTCGGGCGGTGCGGCGATCGCGGCTCCGGCCGCAGCCGCCTCGATCCGAAGCCGCCCGAGACCACCAGGCGCCGGCACGACGATCGCCGCCTCGCCGAACAGGACGGCGCGGCTCGCGCCGTCACGTCCCGCGCGGACCGTGACCCGATCCTGAAGGGCGCGCGGCACGTACGGTCGGCTGGTCAGGGGCTTCGTCCGCAGGAGAACGAGGTCCCAGCTCGGGAGCTCGCGCATCGTTCGGATGACGGCCCGGGCGTGGGGCCGCTCGGTCGGGCGCCACTCGAGCACGATCAGTCGACGCTTTTCGGCCGGCCGGAACAGCTCCGGATCGACACCCTCCGAGAGCACCCGGAACTCTCCGGGAAAGCGAAGCGCGGCGGCCGCCGCGACCTCGGGCGTCGTCGCAACCAGAGCGTCGAGCCGGGCGAGCAGCCGCTCGCGCTGAGCCTTGCCGGGCGGGTAGGCGAGCCGGTCGCTCGAGAAGAAGCTGGCAACCGCGAGTGCCTGGGCGTCTCGAAGCGCGAGGTACGACAGGCTCGGAAGGCCGGGCTCGAAGCCGTGAACGACGTCGTACAACCCCGTGGCGAGCGCGAGCGAGAGATTGGCGCGCACCCCGACCAGAACGCCCATTCGGCTTCGGCGCGAGATCGGCAAAGCCGGCCCGACCGCGATCACGTCCGCCTCGGCCCCGCGCTGCAGCGTTCGCCGTCCTTCAGCGAGGTCGAGGGCGCGGCTCGAGGGGGCGAGGACGGTCACCTCGTGCCCGAGCCGGCGGAGCTCGGGTGCGATCCCCGCGACGTGTTCGTTTACGTCATGTGGCTGAGACCACGCGAACGGCGTCACGAGGCAGATGCGCAGACCCATGGGGTCTCTCACTGTAGTGGCAGGACGGACCGCGAAGGTGGGCTTCGCTAGCGAGCCCCGGCCCGTTCCAGGAGGTCGATCATCTCGCGGTAGCCGCCTCGGCGGGCGTGCTCGAGGGGCGTCACGCCTTCCCGGTCACCGAGGTTGACGTCGGCGTCCGCCTCGACCAGCAGGCGGACCACCTCGGTGTGGCGCGCGCCCCCGTCGCCGAGGATGATCGCCTCGAGCAGAGCCGTCCAGCCAAGCCGATTGACGTGATCGACGTCGATGTCGGTCTCGAGCAGCTCGCGCACGATCTCGACGTGGCCGCGATCGGCAGCGCGGATCAGGCCGGTGCCGTTGTAGCTGTCGAGGCTGCCGACGTCCGCGCCGTTTCTCAGCGTGAGGCGAAGGAGCTCCAGGTAGCCCTCGGACGTCGAGATCAGGTAGGCGCTCTGCTTCGTCTCGTCCTGAGCGTTGACGTCGGCCCTCGCGTCGATCAACCGCCGTGCCTCCTCGACTCGATTGCCGTACGCGGCGGCGATCAGCTCGGCATCGCGGCGGGCCTGCGCGGCGGGGGAGAGGTCGTCACCTCCGCAACCGACCGCCGCGAGAGCGACGGCGAGCACCGCCGCCCTCGCCGGCAGGAACGCGATGCGCAACGCCTTGCTACGTCTTCGCGCCGACCTTCGCCGGCTTGCGCGCGTGCTGCTTGATGAAGCGCTCGACCGCATCGAAGGCCTCGTCGTCGACGATCTGCTTCGGCGGCGACTTCATCAGGTAGGCGCTCGGCCCCTCGAGCCCGCCGGCCACGCCGTCGTTCAGGGCGAGCTTGGCGAGCCGGACGGCGTCGATCACGATTCCCGCCGAGTTCGGCGAGTCCCAGACCTCGAGCTTGAGCTCGACGTTCAGCGGCACGTCGCCGAAGGACGAGCCCTCCATCCGGATGTAGGCCCACTTGCGATCGGTCAGCCAGGGGACGTAGTCCGACGGGCCGACGTGGACGTTGCCGTCGCCGAGGTCGTAGTCGAGCATCGACGTGACCGCGTTCGTCTTTGAGATCTTCTTCGACTCGAGCCGGTCGCGCTCGAGCATGTTCAGGAAATCCGAGTTGCCGCCGACGTTGAGCTGCATCGTCTTGTCGAGCCGAACGCCGCGCTCCCGGAACAGGCTCGTGAGCACGCGGTGCGTGATCGTGGCGCCGACCTGCGACTTGATGTCGTCGCCGATGATCGGCAGCCCGCGCTCCTCGAACCGGCGCTGCCAGTAGTTCTCCCGAGCGATGAACACCGGCATGCAGTTCACCATCGCGCAACCCGCTTCCAGGATCTGCTCGGCGTACCACTTGGTCGCCATCTCCGAGCCGACCGGCAGGTAATTGACGACGACGTCGGTGCCGCTGTCGCGGAGGATGCCGACCACGTCGTCCGTCTCGCCCGGCGCCTTCTCGACGATCTGCGACACGTACTTGCCGATGCCGTCGTGCGTCATGCCGCGCGCAACCTTGATGCCCGTCCTCGCGACGTCCGCGAACTTGATCGTGTCGTTGGGCCGGGCCCAGATCGCGTCAGCGAGATCTTTCCCGACTTTGTCGGTGGTGACGTCGAAGGCGGCGGTGAACTCGATGTCGCGGACGTGGTAACCGCCGAGGTCCACGTGCATCAAGCCCGGGACGAACTGGTCGGGATCGGCGTCGCGGTAGTACTCGACGCCCTGAAGAAGCGCATTCGCGCAGTTGCCGACGCCGATAATCGCGACGCGAACCTTCTCGGTCGAACGCGTGCGGCCGTTCTTCGATCCGTTGCTGGAAGCCATGGTGTCCTTTCCTGTGCCGAGCCGCTCGGAGAGCACCTCGATGATGACGTCGTTCATTGTGTGTCCGCTGCGATTCGCGCCGATGCGGATCGCGCGCTTCAGCTCAGCCGGCATGCGCAGCACGACAACGCCGGTCAGTCCCGGCGGCGAGCCTTTGCGGCCGCTCTCCCTGAACGCGACGCCGAAGCGCTCGGCGAGCGCACTGACGGCGATGTCGTTCATCGTGCGCCGGCGGCGGACGATCTCGGTTGCGAGCCGGCGCTTGAGAGCGGTGGGCATGCGCACGATCACACTGGTTGTTTTACTGCTATCAGCCATAATCTGATAGCAGTCTAGCTCAGAGCGAGCGAAGCTGCGACCGCACTGATAGCACTCGCTGGACGACCGTGAGCCAGGCCGTGGCTGCTAGCAGGTAGATCGCCCAGGGCAGCAGGCCCCACGGGGCGAGCACGAGCCCCGCCGTGATCACGACCACACGCTCGGCGCGGCTGCCGATGCCGACGTCGCCCTTCAGGCCTAGCGCCTCTGCGCGCGCGCGTGTATAGCTGACGAGGAACGAGCCGGCGACGGCGGCAATCGCGAAAGCGAGGCCGATGTCGTCTCCGTCGCGCGCGAGCACAAGCGCGATCGCGCCGAGCATGAATCCCTCGCTGATGCGATCCGTCGTCGAGTCCAGAAAGGCGCCGAACGGCGTGCCCTTGCCGCTCTGGCGCGCGAGTGCGCCGTCGAGGATGTCGAGGATCGAGCCGACAACGAAGACGACGGCTCCGACCCAGAAGAACAGGAGCTCGCTCTGATACTCGAGATAGACGAGGACCGCGCCGGCGGCGCACAGCGTCACCCCCGCGGCCGTGAGCGCATTGGGCGAGACGCGGGTGCGGGCAAGGCTGGTGATCGAGCGCGATGCCAGCCTGCGGGCGCCCTGCGTATAGCCCTGTTTCAGGGTTTCAGCTCTCACAGATCCACCGTCGAGATTGAGCTTCCAACGTGTCGACCGGTCAGTTCAGACGCACGCGCAGAGCGAGCGGGCGCAACTCGCGCCGAAACACGATTGCGGCCCCGAGCGCGGCCACCGCGATCCCGGCGGCGATGTCCAGCCAGAAGTGGTTGCCGGTCGCGATGACGGCGAACGAGACCCAGACGGGCCAGGCGAGCCAGAGCAGCTTGAAGATCGGCCGCCGGACGATCAGCGCCATCGCGACGCCCACGATCAGGGCATCCGCGGCATGGAGGCTCGGCATCGCCGCGTAGGGGTTCGAGGCGAACTGAATCGCCGCGCTGCCGTGATTGAGGTTGCTGAAAAGTGCGAGCGTGTCGACGAAGCCGAAATCGGGGAACATCCGCGGTGGCGCCGTCGGGAGCGCGATGTAACCGATCAGCCCGATCGAGTTGGCGACCAGGACTGTATTCCGAAAGCGCAGGAACGACTCGTTCCGGCGGACGTAGACCCAGAGCAGTGCGAGGCCGAGCAACGCGAACTGCGAGAGCCAGTACGTCCACGAGGTCAGTCTGATCAGCAGCTCGGAGGAGCTCAGAAAGCCCTGCAGCGAGAGCTCGAACAACACCCCGGCCCGCCGCTCGATGTCAATCACCTTGAGGCCGTTCTCGAACGCGCGCGCCGCGTCGCGGTCGGCGAGGCCGCGCGCAACCTGGTACGCGACGTAAAAGCCGAACCAGATCGCCAGCTGTCGAATGAAGTCGCCGTACCCGCGCGGAAGCACGCGGCGGCCTGCCAGGATGACCGTGCTCATCGAGCCTCGCATTTTACGCAGAGGTTGGCGGAATGGCAGACTCGCTCCGCGTGCGGCTCGTTCGGGCACTTCTCTGCGGCGTCTTCTTTCTCGCCGGCGTCGCCGGCTGCGGCGGCTCGGGCGAGGTGGCGCCGTACTCCGACGCCGAGATCGAGTGGCTCCAGTCGTATGGCGCCTGGTCCGGAAACCTGGGTCGATCGTCAGGCGTGAGGCGGCCGTACGAGGAGCTCCTGGCGGGACGGGGAGACATCGGCGCTTATGAGCGCGCGGTGCAACCCTGGCTGCAGTGCTCCCGTTCGTATCGCAAGCGCGTGGGCAACCCGCCCGGAGCACGACTGGATCGTGCGGCGCAACTGATCGAGCAAGCCTGCCGAGCGTTTGAGCGCAGCGTGCGCCTGCAGATCCGCTCGTTCAAGGGAGAGGTGAACCTCGTCTTCGACGCCGAGGCCGCCGGCGCTCGCGCCAACCGCCTCGTACTGCAGGCCGAGGAGGACCTCGGCCGGCTGCTCGGCGACGCGCGCCCGCTGCCCCTCCGCGCAGGGCCGGGGCGGACGAGCCGGATCGACCGCCGCTACACGAAGGCGGTCGAGGCGCGGCTGTCGGGGCAAGCCGAGGCCCGCTGCTGGTCGGAGGACGACTGGCCGGTGCTTCGCGACGCAGTGATCGCGCTCAACGGCGGCGACGACGTAGACATCCTCGGGTTTGCCTCGAACAGCGGGAACCGGGCGAATCTTCACCCCGAAGCCTGTCGAGCGCTCGACCGCCTCGTCTACGAGGGAGATCGCCCGCACTCGGGATCGGCCCGGCGCACGCTTGCGCACGGCCTGCTCGTCCTCGCCCATGAAACCGAGCACCTGGTCGCTCCGGCGTCCAGCGAAGCCGATACGGAGTGCTACGCGCTTCAGCGAATGCGGGATGCGGCTGCATCGCTCGGCATCCCACCCGGCTATGCCGAGGAGCTCACCCAGGCTGCCTGGCAGGAGCTCTACCCGGACAACGACCCCGAGTACCGGACGCCCGACTGCCGTGACGCCGGGCCGCTCGACGCTCGCCCGCGGACGCGCGTCTTTCCGTGAGGCGCACCTGCGCAGCGGTGTCCGCGCTCGTGCTGGGCCTCCTTGGCGCGGGCTGCCTGGGGGCCGAGGAGCGCGGAGCCACCGAGCCGGAACCGCAGCCACCGCCGCGCCCGGCCTCGGCCGCCCCGACGCGATCAGCGACTGCCCCGCTGAGCCGCCCGGAGCAGGATTGGACCTTCGGGCTCGCCGAATGGGTCTCGATCGCGCTGGCGGGAATCGACGGCACCAGCTGCACCGTGGCGCTTCGGGATGTCGGCGACGCACCAACCGAGCGGCTCGAGCGGCTCGAGGGTCGCGCTCGGCGGGCCTGCCGGGGATTCGTTGCCGACCCCGAGTCGCCGACGGGACAGCGACTGGTGGCGGAGATCGGAGAGCGAATCTACGCCTTCGAGACCGCGTCGGGCCTCTCCCGCGACTTGCCCGTGCGCGGGGGCGCGACGGAGGAGAGCCGGATCGAGCCTCTGCTGTCGCGGCTCGTCACGAAGCTGAGTGGAAGCGCGGCGGAGGTGCGCTGCTGGTCGCCCGACGAGTGGGGCGTCCTAACCGATGCGCTCTTCCCCTACGGGGGCGACACGCAGGGCCGTTCGGAGCTCGCCGGCTGGGCCTACGAGGGAAAGATCCACCTGGTTGGAAGCCTCTGCCGGCCGCTCGTCGACCTGCACGCCGGCCGTCAGCCGAGTGGCGACGCGGCGCAGTTCGAGCTCGCCTCGGCTCTGAGGACGATCACGCACGAGAGCGAGCACCACACGGGCGAGCTCATCGAGGCGACCGCCGAATGCCATGCCATGCAGAGGATCAGCCGCTGGGCCAGGGCGTTCGGGGCGTCGCGCACCTACGCCGAGTCGCTCGCGCGGCTCGCCTGGTCGGACTACGAGCTTCTGCCGGATACGTATCGCTCCGACGAGTGCCGCGACGGCGGCGAGCTCGATCTCGATCCGAAGCGCGAGGGCTTTCCCTAAACGGCTTAGGCACCGCTTGCGGTGCCTAGATTCAGGACGGGCGGGCTCTGCCCGTCCGTCCGTCGGAACCGACCGGTCGAGCGAAAGGAACTCTTTTCACACCGACGCTCCTAGGCGCCGCTTGCGGTGCCTAGATTCAGGACGGGCGGGCTCTGCCCGTCCGTCCGTCGGAACCGACCGGTCGAGCGAAAGAACGTTTTCAGACCCACGCTAGGCGCGCTGAGCGCCGGCCCCGCGCGCCGGCAGGAAGCGTGTGCCGATTGTGATCAGGAGGTGCGCGACGCCGAGGACGATGAAGAAGGCCGTCGGCGCGGTCTCGTCGGAGAAGCCGAACAGGAACGGCGCGGCAATCAGGAACCCGGCGACAGCGAGGTCGAGCACGACGTGCATGCTGACGGGGATCACCTTCGCAAGCGCGGTCGGGAACTCGCTCGTCGCCGTTACGACTAGAACCACCACTCCGACCACGATCGATACGGCGACAGCGGCGTCCGACTCGAAGCCGAACAGGAACGGAGCGGCAATGAAAAGGACGGCCGCCGCGTATTCGATTGCGCCGTGGATGAAGAGGGAGATCGGCCCCTGGCGCAGCATCGCCGCGAGCTTATAGCCTCGCTCGGATGAGCAATGTTTCGAGTGAGCTGATTCGCGTTTCTGGATACAGCCGCGACGGATTTGCGGAGAGGTACGACGAGAACCGGCCGTCGCCGCCGCCTGTGCTCCTGGATGTGCTCTGCGGCCATGCGCAGTCCGAGCGGCCGGTGCTTGTCGTCGACCTCGGGTGCGGTACGGGACTGTCGACGCGCGCATGGGCGGGCCGTGCCCGCGAGGTGATCGGGGTCGAGGCGAACGCAGCGATGGTGAAGGCGGCGCGCGAGCGGACGAGCGAGTGGACGGTTCGGTACGTGGAGGGTTTCTCGAGCGACACCGGTCTCCCCGACGAGTGCGCCGACATCGCCACCTGCTCGCAGTCGTTTCACTGGATGGAGCCGGACCCCACGCTCGCCGAAGTCGCTCGGATCCTGAGACCGGGCGGCGTCTTCGCCGCGTACGACTACGACGTACCTCTCGTCATCCACCCGGACGTGGACGAGGCATTCGGGCGGTACCTCTCGGAGAGACGGCAGGCGCGGCAGAAGCGCAGGATCGAGATGGGCGCCAGTCGCTGGCCGAAGGAGGAGCATCTCGCGCGGATCGACGCGAGCGGTCTGTTCGGGTACGCGCGCGAGATCGTGCTGCACGGGACCTGCGCGGGCGGCGTCGACCGCGTCGTCGGGCTCGCGCACAGCATCGGGCCGTACCTCGGCGAACTCGACCCCCAGCTCGACGAGCTCCATGAGGTCGCCGAGCGCGTCCTCGGGGACCGGGTCGTCGGCTGGCTGATCGGCTATCGCGTCAGGCTTGCGGTCAAGTAGGTGCCGCAATCGGATCAGCTTCGGCGACGGCTGGACGAATCGGGCTACGGCGCCGAGGGGTTCGCCGAGCGTTACGACGCCTTCCGCCCGCGACCGCCCGGCGCTCTTCTCGACGTCCTTCCCCAGCTCGCCGGCGTCAACAGGCCCGGTCTCGTCGTCGATCTCGGCAGTGGGACCGGACTCTCGACGCGTGCCTGGGCGGACCGCGCAGACGGCGTCGTCGGGGTGGAGCCCAACGCGGCCATGCGCCGCTACGCGGAGGAGGCTACTGACGCGCTCAACGTCAGCTTCGCCGCCGCCTCGTCGTACGACACCGGCTTGGCCGACGAGAGCGCCGACATCGTCACGTGCTCCCAGTCTCTCCAATGGATGGATCCGGACGCGGTCTTTGCTGAGATTGCGCGCATCCTCCGCCCGGGCGGCGTGTTCGCGGCCTACCAGTACGAGTCGCTGCAGACACCGTTCTGGGAGCCCGAGGCGGCCTGGGACGAACTGCGGGCGACGACGCGCCGGTTACGCTTGGAGCTTCGCCTCGACGAGGGAAAGCGCCTCTGGCCCGTCTCCGCGGAGCGACTGGGGGCGGCTGGGTGCTTCAGCCACGTTCGCGAGCTCTCTCTGCACAGCCTCGAGGAGGGCGACGCCGGCCGCCTCGTCGGCTTCGCGATGAGCGAAGGCAGTCTGACAACGTTGCTCGACGCAGGCGTTAGCGAGCAGGACGTCGGTCTCGACCGGCTTCGGCAGGTCGCAGAGCGGACGATCGGCGCGTGCCCGTGTCCGTGGCTGATCGGCTATCGCGCATGGCTCGGACGTCGACCAGGCGGAACGGTGCTCCGTCCCGGTAACCCCGGAGATCACCCGCCGATGTAGGACATCTCGACCTTTGACAGATCGACGGTCGCCGCCGAGCGGAGGTCGGAATAGCGATCGGTTCGCCGGCGCCAGACCGCGCCGATCGCATCCGACAGCTCCTCGTCGGGTGCGCCCGACCGAATGAGCGCGCGCAGATCGTGGCCCTTGACCGCGAACAGGCACGTGTACAGCTTTCCCTCGGCGGAGACGCGCGCGCGGGTGCAGTCGCCACAGAAGGGCTGGGTGACCGACGCAATCACTCCGATCTCTCCGGCGCCGTCACGGTAGCGCCAGCGCTTGGCCACTTCCCCGGGGTAGTTGGCGCCGACCGGCTCGAGCGGGAATTCGGCGTCGATCGCCCTCACGATCTCGGCTGCCGGAACGACCTCGTCCATCCGCCATCCGTTCGTGTGCCCGACGTCCATGTACTCGATGAAGCGCAGGATGTGGCCCGTACCGCGGAAGAAGCGGGCGAGGTCGACCAGCGTCTGGTCGTTGACGTTGCGCTTCACGACCGTGTTGACCTTCACCGGCAGCCCGGCCGCCGCCGCCGCCTCGATCCCTGCGAGCACGCGCTCGACGGGAAAGTCGACGTCGTTCATCGCCCGGAAGACGTCGTTCTCGAGTGAGTCGAGGCTGACAGTGACACGCTGAAGACCGGCGGCAGCGAGCGCATGCGCCTTCTGCGGGAGCAACGAGCCGTTCGTCGTCAGGGTGAGGTCGAGTCCGGAAATTCCAGCGAGAAGAGCGACCAGCCGCTCGAGGTCGCGGCGAACGAGTGGCTCGCCGCCCGTGATCCGGATCTTCTCGACGCCGTGCGCGACGAACACGCGGGCAAGTCGCTCGATCTCCTCGAACGTCAGCAGCTCCTTCCTGTCGAGGAAGCGGTAATCGCGCCCGAAGATCTCCTTCGGCATGCAGTAGACGCAGCGGAAGTTGCAGCGGTCCGTGACTGAGATGCGAAGGTCGCGTAGGGGGCGCTGGAACCGATCGACGACGGACACAGATGCACGATAGCCAGTGCTCCCCACACGGGTCAGCGGGTTTCAGAACTCTCCGCGGGGAAATCTCCCTGCAGACGCTGTTAGTCGATCAAGGAGGGTTCGAAGATGGACCACGACAAAGTCGAAGGCAAGCTGAAGGAGACCGAAGGAAAGCTCACCGACGATGAAGGCCGCGAGGCCGAAGGCAAGGCGCAGAGCGCCTGGGGTGGCGCGAAGGACTCGGCGGGCGACGTGAAGGATGCCGCCAAGACCAAGTGGGACGACGTCAAGGACTGATCCGAGGACAGTTGGGGTCAAAGCGAAGGCGCCTCACGGGGCGCCTTCGTCGTTCTCCGCAACGTGGGCAGCCATGTCCACGTGACGACCGTGGCCACGTCCAGGGTCTGACCCTGGACGTGGCTCGCGCAGACGCCTCGAACCGTCTCGAAAGTGTGTCGATCCGTACACAGGTCTGTTGACGGCGCGGGGAAAACCGGGACGGCAGCTATTCCGCCCAAATTTGCACGAGGTGGACGATTGTTGCGACCGCGGCGCCCATGTCCTGCACGCAAATCCATTCGCGCACCGAGTGGTACTCGTGGCCGCCGGTAAACAGGTTCGGGGTCGGAAGGCCCTTCTCGCTCAGCATCGATCCGTCGGTGCCCCCGCGAATCAACGAGCTCTTGGGCTCGAGCCCAGCACGACGGATCGCCTCCTGCGCCGCCTCGATCGCGCGGGGATGCTCGCTGAGGTACTCCTTCATGTTCCGGTACTGCCGCTTGACGTCGACCTCGACCGAGGCGCGCCCATCCGCCGCCGCCACGTCCTCGGCGTGTCGCCGCAGCATCGCCTCGAGCTCGGCGAGCTCGGCCTCGTCGAACGAGCGAATGATCAGCTCGACGGTGCAGCACTCGACGTGCCCTTCGATCAGCGCCGGGTGCACGTAACCCTCTCGCTTCTCCGTCGTCTCGGGCGAGAGCGAGTCTTTCGGCAGGCGCGAGACGAAGTCGGCGGCGAGCTTGACCGCGCTGACGAGGATGCCCTTCGCGTCGCCCGGGTGGACGCCGCGCCCTCGAAACGTCACCCTCATTCCGAGCGCGGCGAACGTCTCGTCCTGAATCTCCCCCGCCGTCGAGCCGTCGAGCGTGTACGCGACCTCGGCGCCGAAGCCGTCGATGTCGAAGTACGTCGTCCCGGCGCCGATCTCCTCGTCGGGCGTGAAGGCAATCCGAATCGGCCCGTGCTCGAGCTCCGGGTGGCGGCTGAGATACGCGACCGCCGCCATGATCTCGGCCACACCGCCCTTGTCGTCGGCGCCGAGGAGGGTGGTGCCGTCGCTCGTGACGAGATCGTGGCCGGCATGGTTCGAGAGCTCGGGCATCTCGTCCGGGCTCAGCTTTTGCCCCGGGTCGCCCGGCAACGTGACCTCGCCGCCCTCGTACCGCACTACCTGCGGCTTCACGCCCGCCCCGGAGACGCCGGGGGCCGTGTCCACGTGCGCGAGCAGCCCGATGATCGGCACCTCTCGATCGGTCGTCGCGGACAGCGTCGCAAGCGCGTAGCCGTGCTCGTCCAGGTGCGCATCCTCGAGGCCGAGGGCGCAGAGCTCGTCGACGAGCAGCCGGGACAGGTCGAGCTGCTTGGCCGTGCTCGGATAGCTGTCGGACCGCGGATCGGACTGCGTGTCGATCACGACATAGCGCAGGAAGCGCTCGACGGCGTCGGGCGCGACCTCACGCGCGAGCTCCGAGCTGAAGCCGTCGTCGGGCACGGCGGGAACATAGTGTTTTTGGCCAACGACCAAACCAGCAAGCCCAGTGATTCCCGCGATAGCGTCGCGAAGTGCTCCCGCTGCTGGCGCTCGTTGCCGTCACCGCTGTCTGGGGCGTTACGTTCGTCCAAGTCAAGGACGCCGTTGCGATCTACCCCTTGTTTGCCTTCCTCACGGTGCGCTTCGCGATCGCGTCTGCGACCCTTGTCGTTCCCGCCGCCCCCCGCCTGCGCAGGCTCGGGCGCAGAGGCACGGCCGCCGGCGTCGTCCTCGGCGTCTTGCTGGCGACCGGCTACGCGCTCCATACCGCGGGGCTCG